>ERZ1108167.14-NODE-14-length-367359-cov-32.330176_pt1 | contig 367359 bp, 329 predicted proteins | sample MGYA00403703_ERZ1108167 | MGnify/ENA primary metagenome ERZ1108167 (study PRJEB35170, sample SAMEA104062411) | human gut metagenome | biome: human gut; feature: human-associated habitat; material: faeces | place: Denmark | collected 2012-05-11 ...
ATACCTGCCTGTCACGCAGGGGGTCGCGGGTTCGAGTCCCGTCCGTTCCGCCACTTATTAAAAGCCCTGAGCATTTGCTCAGGGCTTTTTCTTTACCTGTTGTTTAATTATTGCTGTTTTAGCAAAAATCCTCTGCATTTAGCGCTCTTTTTCTCAATCTTCTCGTTGGTCATAATTGTCCTCGTTAACCGATATGAATGAAGAAAGAGGAAAATCATGACAATCCCTGCATTTGGTCTTGGGACCTTCCGTCTGAAAGATGACGTGGTTATTACATCTGTAAAAACGGCGCTTGAACTGGGCTATCGCACCATTGATACCGCGCAAATCTATGATAATGAAGCTGCTGTGGGTCAGGCGATTGCAGAAAGCGGCGTTGCGCGCAATGAACTGTTCATCACCACCAAGATCTGGATTGAAAATCTCAACAAAGAGAAGCTGATCGCCAGCCTGAAAGAGAGCCTGCAGAAGCTGCGTACTGACTATGTCGATCTGACGTTAATCCACTGGCCGTCGCCAAATGATGCCGTTGCGGTTGAAGAGTTTATGGCCGCGCTGCTGGAAGCGAAAAAACAGGGGCTGACCCGTCAGATTGGTATCTCTAACTTCACTATTCCGCTGATGGAGCGCGCAATTGCTGCCGTTGGCGCGGAGAACATCGCGACCAACCAGATTGAACTCTCTCCGTATCTGCAGAACCGTAAAGTGGTTAATTGGGCACGTGAACACGGTATCCATATCACCTCTTACATGACGCTGGCCTACGGTAAGGCGCTGAAAGATGAAGCGATCGCACGTATCGCGGCGAAACACGATGCCACGCCGGCGCAGGTTATCCTGGCCTGGGCAATGGGCGAAGGTTATGCGGTAATCCCGTCTTCGACTAAGCGCGAAAACCTGGCAAGCAATCTCAAAGCTCAGGATCTGCAGCTGGATGAAGACGATCGCCAGGCGATCGCCGCGCTGGACAGCAACGATCGTCTGGTTAGCCCGGACGGTCTGGCGCCTGAATGGGACTAATTTAATCCCCATCTGTACTCTACAACCCTGTTACAGCTCCTTCGGGAGCTGTTTTACATGCTCGCTAAGAAAGTCGATAAAGGCTCTGATCCGCGTGCTTACGGCCCTGTCGCTGTAGTAAACCGCGCTAAACGGCATTTCAATCGGCAGCCGTTTGTCAGCCAGCAGCTCGACAAACGCCCCTTCAGCAATCTCCTTATCCACCATATAGTCCGACAGACAGGCGATTCCGTTACCGGCCAGGCACAGCTGCTTAAGCGTTTCTCCGCTATTGGAAGATATCTCGCTTTCGATTTCCAGTAGCTGACCATCACAGCAGGAGATTGGCCATGTATTCAATGAAACGGGTTCGCTAAAGCCCAGACACTGATGATGTTTTAGCTCAGCGACGCTTTGCGGCGTTCCATGGCGAGCAAGATAGTCCGGTGAAGCGATAATTTTGCGGTAGCTATTGAACAATGGCCTGGCGCGCAGGCTGGAGTCGGTCAGCGTACCGGCGCGGATCGCGACGTCGACTTTCCGCTCGATCAGATTGATAAAGGTTTCTGACGAAACCAGCGTAAGGTTCATCTCCGGGTAGCGCTCGCGGAAGGGTCTTATCAAAGGCATCAGAAAATGCAGTATCACCGGCGTTGCGGCGTCAACCCGTAACAGACCTCTTGGCGTCGTACGGCTCTCCAGAAGCTCATTCTCGGCAGCGGCCATCTCCTGAAGCACAACCTGCATGCGACGGAAATAACGCTCTCCCTCTTCAGTCAGGCTTAGCTGACGGGTCGTACGATTAAGCAGGCTCACGCCGAGCTTTGATTCCAGCTTTTTCACCGCCCGGCTGACGGCGGAATTAGCCTGACCTAGCTGTTCGGCTGCGCGACTAAAGCTGCCGCTTTCAACCACGGCGACAAAAATGGCGATTTCTTCTGAGGTAGCTCTCATTATTGCACCTGTGGCAAAATTCTATTGATACTTTGGCTATTTTTGTTATTAAAACATCTCTTCATACTACGTGTCATCTTAATCATGTTGATACGGAGTACATTATGCCGCTGGCGCTACTGGCCTTAACTATCGGTGCCTTTGCTATTGGCACGACCGAATTTGTCATCGTGGGCCTGGTGCCCACTATCGCAGAACAACTTGCTATTTCGCTCCCCTCTGCGGGGCTGCTGGTTTCGATCTATGCACTCGGCGTGGCGATTGGCGCCCCGGTACTCACCGCGCTGACCGGGCGGATGCCGCGTAAACAACTGCTGCTCGCGTTAATGGCGCTGTTTACCGCCGGCAACCTGCTGGCCTGGCAGGCGCCGGGCTATGAAACTCTGGTTCTGGCACGCCTGCTGACGGGGCTGGCGCACGGGGTTTTCTTTTCGATCGGATCGACAATTGCGACCAGCCTGGTCCCGAAAGAGAAAGCGGCTTCGGCGATTGCGATTATGTTTGGCGGTCTGACTGTTGCGCTGGTGACCGGGGTGCCATTAGGCACCTTTATCGGCCAACATTTTGGCTGGCGTGAGACGTTCCTCGCCGTGTCGATCCTTGGCGTCATTGCGTTAATGAGCAGCCTTATTCTGGTGCCGAATAACATTCCTGGCCGCGTCAGCGCGGGATTGCGCGCCCAGCTGCAGGTTCTGACCCATCCTCGTTTGCTGATTATCTACGCCATTACTGCTTTAGGATATGGCGGCGTATTTACCGCTTTTACCTTCCTGGCGCCGATGATGCAGGATCTTGCCGGATTTAGCCCAGCGGCCGTTAGCTGGATCCTCCTCGGCTACGGTGTATCTGTGGCGGTGGGCAACGTATGGGGCGGAAGGCTGGCGGATAAACACGGCGCCGTGCCCGCGCTGAAGCTGATTTTTGCCGCGTTAGTTGCTTTACTTCTGATCTTTCAATTTACGGCCAGTTTGCAGTATGCGGCGCTGGCGACGGTATTGGTGATGGGCATCTTTGCTTTTGGTAACGTTCCGGGCCTGCAGGTGTACGTGGTGCAGAAAGCGGAGCAGTATACCCCTGGCGCGGTTGACGTTGCCTCTGGCCTGAATATTGCCGCCTTTAATATCGGGATTGCCTTAGGATCGGTGATTGGCGGTCAGACGGTAGAGCATTATGGTCTGGCTCAGACGCCGTGGATTGGCGCGTTAATTGTTCTGGTCGCACTGTTACTGGTGGTTCTCAGCGGTCGGCTCGATAGGCCTCGGCGCCGTACTACGGCTCTTTCCGTAGAAGGATAAAGGTTTCTGGCAAATTGCATTGAAAGTGTATACAAAAATCCCTATAACAGAAGAACCAGCCGCAGTCGGGCTGGTTTCCTGTTATCGAGGTTTGATGCCTAAATTGCGAAAGAATACCTATGCCATGCGCTATGTCGCCGGACAACCCGCGGAGAGAATCTTACCTCCGGGGTCGTTTGCTGGCATGACTCCGGCTTTTCCTGCCGGGGTACCGTTAAGCTCGGATGAGAAAATCCGCGTGCTGGTGTGGAACATCTTCAAGCAACAGCGCGCCGAGTGGAAATCCGTGCTTAATAATTTCGGTAAAGATGCTCACCTGGTGTTATTGCAGGAAGCGCAAACCACGCCTGAGTTAGTGAAATTCGCCACCTCCAACTATCTGGCCGCGGACCAGGTTCCGGCTCTGGTGCTCCCGCAGCATCCTTCCGGGGTCATGACGTTAGCTTCCGCGCACCCCATTTACTGCTGCCCTCTGCGCGAACGCGAGCCTATCCTGCGGCTGGCAAAGTCAGCGTTGGTCACCGTTTACCCGTTACCGGATTCCCGTCTGCTGATGGTGGTGAATATCCACGCGGTCAATTTTAGTCTTGGCGTTGATGTCTACAGCAAACAGCTGCTGCCGATTGGCGACCAGATTGCCCATCACAGCGGGCCGGTGATAATGGCGGGCGACTTTAACGCCTGGAGCCGTCCGCGAATGAACGCTTTGTATCGCTTTGCGCGTGAAATGTCGCTGCGCGAAGTCCGCTTCTCTGACGATCAGCGCCGTCGCACTTTTGGTCGTCCGCTTGATTTTGTGTTTTATCGGGGGTTAAGCGTGCACGACGCTTCCGTGCTGGTGACCCGCGCCTCCGATCACAACCCTCTACTAGTCGAATTCAGTCCCGGCAAGCCTGATTAATTAAGGTATGTCAGGCCTGCCATGGGGCAGGCCTGCGTATGCATGGTGCTGCCTTTATTACTCAAACTACCGAAGGACAATGCAATGACAACACGCTCTCATCATGACAACGTCGAAAAACAGTTTGGCTCACAGGCCAGCGCCTACCTGACCAGCGCCGTACACGCTTCCGGGCGGGATTTACAGCGCCTGGCCGAACGGCTGGCGGACTTCCCGCAGGCCCACGTGCTGGATATGGGATGCGGCGCCGGACACGCCAGCTTTGCGGCGGCAGGGCAGGTTGCCCAGGTGACGGCATATGATTTATCCAGCCAGATGCTGGACGTGGTGGCTCAGGCCGCAAGGGATAAAGGTTTCACCAATATCGCCACTCAGCAGGGCTACGCTGAATCATTGCCTTTCGCTGATGCCAGCTTTGATGTGGCGATCAGCCGTTATTCTGCGCATCACTGGCACGACGTCGGCCAGGCATTGCGCGAAGTGAAGCGGGTGCTGAAGCCGGGTGGGGTGATGATTATTATGGATGTGATGTCGCCCGGTCACCCTGTTCGCGACGTCTGGCTGCAAACCGTTGAAGCCCTGCGCGATACTTCCCATGTCCGCAACTACTCCAGCGGCGAGTGGCTGGCAATGGCGAGCGAGGCCGGTTTGGTGATAAATCATCTGCTGACCGATCGCTTGCCTCTGGAGTTCAGCTCATGGGTCGCGCGGATGCGGACGCCTGCGGCGCTGACGGAGGCGATTCGTTTATACCAGGACAGCGCATCAGCGGAGGTTAAGGCCTATTTTGCCTTGCAGCAGGACGGTTCGTTCACCAGCGATACGATTATGTTTGAGGCCCATAAGGCAATCTAACCCAGAGATAAAACAAAAGGCACCGCGAGGGTGCCTTTTTTAATGCCTGCTGAATCATCAGGATTCTGGTCTGTCGCTGTTCTTCACATACAGCGTTAGCTGATCGCCGGGCTTGAGGTTGCCAGTATCGCTATTCCAGCGCATCACATCGCGGATGTTCACGCCATGACGTTTCGCAATGCTCGACAGAGAGTCGCCTTTACGTACGCGATAGGTAATGCTATCGCTATTGTTCGCCAGACGTTCCGCGCTGCTGCCTGCGCCAATCACCAGATTCTGCCCCACTTTCAGGCCAGAGCCGCGAATGCCGTTCCACTGCTGCAGATCTTTCGCTGATACCCCGAGACGCGATGCAATGCCGGAAAGGGTATCACCGGAGCGCACCTGGTAGCTGCGGCTGGTCAACGGTCTGTTGTCTGCAAGCTGAGTCGGCTGTACGGCGGCAATATCGCCAGAGGCCAAAGATTCACGCAGCTGCGCCGCGTGCTTCTGCGGAACCAGGACGTAATTGGGGCCGTTTGCACCCAGAGTCGACCCCTTCACGCCGGCGTTGAACGTTTTCAACTTGCTGACAGGCATTCCTGCCATATCCGCCAGTTGTGAAATCTCAACCGGACTATCGAGGCGTACACGCGCCAGGGCACGGCTTTCGTCTGCCGTCGGCAGCCTTACGCCATACCGCTTGCTGTTCTTGAGTATATCGCTCAGGGCCAGCATTTTGGGTACGTATATTTTGGTTTCCTGCGGTAATGACAGCGACCAGAAATCGGTGGGTTTACCCCGTGATTTGTTCGCTTTGATAGCCTTCATTACCCGGCCTTCGCCGCTGTTATACGCCGCGACGGTTAACAACCAGTCGCCGTCGAACATTTTGTTCAGACGTTGCATCATGTTTAACGCTGCCGTGGTTGAGGCAACGATGTCACGACGCGCATCGTAACTGCGGGTCTGTTTCAAACCATAATTGCGCCCGGTGCTCGGAATGATCTGCCAGATGCCTGCGGCATTGGCGCCAGACGTTGCGTGCGGGTCAAAAGCGCTCTCCACTATGGGTAGTAATACCAGTTCCATTGGCATGTTACGTTTCTTAACTTGCCCGGCTATCCAGTACATATACGGCTCTGCCCGTAAAGTTACATCGTGGAGATAGCTCTTATTTCTTAAGTACTTCTGTTTTTGTTCGCGAATCCGGACATTTTCCGGAATTCCCATCTTTAGCTCGTCGCCTATCGAAGTCCACAGATCCTGGTCTTGCGCGTAGAAGGTTCCATCATCTAACCAGCGCGCTCGACTTGTGAACTTGCTTGCTTCCCCTTGACTCGCTGCAGAAAGGCTCTGTGCGTGCTGTTGTACGGTGCCATCGTTCTTAGACGCCTGGCACCCCACCAGCAGGACAGAGGCGAGTAAAATCGCTCGTGCCTTCATGTGTGTGTCAATAGTTGCTTAAAAGACGAGCAAGGATAACGGTGAAGTCGGCTGAAGACAAGAATTAAATATCAGAAGTCGTCTTTCTTTGACCTTAACCATGCAAATCGCTGAGCAGAGTGTTGCAAATTTGTTTCTTTGCTAATTTCCTTAATTAAATCATCATCATCTGTGCGAAGAAATAAATTTATACGACGCTCATTTTTCAGAATTACGGGGAGTGTTTTTTGGTTTTTTGCACGTAACTCATTAACTTTGTGATAATAATCATTTATATCCCTATCATGGGGAAGGATGCTCATTGCAAACTTCATATTTGCTAATGTGTACTCATGTGCGCAACATATTAAGGTTTCGTCAGGGAGGGCGTTAATCTTCTTAAATGATTGATACATCTGCTCTGCAGTCCCTTCGAACAGTCTGCCGCAGCCGCCGGAAAACATTGTGTCGCCACAAAATAGATAAGGTGCGCTGAAGAAACAGATGTGTCCTAAAGTGTGACCTGGCGTGGCAAAAATAGAAAATTCGCGGCCCAAAACAGAGATGCTTTCTCCGTCTTTGACGATGTGGGTTGTGCCCTTATCCTGGGTTTCTGCCGGTCCGTAAACCGCTATGGCCGGAAATTTTTCCCGCAGTTTTTTTACGCCGCCAACGTGGTCGTGGTGATGATGCGTCAACAGGATAGCTTCCGGCTGCCAGCGATTTTGTTCAATGGCGGCGAGTACCGGAGCGGCTTCTCCCGGGTCGACTATCAGGCAGCGCCCGCTATCTTCACTAAGAACCCAGATGTAGTTGTCCTGAAATGCGGGAATACTGATAAGATTCATAAATTACCTCTAATGCGTAGCGGAAGGTTGTGATGAAGCCGGCAAGGATACCTCAAACAGTTACAGCGCCAGAGCACTGGTCCAGCATGCCGTGGGGCGAATACTACCGCGAGTCGCTGGAACGGCAGATGAAGCCCTGGCTCGCTAAATTATATGGCTTTCATTTACTTAAGATTGGCAATCTGAGCGCGGAAATCAATACAGAATCCTGTGCGATTTCCCATCAGGTGAATGTCTCTTTACAAGGAAATCCGGTGCAGGTTAAGGCCGATCCGCTGCATTTGCCTTTTGCCGAGAAGTCGGTCGATGCCTGCCTGCTGGCGCATACCTTACCGTGGTGCAGCGATCCGCATCGACTGCTGCGGGAAGCGGATAGAGTGCTGATCGACGATGGCTGGATAATTTTAACCAGTTTTAACCCCATGAGCCTGATGGGGTTACGTAAGCTGGTGCCGGTATTACGCAACAAGCCCCCCTATAACAGCCGCATGTTCACCTTAACGCGTCAGATGGATTGGCTGGGGTTGCTTAATTTTGAAGTTATGCATTATGGGGGCTATCAGGTCCTTCCCTGGTCGCGCCACGGGGGGAAAATGCTCAGTACGCATCTCCCGGCGTTGGGATGTCTGCAGCTGATCATTGCCCGTAAACGCACTATCCCGTTGACGCTAAACCCGATGAAATCGGGCAAAGCAAAAAAACGGATACCGCAGGCGGTAGGCGCCACGCGTCAGTGGCGCAAGGGGCAGAATTAGCTTTCCGCCTGATAACCGATGTCGTCCCGGGTTGGGTTAGATGCCGCCGCGCGCGCCAGTTCGTCGCAGCGTTCGTTTTCCGGATGCCCGGCGTGGCCTTTAACCCATTCCCATTTGATCTTGTGTTGACCCAGCGCGGCGTCCAGGCGCTGCCAGAGATCGACATTTTTTACCGGTTTCTTGTCCGCCGTCTTCCAGCCGCGTTTTTTCCAGTTGTGGATCCACTGCGTAATCCCCTGACGCACGTACTGGCTGTCGGTACTGAGGATCACTTCACAATGTTCTTTCAGCGCTTCCAGGGCGACGATGGCGGCCATCATCTCCATGCGGTTGTTCGTTGTAAGGTTAAAGCCTTCGCTAAAAGTTTTTTCTTTCCCGCGATAGCGTAAAATCGCACCGTAGCCGCCGGGGCCTGGATTTCCCAGGCAAGAACCATCGGTGAAAATTTCTACCTGTTTGAGCATCTCTGGTAGACTTCCTGTAATTGAAATCGATACGTAAAACGGTAAGTCTGACATAAATGACCGCTATGAGCACTGCAATTACGCGACAGATCGTTCTCGATACCGAAACCACCGGTATGAATCAGATTGGTGCGCACTATGAAGGGCACAAGATAATTGAAATCGGTGCGGTGGAGGTGATCAACCGCCGCCTGACCGGAAACAACTTCCACGTCTATTTAAAGCCGGACCGGCTGGTGGATCCTGAAGCGTTTGGCGTTCACGGCATTGCGGACGAATTCCTGATGGATAAGCCCGCGTTTGGCGATGTGGTCGATGAGTTCATCGACTATATCCGCAGCGCGGAGCTGGTCATCCATAACGCATCGTTTGATATCGGCTTTATGGATTATGAATTTGCGAAGCTGAATCGCGGAATTCCGAAGACGGATACCTTCTGTAAGGTGACCGACAGCCTGGCCCTGGCGCGTAAAATGTTCCCGGGCAAGCGTAACAGCCTTGATGCCCTCTGTTCACGTTATGAAATAGACAACAGCAAGCGAACGCTGCACGGCGCGTTGCTCGATGCCCAGATTCTGGCTGACGTCTATCTGATGATGACCGGCGGCCAGACGACGATGGCTTTCTCAATGGAAGGGGAAGGTCAGCAGCAGGCCGGAGAAATGGGCATTCAACGCGTTGTTCGCGCTGCCAGCAAATTACGGGTGGTTTATGCCTCCGATGAAGAGTTGATGAACCATGAATCGCGGCTCGATCTGGTGCAAAAGAAAGGCGGAAGCTGCCTGTGGCGCGCCTGATTTACCCGTAAACGCGCTAAAAATAGCCTGATGGGCGATTTTTGCAGCAAGCGATTCAAAAATGAAGAAAAAGCGTTGACGGGGTAGAGGGGAATCCGTAATATTCGCCTCGTTCCCAAGGGAACAGTAAGTGGAGCGGTAGTTCAGTCGGTTAGAATACCTGCCTGTCACGCAGGGGGTCGCGGGTTCGAGTCCCGTCCGTTCCGCCACTATTCAGAAAGCCTGAATCAGCAATGATTCAGGCTTTCGTCGTTCTGGCCCGTGCCGTTTCCTGAGCCAGGCCTTCACACACGCTTCTATCCTCTCGATAACATGCCGACTCTCGGCGCAGCCCGCATGCCTTGCGCAAATCGCATTGATGGGTGACAGGTAAACTTTTTTGGCTTTGCTGCCGGCCTGACGCGCGCGTTTGCGGCATAAGAAAGGGAGCCATGGCTCCCCGAGTTTGCTTGCTTTAGTTGAGCGTGAAGGGGTCAGCGTCCTGCCAGGCCGGAAACTTCTCGCGATACTCTTTTAGCGACGTCAGCGAAAGCTCAGCGTCCAGGCGGGTTGCCTGATGCGGTTCGGCCGTCGCGATAATCTCGCCCTGCGGGGTAATTATCCGGCTATCGCCCCGGTAATGATGCCCGTTGCCATCGGTGCCGACGCGATTGCATCCGGCTACATAAGCCTGATTTTCGATAGCCCTGGCGACCAGCAGCGACTGCCAGTGCATTGAACGTGGGGCGGGCCAGTTGGCAACGTACAGCGCTAAATCGTAGTCGTTATGGTTGCGTGACCACACCGGGAAACGCAGGTCGTAGCACACCAGCGGCAGAATTCTCCAGCCGCGCCATGCAAAAATAACCCGTTCGTTACCCGCCTCGTAATGATGATGTTCATCCGCCATGCGAAACAGGTGCCGTTTGTCATAGAAATGGATTTGACCGTTGGGCTCAACCAGCAAAAAACGGTTAACCGGACCGCGGTCCGTTTGTAGCGCGGCGCTACCGGCAATCAGCGCGTTGGTTTGTGCGGCTTTAGCTTCCATCCAGGCAACCACTTCCTCTTGCGATAGCGACTGTTTTGCTGCCTCCATCGCGAAGCCAGTGGTAAACATTTCGGGTAAAACAATGAGGTCACGCCCGGTTATCCCTTCCAGTTGACGATCGAAATGGCGCAGGTTGGCGGGACCGTCCATCCACACCAGCGGTTGTTGTAAAAGGGTTATTTTCAGTCCGGGCACGGTGGTGAACTCCAGTATGATGAGAGGAATTATAATGATTTTAACACCATATCAGCCGAGGGACGGCTCAGGGAATATTTTGTAAAAGAATGACAGCCCTGGAAATACCCTTCGATGAATTATCTGAAAAAAGAGAGGCGGGGAAGTCCCCGCCTCGATCGTGATGTGATTATTTGGGCTTTTTAAGCTGCTTCAATCTTGCGGACTTTCTCCGGCAGCTTTACCGGCCGGGTCGCCAGTTCATCCGGGGCGAAATCGTCGACGTTAATGCTGCGCAGTCGGCTGGTTTCAGCCCGGACCAGAATGTCCGCCTCGTCCTGATTGATTAACCCTTTTGCCAACGCGTTGCGGGCCAGCTCATCAAGACGCGTAAACGACAGATTCTTGCCCAGCTCTTTGCACAGGCGCTGGTGGATGGGGTCTGCCGCCATGACATCAAGCAGCGCCTCTTCCAGCAGGCCGACCGGGTTATGCTCGCTCGGCGTCAGATACTGACCGCGGCCGATACGCGAACGCGTCGCGCTCGGGACCTGCAGAATTTTCGCTACCTTATGATCCAGCTTGTCTGAAGGCGCCAGGTAATGACGTCCGGTCGGGAAGATGGCCACGCGAAGCGCCCCGGCGACCAGACGATTTGGGAAGTTGACCAACAGATCGTCAATCGCCTGCTCGGCCTGATACAGCGCATCCTGTACCCCCCAGTGAACCAGCGGTAAGTCCGCTTCGTTACGCCCCTCATCGTCATAGCGTTTCAGGACCGCCGACGCCAGGTACAGCTGGCTCAGCACATCTCCCAGACGCGCAGAAATTCTTTCACGACGCTTCAGGCTACCGCCCAGTACCGCCATTGAGACATCGGACAGCAGGGCCAGGTTGGCGCTCAGTCGGTTCATATGTTGATAGTAGCGACGAGTGGCATCGCGGGTCGGCGTGCTGCTGGTGAGACCGCGGGTCAGGCCCAGCCAGAAACTGCGCACTTTATTGCTCCCCACGTGCCCGATGTGTTTAAACAGCAGCTTATCGAAAGCGTCGATGTCGTTATTCTGCGCCGCCGCCATTTCATCCAGCACGTACGGATGACAGCGAATCGCTCCCTGGCCGAAGATCATCATGCTGCGGGTCAGGATATTCGCACCTTCAACGGTGATGGCGATCGGCGCGCCCTGATAGGCTCGCGCCAGGAAGTTACCGCTGCCGAGCATAATGCCCTTACCGCCGGTAATATCCATTGCGTCAATAATTGAACGCTGGCCACGGTGGGTGCAGTGATACTTCACAATTGCCGACAGTACCGCGGGTTTTTCGCCAAGCATAATGCCGTAGGTAATCAGCGAGGCGGCGGCGTCCATTACGTAGGCATTGCCTGCGATACGCGCCAGCGGTTCTTCGATCCCTTCCATTTTACCGATAGAGATTTTGAACTGGCGGCGAATGTGCGCGTAGGCGCCGGTAGCCATGGCGACGGATTTAAGGCCGCCGGTAGCGTTTGAGGGCAGGGTGATGCCGCGACCAACCGATAAACACTCAACCAGCATCCGCCAGCCCTGACCGGCCATCGACGCGCCGCCAATAATGTAATCGATAGGAACGAAAATATCTTTCCCCTGGGTCGGGCCGTTCTGGAACGGAACGTTCAGCGGGAAATGGCGACGACCGATTTCAACGCCGGGAGTGGTGGTCGGGATAAGCGCGCAGGTGATACCCAGCTCTTCTTCCCCGCCCAGCAGGCGGTCAGGGTCGGAGAGTTTGAACGCCAGCCCCAGCACGGTAGCGATAGGCGCAAGCGTGATATAGCGTTTATTCCAGGTCAGACGCATGCCCAGCACCTGCTGGCCCTGCCATTCGCCCATGCAGACGACGCCGGTATCCGGAATGGCGCCGGCATCGGAACCCGCTTCCGGGCTGGTCAGCGCGAAGCACGGAATTTCCTGACCGCGAGCCAGGCGTGGCAAATAGTGGTTTTTCTGCTCTTCCGTACCGTAATGCTGCAGCAGCTCGCCCGGGCCTAATGAGTTCGGCACGCCGACGGTAATCGCCAGGATTCCGGAGACACCCGACAGCTTTTGCAGTACGCGAGCCTGCGCGTAAGCGGAGAATTCCAGCCCGCCGTACTCTTTCTTAATGATCATCGCGAAGAAGCGATGCTCTTTCAGATAGGCCCACAGCTCCGGCGGCAGATCGGCCATCTCGTGGGTAATTTCGAAGTCGTTTGCCATTCGGCAGGCTTCTTCGACCGGGCCGTCAATAAAGGCTTGTTCTTCAGCGGTGAGGCGCGGCTGCGGATAGTTGTGCAGTTTCTGCCAGTCGGGATTGCCGCGGAACAGATCGCCTTCCCACCATGTCGTACCGGCGTCAATCGCTTCTTTCTCGGTGCGCGACATCGGCGGCATGACCTTACGGAAAGCGCGGAACGCCGGGACTGAAATCATGGATTTACGCATCGGGGCAAGGTTGAACGGCAGCAAAACGATCGCCAGCGGAATTAGCAGCCAGATATTCCACAGCCCCGCAGCGCCGAGCGCGGCGGTCCAGACAAGTAAAATCGCGCTGCTGAGCAGCAGATTGATTCGGTGATAAAAGAGCGCACCGAGTAAAACTACGGTTGCAACAATACTCAAAATCATCATAGAGAAATGCTCCCTGTCTTGTAGGAGGTCTGACCACTTGTGATGATATGGTTGTAGTGGATGTAATTTGTTTTAGCAATGTGTTTACAAAATAATTACAACCTTGCTCACATTGTTGTACGGAAATGCGGCACATAAAATCAAAAGCACGGGGGATTACCTTGCGTGCTGCTTCTCGCTGCGTCGGCTATCCGGTAAACTGCCTGGGTTATCCCACAAATACTGAAGGATTATCCTCATGTACCAGGATCTTATTCGTAACGAACTGAATGAAGCCGCTGAAACGCTGGCTAACTTTCTGCAGGACGAAGCCAATATTCATGCGATTCAGCGTGCTGCGGTGCTGCTGGCGGATAGCTTTAAAGCTGGCGGCAAAGTCCTTTCCTGCGGTAACGGCGGTTCGCACTGCGATGCGATGCATTTTGCGGAAGAACTGACCGGGCGCTATCGTGAAAACCGCCCAGGCTATCCGGCAATTGCGATTTCAGACGTGAGCCATCTCTCTTGCGTCAGCAATGATTTTGGCTATGAATATGTTTTCTCTCGCTACGTAGAATCAGTGGGCCGTACAGGCGATGTATTGCTGGGGATCTCCACTTCCGGTAACTCCGGTAACGTAATCAAAGCGATCGAAGCCGCCCGCGCTCAGGGGATGAAAGTGATTACTCTGACCGGGAAAGATGGCGGTAAAATGGCGGGATCGGCGGATGTCGAAATTCGCGTACCGCATTTTGGCTACGCCGACCGCATTCAGGAAATTCATATTAAAGTGATTCATATCCTGATTATGCTTATCGAAAAAGAGATGGTTAAAGCCTGATAAATCGCGGGGGTTAACCCCGCATTGCTGTATGAGGTGATCTATGTGCGAATTGCTCGGGATGAGCGCGAATGTGCCCACAGATATTTGCTTCAGTTTCACCGGGCTGGTGCAGCGCGGTGGCGGAACCGGGCCGCATAAAGACGGCTGGGGCATTACTTTTTATGAAGGTAAGGGCTGTCGCACATTTAAAGATCCGCAGCCTAGCTTTCAGTCGCCCATAGCCAAGCTGGTGCAGGAATATCCTATCAAGTCCTGCTCGGTCATCGCCCATATTCGCCAGGCCAACCGGGGTATCGTTGCGCTGGAAAATACTCACCCCTTTACCCGGGAATTGTGGGGGCGCAACTGGACCTATGCGCATAACGGTCAACTGGAAGGGTATGAGAATCTCGGGACGGGCAATCTGCATCCCATCGGGGAAACCGATAGCGAAAAGGCGTTCTGCTGGCTGCTGCACAGCATCACCGAGCGCTATCCGGAAATGCCGGGCGATATGGTGGAGGTATTCAGCTTTATCGCTACGCTTGCCGGAGAGCTGCGTGAAAAAGGCGTGTTTAACATGCTGCTCTCCGATGGGCGCTACGTGATGGCATTCTGCTCGACGAATTTATACTGGATTACGCGACGGGCGCCGTTTGGCGTAGCGACGCTGCTGGATCAGGATGTAGAAATTGATTTTCAACGCGAGACCACACCGAATGATGTGGTCTCCGTTATCGCCACCCAGCCGCTGACCGGCAATGAAACCTGGAATAAAATCATGCCAGGCGAGTGGGCGTTATTTTGCCTCGGGGACCGAGTAGTTTGACGCGAGCTGCGGCTGCACAACTTCGTGGCTGAGCGGTTTGCTCACCACGTAGCGGCCATCGGCCACGGAAACCACCGGCGGTTTATGCGTCTGCCGGAAGTAGTCGTATCCCGGTTTCAGCTGTTGCCAGAAATCCGCGAAGTAGGAATATTTGTGCCGCGCCATGTTGGCATCGGTCATGCGGAAAGGATAGATGCTCACCTGAACGTTGGGCTGGCCGAAGACTAACGCGCCGGTGACGAACTGGAAGATTTCATCAATACCGGTATCGGTCATGGCGTAACAGCCAACGGATACGCAGGCGCCGTGAATCATCAGATACTTACCTTCGTAGCCGTGCGCGCGGTCGTAAGCGTTCGGGAAGCCAATATTGATCGCTTTATAGAAACGACTATCGGGTTTTAGCTGATTGCGCGAAACGTTATAGAACCCTTCCGGGCTCTTGAAATCGCCCTGGCGCTGCTTTGGACCGAGCCCGCCGGAGTAGTTACAGATCCGGTAGCTGTCGAGAAGCTGGTAAGTTTCGCCCATCTTGACGTAAAGATCGAGCATGCGCTCTTCTTTGAAGATCTCAATGTAGACCGGCGAGCCCATGAGCTGCTGCTTATACTCTTTGCTCATCGGCGTTGTCGAGCTGTTACTGCTAAGTAACCCTGCGAATGAAACGCACGGCAACAGAAGCATCGCAATAAATAATGCGATTTTGCGCATACTACTTGTTCCTTGATAAAACAAATTACCACATTGCCAGGACGGCAAGAGAGACCCGAAATCAGAGTTTTCTGGTTTTAGAGCGCTCACATTAGCACCACGGCATTTTTTCGCAAGCACGATGTGCCACGTTTACGTTTTAGTTTTCCGTTATAGCGAATCTTGAGGCAAAGCGCAGTCAGAACTTTGCGTAATAGCTCGCATTTTAGAACGACTTAATGGCGGTTTGTCTACAGGCGCCGCTCACGAAATGTTACACTTGGCCCGCTAAATGCTCAGGGTAAGAAAGGATGCTTCTCTCCCGTCTTGTGAATCACCAGGACTACAATGTTCCTTTCTTCCTCTTATTTTCCATTAATTATGCTGGCCTCGGCCTGATGCCGGGGTTTAGGTAACGGATACCTGCTAACGATATGATTAAAATCACGAAAGGGCTGAATTTGCCCATAGCTGGCATGCCATCACAGCAGATTTCTTCGAAGCCTGCGGTTAAGCGCGTTGCGCTGTTAGGTGAAGAGTACATCGGTATGCGCCCCTCGATGGCGGTGCGTGAAGGTGACCGGGTACAAAAAGGGCAGCTTCTGTTCGAAGACAAAAAAAATCCTGGCGTGCGTTTTACCGCACCGGCAAGTGGGACCATTAGCGCCATTCATCGCGGCGAGCGTCGGGTTCTGCAATCGGTCGTTATTGATGTGGATGGCGATGACGCCGTTCACTTTCCCCGCTATGAATTGGCCGATCTTGCCGGGTTGACGCGCGAGGCCGTACAGCGCCAGCTGCTGGAGTCGGGGATGTGGACGGCATTTCGCACCCGTCCTTTCAGCAAAATACCCGCGCCGGGCAGCGTGCCGGCGGCCATATTTGTCACCGCCATTGATACGAATCCGCTGGCGGCAGACCCTCAGCCAATCATACTGGCCCAGCGTGAGGCCTTTGACGCTGGTTTGACGCTGTTGACGCGGCTGACCGACGGTAAAGTCCACGTCTGTCAGGCCAGCGGCGGCAAGCTTGGCGGGCATCCGGTTGGCCAGGTTACTTTCAACCAGTTTGCCGGGCCGCATCCCGCCGGGCTGGTGGGGACCCACATCCATTTTCTCGAACCGGTTAGCCTGAAAAAGCAGGTCTGGCATCTTAACTATCAGGACGCTATCGCCGTTGGCAAATTATTCCTGGAAGGGGAGCTGTCTGTCGAACGTATTATTGCCCTCGGTGGCCCGCAGGTGAAGGAGCCCCGTCTGATAAAAACGTGTTCAGGCGCCAGCCTTGATGAGCTGCTGGCAGATGAACTGCTGGATGATGAAAACCGGATTATTTCCGGCTCGGTCCTCAGCGGAACGCATGCCCGCGGGCCGCATGCTTTTCTTGGCCGCTTTCATTTACAGATCAGCGTGGTGAAGGAAGGACGAGAGAAAGAGCTGTTCGGCTGGGTGATGCCGGGGAAAGACAAATTCTCCATCACCCGCACCACGCTCGGCCACTTTATGAAGCGTAAGCTGTTTAATTTCTCGACGGATACCAACGGCGGCGAGCGGGCTATGGTGCCGATTGGCAACTATGAGCGAGTGATGCCGCTGGATATTCTGCCCACCATGCTGCTGCGGGATTTGCTGGCGGGGGATACCGATAGCGCACAGGCGCTGGGCTGTCTGGAACTGGATGAAGAAGACCTGGCGCTTTGCACCTACGTGTGTCCCGGCAAGTATGAATATGGCCCGGCGTTGCGCAGCGTGTTAACCCAGATTGAGCAGGAAGGATAAGTGATGGGCTTAAAGCAACTGTTTGACAAACTTGAGCCGCACTTTACGCACGGCGGCAAGCTGGAAAAATACTACCCGTTGTTCGAAGCGACGGCGACCTTGTTTTATACACCCGGTCAGGTGACGCGCGGAGCGGCGCACGTCAGAGACGCCATCGACCTTAAGCGGATGATGATACTGGTGTGGTTCGCCGTTTTCCCGGCGATGTTCTGGGGAATGTATAACGTTGGCCTGCAGACTATTCCGGCGCTGTATAAATTATACGGTGCTGAACAGCTGCAGCAGGTTATTGCCGGGAACTGGCACTACAGCATTGCGCAGTGGTTGGGGGTGAACTTCACCCCTGACGCCGGTTGGCTCAGCATGATGACCCTGGGGGCGGTATTTTTCCTGCCTGTCTACATTACCGTATTTCTTGTCGGCGGATTCTGGGAAGTGCTGTTTGCTATCGTGCGTAAACACGAGGTTAACGAGGGCTTTTTCGTTACCTCTATTCTGTTTGCGCTGATCGTACCGCCCACTTTGCCGCTATGGCAGGCCGCGTTTGGGATCACCTTCGGTGTCGTCATGGCCAAGGAGATTTTTGGCGGAACCGGGCGAAACTTTCTCAACCCGGCGCTGGCGGGGCGGGCCTTTCTGTTCTTTGCCTGGCCGGCGCAAATTTCCGGCGACCTGGTGTGGACTGCGGCGGATGGCTTCTCCGGCGCGACGCCGCTATCCCAGTGGGCCAGCGGCGGCGGTGAATCGCTGGTGAACGTCGCTACCGGTCTGCCGGTAAGCTGGATGGATGCCTTCCTCGGCAAGATTCCGGGCTCGATTGGCGAAGTCTCGACGCTGATGATTCTGATCGGCGGGGCAATCATTATCTTTGGTCGCGTGGCCTCATGGCGCATCGTCGCCGGGGTTTTCATCGGTATGGTGGCTACCGCGATGCTGTTTAATTTCATTGGCTCTGATACCAACCCGATGTTTGCCATGCCGTGGTACTGGCATCTGGTGCTCGGCGGTTTCGCCTTCGGCATGATGTTTATGGCGACGGACCCGGTGTCCGCGTCGTTTACGGATAAAGGTAAATGGAGCTATGGCCTGCTGATCGGCGTGATGTGCGTCCTGATTCGCGTGGTCAACCCGGCCTATCCGGAAGGGATGATGCTGGCGATCCTCTTCGCCAACCTCTTCGCGCCGCTGTTCGATTATCTGGTGGTGCGGGCCAATATTAAGCGGAGGAAGTCGCGTGGCTGAGAATAAAAGTAACGATAGCATCGGCAAAACGCTGCTGGTGGTGCTGGTGCTTTGTCTGGTCTGCTCAATCGTGGTCGCCGGTTCTGCGGTGGGGCTAAAATCGCGCCAGCAGGAGCAGCGCGCTCTCGATAAACAGCGCAATATCCTGGCGGTTGCCGGTCTGATGAAGCAGGGGATGAGCGCAGAGGATGTGGCTGATATTTTTAAGGCCCGTATCTCTCCGCGATTAGTCGATTTAGCCAGCGGCGAGCTGCTGGATAAAGATCCCGGCAAGTTTAATCAGGCCCAGGCTCTGAAAGATCCCCAGCAAAGCCTACAGCTGGACGCCAGTCAGGACCCGGCCGGTATCAAACGCCGCAGTAATATTGCCGAAATTTATCTGGTGCGCGATGAAAAGCAGCAGATTCAGGAAATCGTCCTGCCCATTTACGGTAACGGCCTGTGGTCGGTGATGTACGCCTTTATTGCGCTGGAAACCGATGGCCGTACGCTCAAAGGGATCACCTATTACGATCACGGCGAAACGCCGGGGCTGGGCGGGGAAATCGAAAACCCCAACTGGCGCCAGCAGTTTATCGGTAAACAAGTGCTTGATGATAAAGGTATGCCTGCGCTGAGAATCGTTAAAGGCGGCGCGCGTCCGGGCGACCTGCACGCCGTGGATGGCCTGTCGGGCGCGACGCTGACTTCCAACGGTGTGCAGCATAGTTTTGATTTCTGGATGGGCGAACTGGGCTTTGGTCCATTCCTGCATAAGGTACGTGAAGGGGGGCTGAATAATGGCTGATTTAGGCGACATGAAAGAAATGAAGCGCGTGCTGGTGGGGCCGCTTATCGCTAATAACCCTATCACGCTGCAGGTCCTGGGCGTCTGCTCCGCGCTGGCGGTGACCACCAAGCTGGAGACGGCTTTTGTGATGACCATCGCGGTGACGCTGGTTACGGCTTTCTCCAGCATGTTTATCTCCATGATCCGCCACCACATTCCGAATAGCGTGCGCATCATTGTGCAGATGGCGATTATCGCTTCGCTGGTTATTGTCGTTGACCAACTGCTGCGCGCTTTTGCTTATGAAACCTCCAAACAGCTATCGGTATTCGTCGGCCTTATCATTACCAACTGTATCGTAATGGGGCGGGCGGAAGCCTATGCCATGAAGTCGCCGCCGTTGGCAAGCTTTATGGACGGTATTGGCAACGGTCTAGGATACGGCGCGATCCTGTTGCTTGTCGGCTTTCTGCGCGAGCTCATTGGCAGCGGCAAACTGTTTGGCATCACGGTGCTGGAAACGGTGCAGAACGGCGGCTGGTATCAGCCAAATGGCCTGTTTCTTCTGGCGCCGAGTGCGTTCTTCATTATCGGTTTGTTGATTTGGGCGGTGCGTAGCTGGAAGCCTGAACAGCAGGAAAAGGAGTAACCGATTATGGCTCATTACATTAGCCTGTTTGTCCGCGCCGTGTTTGTTGAAAACATGGCGCTGGCCTTCTTTCTTGGGATGTGTACCTTCCTCGCGGTATCGAAAAAAGTGTCGACCGCTTTCGGGCTCGGCGTTGCGGTAACGGTCGTGCTTGGGCTGGCGGTACCCATTAACAATCTGGTTTACAACCTGGTGCTGCGCGACGGCGCGCTGGTGGAAGGCGTTGATCTGAGCTTTCTGAACTTTATTACCTTCATTGGCGTTATTGCCGCGCTGGTTCAGATCCTCGAGATGATCCTCGATAAGTACTTCCCGACGCTCTATAACGCTCTGGGGATCTTCCTGCCGCTGATTGCCGTCAACTGTGCGATTTTTGGCGGTGTCTCCTTCATGGTGCAGCGTGACTATAACTTCAGCGAGTCGATCGTTTACGGCTTTGGTTCCGGCATCGGCTGGCTGCTGGCAATTGTGGCGATGGCGGGTATCCGTGAAAAAATGAAATACGCAAACGTGCCCGCGGGTCTGCGTGGGTTAGGGATCACCTTTATTACCACAGGTCTGATGGCGCTGGGCTTTATGTCATTCTCCGGTGTGCAGCTATAAGGGCGGAAAGTATGGAAATTATTCTTGGCGTAGTGATGTTCACGCTGATCGTCCTGGTGCTATCGGGGCTGATACTGGCCGCGCGTTCGAAGCTGGTGAATGCGGGCGACGTGGTCATTGAAATCAATAATGAGGCGGATAAACAGATTCGTACTCCGGCGGGCGACAAGCTGCTGAATACGCTCTCCAGCAACGGTATCTTCGTTTCGTCGGCCTGCGGCGGCGGGGGCTCCTGCGGCCAGTGCCGGGTGACGGTGAAAGAGGGTGGCGGTGATATCCTGCCTACCGAACTCTCTCATATCACTAAGCGTGAGGCGAGAGAGGGCTGCCGCCTGGCCTGCCAGGTCGCGGTGAAGCAGAACATGAAAATCGAGCTGCCAGAGGAGATTTTTGGCGTTAAGAAGTGGGAGTGTGAAGTTATCTCGAACGATAACAAGGCCACTTTCATCAAGGAGCTGAAGCTGCGCGTGCCTGACGGTGACGCGGTTCCGTTCCGCGCCGGCGGGTATATTCAGATCGAGTGTCCATCGCACAAAGTCGCCTATGCCGACTTTGACGTTCCGGACGAGTATCGCGGCGACTGGGATAAATTTAATCTTTTCCGCTATGTCTCTGACGTGAAAGAGCCCACGTTACGCGCCTACTCCATGGCTAACTATCCGGAAGAGAAGGGCATCATTATGCTCAACGTGCGTATTGCCACGCCGCCGCCGCAGGTGCCTGATGCGCCGCCGGGGATTATGTCCTCGTATATCTGGTCGCTGAAGCCTGGCGATAAAGTGACGATTTCCGGGCCGTTTGGGGAGTTCTTTGCCAAAGAAACGCAGGCGGAGATGGTGTTTATCGGCGGCGGGGCGGGGATGGCGCCGATGCGCTCGCATATTTTCGACCAGCTTAAGCGGCTACACAGCTCACGTAAAATCAGTTTCTGGTACGGTGCGCGGTCTCTGCGAGAAATGTTCTATGATGACGAGTTTGAACAGCTGGCACGGGAAAACCCGAACTTTACCTTCCACGTGGCGCTCTCCGATCCGCAGCCGGAAGATAACTGGACCGGCCATACTGGCTTCATTCATAACGTCCTGTATGAAAACTATCTGCGCGATCACCCGGCGCCGGAAGATTGTGAGTTTTACATGTGTGGGCCGCCGGTGATGAACGCCGCGGTTATCAAAATGCTTAAAGATCTCGGCGTTGAGGATGAAAACATCATGCTGGACGATTTTGGAGGCTGATGATGCTGACGGTATTTGTCGCGACCTTCGTGATTTTCGCGCTGGTTATTCTGGGAATGTCGCTAGGGTACCTGATCAAGCGCAAAACTCTTCAGGGCAGCTGCGGCGGGATCTCATCGCTGGGTCTGGAAAAGGTCTGCGACTGTCCTGAACCTTGCGATGCGCGTAAAAAACGCATGGCTCGCGAAGCGCAGCGCAAACGGGATCGCATCATTTAAACAGCAGGCCGCTTATCGCGGCCTTTTACGATTTACCAGGTTTTCGCTTTCGCCGGCGAGTCTACCATCACGCCATCGGCTCCCAGCTCGCTTGCCTTACGAAAATCATCGGCGCTATTAATGCCGAAGAAGACAATATGGGCTTTGCCCTGAGAGCGGAAACAGTCCATGGCTTCTTTATCCCAGGTGAGGGTGGCTGGCGACACGCCTTCGCCGAGGGTGAACTTCTCCACGATTTCTACCTTGCGTTTCAGCTCCAGACCGTACCAGTAGTCATCGCCCGGCTGCGTGGTTGGCTGGCACTGGTGGCTAAGGGAAATATTAGCCAGCTTCGTTCGCGTTTCGCCCCGGCTGACGAAATGGGGAATAGATTCCGGTAGCGCCGCGATATAGCGGTCTTCGGTGGAATAAACGCGTACGCGCGAGAGGCTATGGGTTGTTTGCAATACTTCACTAAGACGCGAAGCCATCATTGCCGGGTCGGCATCAGGCGATTTAATATCGATGTAAAAGAAGGTCTGCGGCCATTGCTCCAGCACTGATTGCAGCGTTGGAATGGTGGCATTTTTTCCGCGCCAGGGGTGAGTTTCACCGCCCCATTTCCATCCCGCGTCCATGCGGGCCAGTTCGGCAGCGCTAAAGCTTGAGACCTTCCCGGTATGGTCAGTCAGGGCGGATAAATCGCTCGGGCGATATAAGACCGGAACGCCATCATGGCTTAATTGTACCGTTATCCAAATCGCCTCGGCCTTATTCTCCAGCGCCAGTTTTATCGCCGGAAGGGTGTTTTCCGGCGCATCGCCGGTGCCTCCCCGATGAGCAATGAGCTGCGGCGCAGCGCAGGCGCTGCTGGCAATAAGCAAACCAAGCGCAGTAAGTATTGATTTCATGATTACATTCACCCTGTTCATTAATATAACCATATGAAAAATAAATCATATTTGTTGCACTTTTATGTTGTAGCACGTTTTTTATGGCGAGGGTTTTTAAAAGATTAAATTTCGCCGACTTTTGCTATACTGTACGCATGTACAGTCTAAGGTTTGGCTATGCGTAAGATCATCCACGTTGATATGGACTGCTTCTTCGCGGCGGTGGAGATGCGGGACAACCCGGCACTGCGCGACATCCCTATCGCCATTGGCGGTAGCCGGGTGCAGCGCGGTGTGATCAGTACGGCCAACTATCCGGCGCGTAAATTCGGCGTGCGTAGCGCCATGCCCACCGCCACAGCGCTCAAGCTTTGTCCTCACCTGACGCTGCTTCCCGGCCGCTTTGATGCTTATAAAGAGGCGTCGAACCATATCCGGGAGATTTTTTCCCGCTATACCTCGCTAATCGAGCCTTTATCGCTGGACGAAGCCTATCTGGACGTTAGCGACAGCGTTCATTGTCAGGGGTCAGCGACGCTGATGGCGCAGGAGATCCGCGAGACCATCCATCGTGAGCTAAATTTGACCGCCTCCGCAGGCATTGCGCCGGTAAAGTTTCTCGCAAAAATCGCCTCGGACCTGAATAAACCCAACGGCCAGTTTGTGATTGCGCCGCATCAGGTCGCGGAGTTTGTCAAAACGTTGCCGCTAGCGAAGATCCCGGGCGTCGGCAAAGTTTCCGCCGCGAAGCTCGAAAGCATGGGGCTGAGGACCTGTGCAGATGTGCAGAACAGCGATCTGGCGATGTTGCTCAAGCGCTTTGGTAAATTCGGGCGGATACTATGGGAGCGCAGCCAGGGAATTGATGAACGAGAAATCAGCAGCGAGCGCCAGCGCAAATCGGTGGGCGTTGAGCGAACCCTGGTAGAGGATATCCACGAATGGGCGGAGTGTGAGTCGATTATTGAGAATCTCTATCCGGAACTGGAACGGCGCCTGGCGAAGGTTAAACCGGATTTACTGATCGCCCGGCAGGGGGTCAAGCTGAAGTTTAATGATTTCCAGCTCACGACTCAGGAGCATGTCTGGCCCCGATTGAATAAAGATGATTTGATCACCACTGCCCATAAAGCCTGGAACGAGCGGCGCGGAGGTCGGGGAGTCAGGCTGGTAGGGCTGCACGTGACGCTGCTCGATCCGCAGCTGGAGCGACAATTGGTTCTGGGGTTATAACAATGCCGAAAATAAGACCGTATGGAGAGCGTGATTTTGCCACGCTATGCGCGATTTTTTTGCGGGCGATTAAAGAGACGGCCAGCGCCGATTATTCTCCCCGGCAAATTGCCGCCTGGGCTCAGGTTGATGAAGCCCGCTGGCGGCAAAAAATAGCGGCTTCACGGGTACTGGTCGCGGTAAAAGAGGCATCGCCAGTCGGGTTTATTACCACCGTGGATGACTATATTGATTTGCTGTTTGTTTCTCCCGACTATAGCCGCCAGGGAATAGCCAGCGCATTGCTCAACGCATTGCTTATACGGCGGCCTGAACGCGTGTTAACGGTAGAAGCCAGCATTACGGCAAAGCCCTTTTTTGAACGCCACGGTTTTAGCGTAATTGAGCAACAGCAGGTTGAAGCGCGCGGTGAGCGGTTTCTTAATTACCGGATGCGGCGGGAAATCGATGCGCTAAATACTCAGAACGCACTTTGCAGGCCTTTCCTGCAATGACTCAAGGCGGCAAATGCGCGTGGCCGGTATACGCGATCGGTAAGGCGGGCTTTTCGAACGGTCATCTTATAAAGAAAAGGCCCGCGCCTCGCGGTGTGGGCCTTAATTGTCTTACTTCGCCGGAATGGATTTCAGCAGCTCGGTCAGCAGCGTCCAGTACTGTCCAACGCTTTCAATGTGAACCTGCTCGTCCGGGGAGTGGGGGCCGGTAATGGTTGGCCCGATAGAAACCATGTCCAGGTCCGGATACGGTTTTTTGAACAGACCGCACTCCAGGCCCGCGTGGATAATCTGGATGTTCGGCGTCTTGTTGAACAGACGCTGATAGGTTTCACGCACCAGATGCATCACCGGCGAGCTGGCGTCCGGCTGCCAGCCAGGATAGGCGCCTTTCGCTTCGGTTTTCGCGCCGGCCAGCTTGCCCAGAGAATCCAGCATGCTGACGACATAATCTTTACCGCTGTCGATCAGCGAGCGAATCAGGCAGTGAATCTGCACGTTATCGCTGGTCATGGTCACCACGCCGACGTTCAGCGAGGTTTCCACCACGCCTTTTGCCACATCAGAGTTGCGGATGACGCCGTTCGGCGTGGCGTTAAGCAGGCGTACAAAGGTGTCACGAGATTGGGCCGTCAGCGCAGGCTGGTCGTTCGCAACCGATTCCAGCAGTACTGTCAGGTTTTTCTCTTTGGCCGCCAGCTCGTTTTTCAGGATCGCCTGGTACTCATTAGCCAGCGCTTTCAGCGTATCCACTTTGTTCGCGGCCACGGCGACAGTAGCGAACGCCTCACGGGGAATAGCGTTGCGCAGGGTGCCGCCGTTGAAATCGACCAGGCGCAGATCCAGCTCTTCAGCATGGCCCGCGAGGAAGCGTGCCAGCAGCTTGTTGGCATTGCCTAAACCAACGTGGATCTCGCCGCCGGAGTGGCCGCCCTTCAGCCCTTTCAGGGTCAGCTTAAAGCTCTGGAAACCGGCCGGAACGGCTTCACGGGTCAGCGCGAGGTCAGAGGTGAAGTCGATCCCGCCGGCGCAGCCCATGTAAATCTCACCCTCTTCTTCGGAGTCGGTGTTGATCAGGATGTCCGCCTGCAGCCAGTTAGCCTGCAGGCCAAACGCGCCGTCCATTCCGGCTTCTTCCGTCATGGTCAACAGCACTTCCAGCGGACCGTGAACAACGTTGTCGTCGGCCAGCACCGCCAATGCGGAGGCCATGCCGATACCGTTATCGGCGCCCAGGGTGGTGCCGCGCGCTTTAACCCACTCGCCGTCGATATACGGCTGAATAGGATCTTTAGCGAAGTCGTGAACGGTATCGTTGTTTTTCTGCGGCACCATATCGAGGTGCGCTTGCAGCACCACCGGTTTACGGTTTTCCATACCGGCAGTCGCGCTTTTACGAATCAGAATGTTGCCAACCTGGTCGCGTTCCGCGTGTAAGCCTTTTTCTTTTGCCCAGCCCATAATGTGCTCAGCGAGCTGTTCTTCGTGATAGGAGGGGTGAGGAATAGAGCAGATTTTGGCAAAAATATCCCACAGCGGCTGCGGGGATAATTGAGACAGTTCAGACACGATAAGTCTCCTTACAATCACCTGCAAAAGTCGTTTGCAGATCGAGGGGTTAGCAATCAAATACACTACAAGCCCGGGCTTGCGCGATGGGGTTGAGAATACCACTTTCCGTGTACTCTGGTAGTGTAAACCACGTAAAAAGAGTCGCGGGGGCCGCTTAACGCTGGTTTTTAGCGCGTCAGATCTCTATAATCTCGCGCAACCATTTTCCCCCTCGAACATTATTTAAGCCGTATTACACAGGCTGGGACACTTCACATGAGCGAAAAATACGTCGTCACCTGGGACATGTTGCAGATTCACGCCCGCAAACTGGCAACCCGTCTGCTGCCGGTTGAACAGTGGAAAGGCATTATTGCCGTTAGCCGTGGCGGTCTGGTACCGGGAGCATTACTGGCGCGTGAACTGGGTATTCGTCATGTTGATACCGTTTGCATCTCAAGCTATGACCACGATAATCAGCGTGAACTGACCGTGCTGAAACGTGCGGAAGGCGATGGCGAAGGCTTTATCGTGATCGACGATCTCGTTGATACCGGCGGTACCGCCGTTGCCATCCGCGAAATGTATCCTAAAGCACATTTTGTCACCATCTTCGCCAAACCGGCAGGTCGCCCGCTGGTTGATGATTATGTCGTTGATATTCCCCAGGATACCTGGATTGAACAGCCGTGGGATATGGGCGTGGTATTCGTACCGCCTATCGCAGGCCGTTAATTTCCCGCATAAATGCTAATTACCACGCCCGGTTTTGCCGGGCGTGGTTTTTTTTACCCTGACGCAGGTTACAATAGCTTGAGTGGCAACATGATGGAGGCGGCACATGTCCCAGGCTAACCTTAGCGAAACGTTGTTTAAACCCCGATTCAAACATCCGGAAACCTCTACGCTGGTGCGTCGGTTTAACACCGGAGCGCAACAACCGATCCAGTCCGCGCTTAGCGGCAATCACGTTGATCACTGGTACCGATTGATTAACCGCCTGATGTGGATCTGGCGTGGCGTGACGCCACAGGAAATCCTCGACGTGCAGGCGCGTATCGTCATGAGCGATGCGGAGCGGACCGACCCCGAGCTTTACGATACGGTCGTGGGCTATCGCGGCGGCAACTGGATCTTTGAATGGGCCAAACAGGCGATGGACTGGCAGCAAAAGGCCGGTCAGGAAGAGAATCTTCTGGTTAGCGGTCGTCACTGGCTCCATGCGGCAAACCTTTACAGCATTGCCGCCTATCCGCATATCAAGGGCGATGAGCTGGCGGAACAGGCGCAGGTGCTGGCATACCGGGCCTATGAAGAAGCCGCCCAGCGCTTGCCCGGCAAACTGCGAGAGCTGGAGTTCGCCATCCCCGGCGCCGCGCCGATCACCGGTTTCTTACATATGCCGCCGGGCGATGGGCCGTTCCCGACGGTGCTGATGTGCGGCGGGCTTGACGCGCTACAGACCGATTATTACAACCTGTACGAGAACTATTTTGCGCCCCTGGGCATCGCTATGCTGACGGTCGATATGCCTTCCATCGGTTTCTCTTCAAAATGCAAGCTGACCCAGGATACCAGCATGCTGCACCAGTATGTGCTGCAGCATCTGTCTAATGTTCCCTGGGTTGACCATACCCGGGTGGCCGCCTTTGGTTTCCGCTTCGGCGCGAACATCGCCGTCCGGCTGGGCTATCTTGAACCCCAGCGCCTGAAGGCGGTGGCCTGTCTGGGGCCGGTGGTGCACGGACTGCTGGTGGACCCGCTGCATCAGGGACGGGTGCCGGAAATGTATCTCGACGTTCTGGCGTCGCGTCTGGGTATGCATGACGCCTCCGACGAAGCGCTGCGGGTTGAGCTTAACCGCTATTCCCTGAAGGTTCAGGGTCTGCTGGGGCGTCGCTGCCCTACGCCGATGCTCTCCGGTTTCTGGAAAGACGATCCGTTCAGTCCGGAAGAGGAGTCGCGTTTAATCACTTCCTCCTCCTCCGACGGCAAGCTGCTGGAGATCCCGTTCAATCCGGTCTACCGTAATTTCGATCACGCCCTGCGGCAGATCGCCCGCTGGATTAGCCATAGATTTAGTTAATATATTGCTAAATTCTATTGATTTGGTAACGTCATAGCATCACTAAAGGAGATCGCAATGACGTTACCGAGTGGACACCTGAAGAGTAAGCTGATTAAGAAATTCACGGCGCTTGGCCCTTACATCCGTGAGGAGCAATGTGAAGACAACCGCTTCTTTTTCGATTGCCTGGCAGTTTGCGTCAACGTAAAACCAGCGCCTGAAAAACGCGAGTTCTGGGGATGGTGGATGGAGATGGAAGCGCAGGCTTCGCGCTTCACCTATAGCTATCAGTTTGGATTGTTCGATAAAGAAGGCGACTGGCGTCCGGTCGCGATTGACGATCCTGAAGTCACGGAAAAGCTCGAAAAGACGCTACGCGATTTTCACCAACGAGCCGAAGCGTTACTGGCGACCTTCAGCCTTAAGCTGGAGCCCGCCGATGATTTCAGCGAACCGGTTAAGCTGAGGGCCTAAGTTCCGGTCATTTTGCTATCCCGCGTTAAAACCCGCGTTTCTATCAGCGTGGGTTTTGTCCCCAGGCAAACCTACGCTAATCGCCGTTTAATACCCGGTATGGCTGACCGACGGCAATCATGCCGGCGGCCAGATCTTTGGTTACCACCGTGCCCGCGCCGACTTTGACATTGTCGCCTAGCGTGACCGCGCCAATCACCACGGCGTGGGCGCCAAATTCCACGTTATCGCCAATTCGCGGGCTAGCGCTTTCCCGGCCCTGACTATCGGTCACGCTGCCAATAGTGACGCCCTGGCGCAAAGTGCAATTTTGCCCGATGATCGTTCCCCGGTTAATCACAATGCAGTGCGGATGATACAGCTTCAGCCCATAGCCAATGCGCGCTCGCCACGGCAGCTCAATGCAAAATAAACACTCGTTAATCACGATATTGAGAATAACGAAGGGGATCCCGCAGATCTTCCACAGAGGATTACGGCTGCGATAGAGCGTCGCCAGACGATAGAGCAGAACCGCGATTTTCGCTTTTATGCCGCCGCAGGATTTGATCTCCTGGCCGACCTGTCTGATAGCCTCAAACATGATTATTCCTTAAGGTTAAACGAAGCCAGTGAATACCATCCGTCACCGGTTTGACCTTCGTTAGCGAGTTGAATACGCGGTTGCCCCTGATGATTGGCCAGGGCCGCCTGCAGGCGGTATTGACCGTCAGGCAGCCCGGCAGGCAGCGCTAGCGTAGCGCGGCTTTGATGAGCTCCGGGCAGCCACTGGCGAACGTCATCCGCCGTTTTGATTTGCGTAACGGTATCGCCCGCCGCATTGACTATCCGCCATTGTACAAGCCAGGGGAGATAGGCCGGGGCGACGCCGTCGTTACGCCAGGTGACATTCAGCGTAAGCGGCATGCCGCTACGTACGGGCGTATCAAATTCCAGCTGGCTCACCCGGTAGCGATAGCCGATGCGCAATAACGCATTATCAACGATATCGCGATACGCTGCCGGCACCGGTCGCGATTTCAGATTCAGGGTACTGGCGTGCTGCGCTAATGCCCAGTCGAAGCTTGCCTGGACCTCTTCGCGAGTGTAATGCTGCACGCTTTCCCATTCCGCCATATAGCCGCAAATCTCGAGGCTCACGGGGGCGTGCTGCCAGCCGTCATTAAACCCGCCCCACGCCGCCTGCGCGGCGGCCAGGCGTTGAGGATAGTCATCGCGCATATGGCTCCACTCCGGGGAAAAGTTATGCCAGTCTCCCCAGCAGTCCGCGCGCCATCCGGCGCCTTTTTGGCTGGCCCAGGCCAGCGAGTCGCCGCCGCTGATCAACATGATTTTGGGCGTTTTAGGGAAACTGCTGAAGTGCATATCAACGTAGCGATTGAGCTGTTGCGGAGTGTACTTTTCCATCAACGGCGCGACGTCAGGGAAATTGGAGTTATGCCATTCACCCCACGAACCCACCATGCCGATATCGACAAACGCCAGCTCCGGATTACCGTCATAACGCGCGCCGAGGGCGTTAAGCAGCTTTTGCGCATAGGCGATAAAAGTCGGATCGCTGAGATCCGGGACAAAGGTTTTGCCATTTTCGACCCATTGTCCCTGAATGCCTTTTTTGATAAGCCAGGCGGGGATTTTCGAGCCCGATTGCGGTTCATCGAGCGCCATAATACGCAATCCGACGTTCATCGCCGGCTGATGCTGAGCGGCGACGCTGAAGGCATGATCGATCGGCGCAAAATTATAGACGCCTTCTTCAGGCTCCAGATCGCTCCAGTAAAAGCGATCGTATTCAAACCCGGTGTTCGGATACTCTTGCAGAGAGGGCTTCTGGCCATAACCATCGTGGAAACTGGCCACGCCGATCCCTGGGTTCGTTAACAGACCGGTGAAGGCCGGCGGGGTGATAACCGTACGTTCAGCCAGTACCGCCGCAGACGGAATGATTCCGGCCAGCAGGAGCGCCAAACAGAGCGCGGCGCGGCGCGGCGAAAAAGAGCTCATCGTTAATTCACTTTATCGTGGAGGTTCACAAACCATGTCCAGATACCGACGTGAAAGTTCTTAAACACATCGATTCCCAGCGCGGATTTCAGCATATAGAGCGCCAGCAGCACGGCAAGAATGGCGAACAGCACGGCAAACGTAATCGCCAGGGTGGAAAATAGACGCCCGAGCAGCGTACTTTCCCGCGGGATTTTGCGCAGATCGCGACCGCATAAAAAGACTACAAAATATCGACGATGCAGAAACGGAAAGCTATGGCGAAAGTCGATACGATGGCGCGACGCCAGGCTCGATCTCACCAGCGCCTGTTCGATACCGCGTTTCTGCTCCGGCGTTAATGAACTTTCTGTTTCCGCATCAAGCGCGGAATAAAAGCGCTCAATGACCAGGTCGGATGTTGATTTTGTCACGGTTGACTCTTGTTCGTTAATCGCTGGTAGACCTGAGCCGTTTTCGCTGCAATGTCCGGCCAGCGGTATTTGGGCATTAACTGGCTGTAATCCACGGTCTCCTCGCCGCGCCAGGACTGGAGCTTTTGCGCTAGCGCGGCGACATTGCCCGTCGGAAAATAAACCTCCGCAGGCAGGCCGATCTCCAGGTTGGCGGGGATATCGCTGACGATAACCGGTAAGGACCAGGACATGGCCTCCAGCAGGGCAATGGGCAGCCCTTCGTGGTAAGACGGAAGAACAAAAAGCCCGGCCTGTGAGAACAAGGTATGCAGCGGATCGCCGCTAATAAAACCGGTCATGATCGCTCCCGGGGTAGCGGCCGCCTGTTTCTTCAGCCGCTCGCTATACTCATCCGGATGATCGGCATCGCCAATCAGCACCAGCGGCAGCGAACAGTTCGAGGCTTTGTAGGCGGCAAGCAGATCGTGCAGCCCTTTTTCTTCGACAAAACGGGCGACGGCGACAATGTATTGCCCGGCTTTCAGCGAATACTGATTCAGCGTGGCCTGTCGCGTCTCTTCGGCGGGAAGCGGCGGTTGGCGCACGCCGTTATAGATCACGTTAGCGTTGGTACGGCCGTGTTTGGTTTTAATCAGCGTATTAATCACTTCCGAGATAACAATAACTTCATTGGCATATTTCACCGCCCATTTCTCACCAAGACGCAGCATCTCTTTCGCCATTTTGCCCCACTTCTGGCGATCGTAGTCCGGGCCGTGGTGGGTAAAAACGACGCGCTTGCCGAGCAGGCGCAGCAGAGGGACCACCAGGCCAGGGCCGACCGCATGAACGTGAACCACATTTGAGCCGTCAAACAGGGTGCTGAAGGCTGCCAGCGTTGAGTGAATAATGGCTTCGAACTTGCGGCTTTTAGGCGCCCACAGGCTTTTTAACCGCACGCCTTTATATTCGCTGCGGCGGTAGTCAACGTACGGTGAGCGGGCAATGACGCAGATATCGGCGTGATTCTGTTGATAGATTTCCGGATAGAGATTCTGGCAATGGGTCTCAACGCCGCCCTGGACATTCGGAATACCGCGGGTGCCAAGCACCGTCACTTTGAGCTTCATTTCGCTTCCCCCACAAGCTGCTGATAGAGTTCCTGCAGAACCTGCATATGCCGGGCGAGATCGTATTTCTCTTCTAAACGCTGGCGCGCGTTGATGCCCATTTCCCGCGCCTGCTGCGGATTGGCGGCCAGGCCATCCATGATGCGCGCCAGCGCGTCGGCATCCCCGGGTTCCACCAGATAGCCATCAATGCCATCGCGGATTTGCTCCGGAATGCCGCCGATATTGCCGCCGACGACGGGGCGACCGAACGCCATCGCCTCCAGTACCGACATCGAGCAGTTTTCATAATATTCGGAAGGGACGATCACCGCCCGCGCGCCGCGAATCAACGCGTTGAGCGCTTCTCCGTGGCGCATATAGCCGAGAAATTCCGGACCGCTAAAGCGGGCGCGTAGGTCGTTGCCGAGAGGGCCGTCGCCGACGATTTTTAGCGGCATCATTTGGCGCATTTTTTGCTGCGCCAGCGCCAGGGTAGCGACGCCTTTCTCACGGCTCAAGCGGCCGATATAGAGGAAATAATCGCCCGCCGTATCGCCCGGGATCGTGGCGCTGGCATCAATACCGTTGACGATCGTCTCGATCCGTGACCGGGGTAATTTACGCAGCAGCGTCTGACGCATAAATTCGCTGGGAGCGATGATGCAATCGAGCATGGCGTAATTTTGCGCGAACTTTTGCCAGTAGGCCTCAAGCGACAGCAGCAGGCTTTTAAAGGTGTCGCCCTGCTGGCAACGATGGCGGAAGGCGTTGCTCACCGAACCAGTAAGACAGTCATCGCAAACGTGGCCATCGCGCAGCATGGTGTACGATGGGCAGACGATTTTATAATCGTGCGCGGTCAGCACGGTTTTGCAGCCAAAGCGTTTGGCGACGCCGATCAGCGCCGGCGTCAGCTGATGGTAAATATTATGAAAGTGCACAATATCCGGGCGCTGCGCCAGCAGCAGCGTATTGAGCTTGCTGCAGGCCTCCGCGTTGTAGATAAAGTCGATACCCGCTTTGAGCTTGCCCGTCAGCCCGTGGTTTTGATGGTAGTCCACGTTGTGTACGAAGAAGCTTTCCCAGGGCGAGGGTTTATTTTCTGCATGCTGCATGCTGAAGTCGACAACCTGATAGCCCGCTTGCAGCATAGCGTCTCGCTCCTGGAAAAATACGGTTTCCGCTCCGCCCTTAATAAAAAAGAATTTGTTAACGAATAATATTTTCATGTTCTGTCTGGATATGTTTTGGGTTGGAGACGGTCACGGCGGGTTGTTTCATCGGATCGCGAACGGAGTTCATGAGGCCTCGCACCATACCTGCGGAAAATAACGATAAGTTGATAACGCTCTGTACGCCGTCCCGCAGCGACTTATTTTTAATCGCCTTCAGGGCGATAAACGCCAGCAGCGGAAGCAGGGCGATAATAATCAAACCGGGATTTAACGACAGCAGGCAAATAATCAATACCAGGATATACAGCGTGAATATCAATTCGTTGCGAACAATCTTAAGCGCGGCAGGAAAATGGTTTTTCCCCCAGCAGTTGCGTAATAGCTCACCGGGCGCCCATAAAAAACCGTTCTTCCAGCGATAGGTCAACATTTTAAATGTCGGCATGGTATAGGAAGCATGGCTAAAATAGGGCGCGGCGAGGCGGTGGAGTTTATAGCCTGCGGCCTGCAAGCGGATCCCCAATTCGGCTTCTTCATAGCCGTGGAGATTAAGGTTAGTCAGATAGCCAATTTTCTCGATTGCCGAGCGGCGATAGAGTCCGCCGCCGCCAAGATGGTCGGTATCACCCTGCGGATAAATAAGATGCAGGCGCTGCTTGCGCGATTTAAATTCATAGTTAGCGGCATCATCCATCTCGACGCTGCCCGCCACGCCAGCGTATTCGGGATGTTCTTCGAGAAAGGCGACGGCGGTGTCGAGAAAACCCGGCTCCAGCTCCATATCGCCGTCCAGCAGCAGCAGATAGTCCCCTTCGCTGAATAACCAGCCCAGCTGGTGGCCCACGCCGCAGCAGCGATCTTTCGCATTATCAAGGCAGACCACCATCGCGTCTTTGGCGATGGCCAGCTCCCGGGTGTTGTCGGTGGAGAGGCTATCGGCGACGATAATTTGATGGGGGTAAGGCTGCAATTGCTTGCGGACGCTGTCGATCGTTTTTTCAATCCCCTGCGCTTCGTTGAGGGTTTTAATGCTGACGGTAATTGATGGCGTTTTATTCATATTGGGTACCGGAGTTCAGACGGACGGAACGATGAATGACAATGAGCGCCCCGAGGGCCAGCCATAATAAAAACTGTAGCATGGGAATGATCATCAGGATCTGACTGTAGGGAAGGCTGAGTAAACAGCCGATGGCAAAGACGTAAAATGCAGGCGCGGAGCTGAGCAGCTGTAAATCTTCACGCTTTAGATCGTAGCGGGAAAAGGTCTCTTTGGGCCGCATGCCGATAAGAATAGAAGCAATCATGGCGATAAATAAGATCACGCCGATAATACCGACTTCCCACAGCATCATGCTTAGCGCGGTGGAATCGAGTATCAGATGATACCAGGCGCCAATATAGCCTGGGGAGACGGTACTGCCGCTGTTGGTCGCGTTCAGACCGTAGCCAAATAGCATTCCGCCGGGGCCAAAAAGTTCGTTATGCTTAAGCCAGAAGAAAATAGTGGTAAACCGGCCAAGCTCGCCGCTTTCCATAATGTAGTTAGTATCAAAAATATAACCGAGGGAATCGATAAATACCGAGAGCGCGCTTTTGGTCGGATCCCCGCCAAAGGCCGACGAGTAGTTGGAGGCGAGAATGGTGATAGCGGCAAAAATTAACACCACCATTCCGGCGGCGATTATCATCAACGAGCGCAGGGTTACTTTGCTGATGCCGCTGACGTAAGCGGGCATGATCCACAGCAGCGCCAGTAAGAACGGCGACAGCAGAATCACGAATTTTACCTCGCCTACCACGCAGAGGAAAAAGGCCAGCACGATATGCGCCGCCATCGATTTGAATGAACAGATACCGTGCTTAAATTCGGACACCTTCAGCAGCATAATCAGCAGGCAGAACATCCCCATGGCCGCGGTATTGCCGCCGCCCATCGGGTCGCCGCCAAACGTGCCGACTACCGAATCCCACTTTTCATCCTCACCGCGCAGGGCGACGCGTTTTGGCACCACTACCAGCACCTGATAGATAGCCAGCGGGAACTGGACGTAGAACAGCCAGTAAAAAAGCTGAGTCAGGCGATGCAACTGCGACTCGCGAAACATACCAAGCAGCATGCAAAACATCACCAGCGACAGGGCCAGTTCGTTTTTAAAACCGACGATGGCGGTGACGATGCCGGATTGTAAAACGGTGGCGCAGAGGCTAAGGATAATAAAAGTCAGATACAGCGCCAGCACCACCTTCTCGCGGGCGCTGAGCGCCAGAGGCTGCTGCCGGCTTTGCATCATCAGCAGAACCACCATTACCAGCACCATGAAAAACGGAAGCCATAGTACGGCGACAACGCCGGTGAAATACTGCACCGTGCCGCAGAAGACGATGGTCGTCAGCGCGAATGCTTCCAGATAGCGACCGGTGTTTAGCTGCATATTTTCTGCTCCTGCCGGGAGAGCTGCAGCGCCCGCTTATTCATTTTCAACAGAATGAACAGATAGCGAATGCTGGTAAGAACAGAGAAGGTCAGCAGGGCAATTTCATAGCTCTGGCCCAATTGAGGCAGCGCGATAAAAGCGGCGATAATGATCAGCAGCTGCTCTATCTGAATGCGTAAAAAATAGCGTTTAGAACCAAAGATAAGCTCGATAACGGTCAGCGGACTGACGGCCAGGGCGGCGAACAGATAAGGCAGCATATAGCGTGAGGTCGGGATCGAATTGAGCCACTCCTGGCTGAAGCCCAGGCGCATAACCAGCGGATAGAAAATCCAGATCCCAAGGATACAGATCAGCGCCGCGGCCAACAGCAGCAGGCGAATTTTTTTGTATTCCGCATAGTTAAAGGTGTTGTTGCGAAAATCCATCGACCATTTTGAAAAGATGGAATTGCGCACCGCGTTACCGACAATCATCACCGGCGATAAGCAGAAGCGGCTCACCACTGAGAAATAACCCGCGACCAGCGGTGAAAACCAGACGTTAATCAGCATCGTCGGCAGATTGTTGCTGGCCATCGCCAGCACTTCCGCGCTGCCGACGCGGCTGAGATGCTGCCAGTGCTGGCGCGCGAAGAGGCCGTTGGCGCGCGGAGAAAAATGCGCCGGCGTCAGGGTGCTGAAGTGAAATAAACGCAGCAGGCACAGGCTGAGCAGCAGCAAAATGCCCACCATCCAGGCAATATAGAACAGGGTGGCGTTCGGCATCGTCAGCAGGGCTATCGCCACCACCAGCGACACGGCGATGCGCTGAAAGGTGAGAAACGGATAGTTGCCGCCGCGCAGCGAGAGGTTCTCGGCGATCAAAACCAGCGCATAGCCGAAGGTCAGCAGATAGAGAAACGCGATATTGAGATGGAATATCAGTCCGGTGATGACCGCCCACGGCAGCGCCAGGAGCAGGCTTTGCAGCAGGCAAAACACCACGTTCTGCCCCAGTTCATGCTCCTCCTGGCGCGGGATTAGCAGCTGCGACGCAAAAGTGCAAACCTGCGCGCCAATCAGCACGTTGCTGTAGATCATCGCGTAGTGCCCGACTTCCGCCATGCCGTAGCGATGGGAAATCAGCCACACGGAAAATGCGCCGATCGCCTGCGAGAGGACCGAGGAGCTGGCGATGGATGAAATGCTCTTAATTAAATTCATGATCGCTACTTCGGTGAGATCAGTTCACCCATGCCGCGCTCCGGCAGGCGTTTGCCTTCCTGAGTCTCCAGGTTCTCTTCTTTCACCTGGTTAAGCATGATGGCGACAGGCGTTGGCGCAGCGGCGTGCAGACGGCTTTGCGCGTCGCGGACGCGGGACGCTTGCTCGCTGGCTTTCACCACCAGCAGGGAGATACCGACGTGCGGGGCCAGCAGCAGGCCGTCCTGCGCGAGGCCGAGCGATGGCGCATTAAGAATGAGCGAATCGTAGGTCTGCCGCAGCGTGGTCAGCAGGGCCGGGAGCCGTTGCGAGGTTAACAGCAGCAGCGTCGAGTCGTTCAGTTCGCCGCGCGGCATAAAATCAAGATTGTCGGCCAGAGAAACGACCGCCTGCGGCGTGGCGCAGCGGTCTTCCAGACGCGCGCTGAACCCTGTTTTATGCTGCGGATAGCGCGCGGAGAGCCCTGCGTTGGCCAGATAATCCAGGTCGATGAGCAAGGTTTTGCCTGACTTACTGGCCGACCACGCCAACAGTTCAGCTATCAGGCTGCTGCCGGCATGGGTCTGCGCCGAGGTCACCAGTATCGTACCGCGTGACTCAGTCTGGCCGAGCAGCGCCAGGCGCAGGCTGTGGATCATATCGGCGTACAGCAGATTCTGGAACGTCAGCTGCGCGCTGTTCGCCTGAGGCAGCAGCGGAAACTCCCCGCTGGCATCAAGGCCCGTTTTGGCTTTGAGTTCGCTGATGCTGTTCACCGTTTTGTCGAGCGCGGTGCTGACAATCAGGTACATGATGTACAGCGCCAGCGCCATCAGGGTCGCCATCACGATAAGCAGACCGCGCTGCGGTTTAGAGGGCTGATTTGGCGGCACGGCGGCATCGTAGATCGCTTCGTCAGGAACCGAAAAAGTTTCGGAAAGCTTCTGCTCATTCGCCCGCTGATACAGCGATTTATACAGCTCCTCGGTTTTGTTCAGCGCGGTCATCATGGTGTTGTATTTGTCGCGCTTGGCCCCCAGCGCCTGGAAATCGGCTTTCTGGTCGTCGAGCATCTTCTGGTAGTGCTGCTCATCGTCCAGCGCAATCTGATACTGCTGGCGTAAGCCGTTAAGCAGTTCGCCCAACACCTGGCCTATCTGCCCGTTGACGACCTGTAGCTGGGCCTGGGCCTGAAGATATTTCGGATGCTTAGGACCGTAGTGTTTCGCCGCTTCCGACAGGTTACGCCGGGTCTGGATTAGCGCGATGCGCAAATCCTGAATCTGCGGATGGCCGGAAATTTCCGGCAGCGAGATGATCGCTTCCGGCGGTTTCCCCTGCTGACGGCGCACTTTATCCCATACCGTTTGCGCTTTCAGACGGCGCTGGGTGGCGTCGGCAAGATGGTTAATCACGATGCCCAGCCGCTCGGTCTCGTAGCCATCCATGCTGCGGAAGGTCAGCAGGCCGTTCTGTTTAAGAAAATCATCGATATCGGCTTTCTGGCGATCGAGCTTAGCGCGCAGATCGTCCATCATTTTTTCGTTCCAGCCCTGCGCCTGAAGCAAGGTTTTTTGCTTCTGCGCCAGGCTGTAATCGATAAACGCCTGCGCCACGCCGTTGGCGATATCGGCGGCTTTTTGCGGCGATTTCGCTTCCATGGAAACCGAAACCAGCTGCGTGGTGCGCACGCCGGAGATGGTCAGGTTTTTTTGCAGTGCGCGAACCGCGTTATTGACGCGCGTGGCCAGATCAAGATTATCCCCGCCGTTAAACTCGGGGTCTTGTTCCAACTTCATCGCCTTCACTGCAGCCTCAAGCACCACGCGTGAGCCCATCAGCGCATATTTGGTTTCATAGTAATCGCTGCGGGTGGAATCGTAGTTTTCCAGCCGCGGCAGGGGAGTGACGTCCTGCGGCTGCGCTTTAAACAGCACCGTCGCGGTTGCGGTATAGCTGGATGACATAAAGCGCGTCAGGATCCATGACGCCGCTGCCGCCACCACGACCACCACCAGGCACCAGATGAGCTTGTGCTTAATTTTGTTGAAATAAGGCGTGAAGTCGATAAAGCCTTCTTTCTTCTTTCCATTTTCAACCAATGAAATTGCCATATCAGAAGAAACTCATGCCAATGATAATGGTATCCCCAGCCTGTACGGCGGAGTCGGCGGCGACGTTTTCCAGCAGTTTACCGCCGCGAAACTGGCGAATGCGGATGTCGTGGCGATCGGCGCGATCGGTAAACCCGCCGGCCAGCGCAATGGCTTTTTCCGCCGTTAAGCCGGGTTCCCATGCGTAGCCGTCCGGTTTTTTGACTTCGCCTAACAGATAAATCTTCCGGTATTCGGCAATGCTCACGGTCACCATTGGCGCCTGTAGATAGCTACCGCGCAGCTTATCGGCAATTTCGTTGCCGACCTGTTCCGGCGTTTTTCCTTTCAGCATCAGCGAGCCTATATAAGGATAATCAACGCTGCCGCTATTATCGATTTTTACGCGCATAGTGAGATCCTGCTCGCCGGAAACCGCGATATTGATCTCATCGCCCTGATCCAGATGATAAACGGCGTCCGGCGGCGTTCGGATCGTCTGCTGGGGAGCCGAACAGCCCGCCAGCCATAGCGCCAGAAGAGGAATAATCGCCCGTTTTCCATAGGTAAGGATCATATTTGTACCTGCGTCATAAAAATAATGGCCGAGTCGTTATAGCCCAGCGTGCGCTCGACCTCATGGTCATAGTCCGGGCCAATATAAAAGGCATCTTTTTCTTTATTAGAATGCATCGTGTTCCATTGCAGCTTCAGCTGAAAATTAACGGATGGACGGTAGTCGTAGTTGAAGGTGAGCGACACGAGATTTGATTGATCTTTGCGTCCGTTGGTCTGGTGCTTGTAATCCTCTGTAATATAAGAGTAATCAACCAGAGTGGAGAATCTGTCGACCAGCCAGTGGTGCTCATACCCCACACCGAAATTTGATACCAGAATATAGCCGCCGGAGTCGGTGGGATCTTTAATACGCTGCGAACTGTGTAAGTTGAGCTTTATCTGTTCAAGCGGTTTCCAGTCGGCGTTAATATCCCAGTTCAGGCCGTTGAACCCCTGTGAGTCGGGGTTATGGATGAAATCTTTATACAGCCAGGCAACGTTGCCGTGGATCTCGGTCTTGCCGGAAAGGCGGTTTTTCATGCCGACCAATAGATAGTATTCATTACTGTCTTTTAACGGGTTGAGCTCATAGCGACGCTGGTTAGTGATAAAACTATAGCGATAGCGCAGCGTTTTGGCTTTTTGATCAAACAGCTCGGCGACCAGGCTGTTTTCATGCCACTCCTGATCGTGCATGTAGTAATGAAAGTCGGCGCTGGCGTCCTCGATGCTGTCGAGATTGCGAAAGCGCAGCTGCTTGTGCATGAGCGCGACTTCTGCTTTGCCGCGCCCTTCCGGGGCGCCGTAGCTATAGCGCAGTTCGCTGTTAAAGAAGCGCGTGGCGATAGGCTGATTAATGCCAAACTCTGTAAACTGCTCGGGGAGAAACCCCTCAGTGGTATCGCGGCCGCGCTCTTCATGACCAAACGTTTCATCGAGATCCAACGACAGCCCGTGCATGCTGCCGAAGCGCCACTTGCCGTTAAACATAAAAAAATGGTTGTCGCGGTTATCTGCGCTATCGCTGGCGTAGCGGCGGTAATCGCCGGAGTACATCAGTAAATAGCGGTCTTCGTAGCGCTCGCCGATGGCTTTGAAAATCGGCTTAACACCTTGATAAGCGGAGCCGATTTCATTGCCGCCGTAGCGTTGCCAGGTCACGTTGTCATTGTAACCGACGTCATAACCCACCTGGCTCTCGAAATCGATGCCAGCCACACCGGTATGTGGTTTAGCCTGCAGGTCCGCCCATGCGTAAGGAACCGCCAGTAGACCCGCGAGGAAAGTGAGTTCAGAACGCATTTTTCCCCACAAATCCGCGGAAAAACGTTAAAAAAACGATTTTGATATCCAGCAGCAGCGACCACGACTGAATATATTCCAGATCGTACTGAATACGTTTTTCCATTTTATCAATCGTGTCGGTTTCGCCGCGAAAGCCGTGAATTTGCGCCAGGCCGGTAATGCCGGGCTTCACTTTATGGCGGATCATGTAATTTTCCACCAACAGACGATATTGCTCATTGTGGGCCACCGCGTGAGGGCGTGGACCCACTATCGACATGGTTCCCTGCAGCACGTTAAAAAACTGCGGCAGTTCATCGAGCGAGGTTTTGCGTAAAAAAGCGCCAAAGCGGGTAATGCGCGGATCGTTACGCGTCGCCTGGGTCACTACCGCGCTGTTCTCCATTACGCGCATGGTTCTGAACTTCCAGACGGGGATCTGTTTACCGTTCAGGCCGTAACGGTTTTGTTTAAACAGAACAGGGCCCGGCGAAGTCAGCTTAATGCCGATCGCTACCGCCAGCATCACCGGCAGGCTGACCAGGGTAAAAAAAGCGCCAAGCACGATATCTTCGATACGCTTGAGCACCGCGCCTTCGCCTTCAAATGGCGACGTAAAAATGCTGATGGTCTGAATATTGCCGAACATCCGCAGCTGAGAAATATGTGAGCTGTAGGAAAAGAGGTCCGGCACCAGGAATACGTCCACGGTGGTGTCGGAAAATTCGTTCAGGAACTGGCGGATACGCTGCTGGGCGACCATCGGCAGGGCAATATAGACTTCATCGATTTCTCCGGCTTTCGCCAGCGCCAGCAGGTCTCTTGAGTTGCCTTTTTTCTCAATGCTGAGCAGGCGACTGTCGCGCTGAACGGCGCGGTCCTCAAAGAAGGTAATGTCTATCCCGTCGTGGGTATACTCCTTAAACAGCGCCTGCTCGATGGCCAGTCCGGCCGGCGTTATGCCTAAAATAGCCACCTTGAGTCTGGATTTGAAAAAATAGCGGCTGGAGATAACGCGAATAAGAAACATGCTAATAAATATGGCCATCGAACACAGCACAATTATTTCAGCCAACCGCACCGCGTTTGTGCTGGCGTGATTGTTCAGCAATAGTTCGGCGCTTACGAATAATAAAAATGACAACAGTCCGCTAATACAGACGCTGAAGAACAGCTTGGTTAATTTTTTTAAATATTGTCCCTTGAACTGACCGGAATATAACTGAAAGTGTTCATTAGCCCGGATAAAAATCAGTGAATATATTATTCCCAGGAACAGAGAGGCCGTTGAGGGTTCGACGAAAAAGTATTTTAAATAAGCGAAAATAAACAGGTTGACGGCAAAAAAATCCATTAGCTTCATCAGCTTGCTATAGCGGGCATTGTAAATCTTAATGGTACTATCCGTCATCTTTTTGCTCGTTTTATAGTCAATAAAATGATGTCCTGTCCTTCTTTAAAGCTGAATTTATGTCTATGAATCTATTGAAAAATTAAGCTTTAGATTGGCGTTGATTATTGTAGCCTACGATTAATCTTATGTCGAACCTGTCCATGACTGATAATCGATAAGCTTTAATCGTTGCCATTAAGCATAATGAATGATGACCCGGATTTAAGAGTAACAGAGGCTCGGTGGGCAAACTGGCGGCCGTGCGGGCTTCATGTTCCGGCCGATCCGCGATCGCGGGTGAAATCATCCGCGCCAGCGGGGGCTGGCGCGTTCATCGGCTAAATCCCAATACACATGTATTTGATTTCCAGGTAATCCTCTATCCCATACTTCGACCCTTCCCGACCCAGGCCGGAAGATTTAACCCCGCCGAAGGGGGCGACCTCGGTGGAGATAAGGCCGGTGTTAATCCCGATAATGCCGTACTCCAGCGCCTCGCCGACGCGAAAAACGCGGCCCAGATCGCGGGCGTAGAAATAGGCCGCGAGGCCGAACTCGGTGTCGTTGGCCTGAGCGATAACATCCGCTTCATCTTTAAAGCGGAATAGCGGGGCGAGGGGGCCAAAGGTCTCTTCTTTCGCCACTTTCGCATCGCCGGGGACGTCCACCAGAATCGTTGGCTGAAAGAAATTACCGCCCAGCTCATGGACTTTCCCGCCGGTTACTACCCGCGCGCCTTTGCCCAGCGCATCGGCGATATGCTCCTGCACTTTAGCGATCGCTTTCTCGTCAATCAGCGGCCCGATAGTGACGTTCGGCTGCAGGCCATCGCCAATTTGCAGCTTACTGACCGCCTGCTGAAGCTTTTCGGCGAAGCGATCGTAAACGCTATCCTGGACGTACAGGCGATTGGCGCAGACGCAGGTCTGTCCGGCGTTGCGAAACTTGGAGGCCAACGCGCCTTCGACGGCTTTATCGAGATCGGCGTCGTCAAAAACGATAAACGGCGCATTGCCGCCCAGCTCCAGCGAGACTTTCTTGATATCTTTCGCGCACTGCTCCATCAGCTGGCGGCCAATTTCCGTCGAGCCGGTAAAGGAGAGTTTGCGCACTAACGGGTTGCCGGTGAGCTCACCGCCGACCTCGCTGGCCGAACCGGTAACGACGTTAAATACCCCTTCGGGGATCCCGGCGCGGTTGGCGAGCTCCGCCAGCGCCAGCGCGGAAAACGGCGTCTGGCTGGCGGGCTTGAGCACCATCGTGCAGCCTGCGGCCAGCGCCGGGCCCGCCTTGCGGGTGATCATCGCCGAGGGGAAATTCCACGGGGTGATCGCGGCGGTCACGCCTATCGGTTGCTTAATCACCAGCAGCCGCTTATCGGCCTGATGGCCGGGAATGGTGTCGCCGTAGATGCGTTTGCCCTCTTCGGCAAACCACTCGATAAAGGAGGCGGCGTAGCTAATTTCGCCTTTTGCTTCCGCCAGCGGTTTCCCCTGTTCCAGCGTCATCAGGCGCGCCAAATCGTCCTGATGTTCCATCATCAGCTCAAACCAGCGGCGCAGGATACTGGAGCGTTCTTTGGCGGTAAGGGCGCGCCATGCGGGCAGCGCGCGGGCGGCGGCATCGATAGCTTCACGGGTTTCCCCGGCGCCCATTTTGGGCACGTTGCCCAGCGGCTGGCCGTTGGCGGGGTTGGTCACCGCGAGGGTCTCTTTGTCGCTGGCGTCGCGCCAGCGTCCATTAATCATTGCCTGCTGGCGAAAAAGGGTAGGGTCGTTAAGTTGCATGATTGCGTCCTGTCTTAATCTGTTTTAGCAGTGAATGCGTCCGGCTCGGCGGGGGCGAATACTCCCGGCAGACCCAGCGGCGTCAAACATTTGTCCCTGTTTAGTGTAGTCGAACGCGTTGAGGAAGCCGGGCGCCGGGCGTTTTTCGGCCGCAATAACCGCCTTTAATTTACGGTTATTTGAACTGACGGTACGTTATTGTGCAAAAAATGCGGTATTTTTTATGCTCAACTGGCAAGAAAGGAGCGCTCTATGTCACAGCAAGAAAGGTTTTGTCAGGCCTGTGGAATGCCGATGTCCGCCGAAGGTGCGAAAAGCGCAAGCGACGATTATTGCGCCTGGTGCTGCGATAGCGAGGGGAAGCTTAAGTCCTGGGAGGATGCCGTCTCCGGCCTGGCCGAGTACCTCGATTCCTGGCAGAAGGTCGGGCCCGTGGAATCACGCAAGCGGGCGATGCGTTATTTAACGGCCATGCCCGCGTGGGCCCATAAAGCGGAAGATTAACCGGCGGCCCGGAGCCAATAACTCCGGGCTTTTAACGTTATCAGAACTTCCAGGAGACGCTGCCGACGATGCTGCGCTCCGCGCCAAAGTAGCAGTAGGAGAGCGAGTTACAGGCGGCAATGTAGCTCTTGTCGGTCAGGTTATTGACGTTCAGCTGGGCGCTGAGGCCTTTAATTCCCACCTTCGACAGGTCATAGCCAATCGCCATATCCACCAGCGTATAGGACGGCAGAGTGTGCGTATTCAGGCGATCGCTGGTAATGCCGTTGACGTAGCGCACGCCGGAACCGAGCGTCAGGCCATCCAGCGGCCCGCTTTTCACATCGTAGCTCAGCCAGGCGCTGGCCTGATTGCGCGGCGCGTAGACGGCGCGCTTGCCTTGCTCTTCCGGGCTGCTTTTCTTATAGCGAATGTCGGTATAGGTATAGGCGGCCTGCAGGCGGAAGCTGTCCGTTAGCTGGCTGATCGCCTCCAGCTCCACCCCTTTCGACTCAATTTCGCCGATCGAACGATACGGATCGGTCGGTTCTTCTTTGGTGGCGATATTGGTCTGATTGATGCGGAATAACGAGGCGCTGAACTGGCTGTTCATTCCTTCCGGCTCATACTTCAGCCCGGCCTCCCACTGCTTGCCTTTCATCGGATCGAGCACGTTGCCGTTTTCATCGGCGAAGCTGGTAGGCGTAAAGGCGGTAGAGTAGCTGATGTACGGGGCAAACCCGTTGTCGAACAGATACAACAGCGCGGCGCGGGTGCTGAAGTTGTTCTTATCCAGATCGCTGCGCGTTTGATTGAGCTTATCGATATTCGACACGCTGACCTGGTCGTAGCGCCCGCCGAGGGTGAAGCGCCAGCGCTCCCAGGACATCTGATCTTGCAGATAGTAGCCGGTCTGGCGCAGCTTGTGCTTCTCGCGGCTGTACATGGTGATGTAATCCGGCTTCGCGCCGTAGACCGGATTAAAGGCGTCGATAGCCGGGAATGCGCCATAGTAGCCGGTGGTGTCGTTGCTGCGGTCCTGATAGTCGATCCCCATCAGCAGGCGATGGTTGACGGCCCAGGTATCGACGCTGCCGTCGAGCTGGTTATCAAGGGTGATGGCGTTCATCTTTTCGTCCGAGCCGGAATAGCCGCGGTTCAGCTCGCTTTCGTTCAGCCAGCCCGCGGCATACACCTGATTCAGCTCAACTTTGGTATGCAGGTAGCGCAGCTTCTGCCGCACCGACCAGCCGTTATCAAACATATGCTCGAAGTTGTAGCCGACCATATTTTCGCGGCGATCGTACTTGTCGTAATCATCTTCGCCTTCGAAGAAGGTATTCGCGATTTTCTTGCCATTGTGCGGCACCACGGTGCCTTCATAGGGGAGGCCCGAGTGGCTGCCGCCCTCCGGATCGCGATGTAGATAGGCCATTAAATCAAGTCGCGTCTGGTCGGTGATGCGCCAGGTCAGGCTGGGCATGATCGCGTAGCGCTGCTCTTTTAAGGTATCAAACTGCGAGTCCGCATAGCGGGTCATGCCGCTTAAGCGCGCCGCCACGCGATCGTTATCGTCCAGCGCCCCGGTGACGTCGAACGCCGCCCCGCGCTGGTTGTTATTCCCGGCAAACAGCTTGATTTCACCGCCGGGATCGAATGAGGGTTTACGCGAGGTGAGGGCGACGATGCCGCCGGGCGAAGAGCGGCCGTACAGCACCGAGGCCGGGCCGCGCACCACTTCGATATTTTCGAGGAACCACGGATCGACCACCAGCGAGCTGTGCGAGTTGGTATCGCCCATCATTTTCAGGCCGTCGAGATAGACGTTATCCAGGCTGCCGTCGGAGAAGCCGCGCAGGACGATATAGTCAAAGCGGTTGGAGGCGCCAATCTGGTTGCTGTAAACCCCGGGGGTATAGCTCACGGCCTGGCGGACGCTGATCGCGCCCTGTTCTTCAAACTGCTCGCGGGTGATAATGGACACCGACTGCGGCGTCTCAATATCCGGCGTGGCAATTTTGGTCGCGCCGCTCTGCATCTGCGAAGTGACCACGATGGTTTCGTTTTTAGTTGTTTCCTGGGCCAGCAGGGGGAAAGCGACGCCGCCGGTCACCCATCCCACCAGCAGCGCCAGGCGAGTTTTCGCAAACATGAACATCTCCAAAGGCATTTCTAATTGTTAATAAGAATTATTACCTTTTTGATGCTCTCTATAGCTATGCGCAATGCCAGGATACGTATGCGCGCTGCCAAAGCCGCTAACTATTTTTCGCAAAAAAGGGAAAAATGGATTAGCCCACCTTTTGCACATCGCAGGGCGAGATGCCGTAGCGCCGACGAAAAGCCGTAGAGAAGTTGGTGGCGTGCTGATAGCCCGACATCCAGGCCGCTTGCTGTACGCTATATCCTTCAAGCAGATAGCCTCTTGCCCGCGCCAGGCGGCAGTCGCGCAGGTAGTCGAAGATCGAGCAGCCGTATGTCTGGCGAAACTTGCTGCGCAAGCTGCTGGAGCTCATCGCCGCCCGCTGGGCCAGCTCATTGAGGCTATAGTCATTTTCCGGCGACTGCTCCAGCAGGCGGCGAACCCTCTCCAGCCGCTGCCGCTCGCCGCCCGCCGGGGCGACGTGCTTCGCGCTTTCGTCCTGGCATACGCTCAGCCCGTGACCGAACAGCTGAAGAATCAGCCCCTCCAGCATCAGCTGGCGGGAAACGCGGCCAGGCGAACTCTGCTGTGCGTACTGCAGCCCGCTCAGCAGAAACCCCGGTATCTGCCAGATAAGCGTTGGCGTCTGGCATCTTTCCCATTCGCGCATCAATGAATCGAGCAGGCCGTCGCGCCACGCGCCGTCCGGGTAGAGTCCGAGGGAGAGCGTACGTAGCCGGCTGTCGGCATCGTGGCGGGCGCGCATCGTCTGTTGTTCGCTAAGACGCGAAGTGAACGCCATCCCGGAACGGACGAGGTGCTGCTCCCCGTTGAGGGTCAGGGCGACACAGCCTTCCAGCACCACCAGCATATAGAGCGGGCTGCTGTGGCGGGAGGTGGTCTCATAGGGCTGCAACACCTGAACATCAGAATGGGTGACGCACATACCGCAGGGCAGCGTCATCTCTTCCACTTCTCCCCGCAGCACCGGGCTGGCGTGCGAGGGGGCTGGCGTTTGCCGCAGCAGCGGGAAGCGGTAGTCGATACCGTATCGTTCACCAAACGCCATAAACTCGCTGACGGAGAAAGTTTTTCTCGGCGCCTGGCGGGCGGGTTCGTTGTGCGTCGTTGTCTTGTTCATGCGGTTGTCGGCACCGGAAAGGGAGCGTCATCAGATAGGGTAACTTTACCATTGCGCGGGCAGAGCGACAATAAAATGAGAATCATTATCAATGATTGCGGCGCAGCGGCAAGGGGCGCGCGGACGGGCGATGTCCGCGCGTTTGCAGAAGGGGTCAGGCGTCCGCGTTGTCCAGCGGCCAGGAGTCAAACAGGTAGCCGTCGAAGTAAATATCGTCGACGTTGGAGAACTCCAGCAGGCGCCGTTTAACGTTTTCCAGATGCTGCCACATAGCGAGCTTGGCCGCCCGGGCGTCTTTTTTGATTAAGGCGGCGAGGATCCGTTTATGATCCACCAGCCACTCCTGGCGGTAGTGGGTATCGCCGAGATGGCGGTGCAGCTGGATCCACATGGGATTATTCTCCCGCCACTGCCATGACTGGCGGAACAGCTCTACCAGCATACTGTTATGGGTCGCTTCGGCGATGGCGAGGTGAAACTGCATATCGCCGCTTTCGGAGCCGCCCGGCGCGCTGCTGGCCAGCTCGCGCTCTTCAAGCTGTAAGGCCTGGCGCATTTTGATGATATCTTCCCGGGTCGCCTGCAGGGCGGCAAACTCGGCGATATTGCTTTCCAGCAGCTGGCGGGCCTGCAGCAGTTCAAACGGACCGGCGTCATTGCAGTGGTTCATGTCCGCGCTCTCCGCCGCGCCTTCTCCGGCGGCGTTATCGAGCACGTAGATCCCGGCGCCGCGGCGCACTTCGACCAGCCCTTTAATTTCCAGCATGATCAGCGCTTCACGAACCACGGTACGGGTGACGTCCAGCATCTCGGCGATCTCGCGCTCCGGCGGTAAGCGATCGCCGGGGCGATAGGGCGTCTTGACGATCAGGTCGCGGATCAACGCGCCGATTTCCTGATAGGGTCTGTGCTGAGAAATTTGTGATTTCATGATGTTATGTTGTGAGATGCAATAGCCCGGTGGCTGACTATAGCATTTGGCTGGAGGGTTAGCATCTCTCTCGGCTGGGGATACTCAAAACGGGTCAACCAAATTATGCTTCAGTTGACCCGTAACAGGAGGGTGATTACAGGCTGGCCCTGACTGCCGCAACGGACTCGCGGGCGCCGCGTTTGCACAGCTGTTGGTACGCCTGGGTTACCGCATTGACAAATTCGCTATTGTCCGGCAGATCGTGGGCAAAAATTCCGCTTATGGCCAGCAGCGCCGGGACGCGTTCCGCTTCCTGATAACGCTGGTTGATCTGTTGGAATTCCGCCTGTAGCGGGTCGACGACATCAATCGGTTGCCCCTGTTCATCGATCCCCAGGGTGTAGCGCATCCAGCCCGCCACGCCGAGCGCCAGGTGACGCCAGTCGCTGCCATTTTGCAAATGCAGACGGATGGGATCCAGCAGACGCTGCGGCAGCTTCTGGCTACCGTCCATGGCGATCTGCCAGGTACGATGACGCAGGGACGGGTTGCTGAATCGGGCGATCAGCAGCGTGGCGTAAGCCTGTAGATCGGTACCTTCCGGCATCGACAGCGTCGGCGCCTGCTCCTGCATCATCAGGGCCAAAGCCGCTTTGCGGTAGGCCGGGTTGGTCATGGTATCGGCGATGGTTTCATAGCCGCCGAGATAGCCCAGATACGCGAGGAAAGAGTGGCTGCCGTTGAGCATTCGCAGCTTCATCATTTCAAACGGCACCACGTCTTCAACAAACTGCGCGCCGACTTTGTCCCACGCCGGGCGGCCGTTGACGAAGCTATCTTCAATCACCCACTGGCGGAACGGTTCGCAGGCGATGGCGCACGGATCGTAGACGCCAAGCTGGTCGGCAATCTCCTGCAGGGTTTCGGGCGTCGCCGCGGGCACGATGCGATCAACCATGGTGCACGGGAAGGTAGCATGGGCTTCAATCCACGCCGCCAGCTGCGGGTCGCGCGCCTGGGCCAGGCCAAGCACCGCCACTTTCGCCACGTGGCCATTCTCGCGAACGTTATCGCAGGACATCACCGTAAAGGCGTTTAGCCCCTCTTCGCGGCGCAGGCGCAGCGCTTCGACGATATAGCCTATGGCGGATTTCGGCGTCGCCGGGTTAGCGAGGTCGTGTTGAATCAGCGGATTATTCAGATCGAGCTGACCGCTGGCCGCATCGGTGCAGTAGCCTTTTTCCGTTACCGTCAGAGAGACGATGGCCGTGTGCGGGCGCGTCATGGCGCGCAGTATGCCCTCGCAGCCGTCGATTTCCGGATGCAGCGCCTCTTTCATTGAACCGATGATTTTCAGCTCGGTGCTGTCAGCGCCCTTCTCCGCCACGGTATAAAGCAGCTGCTGATTTTTCAGATTCTCAATCAGGACGCGGTCGTTGCCCGGCATCAGGTTGACTTCGCAGATGCCCCAGTCGCTATCGCTGGTTTCCAGCAGATGATGGGTGTAAAGCGCCTGATGCGCACGGTGAAACGCGCCGCAGCCCAGGTGAACGATGCGGGATTCCAGGCGAGAACGATCCCACGCAGGGCGTGTAACCGGCAGGTTGCTGTCGGCAAGGGTGGCAGTCATAGCAAACTCCAGGGTGGGCCGCAACGGGCGACCGAAGGGATAAAGGCGGGGCGCTGTCGGCCCCGCCAGTCAGGAATTAGCGGCTAAAAAAAGCGCGCTGAATCGCCAGCTCGACGCCGCGGACCTCAGCCAGCCCTTTCAGGCGGCCAATCGCGGAATAGCCGGGGTTGGTTTTCTTTTTCAGGTCGTCGAGCATCTGGTGGCCGTGGTCAGGACGCATCGGAATAAGATCCTCTTTGCCTTCCGCTTTACGGCGGTGCTCTTCTTCGACAATCGCTTTCACCACTTCGTACATGTCCACGTCGCCGTGCAGATGCGCGGCTTCGTGGAAGGTTTTCGGGTTCTCTTCACGCAGCGTAGATCGCAGGTGGGTGAAGTAAATGCGCGGCCCAAACTGTTTAATCATATCAACCAGATCGTTGTCGGCGCGGACCCCGTAGGAGCCGGTGCACATGGTAAAGCCGTTCGCCATGCTGTTCACCGTGTCGACCATCCACTGCATATCTTCAATGGTCGAGACGATGCGCGGCAGGCCGAGAATCGGGCGCGGCGGATCGTCCGGGTGCACCGCCATACGCACGCCAGCCTCTTCGGCGACGGGAATAATCGCTTTCAGGAAGACAGCGAAATTCTCGCGCAGGGCGGCTTTATCGATATCTTTGTAGGTAGCCAGATGCTGGCGGAACTGGTCGAGGGTATAACCCTCTTCCGCGCCCGGCAGACCGGCGATAATGTTGCGGGTCAGGCGCGCTTTATCTTCATCGCTCATGGCGGCGAAACGCTGATTCGCCTGGGCGACCTCTTCGGCGGTGTAGTCCGCTTCCGCGCCCGGACGCTTGAGGATATGCAGCTCAAAGGCGGCGAATTCAATCTGATCGAAGCGCAGGGCTTTGGAGCCATCCGGCAGGACGTACTCAAGGTCGGTACGGGTCCAGTCGAGGACCGGCATAAAGTTGTAGCACACGGTGCGAATACCGCACTGGGCCAGATTGCGCAGGCTCTGCTGATAGTTAGCGATCCACTGCGCGTAGTTGCCGGTATGGGTTTTGATCTCTTCGTGAATCGGTACGCTTTCGACCACCGACCATACCAGGCCAGCTTCTTCCACGATGGCTTTACGCTTGAGGATCTCGTCAACCGTCCACACTTCGCCGTTCGGGATATGGTGCAGGGCGGTAACCACTCCGGTCGCGCCCGCCTGACGGACGTCAGCTAAAGTGACCGGATCGTTAGGGCCATACCAGCGCCATGTCTGTTCCATGCTTAACCTCTTCACGTTGTTGACCTGCTTCAGGCCGCTGCTTTGATGGGAGCGTCGGTTCCGGTCAACCATCGTAACGGAGGAGAAACCAGACGATATGGCGTATAAATTCCTCCAATTGGTCGAACAAGTCAACCATGAAAGGTAAATTGGTAAACCAAAATGTGATGGAGATTCGCTAATGGCATAAGTGAAAGGCTCGACATCATTTCAGCCCCGTTGAGTAGCGCCTGTAGATTCTGCTGACGCTCAGAAGGGTATAAGGTTCCGTGCGTCACGTCTTAATAAATGGTTAACCAATGGCATCAACATGTCGACCATAAGCGCCAGAAAGCGTGCGGACTCGCCGTAGATCACACTTTTTGACTATAACGATTTCCATATAAAAACTGCGTGTTATCATTTCGCTGGTAAATACCTTTTCAACTCTCACCGAGGCTTTGATGCTGGAGAATGTCATCATTAGATAATCAGTTTCCCGACCTTTTCAGGCCGGACTGGTTATCGCTGCGCTTAAACCTTACGCGAACACCTGCGGGTGTTGGCTCGTTTTTACGCATGATGATGAACAGGTTTCTTCAGTATGAATCTATCCCGTCAGGAACAACGTACCTTACACGTTCTCGCTAAAGGTGGCCGGATCGCGCACGTTCGCGATGCATCAGGCCGCGTCACTTCTGTTGAATGCTACAGCCGCGAAGGGCTCCTGCTCAGCGACTGCACGCTCGCCGTTTTCAAAAAACTCAAAACCAAAAAGCTGATTAAGTCCGTCAACGGACAGCCCTATCGCATCAATACCACCGGGCTGAATAATGTCCGCGCACAGCTGGATAATCGCTAAGGAGCCTCTGATGACAAACCACAGCTTCACTTTTCATGTCGCCTCTGAAGGCGATACCAATGACATTCTCCATGTCGAAACCCGGGCTTTCGGCTACAGCAAAGAGGCCAGGCTGGTGGCCGATTTGCTCAACGATGAGAGCGCCTGCCCGACGTTATCGCTGCTGGCCAGGCATAACGGAAAGGCGGTTGGGCATATTTTATTCACCCGGGCGACGTTCAAAGGGGAGCCGGACTCGCCGATGATGCACATCCTTGCTCCCCTTGCGGTGGTGCCGGAATACCAGGGCGCGGGCGTTGGCGGAGGGCTTATCCGGCACGGCATTGAGCAGTTGAAAGCCATGGGAAGCCAGACGGTATTTGTTCTGGGCCACGCCACTTACTACCCCAGGCATGGGTTTGAGCCATGCGCGGGAGATAAAGGCTATCCGGCGCCTTATCCCATTCCCGAGGCGCTCAAAGCCTGCTGGATGCTGCAGCCGCTTTCATCTCAGCCGCTGGGACGAACGGGTCAAATACAGTGCGCCCGGGCGTTAATGAAACCCGAGCACTGGCGCGAGTAATCAATAAGGAAATGATGATGACTATTGGCACGATTATTACAGGTTCCAGGCATATCGTGTTGTCATCCCGGGAGCGCAAAATCCCCTGGGATGACCCGGCGTTTAGCCAGCGTATGCTAGAGAACCATCTGTCGCAGGAGCACGACTGGGCCAGCCGCAGGCAGGCGGTTATCGAACAACAGGTGGCGTGGATTGCCGGACAGCTACCCGCCGGCGCCCGCATTCTCGACCTCGGCTGCGGGCCGGGCTTTTACACCCGCCTGCTGGCCGAGCGCGGCTTCTGCTGTACGGGCGTGGATTTTTCACCGGCGTCGATCGCCTGGGCCCGCCAGCAGGCTCAGGCGGCCGGGCTTGATATTGCCTATCACCAGCAGGACGTTCGCGACTACGCGCCGGAAACACCGTTTGATTTCATCATGATGACCTTCGGTGAACTGAATGTGTTCAGCGCGGCTGAGGCCCGTTCGCTGGTCAACCGCTGCGCGCAGTGGCTGGTTCCGTGGGGAAAGCTGCTCATCGAGGTTCATACCTATGCCGAAGTTAAACGTCAGGGAATGGCCGAGCCCGGCTGGCAGCGCTGTCCGCAGGGGCTGTTTCTGGATGTTCCGCACCTGCTTTTGACCGAGCACGCCTGGGATCCGGCGGCGCAAACCAGCTCTACGCTGTTCATGGCGATTGAAGAGAGCGGCAAGGTGACGCGCTTCGGCAGCCAGATGACCGCATGGCGCGATGACGCTTATCTCGACCTGCTGCGTACGGCGGGTTTGACCACCATTACCCGCCCGGATGAGGCGGAATGGCCGGTCAGCGAAACCTTTGCCGGCAAGCTGTACGCGCTGCTGGCCGAAAAAAACGTTCCCGATTCTCTTTGCGTAACACCCATAAAAGGAATTCAACCATTGGATATCCCACGTATTTTCACCATTAGTGAAAGCGCTCACCGCATCCATAACCCGTTTACGCCGGAAAAATATGCCGCCCTTGGCCGCGTGCTGCGGATGAAGGCCGGAACCCGCCTACTCGACCTCGGCAGCGGTTCCGGGGAGATGCTCTGTACCTGGGCGCGCGACCACGGCATTCGCGGTATCGGCGTTGATATGAGCGCGCTGTTCAGCCAGCAGGCTCAGCAGCGGGCAGAAGAGCTCGGCGTTGCCGACAGCGTAACCTTTATTCATCAGGATGCAGCCGGGTACGTCGCCGAGGAAAAATGCGACATCGCCGCCTGCGTTGGTGCGACCTGGATCGGTGGCGGCGTCGCCGGAACTATCGCGCTGCTGAGCAAAAGCCTCAAACCCGGCGGTATGCTGCTGATTGGCGAACCGTACTGGCGCAAGATTCCGGCAACGGAAGAGATAGCACAGGCCTGTGGCGCCTCTTCGCTCGCCGACTTTCTGACGCTTCCCGACCTGGTCTCCTCTTACGATGCGCTTGGCTATGACCTCGTCGAAATGGTGCTGGCGGACCAGGAAGGTTGGGACCGCTACGAAGCGGCGAAATGGCTCACCCTGCGCCGTTGGTTAGAGGAAAACCCCGATGATGACTTTGCGTCAGAAGTCAGGGCGGAGCTGACGATGGCGCCAAAACGCCATGTCACCTGGACGCGTGAGTATTTTGGCTGGGGTGTGTTTGCGTTAATCAAGCGGTAGTTGAAATACCCGGCATAGCCGCAAGGCTATGCCGGGGCAGGGGGATTCAGAACCGCAGGAAAGGGCACCTTGGGTCAGGCCTGACGGCGGCAGCCCGTGTTATCAGAATTTCACGGTCACCTGATTGCCGATCACCCACGCGTTTTTAATCTCCTCGCTTCCTCCCGGGTGGGCCAGCAGCTGCAGGTTAGGGCGCACGGTCAGCCAGGGCGTAACGCGGAAGCTATAATGCAGCTCTGCGGCGTACTCGGCTTTGCGAACCGGGACATACAGGGGATTATCGTAATCCTCGATCCCCCGCATCTGGTTCAGGAGCTGCGCCCGACGGGCGACTTTGTCGTTGGCGTGCATTTTACTGACGCCGAAGCTGATAAAGTCCTGCGGACGACTGGCGAAAGGGCCTTTATAAATGGCGCCTGCCTGCATCTGATAGTCCATTGTCGCTGTATCTTTATCATTCATTGCCAGATGCGCGAAAAGGCTAAGGCCATTTTGTCTATGGCTGCTCGAGTGGGTAATTTGCTGGCTGATATAGAGATAACCTCCGTAGCGGCCGTCGTGTCGCCGGGCGGCCTGGTGCGTGAGGACATAGGGGTCGCCATTGTCATCATCCAGCACATCGTTGGCCTCCGCCGTGTTATACCAGCCCCCGAGTTTCCAGATGCCGGGGAGTTTTGCCGCGCCGAGGGTGGGTGAGTATCCCAGCTCAAAAAGGTACATGTACCCCAGATGCCCGGTTCCATCGAGCTCGAAGCTTCCGTGGCGGGTGGCGTAGTTAGGATTGTACTGAAACGCCCCGGCCTGGACGTATAGCGCTGGGGTAGGGCTGTATTTGACGCGGCCACCCCACTGGCCTATAGGGGTGTTATACCAGACACCGCTGCCGTGTCCGGCTAAAGAACCGCACAGCGACAGGTTTTGAAAAAAGCAGCCGTTATTATCAAAATCCTCTCCTGGCGGCATCAGTCCCACCTTGATATCCAGCTTCTTCTCCCACCCGCTTTTTTTGAACCAAAACTGCGTCGCGTGCCATGTTTGCCCCCGCCCGTAGTTACTCTGGACACCGGAGCCTATTACCGGCGCGCGCGGATCCTGTAGCCGATCCTGAGTCAGATCTCGCCCGTTACGATTATTCACCGACGCTTTAAATTCACCGTCGCGAATACCTAAAATCTTTTCCAGGTCCATATCTACGCCGAGAATATACTGGTCGCTGTAGCGCAGGGTTTTATCGCGATCGTAACCGCCGGAAATATTCGTGGCCGTCATCGCGCTATATTCCAGCGTAAAATCATAGCCATGCTGACGCAGATCCGTCCGCACGCCTCCCCACTCTCCGGTCATATTTTTTGCTGTTGGAGAAAAAAGCGTATCGTTGGCCAGAGCCAGTAAAGGATAGAGAAATGCCAGCAGCATCATGCCGCTTTTAATGAGTGTGTTCATGTTTTTCACCGCCCGTTGATGAGCCAGGTCTATGAAGTGTTCCCGATAGGGCGCAGCTGAATCAGCCGACTACGCCGACCTCCTGTCAGAGGTGGCTCCGCGAATCCCGGAGCCACAGGCCGTCTATGGCGACAGCTCTTCTAACGATTTCCCTTTGGTTTCAATGGCAAAAATCCACGTAATCAAGCCGCCAATCAGCGCGATGACCGCGAAAGTGACAAACACAAAACGGATCCCGAAGCCGCTGACGATAAACCCGACCATTAATGGGCCAATGGATGACCCCGCGCGTAGCCATGCGCTGGAGTACGCGGTGCCAATGGCGCGTAGCCGGGTGGGATAAAGCTCAGCCGCATAGAGATAAAGCGAGAAGGCGATGGTCTGAAGAATGGCGTAGGTCATGCTTCCCAGAATCAGAATTTCAACGGCGGATTTTGCGCCCAGAACAGAAAGCGCAATCAGCGGAACGACGGCCAGTAAAAAGGCCCATGTGTACCAGCGCTTGCGCCCGACGCGGTCGATCAGCAAGGCGCAGATCACCGAAGCGACGACGCCGCAGGAGGAGGTGATCCAGCCGTAGGCCAGGCTGGTATCGAGGGAGAGGTTAAACCAGGTTTTGTAAAGGGTCGGGAACCAGGTGATCATTCCGTTGTTGACGCTGTAAACCGTCAGCCACAGCCCCCACAGCATAAAGGTGCGGGATTTATAAATACCGCCGAAGAGGGCCTTAACCCCTTCCGGAGCCGCTTTTTGCACCGCGGGGGCTTTTATTTCAGGTTCGGGCAACGTCATCCCACGCCTGATCACCTCAGATTCCAGCGTCGATACGACGTTGTCCGCTTCCTTCAGCCGACCTTTTGCAGCCAACCAGCGCGGTGATTCAGGCATCAGCCAGCGCAGTGGAACGGTCAGCGCTGAGGGAACTAAGCCAATTAAAAACATGACCTTCCATCCATAGATAGGCACAAGAAAATACCCGACCAGGCCCGCAAACATCATGCCGATAGGGAAAATCACCTCATACAACAAAAAGAAACGCCCGCGCTTCTTTGCTCCGACAAATTCGTTGATATAGGCGCTGGCAACGGGAACCTCCGCACCGATACCCACCCCCTGTAAAAAGCGAATAATCAGAATTGACCAGCCGTTCCAGGCAAAAAGGCACGCCGCATCCATCAGAACGAACATGATGATGGTGATACGTAATACGCCGATACGGCCTATTTTTTCCGCCAGCGAACCAAAAAACAGCGCGCCGCACAGCTGGCCCACGTAGCTGGCCGCAATAATAAGACCGACAAACGTCGGCGTAAGGCCCCACTCCTGGGTGAGCTGGGGAAGCGCAAAAGCGATAGCAATAATGGTATAGGCATCGAAAAACGTCGATAAGCCGACGATAACGCGGATCGCCTTCAGCCGCCGGGTGATGGGCAGACGTTCCAGTCTTGCCAGCAGCGCGTCCGGTGTTGACGCCGTTCCGCTGGCAACGGCGTAATCTGAAGCAATGGCCTGAGTTGACATAGTATTACCCTGTTAAACGTTGTCTGGGGCATACACGTAAGGTTCTGAATAACAACAGGGCAACGGACCCTTATCCAAAGACGTGCTGCATATAATGCTCTCTGAATTCGTTTGTGGTAACGTTACTGCAATCGATTTCACTTTCAGTTAATCCTTTGCTGGATTCACCGCTAAGTCAATTGCGCCTGTTGTATAATTGTCGAGCAGTTCACAATCTGAAAAAACTAACCGGTAAAAAAACGAAGCGGTGAACGCAGGGCAAAGTGAATAAAAAGGGTCAATGAACGACCTGCCGGGCGCACCCAGGCAAAGTGAAGCACCATTCCTTTTGTCCGGGCGAGGTTTGACGTAAGATCCTTTAACCCCACGGTTTGCACGATGGTATCCGTTGAACGGGCAACACGGATTTTTACCCGCATTGATGAGTTGGAGCAGCAGATGGATCAAGAAAGTGAACTGAACGATTTGCCGGAAAAAAAGCTGGCGACAATGCGGGATGTTGCTCGCGCCGCGGGCGTTAGCGTCTCGACCGTTTCACGGGTACTCGATGAAAGATTACCCACCTCGCGCAGCGCCTCGGCAGATAAAATTCGCCAGGTTGCCCGAGAGCTGGGCTACCGTCGGGACTATGTTGCTTCCAGCCTGCGGCGCGGCGATACCGGGACGCTTGGCGTCCTGGTTCCCAGGCTAACCGATGCCGTCACCGCCATGCTTTTCGAAGAGATAGCCCGGGCCGCGGCCAGACGAGGGTATTTCGCGATTGTAGCGACCTGCGGGGATAGCAAGGAGCAGGAGAAAAACGCCGTTGAGTCGCTGCTGGATCGCCGCGTGGATGGGCTGATCATGTCCACCTGCCGGCTGGACGATCCGTTGCCGCAAGCCCTGCGTGAACGGGATGTTCCCCACGTACTGGCGCTGCGTACCGACGGTTTTAGCCCCTCATCGGTAGGCGACGATGAGCTTGGCGGCTATCTGGCTACCCGGCACCTGATCGATTTAGGTCACCGCGATATTGGCCTGATTGGCGGCCCTGATTTTGCCTCCAACGCGCGCAACCGGCGTAAGGGCTTTGAGCGGGCAATGCAGGAAGCCGGGCTCAGGATCGAAGCGGACTGGTGCTGCCATTCAGATTTTAACATCGCCTCGGGAGAGCAGCAGGGAATGAAAATTCTCAGCCAGCCTCACCGCCCAAGCGCGCTGTTTGCCGTCAATGACGAACTGGCGATTGGCGTCCTGGCGGCCGCGCACCAGCAGGGCCTGGTGATTGGCGAAGATCTCTCGCTGGTGGGATACAACGATATTCCGCTGGTGAGCAGACTGCCCGTGGCGCTGACTTCGGTCAGAACGCCGCTGGAGCATATCGCCAGCAATGCGGTTGATATGTTATTGAATCCAGAGATAAATAATAATATGCGGATTACCACGCCTTCTCTTATTCCCCGTAAGTCTACCTCGTCTCCACGTAAATAATCCGCCTGCGATCCTCCCCGGCTTTCCTGGAGAAAGCGGGGAGGGTTGAATTTTGTATAACGGATCTCATCCCGGATGCAGATTGCTGTTTAGTTTGTGATCTGCGTTGCATTTTTAACCAACACGGCGTTGACGGTTTTATTTTTGAGGTTCAATGTCAATTACGTGAAAACGATTGCAGAAACGATTTCACTTTCGTTTCAAATCATCGCTTAACTGCAAACAAATGCTTACTCATCAAGGGGATATTTATGATTAACATCGATCTGAGAGGTTTAACTCCGGCTCCGGTTACGCCATTCACTCGCGATGGACGCGTAGACTATGATGCCATTCAGCGTCTCGGTAACTGGCTCGGCAGCATCGACGGCGTGAAAGGTCTGGTGGTTCTGGGACACGCGGGGGAAGGGACTTTTCTGACCCAGGAAGAGCAGGCGAATGTGATCCGCGCATTTGTGAAGTCGGTGGATGATAAGCTTCCTATCATTGCCGGTATCACCGGGGAAGGGACCGAAGTGGCTGCGCTGGAGGCGAAGCGCGCCGTTGCCGCCGGGGCATCCGCAGGTTTGCTCTATCCTTCTCACGGTTGGCTGCGTTTTGGCTATCAGGATGGCGCCCCCCAGGATCGCTACCGCGTGGTGTATGAAGAAAGCGGCCTGCCGCTGATTCTTTTCCAGTATCCGGATGTCACTAAAGCCACCTACAACCTGAAAACCCTGCTGGATATCTCCGCGCAGCCGGGCGTATTTGCCATGAAAAATGGCGTACGTAATATGCGCCGCTGGGATACTGAAATTCCGGTGATTCGTCGCGAGCGTCCGGATCTGCAAATCTTAAGCTGCCACGATGAGTATCTGCTGCATACCGCGTTTGATGTGGATGGTTTCCTGGTCGGCTACGGTAATATCGCGCCTGAGCCGTTAATTGAAATGATTAAGGCGGGTAAAGCGGGCGATTACGTTAAAGCGCGTCAGCTGCACGATCGACTGCTGCCGGTGACCAAAAGCGTCTACCACCGCGGTTCTCACATGGAAGGTACCGTGGCCCTTAAACATGCGTTGGTTGCGCGAGGGATCCTTGAACATGCCACCGTTCGCTCTCCGCTGCTGCCGCTCGAGAATGGGGCTGAAAAAGAGATCCACGACGCCATGCGCGCCGCCGAGCTGGGCCGCGTCCGTTAATTCATTCTGAATCAGTTGTGAATCCGCAATGCAGAAATCGGCCTTACTGTATTGCGGATAATCGGTTACTTCGCCCCGGTATTATTTCATTCTCTTCATCATCACGTCGGGGCTTTCACCTCTGTCTCTTCCCAAGGTGATTTATGAAACTATTAAGCTTTCGTGTTAATGATAAAAATAAATATGGTCTGGCGACCGCCGATGGCGTCATCGATCTGCAGGCGCTGTTCCCTCAATATGGCAGTCTGCTTGAATTTCTGCCGCACCTTCATCTGCTTGATACTCTACCGCCGTCCGCGAAGAAAACGCATTATTCCTTCAACGAGATCGCTTTCCTGCCGGTCATTACTGAACCGAAAAAAATCATCTGCGCCGGCGTGAATTATCGCGATAAAAACGTTGCCGGTAACGAGAAGCCCGCGAATCCTGTGCTATTCATCCGCTTTGCGGATTCGCAGACCGGGCATCTGGCGCCGCTCCTCAAGCCGGAACGTAGCAATGAGTTTGACTATGAAGGCGAAATGGCGCTGGTGATCGGCCGTGGAGGGCGCAATATCCCTGAGCAGGAGGCGCTGCAGTATGTTGCCGGCTACAGCTGCTATATGGATGGCTCGGTGCGCGACTGGCAGCATACCTGCTTTACCGGCGGGAAAAACTGGCCAGCAACGGGCGGCTTCGGCCCCTGGCTGGTGACGGCGGATGATATCCCCGACCCGCAAAATCTGAATATTACCACCCGGCTCAATGGCCAGACGGTGCAGCAGGATAATACGGGCAGCATGTTGTATTCAATTGCCGAACTCATTGCGTATATCAGCACCTTCAGCGCGCTCTCTCCGGGAGATGTCATTCTGACCGGCACGCCCGGAGGCATCGGAAAAAAACGTACGCCGCCGCTTTTTATGCAGCCCGGGGACAAGGTGGAAGTTGAGATTGAGCAGATCGGATGCCTGATTCACACCGTGTGCAGCGATGCCGCTGTATCGCGATAAATTGTCGTTCACCGGCAGGTTACATCCAAAGATATGGTGAGCGCGCGTTTGCGCGGCGGCCATGTCATCTTGCGAAGGGTTAATGCCGGACAGGGAGCCGTGGAGGCAATATATGATATTGGTCCAGTTTCTGGTGGTGCTGCTGTTTCTGTACATCGGCATGCGGGTTGGGGGGATCGGCGTGGGGTTTGCCGGCGGCGCCGGCGTGATTGTCCTCAGCGCGCTCGGCGCGACGCCGGGCGATATGCCGATGCTGGTTATCGTGTTTATCATGGTGGTGATCGTGGCGATTGCCGCCATGCAGGAGGCCGGCGGTATTGAATATCTTGTTGACCTCACCGAGCGCCTGCTGCGCCGCTATCCGCGACTGTTAGTCATCACCGCGCCGCTTTCCACATGGCTATTAACTATGATGGCCAGCACCGGGCAGGTCTCCTTTGCCTGTATGCCGGTTATTGTCGGCGTGGCGAAAGAGAACAATATAAAACCCACCCGCGCGCTTGCCCTCTCCGTCAGCGCGTCTTTGCTGGGTATTGTGGCGTCGCCCATTTCCGCGGCGGTGATTTTCTTCTCGGGGATACTGGAAAAAGGGCATAACGGCTGGGGCTATATTGAGCTCATCGCGGTATCAATACCGTCCACCTTTCTTGCGCTGCTGGTCACCTCCGTTTTTTACCTGTTCTGGGACAGAATCCGCCAGCAGGATCGGCTCTATGACAATCCGGTTCAGGTTAAGGCACGGACTGAGCGGGCTATCCCGCCCTACGCCGGTCGCTCGGTGCTGATCTTTATCGTTGGGCTGGTTGCGGTTCTGGCTTATGCGATTGTCACCAGTCCAAAATTAGGGCTGATTGCCCATCCGGTCATGAGCAGCGGGCAGGCGCGGGTAGGGGTGATGATGGGCGTTGCGCTGCTGATTGTGGTGTGCTGCCGGGTTAACGTCCACAAGGTCCCGTCCGGCTCGGTGTTTAAAACCGGGATGACCTCCTGCATCTGTATCCTTGGCGTCGCCTGGCTGGGTTCCACCTTTATGGACAGTAATCAACAGTGGCTGCAAAGCGCGGTCTCGTCGCATTTATTGGATTCGCCCATTATGTTGGCGCTCATCATTATGGCGGCATCATGTTTCTTGTATTCGCAGGCGGCTTCAACAAAAATTTTATTCCCTGCCGCGCTGAGCATGGGCGTTGCTCCCGCTATTTTGGTCGCCTGCTTTCCGGCTACGGCTTCTCTTTTTATTTTGCCAAATTACCCGACGTTACTGGCAGCGGTAGAGCTGGACGATACCGGCTCCACCAAACTGGGCCGACATATTATCGATCACCCTTTTCTGCTGCCTGGCCTGGCATCGGTGCTGCTTTCTATTCTCTTCGCCGCGGGGCTGGCTCTTATAATTCGGTGAATCACGCCAATCCGGCCTGCGATAGGTTGGGGAGCAGGCCGGTGATTATCTCTAAAACATGGCGAAAATTGTCACGTTTATTCGAGGGGGCAGATGAGCCGTTTTCAGGGAGTTATCATTCCCGTGCTGGTCAGAATTGTTGTAAAACCAAATAGAAATCACCGCTCAGACAGGGCCTCCGGTTGTTGAATCAAAATCCGATTCGTCGGCCGCTACTAAGAGCGGCCCTAACGAGGCAAACAGGCGCTGTATTTCTTCATCCGCTGCGGTGAGGATGACTGCGGATTGATTTATTCCATCACTATATGCCAGGCGTAATCTGACGCAGTTTGCAGGCTGGAATATCTCACGTAGGGTTCGGGACTGAATACCTGGTACAAGCGAAATCAGGGTGTGTGAATCGCGTAACCGCACACCGCGCGCGAGTTCATTTAAAGTATCAGGGTTAACGCTAATAATAATGACATCCGCTTCATCAATGACCGCCTGGTGATTGTCCAGGGTCCAGCAGGGAAATTTCCTTGCCAGCCTTTGAGCCCGTTCGCTGTTTGCCGGGGACAGAAACACCTGGGCGCCCGTTTCCGCCTGAAAGAATCCTGCGATCAGTTTTTCGCTTAACGCATCCACGCCCAGAACGCCTATTCTTTTCATTCGTCCCCCGGTTACGTGCATGAGAGGCGGCGAGATGACGCTCCGCCACGATAATATCCGGTCTCCGGCGAAGCAGGTCGGCCGGCATCCCCACAGAGGCGATCTGCGCGGGCCTGGGCCATCCGCGCGGTTGCCTGAGCAAGATCCAGATTCTGCGCGAGTGCGTCAGACACCAATGAACTCAACATTGGGTCGTTAAACCCTTCCCACCACACATCAAAACTGGCGATCCGCGAGGCGCTTCTTTGCTGGACGGCAGGCTGAGAGTGATATTGCTTCAAAAGCGGTGCATCGGGACGATGATAATCCGGCCCGACGGCACAGCCCGCCAGTAAGCCAGCCGTGACGGCCAGGACAAGAGTACGCAGGAGAAACATGATGTGCCTTGAGTCAACTTTGATTTGTGACTACATTACCAAATGGTCACAAGTTGTCAATCGAGGCCTTCTGGGCTAAGCTGGAAAAATGACAAAATACACAAATGCACACTCCTCACGGGGACCGTCGGACCATTGCGTCCGCGATCGGATTGTGGAAGCCGCTACGGAGCACTTCGGGTATTTCGGCTACGAGAAGACCACCGTGTCAGATCTGGCGAAAACGATTGGTTTTTCAAAAGCCTATATATAAAAATTTTTCGATTCAAAACAGGCGATTGGAGAAGTCATTTGTGCTAACAGGCTGGCGAAAATCTCTGAGGTCGTCAATGACGCGATTGCCGATGCGCCTACCGCCTCCGAAAAGCTGAGGCGTTTATTAAACGCGCTGATCGAAGCCGGTAACGAGCTGTTCTTTCACGATCGCAAGCTTTATGACATTGCTGCCGTTGCCTCCCGGGAGCGCTGGCCTTCCGCCGCCGTCTATCAGCAGCAGCTGCGTCAACTGATACAGCACATCATTCAGGAAGGTCGGCAGGCAGGGGAGTTTGAACGAAAAACCCCGCTGGATGAGACCGCTGATGCCATCAGTCTGGTCATGCAGCCTTATATTTGCCCGTTACAGCTGCAATTTAACCTCGATACCGCACCCACTGCGGCCGTCCTGCTCTCCTCATTAATACTCAGAAGTTTAGCAATCCAAAAGTGACCATTGACTTAGTTGGTCACATGAAAGAGTATGGTTCAACTGTCCTGTCAAAATGTTTAAGGAACTCCATGCTCAGGCTCAAATCAGCCCCTCTTGCCGTTTGCCTGCTGCCGTTTGCCCTCGCGGCCTGCGGTGACGTTTCCGGCACAGACGATCCCCGCACTCAGCCTCCTCTGGTCAGGTCTGCGACCGTAGTGAGTGCGATGGATGCCTCCCGCGCGTTTACCGGCGTTGTTGTCGCCCGCGTTCAAAGCGATCTCGGTTTCAGAGTGCAGGGCAAAATTCTTGAACGTCTGGTCGATACCGGTCAGAACGTCAAGCGCGGCCAGCCGTTGATGCGTCTGGATCCCGTGGACCTCGGCCTGCAGGCGCAGGCTCAGCAACAGGCTGTCGCGGCCGCACGGGCCCGCGCAAAACAAGCTGCGGCGGATGAGGCGCGTTACCGCAGTCTGGTCGCGGCAGGGGCGGTGTCGGCATCGGCCTACGACCAGATTAAGGCGGCCGCCGATACGGCCAAAGCTGAACTCAATGCGGCTCAGGCCCAGGCGAATGTGGCGCAAAACGCGACGGGCTACACGGTGCTGCTGGCCGACGCCGACGGCGTGGTCATGGAGACTCTGGCTGAACCCGGTCAGGTGGTTAGCGCCGGTCAGCCGGTGGTTCGTCTGGCCAGAGCGGGCCAGCGTGAGGCCAGCGTGCAGTTACCCGAAACGTTACGTCCGGCTCCCGCAAGCGAGGCCGAGGCCATGTTGTACGGCACCGGTAAACAGACGGTCCCGGCGAAACTGCGTCTCCTTTCCGATGCGGCCGATCCGGTCACCCGCACCTTCGAGGCGAGATATGTGCTTGAAGGGGCGCTGGCGAATGCGCCGCTGGGATCCACCGTGACGCTGCACATTGCAGACGGTAAATTACCGAACCAGGTGATGCAGGTGCCATTAGCCTCCCTCTACGATCCGGGCAAAGGGCCGGGCGTCTGGCAGATTTCAGGTCAGCCAGCCAAAGTGTCGTGGCGGTCCGTTCAGGTGCTGGGATTGAGTGATGATGCGGCGCAGGTATCCGGTAATCTCCAGCCTGGCGAGAAGGTGGTCGCGCTCGGGGCGCATCTGCTGCATGACGGTGAGGCCGTACGCATGGCTGTACAGAACGATGCCAGCGTCGCCGGGAGTCGGCCATGAGCGACGGCAAATTCAATCTTTCAGCGCTGGCCGTTCGCGAGCGTTCCATCACGCTGTTCCTCATTATCCTGATTACCGTGGCCGGGGTTCTGTCGTTTTTCGAACTGGGACGCGCGGAAGACCCGCCGTTTACCGTCAAGCAGATGACGATTATTTCTGCCTGGCCGGGCGCTACCGCGCAGGAGATGCAGGATCAGGTTGCTGAACCGCTTGAAAAGCGGATGCAGGAGCTCAAGTGGTATGACCGTAGTGAAACCTACACCCGACCCGGTCTGGCTTATACCATGCTGTCACTGCAGGACAGCACGCCGCCTTCACAGGTGCAGGAAGAGTTCTATCAGGCGCGCAAGAAGCTCGGCGATGAGGCCAAAAACCTGCCGGCAGGCGTTATCGGACCGATGTTCAATGACGAATTTTCCGACGTCACCTTCGCGCTCTTTGCGCTGAAGGCGAAAGGAGAGCCACAGCGGCTGCTGGTTCGCGATGCGGAATCGCTGCGTCAGCGTCTTCTGCACGTGCCGGGGGTGAAGAAGGTCAATATTATCGGCGAACAGGCCGAACGCATCTTTGTTTCGTTCTCGCATGACCGGCTGGCCACGCTGGGCGTTTCCCCTCAGGATATTTTCTCCGCCCTTAACAGCCAGAACGTCCTGACGCCCGCTGGATCGATTGACACTAAAGGACCGCAGGTCTTTATTCGCCTGGATGGCGCTTTTGACAAACTGGAGAAAATCCGCGAAACCCCCATTGTTGTCCAGGGCCGGACCCTGCAGCTATCGGACGTGGCGACCGTTGAGCGGGGCTACGAAGATCCGGCAACCTTCCAGATCCGCAACCAGGGGGAAACGGCGCTGCTGCTGGGCATCGTGATGCGGGACGGCTGGAACGGGCTGGATCTGGGTAAGGCGCTGGATGCGGAAACGGCCAAAATTAATGCGGGTATGCCGCTCGGCATGACCCTGACCAAGGTCACCGACCAGTCGGTCAACATTAGCTCCGCCGTTGACGAGTTTATGATCAAGTTCTTTGTCGCGCTGCTGGTGGTGATGGTGGTCTGTTTCGTCAGCATGGGGTGGCGCGTGGGCGTAGTGGTCGCCGCTGCCGTACCGTTAACGCTGGCGATTGTCTTCGTGGTGATGGAAGCTTCCGGTAAAAACTTTGACCGTATCACCCTGGGCTCGCTGATCCTGGCGCTCGGGCTGCTGGTCGATGATGCCATCATCGCCATCGAAATGATGGTGGTGAAAATGGAAGAGGGCTACGACCGCATCAAAGCCTCCGCCTATGCCTGGAGCCACACCGCCGCACCGATGCTCGCCGGTACGCTGGTCACCGCCGTTGGTTTCATGCCTAACGGTTTTGCCCAGTCCACCGCCGGCGAATATACCAGCAACATGTTCTGGATCGTCGGTATCGCCCTTATTGCCTCCTGGATTGTCGCGGTGGTGTTTACGCCTTATCTGGGCGTGAAGATGCTGCCCGATATCAAAAAGGTAGAGGGGGGACACGCAGCGATTTACAACACCCGTCATTACAACCGTTTTCGCCGGTTGCTGGCCTGGGTTATCGCGCGCAAGTGGATCGTAGCGGGTACCGTGATTGCCGTCTTTACGGTCGCGATACTCGGCATGGGGCTGGTGAAAAAACAATTTTTCCCCACCTCCGACCGTCCTGAGGTGCTGGTTGAAGTGCAGATGCCCTATGGCACCGCTATCGAGCAGACCAATGCCACCGCGGCGAAAATCGAAGCCTGGCTGAGAAAGCAGAAAGAGGCAAAAATTGTCACCTCCTACATCGGGCAGGGGGCGCCGCGTTTCTTTCTGGCCATGGCCCCCGAGCTGCCTGACCCGTCATTTGCGAAAATAGTCGTGCTGACGGACAACCCGGAAGCCCGCGAGGCGCTTAAGTTCAGACTGCGTGAAGCGGTGGCCGGTGGACTGACGCCCGAGGCGCGCGTGCGCGTGACCCAGCTGGTGTTTGGACCCTATTCACCCTATCCGGTGGCTTATCGCGTCATGGGGCCTGACCCTACCACGCTGCGCGAAATCGCAGATAAGGTCGAAAAAGTGATGCAGGCCAGTCCAATGATGAGAACCGTCAACACCGACTGGGGGCCGCGAGTACCGGCGCTGCACTTCACGCTCAATCAGGATCGCCTGCAGGCGGTGGGGCTGACCTCGAATGCGGCCGCGCAGCAGCTTCAGTTCCTGCTTTCAGGGATTCCGATCACCTCGGTACGGGAAGATATCCGTTCGGTACAGGTCATGGGACGCGCGGCGGGGGATATCCGGCTTGACCCGGCAAAAATTGCCGGCTTTACCCTGGTGGGGGCTGCCGGGCAGCGCATTCCGCTGTCTCAGATTGGCGAGGTTGAGGTGCAAATGGAAGAGCCGGTTATGCGCCGTCGCGATCGTATTCCGACCATAACTGTCAGGGGTGATATAGCCGAAAATCTGCAGCCGCCGGATGTTTCTACCGCCATCACGAAGGCGCTGCAGCCGGTCATCGATACGCTGCCGGACGGATACCGCATCGAGCAGGCGGGTTCGATCGAAGAGTCCGGGAAAGCCACCAAAGCGATGGTGCCGCTGTTCCCTATCATGATTGCCATGACGCTGTTAATTATCATCCTGCAGGTGCGGTCGATGGCGGCGATGGTGATGGTCTTCCTCACCGCGCCGCTGGGGCTGATTGGGGTGGTGCCAACGCTGCTGCTCTTCAACCAGCCTTTTGGCATCAATACCCTCGTCGGGCTGATTGCGCTGTCCGGCATTCTGATGCGCAACACCCTGATCCTGATAGGCCAGATCCATCACAACGAGCAGGAGGGGCTGGCACCCTTCCATGCGGTGGTGGAGGCAACGGTGCAGCGGGCTAGACCAGTATTGCTGACGGCGATGGCGGCCATACTGGCGTTTATCCCGCTGACGCACTCGGTGTTCTGGGGGACGCTGGCCTACACGCTGATTGGCGGGACGTTTGGCGGCACCATTATCACGCTGGTGTTCCTGCCCGCCATGTATGCCATCTGGTTCAAAATACGTCCTGATACGCAGAAACCTGCGGAACCGCAGGCTGCAGTTTGACCGTGATGCACTAAAGAAAGGGTCGCCAGACGACGTTCCGGCGGCCCTGAAAATATCGACCCGAATGATGAGGATTTAACGATGGCTCTCGAAAGGCGAAAGCGAATAGTCGTAACCGGATGCGGCATGATCGGCCCTCTGGGATGCGATACAGAGATAGCCTGGCGCAGGCTTCTTAAGGGCCAATCGGGGATAAGGCGTCTTTCGCCAGACGTCAGTGACGGAACCGGTGTCGCTGTCGCAGGCCTGGTACCTTCTGTTGTCGAAGATCCTGAAGCCGGCTATGACCCGGAGCGGTTTATACCGACAAAAGAGCGAAAGAAAATGGACCGTTTCATTGTGTTTGCGCTCATGGCGGCCGAGGAAGCGCTGACGCAGGCAGGCTGGCGCCCGGTGGATGATGACTCGCAGCAACGCACAGCAACCATTATCGCATCCGGTGTGGGAGGATTCGGCGCGATTGCTGATGCGGTAAGGACTACCGATACGCGCGGCCCACGGCGACTATCGCCGTTCACTGCGCCCTCTTTTCTCGCCAATATGGCTGCAGGTCATATCTCGATCCGACATGGTTTCAGGGGGCCGCTTGGCGCGCCGATCACCGCATGTGCGGCAGGCGTGCAGGCGATTGGCGATGCGGCCCGGCTTATCAAAAGCGGCGAAGCTGATATCGCCATTTGTGGGGGGACGGAGGCCGCAATCGATCGCGTTACCCTGGGGTGCTTTGCCGCGGCGCGTGCGCTCTCCACCGGGTTTTCGGAAAACCCGACTGAAGCATCAAGACCCTTCGATCGCGATCGGGACGGGTTTGTTATGGCGGAAGGTGCCGGATTATTAGTCATTGAATCTCTTGAGCACGCGCTTGCGCGCGGCGCGACCCCTCTGGCTGAACTGGTGGGATATGGCACTAGCGCCGATGCATGGCATCTGACTGCCGGGCCGGAAGACGGTAGCGGCGCACGTCGGGCAATTGAACTGGCTTTGGCTCAGGCGCAGGTGAAGGCCGATGAGATCCAGCATATCAACGCCCATGCCACCTCAACGCAGGTAGGAGACAAAGGCGAACTGGCGGCCATCAGGTCTGTGTTCGGTGGGGGATTGGGTGTCGCTATTAGTTCGACAAAGTCTGCCACCGGCCATCTGCTGGGGGCCGCAGGGGGTGTTGAGGCCATATTTACCGTACTTGCCTTACGCGATCAGGTTATACCGCCGACGTTGAATCTGCATCATCCGGATGAGGCGGGGCAGGGCCTGGATCTTGTCGCGTTAAAGGCCCGTCCTGCTGCTATAACCTATGCATTATCAAACGGTTTTGGTTTCGGTGGCGTCAATGCGAGTCTTCTGTTTCGTCGCTGGGAAACGACGTGATGGCGTGCCACGACTTAATCATGAAGCGTTTATTGATAAGAGCCCGGGGGAGTCGTTTTTATTTTGGCCATTTGGTTCTTATCATCATAATTCAGCTTTATTTTTTTGTTGTCCGTATCGTCTACAGATCAACGCCTGAATAAAGATATGGGCCTCAGTGCCCAACGCTAATTTCTGCATAATATAATAAAAGCTGTACTATTAACCACTGTCGCCACTGGCAGTGGTTTTTTTTATGGAAAAATATCGGTTAACCCTGAAGTCAAATAATGCTTTATTTGCTGTATAGCAGGCATTCTTAGTGCGAGTGGCGATCTTAAAGCGTGGTTCACCTTTTTCAACAATGATTTGCAATGGATTGCTAAGCCAGCTTCTGACCATCGATTCTTCTAAAGAATGTGCATTTTGCCGCCGCTCAGGCAGGCACCGCTTTCGTTATCATCGGCAGCCACGTTATACAGGCCAGTTGATGGCTCGATTATTATCTATGATATCTTCATGTGTTGGCGCCTCACCCAGCTTACCGAAGCTGGCATAAAGTAAAGGCAGACGGGCCCGTCCTTCTCCCTTTTTCGCCAGGGGGAAAGCGCGAAGCATGGTGGCAGCCTCCCAGTCACAACAATAGGATGGCGTGCACGGCTGCTGACGCCATGATTCAGCGATAGACCCGGAAAATACGGGGTCAAAGCCGGTATCGTTAACCAGGGACATCGTGATCTGTACTGCGGCTGGATGATCTCCTGCTACTGCGACCGCCAGGCGACCGCGGCTCCCCTCAGGCAGCCCCAGTTCTGCCAGAGAGTCGGCGAGTATATTGTTGAAGGCTTTGATAACGGGATGCCCAATCTGCTCCTGAACCCATTCGCTTTCCGTCCGATCTTCATCCAGCGCAGCAATCTGCGGATCGCGCAGACCTGGATAATAGTTGCTCGTGTCAATGACAGGGACATGTGGAGGTAAACCCGAGAAAAGCCCATCAGGCAGGCTACTCACCGCCGGGAATGGAATTGACAGAATAACGGCATCTACGTCAGTCACTGCACCATATATGTCCGCCGGTACTGCGTTAATTTCACTGGCAAATTCCCTTACCGCGTCTAAACCGCGTGAGTTTGCCACTTTTACCTCATGCCCAGCTTCGCTTAACTTACGTGCAAGCGTACCGCCAATATTGCCTGTACCAATTACGCCGATTTTCATATTCACTCCTGAAGTTGTTTGCAATAGGGGGTACACTAATCCCTTACTGTGGTAACGACAAGAACACACAAAATAGTGGGTAGCTTACTGGAGGTAAGTATGGAAAGAGACTGGCGTTGTGATATACCTGAACAACGGCTCGTATGGGCGCAGGTTACCAGCGAAGCCCTGAAGATTATTGAAGGTAAATGGAAAACAATCATTTTATGCCAGCTTTTTGCCGCTAAAGCCCCACTGCGCTTTTCTGAGCTTGAACGTAGGATCGAGGGGGTAAATCAAAAGATGCTTATACAGCAGCTTAAGCAGCTGGAAAAAGATGGGATCATATTACGGACGCTTTATCCTGAAGTCCCGCCTCGTGTTGAATACTCCCTCACGGAACTGGGAACAGCACTGGGCCCATCTATGGCGGCATTGATTGAATGGGCCCTGCTGCGTCGGGAAACGCTTGGCCTTGAGCCTGGTTGAGATTATCAGGCCGATATATCCCGAATTGTTAATATTTTCTGCAATGATCTTCGAGACTTGTTTCGTCATAACCGACGTTCGCTGTCTGCTCTTAGCGGACCTCAAGCTCGGTCAGATGGTCAGCTTAGTGCCAGAAGCAGACGTTGAAAATGAAAAGGGAAACGCCTTTCGCTACTCCCTTATTTATGAAGTTTGGCTGCTGCTTTCAACGTAGCTTGCAGTCTCTTTTCAATAAATGGCGCAACTTGTTGCTGGGCTTTTTTTAGTTGTTCTTCAGATGCGGAGCGGGGCGAGCCACAGTTAAAGGGAGGGGCTGGGTCATATTCCATATGCAACTGAATATTTTGTGCAATATCAGATCCGAATATTTCTGATACGACATTGAGGGCAAAATCGATACCTGAAGTCACTCCTGCGCCCGTGATACGGTTGCGGTCACGTACTACGCGCTCATTTACCGGCTCTGCGCCCAACAACTCCAACTGCCCCAGTGAAGCCCAGTGCGTCGTCGCTTTATATCCATCCAGAAGCCCTGCGGCGCCCAGCACAAGCGCTCCGGTGCAAACAGAGGTTATCAGCTTTGCTTGTTTACTTTGAGCCCGGATAAACGAAAGGACTTCTTCATCCTCCATCAGGTTTATCTGGCCAGGCCCTCCGGGGACACAAATTACATCCAGTGCGGGACACGCATTGAATGTGGTGGTTGGTTGAATCGCCATACCGCGATCTGAAACCACAAGGTCCAGGTTTTTCCAGATGAGATGAACCTTTGTATCTGGAGCCCGTGTAAAGACTTCATATGGACCAGTCAAATCAAGCTGAGTAAGAGCAGGGAACAGGAGCAGACCGATTGATATATCTGTGGAATGACTCATAAAAGTCCTTTCTCTAAAAATGATTGTTTCAATAGGTTTGTCAATGCACTGAAGCATGTCTCGACAGGACGAATGCCTGTCTGTTTTGACGAGGGGATCGTAGTGTAACTCATCAAATGATCTTAGCTACCTGTCGCCAGTTGGTCAGGCGAACTTCTTTATGTTTTCTCAAGGATACATTTCTGAGTATTAGTTGGAAATCAGTGACTGAATATTTTGCTCTGGTGGAAGTCCCCCACCGACCTTTCCAGAGGGGGAGCTGAACTATTATTACCAGCGTTTCAGCAGCAGGCTGGCGTTGACACCGCCAAAACCAAAACCGTTCGAAAGCGCATAACGCATCTTCTGTGGGCGGGCCACCAGCGCCACCAGGTTCAGACCTTCCGCGTTTTCATCGGGGTGATGCAGGTTCAGCGTCGGCGGCACCATCTGGTCGCGCAACGCCTGAATGGTGAAAATAGCCTCAATCCCGCCAGCTGCGCCTAATAGATGGCCGGTTGCTGATTTCGTCGAGGTAATGGCGACGGGATGTGCGCCAAACAGTTTTTTAATCGCCGCAAGTTCACCTTTGTCTCCAACCTGAGTCGAAGTGGCGTGAGCGTTGATATGGTCAATCTCTTCTGCTGAGATCCCCGCCTGACGAATGGCCATTTCCATGGCCCGGCGTGCGCCATCACCATCTTCCGGGCCAGCGGTCAAGTGATAAGCATCAGCGCTGGTGCCGTAGCCGACAAGCTCGGCCAGCGGCGTGGCGCCTCGCGCTAGCGCGTGCTCCAGCGACTCAATCACGATAAGCCCGGCACCTTCTCCCATTACAAAACCATCGCGGTCGCGGTCAAAGGGGCGGGAAGCGGCTTCCGGATGGTCGTTGGAGGAGCTGGAAAGCGCCTTTGCTGCAGCAAACCCGGCAAGACTAACACGATGAATTGCCGCTTCTGCACCACCGCAGAGGGCGATATCTGCCTCGCCGCTGTGGATCATCCGTGCAGCATCGCCAATGGCCTGCGCGCCTGCCGCGCAGGCGGTTACCGGCGCGCCTATGGGGCCACGGAAACCGTGGGCGATAGACACATGCCCGGCGGCCAGGTTGGCAAGAAAAGAGGGGATGGTGAACGGAGACAGGCGACGCGGCCCGCGCTCATCCGTCGTATGTACCGCATTGGCGATCTCGCCGAACCCGCCGATCCCGGTGGCAATGACCGTTGCGGTGCGTTCTTGTTCTGTCGCTGATTCAGGCGACCACCTGGCCTGCGTTAGCGCCTCATGCGCGGCAACCAGCGCAAACTCGATAAAGCGATCCATTTTTTTGCGCTCTTTGGCCGGGATGATCGCTAGTGGATCGAAGCCGTGCAACGCATCGTGTTCGATGGACGGAACCAGTCCAGCCACTTTGCAGGGAATATCCGCGACCAACTGCTCGCTAAGCTTTGTAATACCTGACTTCCCTGCCAGCAGAGATTGCCAGACATGCTGTACGCCGCACCCCAGAGGGCTGACAATCCCCATCCCGGTTATGACAATGGTTTAACTGAAACGCCCATAATCAACTCTCCTGTAATATTAGTGTTCCGGCGGTATTTCCATCAATAGAACCAGCAGCACGGCCATCAAAAAACGATCATGATGAAGGCTCTTTTTTACTGGCCGGATTCATCGCTGGCATCTCTATAAGACTCGGGTTGGAATTTTTGCCCACTATAACCTTCGCGTTTGCGCTGCAAATATTCGTGACGGTATTTCATCATCGGCGAGGCTGCGGGTCCCGGCACCATGGTGTATTTATCCGGGATAATCTCTTCACCGGTCGCTTTATCGACCAGGATCGGCTCCACGTGCCGCAGGGTTTCACTTTCCACCAATTGCATCTGACGGCCTTCGGGTGCGAAGTTGCGGTTACCCCATTCCGCCAACGCCAGCAGCACCATGCGAAAATCGCGACCGCTTTGCGTGAGGTGGTATTCGTAACGAGGCGGTGTGCTGCTGTAGCAAATCTTCTCCAGTAGTCCATCGTCTACCAGTGACTTCAGGCGGCGCGAAAGAATATTGGGCGCGACGTTACTGCTTTTCTGGAACTCGTCAAAGCGGGTAAAGCCCGCAAAGGCGTCGCGCAGGATCATTATGCTCCAACTGTCACCGATGCGGCCAAGACTACGGGCGATGGGGCAGGGAGCGTGAAAAAGCGGTTCATTTTTCATGGACAGACCTGAATGAATTGGTGGCTTTCAGAAGCAAATTGACATAGTAACTATCAAAATGCAAGTCACTTAAAAATGTTCTCTTAGCAGGTTCATGGCGCAGTAGTTAAGGTAGACCGCGATATACCAATACAGGGTGGCGATACGGCTTAGCGGAAAGCGGCGGTGTACCGGGCAAGTGCATTGAAAAGTACCGGATGAATATTGATTAAGTCGAGTTACTGCATTCCAAATACAAATGCTGCATCGCGGCAGATAGGTGCAAGCCTGAGTAAACCGGTGGTGGGGGCTGAAACGGCAGCCCTGTGCCAGGAGCATCGATACAATGAATAGCGGGATGCAGCACAGTCACTATCGCTGTTAATAAAAACATGTTTTAAAAAACAGTATTGACCGCAAATCTCAAATAAGTAAATTAGTACTCAGCAGCACAATGAAAGTGGTTAGTAAGTTGCTAAATGAAAAGAAGTTCTGGGTTAAGCCATTTTGCTTTACAGGCCACGAAGTTTGTAGTTTGGGATGTAGTTCGCTTTCAGGCCTCGTAGTGATTGTGCTGATTCGCAAAATGGTAGTGTTAGCGCGACGATGTAAGGCCTTGTTTTTTTTAGTTTATGCTGGCGGTTTCGTTTTTTGATGGCAACCGTATCAGTAAAGGGCAACGCATCAAAGAGTATATGTCGCGATGGGTGATGTGCTTGTTTAAGTAGCCACGCTTAGCTCTTGAAAGCGCAGGCAGTGTATAACGAGATATATAGAGGGAGGTTTTTTAGTATTAATGCCCAATATTATCTGTAGTGAACGGGTACATTTGAAAGCAGTATAAATAGCTGTATCATTTTATTAAGTCCATTAATGTTAAATCTGAAGTCTGTAGTACCTTAAAAGCCTTGGCTGCAATGGTCAGGGCTTTTAAGATTACTCATCTCTTTGAATTGTAAGTCTTCCCAACACATTCCTGACGAAATTAATTTTGCTTATCAACTCATATGAGCCAGCGGTTTGGCCTGCCCCCTTAAAGCTATACATCCCACGGATTTGTTTTCATTTTCTTCATTGCATACGCTTGACCATTCACGGTGAAGGTGAGTTTCTCAGTATCGATTACTCCCTCAACCTCTTTGTAGTCGAATGGGAATTTCACTTTATTATCGTTAATTTTGTACAAGCTGCCCGGAATGTTCGTGCCCTGTTCGACTTGCAAATAATCTCCTTTGATTGTCTAACGTCCTTCTACGTGGTATCCAATAGCGCTACCGTGCTCATTAAAGTAAATGCTCATGATGATTCCTTACTCTTTGAACTCAGTTTCTTGATCATCAAATTCTCCATTACGAGAGAGTTTGATTGAAAAGCGCTTGAATGTATTGAAAAAGTCTTCCAAAGTTATTTTTACATTTTCTCTTCTTAACTCGCCAGCTTGTTCCACTATAGGTCGTCAGAAGGATCACACCTTATCAGGGTGCTGGTGTACCTTTCGGAGCGTGAGCGAAGCGCTGGCAGAGCCGGATCTGTAGCTACCGGGGCATTTACCACTATTCACCTGTTTAGGCAGCACAAGGCCGCACATCGGGCTTAAATGCGTGCGATCAATCTGTTTTGGGATGGTTTAAAGACGTTGGCAGCGTCATCAGCTTCGAGTTGATAGCGGTTCGTGTGGACTGTTCACGCTTTGTACCTGTTCGAGCTTTACAGCTACAGGCCGCTACGTGCTAACATCCCTGAGTAGCCACTGTTAACCATAGCGGCAACTGTTGGTCATAGAATCCCTTAAAAGAAGATCGTAACTTGAGAGAGAAATACTCTTTAAGTTATTGTTTTTAATGGATTTTGTTGTGTGAGTGCCGATAATAGGAGTCGAACCTACGACCTTCGCATTACGAATGCGCTGCTCTACCAACTGAGCTATATCGGCCCTGCAAGACGTGCTGACGAACGTAAGCACGGGATAGAAGGTTAAAACTAAGTGGGTGATGCGTCAATGCCCTTGCGAATCAAACGGCTACTTTTGCATCACCCAATTAGCATTAAGCACGAATGGTATCGTCGCCGAAACCAATCCACTTATAGGTCGTCAGGGCTTCCAGGCCCATCGGGCCGCGCGCGTGCAGCTTCTGGGTGCTGACCGCCACTTCCGCGCCGAGGCCGAACTGGCCGCCGTCGGTAAAGCGGGTAGAGGCGTTGACGTACACCGCCGAGGAGTCCACCTCGTTGATAAAGCGGTTCGCGTTGCCCAGGGTGCGCGTCAGGATGGCGTCGGAATGCTGGGTGCCGTGCTCGCGAATATGCGCTACCGCTTCATCCTGGTCGGCCACCACCTTCACGTTCAGATCCAGCGACAGATACTCATTGTCATACTGCTCCGCTTTTACCGGCTCTACGCTGGCCGGGCCGTTTTGCAGCGCGGGCAGGGAGGCCGCATCGGCGTGCAGGCTGACGCCGCTTTCCGCCATCTGCTTGCTCAGCGCGGGCAGGAAGCGTTCGGCGATATCCTGATGCACCAGCAGCGTTTCGACCGAGTTACAGGCGCTCGGGCGCTGCACTTTGGCGTTAACGATAACCTTCAGCGCTTCGGCAACGTCGGCGGAGTGGTCAATATAGATATGGCAAACGCCGATACCGCCGGTGATCACCGGGATCGTCGACTGCTCGCGGCACAGCTTGTGCAAACCTGCGCCGCCGCGCGGGATCAGCATGTCGATATACTTATCCATCTTCAGCATCTCGCCGACCAGCGCGCGATCCGGACTCTCAATCGCCTGCACGGTGGCCGCCGGTAAGCCGCACTCCTGCAGCGCCTGCTGAATCACTTTCACCGTGGCGGCGTTGGTGCGCCAGGTCTCTTTGCCGCCGCGCAGAATCGCCGCGTTGCCGGTTTTCAGGCACAAAGAGGCGACGTCGACGGTCACGTTCGGACGGGCTTCGTAAATCACGCCCACTACGCCCAGCGGCACGCGGCGTCGCTCAATGCGCAGGCCGCTGTCGAGCAGGCCGCCGTCGATCACCTGACCGACCGGGTCAGCCAGGCTGCAGACCTGACGAACATCGTTAGCAATCCCGCTCAGGCGCGCCGGGTTGAGCGCCAGGCGATCGAGCAGCGCCTCGCTTAAACCGTTGGCGCGCGCTTCCGCCAGATCTTCAGCGTTCGCGCGCAGGATCGCGTCGGTCTGCGCTTCAAGATAGTCGGCAATCTTTTCCAGCACCTGGTTCTTTTCGCGGCTGGAAAGCTGCGCGAGTTTATACGAGGCCGCTTTGGCAGCAATGCCCATTTGTTCCAGCATTTTCAGCTCCTTAACGGATAATCATGTCGTCACGGTGGACGGCGACCGGGCCGTATTCATAGCCCAGAATGGCATCGATCTGCTGCGAGTGCTGCCCGGCGATGCGGCGCAGCGCATCGCTGTTATAGCGGCTGACGCCGTGGGCGATATCGCGGCCTTCAAGGCTGCGAATGCGGATCACTTCGCCGCGCGAGAAGTTGCCGGTGATGGTTTTAATCCCTTTCGGCAGCAGGGAGCTGCCGCGTTCGAGAATCGCCTGGGTCGCGCCGGCGTCCACGGTAATTTCGCCCGCCGGCGGCGCGCCGAAAATCCAGCGCTTACGGTTTTCCAACGGCGACTCCTGGGCGTGGAAGCGGGTGCCAACGGAAACCCCTTCCATCACGTCGCCAATCACGCCCGGACGGCTACCGGCGGCGATGATCGTGTCGATGCCCGCGCGGCAGGCGACGTCGGCGGCCTGCAGCTTGGTACCCATACCGCCGGTACCTAAACCCGATACGCTGTCGCCCGCGATCGCGCGCAGGGCGTCATCGATACCGTACACGTCTTTAATCAGCTCGGCCTGCGGGTTGTTGCGCGGGTCGGCGGTAAATAGGCCCTGCTGATCGGTCAGCAGCAGCAGTTTATCTGCGCCCGCGAGAATCGCCGCCAGCGCCGAAAGATTATCGTTATCACCGACTTTAATCTCGGCAGTCGCCACGGCGTCATTTTCATTAATCACCGGCACGATGTTGTTATCCAGCAGCGCGCGCAGGGTATCGCGGGCGTTAAGGAAACGCTCGCGGTCTTCCATATCGGCGCGGGTCAGCAGCATCTGGCCGACGTGAATGCCATAAATAGAAAACAGCTGTTCCCACAGCTGGATAAGACGGCTCTGACCAACCGCTGCCAGCAGCTGTTTGGACGCGATGGTCGCGGGCAGTTCCGGGTAGCCGAGGTGCTCACGTCCGGCGGCTATCGCCCCGGAAGTCACTATCACAATTCGGTGGCCCATCGCGTGCAGCTGTGCGCACTGGCGCACTAATTCAACGATATGGGCGCGGTTCAGGCGGCGGGATCCGCCCGTTAAAACACTGGTGCCCAGTTTTATCACCAGCGTCTGGCTATCACTCATGATTCTCTGCCGTTCAAAAAGGAGTTTCGATATCGAGTTGATGTTGTAACAGGAGTCAGCCCGCTTGCCAACACCTGGCGTGGTGGACGAACCACTTCCTTGCGCGGATCGGGCATTCTGGCGGGGAAACGTGACACATTCATGACGGAAATAATTAAATCCCCTTTTTTATAAAAAGTTCCATGTTGTCATAAATTTTTAATATTAGAGCGTTAAAAAACCTGCAGTTTTTGACAGGGCTTCCGCCCGGAATTGATTAGCGCGTATAAATAAATCACCAGGACTAGATAATGAAAAAGAGCTCACTGGCATTAATGATGATGGGTCTTATTGCTTCTTCGGCTACCCAGGCGGCAGAAGTTTATAATAAAAACGGCAATAAACTGGACGTCTACGGCAAAGTCAAAGCGATGCACTATATGAGCGACTATGACAGCAAAGATGGCGACCAGACCTACGTTCGTTTCGGCATCAAAGGCGAAACGCAGATTAACGACGATCTGACCGGCTACGGCCGCTGGGAATCGGAGTTCTCCGGCAACAAAACCGAAAGCGACTCTTCGCAGAAAACGCGCCTGGCGTTCGCCGGGGTGAAAGTCAAAAACTACGGTTCATTTGACTACGGTCGTAACCTCGGCGCGCTGTACGACGTCGAAGCCTGGACCGATATGTTCCCGGAATTCGGCGGCGACTCTTCCGCGCAGACCGATAACTTTATGACCAAACGCGCCAGCGGCCTGGCAACCTACCGCAATACCGACTTCTTCGGCGTGGTGGATGGCCTGGATCTGACTCTGCAGTACCAGGGCAAAAACGAAGGCCGTGAAGCTAAAAAACAGAACGGCGACGGCTTTGGCACCGCGTTAAGCTATGACTTCGGCGGCAGCGATTTCGCCGTCAGCGCGGCCTACACCAGCTCCGACCGTACGAACGATCAGAACCTGCTGGCCCGCGGTACGGGTAAAAAAGCGGAAGCCTGGGCGACCGGCCTGAAATATGACGCCAACAATATCTACCTGGCGACCATGTACTCCGAAACCCGCAAAATGACGCCAATCAGCGGCGGTTTTGCCAATAAAGCGCAGAACTTTGAAGCCGTGGCGCAGTACCAGTTCGACTTCGGCCTGCGTCCGTCCCTGGGCTACGTGCTGTCAAAAGGCAAGGATATCGAGGGCGTGGGAAGCGAAGACCTGGTCAACTACATTGATGTTGGCGTGACCTATTACTTCAACAAAAACATGAACGCCTTTGTTGATTATAAAATCAACCAGCTGAAGAGCGATAATAAGCTCGGGATCAACGATGACGATATCGTCGCTGTCGGTATGACCTACCAGTTCTAAGTCTTCTCGACAATAAAGCCGCCGTGGTAACAGGGCGGCTTTATTATTTGTGATTAACGGTTTTTCGCCAGATGCAGATTATCGTTATTCATCGTTATCTGGGCGTTATATTCCTTCGGCAGACGGCGCGCCTGGTAGAATACCGATTGCCAGTACGGATTATCCAGCGAAGAGCGCATCACGCCCTGGCTGGTGGAGGCGTGAAGGAAATTACGGTCGGTATCATAGAAGCCGACGTGCATGCCGCCTTTAATACGGAAGAAAACTAAATCCCCCGGCCGCAGCTGGCGCGGGCTTACGCGCTCGCCCATGTGCAGCAGTTCGCGAGTGGTGATGCGCTCCATCGGCAAGTTGAAGCGATCTTTGAGCGTACGCCAGACAAACCCGGAGCAGTCGACGCCGCTTTGCTCCGTCCCGCCCCATTCGTAGGGCGTTCCCTCCCAGGTATGCATCTGATCGTGCAGCGCGGCGATCACCGGGATCAGATCGTCAGAACCTCCGTCAATGGTCGAGTGGCTACTCTGGGCGGCGGTTTTATGCGGTTTTGATGAGGATGAACATCCTGCCAAAAGCAAAAAAGGAACAAATAGTAGCGCGTGAGAGAGTCTGGGCTTCATATCATTGTTTTTCGTCACTGAAAACGGGCCGTGATATTTTATAGCCGATTCGCTACGGCCTCAGAATGACCAAACGCAAAATTTACGAAACCTTACGTAAATAATATAGGCCGGTTCGCGCAGTGATAATTAACGCTGATTATTTATGGCAAAAAACGAACCTGTCATGTTAATAATTTTTTTCTTCGTGAAACAATATTTCACAAATATCCGAATGCTGGACGCCTACTCGGCTTCCGTACTGGGTGAAAAATCCTCATCATCCCGGCATTGCGCCGCCTGGCTGCGCTCCAGTACTTTTGTAGCCTAAAAGAGAGAGTGGGGCGGCCAATGCATCTGGATTTTCGCCAACTGCGCAACTTTGTGGCGCTAGTTGAATACGGCAGTTTTAATCGCGCGGCGGAGGCGGTGTGCCTGTCGCAGTCGGCCTTCAGCCGCAGCATTCAGGCGCTGGAGCAGAGCGTCGGCCATCCTTTATTCGACCGCCAGAGTAAGCTACCGACGCTCACCCTGCACGGGCAAAAGCTGCTGCCCTACGCCCGCCGCTTTCAGGAGCTGAACGTGGAGCTCAGCAGCCAGCTGCGCGAAGCGGACGATGCGCAAAACGGCGAGGTCGCCTTTGGCTGCGGCCCGGCCCCTGCCGCGAGGCTGATTCCGGCCGCCGTCGGCGGGTTTCATCGCCTTTTACCGCAGGCGAGGGTGCGCTTTCAGATTGATAACTGGCTGGCGCTGCATCAGGCGCTGAACTCCCAGCTTTACCCTTTTGTGGTCGCCGACAGCTGGCAGGCCGAGCTCGACCCGCAGTTGCGCGTTCAGCCGCTCAGCCCGCAGCGCTGCTTTTTCGTCTGCCATGCCGACCATCCGCTGGCCAAACAGGGGCCGGTCTCTATCCAGGCGATGCTGCGCTACCCCTTTGCGGCACCTTATTTGCCGCCGGGCGTGCGCAAGGTGCTGGCGACACTCAGCCAGCAGCAGGACTTTACCCCGGCGATTCAGTGCGACCATATCTACGCGCTGCTTGCCACCCTCGCGCAGACCAACGCGATTAGCTTTGCCAGCGAGGACGGCTTCGCGCTGTGCCAGCACAGCCATCGGCTGGTTAAGCTGGAGCTCAGCGATCTGCCTGAGGAGTGGCGGCTGATGCAGACCCGGTTTGCCATTATCTCTCCGGTTCACGCGGCGCAGCCGCCGCTGGTGGAGAAGCTGATTGAGATTATCCTTCATACCGATCGTCAGCATCAGCTGCAGCTGCTGGCGCAGGAGGAGGGAGGTTAACCGGCGTCTTTCGCCAGGCCTTTGGCGTCGTACTGTGGCCAGCGGTTTTCCAGGCGCAGGGATTTCAGCGCCTGCTCGACAAACTGGCCGTCCACCCACTGGCTGACGTCAAAAGCGCTGCGGATCAGGCGTCCTGATTTCGCCTGATCGACGCTGCTGCTAAAGCTGTCGGTCAGGAACGGGTCGATACGCGGCGAGGTGGTAAAGTTCAGATCCTGCGGCTGCAGCTCTTCGAGAAACAGCGCCTGCGGGATCTGGCTCTGCTGCGCCATCTCGGCGGACCAGGCGTCGCGATTAGCCGGGTCGTTGATTTCCGCGGCGTTCTTCACCAGCACGTTAATAATCTGCTGGGTCGCCTGCGGCCAGGCGTCAATAAACGTCTGCGTGCCGAGGAATCCCGCCTGAGTCGTGTTCTGACGGCCGGAATCGCCGCTTTTGACGACCACATCAATCTTATCGCCGCGCAGCGCCAGCAGCGAAACGCCGCCCCACACCGCATCGACGCGACCGGCCGCCAGCGCCGCTTTGCCGGCATTCCAGTCAAGATTGATCACCTGCAGGCTGCGCTCATTGAGGCCAGCGCTTTGCAGCGCACGGTCAAAGGCCAGCTGGTCCGCCGTACCGCGATAAACCGCCACTCGTTTACCTTGCAGATCGGTCAGGGTTTTAATCCCCGAGGCTTTGGTCACCGCCAGATAAGATTCCGAACCGCGGCTGCCCAGCAGCAGGCGCGTCGGCAGGCCATTGGCCTTACCGATAATCGCCGCCAGATCGCCGAGATAGACAAAATCCAGCTGGCGGTTGGCTAACGCTTCATTGACCGCCGGACCGGCACCTTTGAAAAACTGCCACTGTACTTCCACGCCCTGCGGTTTAAACACCTCTTCCAACTGATGGCGGATAAACGCCATGCCGACCGGCCCCTCAATAAAGGGTTTACTGCCCGCGCTCTGGTCCGGCACGCCGATGCGGATAGTGCGCAGCGCTTCGGCCTGGGCGCTTGCCGCCAGGCCAATGACCGCCACCAGCGCCAGCAAGGTGCGGCTAAAAAATGCTTTCATCATAACGTGTTGCTCCCTTGAGTTTTTTCTCACCCTAAAGAGCCCACGGGCCGCGTGTTAAATGCTTTTATTCGCCAAGCTTGGGTGAAAAAAAGCTAAATCAGACGCCGCGCGCCCGGCAGGCTGAAATGCATTCGATGCATCGGGATTATTCGCCTTACGCAATGGCGGCGAAGGGGAAGTCACGTTTTGATAGCGACATAACTTGCCGAAAAGTGGACCGATATGTCGCAGATGATCTTAAGAACCGATGCCCCAGCCAGGCCGGGCTTCAGGCTTAACGGCTGGCCGTGGCTGCTGCCGGCGTTACTGCTGCTGCTGTGGTACGTCGCCGCTCGCGAAGGATGGATGCCGGAGCAAATTTTGCCCGCGCCGTCGGTGGTTGCCGATACTGCGCTATCGCTGCTGAGCGGCGACCTGCTGGCGCAGTGGGGATTCAGCCTTCAGCATCTGGCGCTTGGCCTGCTGCTGGGGGCCACTGCCGGCACGCTGCTCGGCGCGCTGTTCGGCCTGGTCCCGGCCGCCGCGCAGCGCGTGGAGCCGCTGTTCTACGCCCTGGCGCAAATCCCGACGCTCGGCTGGATCCCGCTGTTTATGGTGCTGTTCGGCATTGATAACGGCCTCAAGCTGGCGGTTATCGTCAAAACCACCGTGGTGCCGATGACCATTAATACGCAGCAGGCGGTGGCCGGCGTGCCGCTGACCCTGAGCGAAGCCGCAAGGGTGATGAACTTTTCCCGCTGGCAGCGGCTGCGCTGGCTGGTGATCCCGGCCAGCCTGCCGGGCTGGTTTACCGGCCTGCGTCTGGCGCTGTCCCAGGCCTGGGTATCGCTTATCGTTGTCGAACTGCTGGCTTCTTCGGAAGGCATTGGCTACCTGATGGTCTGGGGCCGTCAGCTGTTTCAGTTGGATATCGTCTTCGTCACCATTGCGGTGGTTGGCCTGAGCGGCATGCTGATGGAGTGGGCGGCGAACCGCGCCTGTGCCCGTCTGGTGTTCTGGCCGCAGCCAGCCGCCGGACGCCTGGCGTGGAAACCGCAGGCCAGCTGGCGGGCGCTGCAGCTGCCGCTGGTGCTGCTGGCGCTGTGGCAGTTGGCAAGCCAGTGGGGCTGGATCGATGGCGCGTTGTTCTCTTCGCCGCTGGCGGTGGCGACGCGCTTTATGCAGGGCGCCCTGAGCGGAGAGCTGACCGCGGCGATGCTGGCAAGCCTCGGGCGGGCCTTTGTCGGCGGCGTGCTGGGGATTGCGGGGGGCCTGCTCTGCGGACTGCTGCTGGCGCTGCGCCCGCGCGCCGGGCAAATCTTCACCCCTACGCTCAACGTGCTGCGCCATATCGCCCTGTTTGCCTGGCTGCCGCTGCTGACCGCATGGGTGGGCAACGATAACGGCGGCAAAATCGTTTTTATCGCGCTGGCGTCGTTCTTTCCGATGTTTTTTAGCACCCGGCAGGCCGTGCTCCAGCGCAACCCGCAGCTCGATGAGGTCGCCAGAGTGCTGCGGTTAGGTGAAGTAGCGCGCCTGCGCAGAGTCATTCTTCCCGGCGCGGCGCCGGGGATCTTCGCCGGTCTGCGGCTGGCGCTGATTTACGCCTGGCTTGGCAATATCGGCGCGGAATATTTCATGTCCTCCGGCGTTGGCATCGGCAGCCTGATGATCAATGCCCAGCAGCTGCTGGATATGCCCACCATTCTTTGCGGCATGGTGCTGGTCGGTATCACCGGCGCGGCGCTGGATAAAGCCGGACGTTTACTGGAAATGCGCGTCACCCGCTGGCGCCAACAGGAGCAGCTATGACCTCTTCGACTCTGGTCTCTTTTCGCCACGTGCGTAAATCCTGGCAACAGGTAACGGCGCTACAGAATTTCAGCCTGGATATCGCCGCCGGTGAACTGGTGGCGCTGGTGGGCAGCAGCGGCTGCGGTAAATCGACGCTGCTGCGGATGCTGGTGGGCCTGGAGTCAGCGACCCAGGGGGAGATTCGCATCAACGGCGAGCCGGTCACCGGCGTGGGCAAAGAGCGCGGCATTGTGTTTCAGGAGCCGCGGCTGTTTCCGTGGCTTAACGTGCTCGACAACGTGATGCTCGGTCTGGCGGATGAAAAGCTCAGCCGGGCGGCGAAGCGCCAGCGGGCGCTGGAAATGCTGGAACGCGTGCAGCTCAGCGAATTCGCCAACGCGCTACCCGCGCAGCTCTCCGGCGGGATGGCCCAGCGGGTGGCCATTGCCCGCGGCCTGGTGGCCCGTCCGCAGATCCTGATGCTCGATGAGCCTTTCGGCGCGCTGGATGCCCTGACGCGTCACACCCTGCAGCAGGAACTTTTACAGATCCACCAGCGCGCGGGAACCACCACGCTGCTGGTGACGCACGATGTGGAAGAGGCCGTCGCTCTGGCCGACCGGGTCGTTGTGCTCTCGCCGCGTCCGGGGCGGATACGGGAAGTGGTGAGCCTGGCGCTGCCCCATCCGCGCCAGCGCGATGATGCTTCGTTTAGCGCCGCCTGCCGCCAGATTCGTAACCTGATTACCACTGCCTGATTCTTTTATTTAAGGAGCAATATATGGGACATCCTTCCGTCTATCCGACCGGCGCCACCCTCTACGATCCGCCGCGCGCCTGGAGCGGCTACACCCTTTTCCAGGCCACCGAACACGGCGCGGTGCTGGTGGATATGAACGGCCGCGTGGTGCGCGAATGGCCTGAACTGCACGGCTTTCCCAATAAAATCCTGCCCGGCGGCGCAATCCTTGGCCATAGCGGCGAGCGCGACCCGCGCTACGGCATGCAGGATATGCTCGATCTGATCCAGGTGGACTGGGAAGGCAACGTCACCTGGAAATTCGATCGCTATGAGCAGGTGAGCGATCCGGGCAATGAAACGCGCTGGATGGCGCGCGCGCATCATGACTATCAGCGTGCGGGCAACCCGGTGGGCTACTACGCGCCGGGGCTAGAGCCGCAGGTGGATGGCGGCAATACCCTGATCCTCGCCCACACCAATCTGGTCAATGAAGCGATCTCCGACAAGCTGCTGCTGGATGACACCATTATTGAAGTTGACTGGCAGGGCAACGTGGTGTGGGAGTGGCGCTGCAGCGACCATTTTCACGAACTAGGCTTTGACGATGCGGCGCGCACCGCTCTGTACAACAACCCGAACATGCGCGCCAGCGGCGGCGGAATGGGCGACTGGATGCATATCAACTCGATGTCGGCGCTGGGGCCGAATAAGTGGTATGACGCCGGCGATGAACGTTTTCATCCCGACAATATTATCTGGGACGCCCGTGAATCCAACGTTATCGCCATTATCGACAAACAGAGCGGCAAGATCGTCTGGCAACTGGGCCCGGACTACAGCAAGCCGGAGCTGAAGCACATCGGCTGGATCATCGGCCAGCACCATGCGCATATGATCCCGCAGGGGCTGCCGGGCGCGGGCAATATCCTGATTTTCGATAACGGCGGCTGGGCGGGATACGGCGCGCCGAATCCGGCGTCGACGGACGGGGTGAAAAACGCCTGGCGCGATTACTCCCGGATCCTGGAGATCAACCCGCTGACCCTCGATATCGAATGGCGCTACTCGCCCTATGAAGCGGATCTACCGCAGCCGACCGATTCGTACCGCTTTTACAGTCCGTACATCAGCAACATGCAGCGCCTGGAAAACGGCAATACCCTGATTAACGAAGGATCGAACGGGCGCATTTTTGAAGTGACCCGCGACCACGAAATTGTCTGGGAATATATTTCGCCGTTCTGGGGTAAGACGCTGAACAACAATATGGTCTATCGCGCCTACCGCATTCCCTACGGCTGGATCCCGCAGCTGGCGCAGCCGCAGGAGACGCCGATTGCGGCGGTCGATGTACGAACCCTGCGCCAGCCCGGCGCGGCGGCAGCGGGACCGGCGCAAAGCGTGGTCCGGGTGGCGGGCGTGCAGCCGTACAGTAAAAGCGCCGATGCGCTGTGCGTGGCAACCGATAACGATACCCTGCGCCGCAGTCCGAAGCTGTTCCGCGTCGCGGAAAGCGCGTTCACGCCGATCGGCGCGGCGAGCGAACTGGAGAGCGAACGGCCGGTGCTGCTGTTCGTTGGCGCTGAACGCTGCGTGCACTGCCGCAAGCTCTGGCAGCTGCTGGCGCAGGGAAAACTCAGCTCGCGAATTGCTCAACTGGATACGCGCTATCTGGATGCCGACCGGCATCAGGCGCTGGCGAGCGACCTCGGCGTGCGCGGCCTGCCGACGCTGCTGCTGATTAAACCGGGGCAGCTAGCATTGCGCGCGCCTGCGCAGCTCTCGGTGGACACGCTGTTTGACTGGCTGAATCGCGCAGCCGGATAATCCGCGACTACGGCGGACTGGCGTGTGCCGGTCCGCCGTTTATCTGACGGATAAACGCCATCGGCGAATAGCCCATCGCTTTGCGGAACATCGCGGTAAAGGCGGCCGGATACTCATAGCCCAGACTTAGCGCGACTTCGGTAACCGAACTCCCTTCACGCAGCGCCGTCATGGCGTACATCAGGCATGCCTGCTGGCGCCAGTCGCAAAACGCCATCCCGGTCTCGCGGCGAAATAGCCGATTAAACGTGCGTACGCTTTTACTCAGCTTTTGCGCCCACTGCTGCGGCGTACTGCGGATGCTCGGCTGGCGCTGAAAATCGGCGCATAGCGCGGCGAGGCGGCTATTCTGCGGAAGCGGCGTAAACATCGGCAGCGGCGCGGCGGCGCGCAGTTCATGAAGCAGCAGCGTAATCAGGGCGGCATCGCGCCCGCTCTCTTCATACAGCAGCGGTAGCCGACAGGCGGCCAGCAGCAGCTGATGGATCAGCGGGGAGACCTGTAAGACCTCGCAGCGCTCGCTTTCCCGCGGGGCGTCCCGCGCGTCAATATACAGGCTGTGGGTGCTGACGCCGGGCATCCAGACGCGATGCGGTTTCGTCGCCGGGATCCAGACTCCGCTGAACGGCGGCACCAGCCACTGGCCGTCATCGGTTTCGACCTTCATTAATCCGTGCATGGCGTACAGAAACTGCGCCCGGCGGTGGCTGTGGCGCTCCAGCAGCGTATTGGGCGGATAGTCGCTACCCAGCGCCAGTACTGAGCGAGGAAGATGGTCGACGTCATTAATCGCAACGTTGCGCATAAGTGTAGCCCTGGCTGAAATTCGTAATAGATTGGCTTTAAAGCGTAAGCCGGCCATAGCCTTATTCTATATCGTTACCTCCTTTTGTGGAGGCGTTCCAATGAGCGACTGGCTTTTTCTGTGCGGCATACTTTCCGGCATCACGACCTGGCTCTTTGGCTTCGGCGGCGGTTTCGTTACCGTCCCGCTGCTCTATTTACTGGCAACCAGCGGGTGGGGAGCGCAAAGCGCCGTCGGGCAACAGGCTATGCAGATCGCCGTCGCCACCTCGGCGCTGGTAATGCTCTGTTCCGCGCTGCTGGCGACCTGGAGGCACGTGCGTACCGGCACCCTGAGCTGGCGTCGTCTGTGGGCTATGCTCACCGGTATTGCCGTTGGCGGTATCGCCGGCGCGCTGCTGGCGCTTCAGGTGAGCGGCGAGTGGATCCGCTGGCTGTTCGTTATCTACCTGCTGGCGACCATTATCGATTGCTACCTTCGCGCCGGATTTATGACGCCGCCGTCCAGCCGGGTGGTGCCGACGGCGCCCCATGAGCTGACGGTAGGGGGCGTCATTGGCCTGATCGCCTCTTTTCTCGGCGTCGGAGGAAGCGTGATGACGGTTCCTCTGATGCGCCGTCGCGGCGTGCTGATGTCTGAAGCCGCGGCGATGGCCAACCTCCTGACGCTGCCGCTGGCGGCAACGGCGACGCTCACCTGGCTGGTGATGGCGTGGCTGTCGCCGGTGGCGCTGCCGGCTGGGTTTGTCGGCAATATCTGGCTGTCGGCGGCGGCGCAGCTGGTGGCGGGAAGCTGGCTGGGATTAAAAATCGCCTCCCGCTGGCTGGCGCGCTTACCGGATCGCTGGCATGTGCGAATTTATCCGCTATTGCTGATTGCCGTCCTGCTGGTGATGAGCGTGTGGGGGTGAAAAGGGAAGCTGCTTCCCGGAGGCGGTGCTGCGCACCTGTCCGGGCTACCGTTCGGCAAATGGCGGTAGAGCTGTAGTCCGGATAAGCGCAGCGCGACCCGGGAAAAAGCCTTACTGATGCGTGAATCTCGGACGTTTTGTCCGGGTCATTCTGCTGTCATTTTTCTTGCGCATGCTCTCGCGAGGCGCCGTGGCCGATAAGGGAAAATAAACGATGGGTAAAACGCTGACCATTTTCGATCTGGATAATACGTTAATTAAGGGAGACAGCAGTACGCTGTGGAGCCGCTTTATGGTGCGCGAGGGCTGGGTAAACGATCCCGATTACCTGGCGCGGGAAGCGCGGCTGATGGAGGACTACGACCGCGGCGAAATGAATATCGCCGATTACGTGGCCCTGATCCAGGCGCCGCTGATTGGCGTGGCAAAGCGGGATGTGGACGCGCTGCTGGCGCGCTGCGTACGCGAAGAGGTTATGCCGCGCGTGTATCCGCAGGCGTGGGATTTGATTCGGACTTTACAGGCGAAAGGCGAGCAGATGCTGGTGATCTCGGCGTCGGTCAGCCTGCTGGTACAGGCAGTTGCGGCGGAGCTGGGCATCGAGCAGGCGCTGGGCATTGACGTCGTGATGGCCGACGGCGGCTATAGCGGCGTGATTGCCGGTACGCCGAGCTATCAGCAGGGGAAAGTCGTGCGCCTTGAGCTGTGGCTGGCGGCCCATCCCGACTATTCGGGTGAGATAACCTTCTACACCGATTCGATTAACGATCTGCCGCTGTGCCTGCGCGCCGATCGCGTACGGCTGGTCAATCCCTGCCCGCAGCTGGCGGCGGCGAACGCGCAGCACCGTTGGCCGGTGCTGGCGTGGCGGCTGTGATTTTCCCCCGGGTGGCGGCGTAAATGCCTTACCCGGGCTACTTTTTCGTGCAGTTTGGGTAGCCCGGACAGGCGCATTGCGCCGCCTCCGGGAATGTCGCGATATCAGGCCCCCCGGGGAAGCGCAGCGCGACCCGGGAAAAAATTAACCAGCTTTAAACAGCGGCACCGCGCTGCCGCCGATATAGCGGCGGCGCAGCCAGGCGGACAGCGTATCCATCGCCATCACCACCGCCACCAGCAGCAGGGTAATAAACATCACCACGTCCCAGTTCCACAGGCGCATATTTTCCGCATAAATCAGGCCGATGCCCCCCGCGCCGACAAAACCGAGTACCGCAGCGGAACGGATATTCGATTCAATCTGATACAGGCTGAGCGCCAGAAACGTCGGAAAGGACTGGGTAAAAATGCTGAAGCGATGTTTCTGCAAACCGTTCGCCCCCACCGCCGTCAGGCCGCGTCCCGGCGAACGGTCAACCGCCTCATGCCCCTCGGCATACAGACGGCCCAGCAGCCCGGTATCCTGCATGATAATCGCCAGCACCCCGGCCAGCGGCCCGAGCCCAACGGCGCGGACAAAAATCAGCCCCCAGATAGCCATATCGATGCCGCGCAGCACGTCGAACAGGCGGCGCATCAGCAGAGCGATGAGCCCCGGAACAACGCCGCGCATAATGTTGCGCGCCGCGAGAAACGAGAGCAGCAGGGCGATGACCGTCGCGGTAAGCGTCCCGGCGAAAACAATCGCCAGGGTAATGGCGATTTGCGTGAAGTAATAGCGAAACGGCCAGTTGAAAAAGTCGTGCCAGACGAACATCCGCAGTAGATAGCGGCTGATTTGCTGCAGCCCGGCGGCGAGCTGCCCGCCGCTGATGCCGAACTGCATAAAGAACCAGACATAATAGAGCACGCTGGCCAGCGCCAGCAGGCCGACATAGCGCAGATAGCGCCCCTGGGCCTGATATATATGCCGATGCTGGCGGCGGCTGGCGGCGATATCCGGTTGTTTTTGCCACTGATTCATTTTTTTCCCTCCAGAACCCACTGCCGCAGGCGGCCGGACAGCATATCCAGCAGCGATACCACGATAATAATCAGCAGCAGCGTGATGCTGACCTGATCGTAACGATCCAGTTTGATGTTGGTCATCAGCTCCTGGCCGATGCCGCCCGCGCCCACCAGCCCGAGGATCGTTGAGGAGCGGAAGTTAATTTCGAGCCGCATAAAGCCGTAGGAGAGAAAAATAGGTTTCACCTGCGGCCACAGGGCAAAGCGAATACGCTGCAGATGCGACGCGCCGCAGGCGGCCAGGCCGCGCACCGGTTTATCCTGGGCGCTCTCCACCGCTTCATAGAACAGCTTGGTCAGGCTGCCGATGGTGTGCAGCATCAATGCCAGAAAGCCCGGTATCGCCCCGATACCAAAAGCCATCACGAAAATGACCGCCCACGCCAGCTCCGGCATGGTGCGCAGAAAAGCCACCAGCACGCGGACGGCAACCCGCAGCGGGGCAGGGGACCAGGCGTTGCTGGCGGCAACGAACCCCAGCAGGGTGGCTATCGCCACCGCCACCAGCGTGGACGCCAGCGCCAGCTGCAGCGTCTCCCAGATCAGCGGCAGCTGTATCGGCAGACGATAGCCCCAGTAAGCCAGCGAACCTTTGGTATGCGAATCGGCAAACAGGTCGGCGACGCGCAGCGTCGGCAGCGTCTCAAACATGTAGTCGAAAAAGTTGGGCAGCGAGTGCCAGATAGTAAAGAGATTAAACTCGGCCATGCTGCCGGCGGCAAAATAGAGCGCCAGCAGCAGCAGGGATCCGCTCAAGGTATCGCGCTTTTGTCGCGAGCGGACCTGCTGGTAATAGCGTTCGAATTCGGTATGGGTGTTATTCATGCGTCGCGGTGTCTTCAACGAGTCGCCGCTGCCCGCGATAGCCCGCGGGCAGCGGCGTCAAGGGGCGGGATTAACGCGCGCTAACCAGCTCGCGTTTCATATCGATGATCTGCTGAAAATCAGCCACGCTGCCCGGGCCGATATGCTGAGTACCGCCCATCGCCTTGATAAAGCAGGCGTGATCGTCAGTATCGAGCTTTTTAATCGCGGTAACGACTTTGGCCTTAAAGTCCGCCGGCAGGGCATTGCTGACGAGGATCGGACCGTTCGGGATCAGCGGCGATTGCCAGATAATGCGAATTTGCTTCATCAAATCCGGGTGATCCATGCGAATCAGGCGGTTAAAGGCGCCGACGCTGTAGCCGCTGTTATAGTCGCCGACCATGGAGGTCCAGGTCACCGCGCCGGCAAACTGGCCGTTCAGCACCCCCAGAATGTCCTGCTCGTGGCCGCCGGAGAAGGTCACGCTGGAGAAGAAGTTATTATATTTGTTATCCGAGGTGCCGCCGAACTGCTGTTTAAAGGCGTGGTTCGGAATTAAAAAGCCGGAAGTGGAGTCCGGGTCGGCGAAGCCAAAGGCTTTGCCCTTCAGATCTTCTAACTTTTTATACGGACTGTCGGCTTTGACAATCACCACCGAGTGGTAGCCGCGGGACTGGTCTTTATCATCTACGGCAATCCCGACAATATCGACGGCCTTAGGATTGTTAATATAAACCGAAGCGTACGACGACGGCGACATGCTTAATACGACGTCAACTTTTCCGCCCAGCAATCCCTGAATCACGCCGGAGTAGTCGGACGAGTTACGCAACTTCGTATCGACGTTGAGTTCTTTATCGAGAAACTGTTTAACGCACTGGTTATCACCAATTTGCTGCGTTGCGTTCTGACCGCCAAGGATGCCCAGATTTAATTCCTTCGGTTGTTCAGCAGCGCCTGCCTGCCACGCCATCATAATGCCTGCAACCGCTGCGGATAAACGAACTGCGCCAGTGATGTACTTTTTCATTATTTTGCCCGTGTGAGTGAAATTTAATGCAATTGGCTAATTTCATCGCCGTACAGCCGGTGCAGAATTTCCTGATTCAGCTGCGTGGGATGGTCGTCAAAAATAATCTGGCCTTTGGCCACGCCGATAACCCGCGTGCAATATTCACGCACCAGCTCCACCGAATGCAGGTTTACCATTACGCTGATGCCCTGTTCGCTAATTTCGCGCAGGACATTCATAATTCGCTGCGTATTTTTCGGGTCAAGAGACGCGACCGGTTCATCGGCCAGCAAAATACCGGGGTTTTGCATTAATGCCCGGCAAATGGCCACGCGCTGCATCTGGCCGCCGGAGAGGTTTTCCGCCCGCTGTAGCGCCTGCGGCAGCATATTCATCCACTCCAGCAGGGAGATCGCGCGGGCGCGGTCGGCGTCGGGGAAGACTTTGAATAAGGATTTCAGGGTGGAAGTCTGGCTCAGGCGCCCCAGCAGCACGTTGGTCAAAACGTCGAGGCGCGGGACCAGACAGAAATCCTGAAAGATCATGCCGCACCGGCTGCGCCAGGCGTTTAACGCGCGGCCTGACAGCTTTGATACGTCCTGCGGCGTCCCCACTTCTGGGAAGCTCAGGATCTCGCCGCCGCTGGCGCTATGGGTGCCGTTCAGAAGGTGCAGAAGCGTCGATTTACCGGCGCCGGAACGGCCAATCACGCCAACCAGTTCGCCCGCATGAAGATCGAAACTGATGCTATCCAGGACGGTTTGCTGCGCGTTCCAGGATTTGCTCAGGTTACGTACGCTCAGGACCTTGCGTTGCCGGTCGGTATAGGGGGGCGTAAACGGTTGAAACTCGGTTTCTGCAACCGCAGCCAGAGAACTGTTCATAAATGCGTCCAGGTTCGTCAGTCAACTGGGCACTATTAATGGTGTTTTATATGACTGCCGGATGACAGTAAGACGAACAAATAGTGAACGGACGCAAGAGTTGGGGTAGTGGGTGGCGAAAAAGCCCGACAGGGCTCACACTTTTGTATCCACAAGCGGGAATTCGCGCAGGGTCTGCTACCTTTAATACGCTTTGGCAATGAGATTAATAATGATACGTATTTCCTCTGATAAAGATAAGGCGTTGTATGCGACATTAGCGGGGGAAATTTACCGCCTTGGGCGCAGAGGCATCATTCAGGATGTTCGTGCCAGGCTTCATGCTGAGTCGGTTTAACCGAATAGTTAATCTTTTCGTGCTTGATTACGATTGACCTCGATAAATTTTTAGTCGGCGACCAGGCCTTTTGTGCGGCGTGTAATTTCATTATTTACGCCAGTTAATGGAATTAACCACTGAATTTGTGTTGATTATTGGCATTATATTCTTATTTTTTGACTTTGTTTGACTTTTTTGCATTTTCGAATGAAACCCTCATTAAGAATAGTCTTAACTGATAATGGCTAAGATCCTGGAACATATAATATTCACTTAAGAATCCCCGTACGCAGTCACAATAACCCTATGAAAATAAATGCTTTTTGTTTTTAACTCAATATTCTTATTTTTATTGTTTTGGCTTAAATTGACCTGTTCGGTAATTAGCCCTCAGAGCACTTATTGACACACATAGCGAAAAATCCTAAATTTGATAACACAAGAAACAAGCAAGTCATTTAGCGTTCTTTGTCTCAAGCAATACTATTTTGAGTTTTGGGTTGAATATATTAAAGAGGGAATTTGCTGACTTAGACTTTGCAGGCCTGGGCTATCAGCAGTGTTGTGATACGTTCAAGATTTCCAGGACTATGGGGTTTAACTTTATATGGATTATAAATATTCTTTGGATCAGTGCATTTGGCCAGCGCATGACAGTTATTTTCTTAAAGGACTCGCTGAGCTAATTATTGATATCGATAACTTAATTTACCTGTCACTTGAAAAGGTACGCCGGGAATTTGTATTTATTAATCTTAGCGCCAGTTCGCTGAACTATTTTATCCGCCGCGATAATGAGTGGCTGGCTGAAATGAAAGGCAAACAAATTGTATTAATTGCCGCAAGGCGCTCGGAAGCGCTGGCCAATTACTGGTATTACAATGGCTCTATTCGTGGCGTGGTTTATGTCGACTTAACGAAAGATATTCGTCAGGAGCTGGCATACGTTATTAATGGTCGTTTTCTACGCAAAGATATAAAGAAAGACAAAATTACCAACAGGGAAATGAAGATAATTCGTATGACGGCGCAGGGAATGCATCCAAAATCTATCGCCAAAATTGAAAATTGTAGTGTGAAAACGGTTTATACCCATCGGCGAAATGCCGAGGCGAAACTGTATTCAAAGATATATAAGCTCGCGCTGTAATTAGTAATAGACGTTAATTTTAAAATTGTGCACCAGGTCGTAACCCCAAAATAATTTTCGCCGCAATAAACATTATGCGGCCTGAACTATGGCGGGAAATGCACACAGACGTGGGACATCAGGTCCCTTAATAAACTCAGGATGAAAAAGCTATGAAAAAAAAGGTTCTTGCAATTGCTCTGGTAACCGCGTTTGCCGGTATGGGTGTCGCTCAGGCAGCTGACGTTACTGCTCAGGCAGTCGCTACCTGGTCCGCAACCGCCAAAAAAGACACTACCAGCAAGCTGGTGGTGACTCCGCTGGGCAGCCTGGCTTTCCAGTATGCCGAAGGGATTAAAGGCTTTAACTCACAGAAAGGCCTGTTTGATGTGGCTATCGAAGGTGACGCCACCGCGACCGCATTCAAACTGACCTCTCGTCTGATCACCAACACCCTGACTCAGCTGGATACCTCTGGTTCCACCCTGAGCGTGGGCGTTGACTACAACGGCGCTGCGGTCGAAAAAACGGCTGACACCACCATGATCGACACCGCGGCGGGCATCCTGGGCGGCAACCTCAGCGCGCTGTCTAACGGCTATAACGTTGCGGGTCGTACTACCGCTCAGGACGGCTTCACGTTCTCCATCATCAGCGGCACGACCAATGGCTCTACGGCTGTCACTGACTACAGCGCCCTGCCGGAAGGTATCTGGAGCGGTGACGTCAGCGTACAGTTCGACGCGACCTGGACCAGCTGATCCTCTCGTAGCACCAGGCAGGGGGTATTCCCCCTGCCTTATTTCACGGACTGAATTCATATGAAAAAACACATTCTGGCCATCAGCCTGTTGCTCAGCACAATGACGCCAGCCCTGGCGCTGGATGTGGGCGATATCTCTTCATTTATGAACAGCGAAAGCAGCACGCTGAGTAAAGAGATCAAGAACACGACCGACAGCGGTCGCTTAATTAACATCCATATGGAACGCCTCTCTTCGCCGCTGGATGGCGGCAAGGTCATCCCGATGGATAAGCAGGACGAGATTTTACTGACCCCGGCCAGTCTGCTGCTGCCCGCGAAAGCCAGCGACGTGATCCGCTTTTTCTACAAAGGCCCGGCGGACGATAAAGAGCGCTATTACCGTATCGTCTGGTTCGATCAGGCGCTCAGCGATGCCCAGCGCAATGGCTCGACCCGCAGCGCGGTCGCCACGGCCTCGGCACGCATCGGCACTATCCTGGTGGTGGCGCCAAGAAAAGCAAACTTCCGCTATCAGTACGCCAACGGCACGCTGGTCAATACCGGTAACGCGACGTTGCGCATTCTTGCCTACGGCCCGTGTCTGAAGCCGGCTGACGGTAAAGAGTGCAAGGAAAATTACTTCCTGATGCCGGGTAAAGAGCGTCGCTTCACGCGCGTGAACGTTGCGGACAAAAAAGGACGGGTCGCGCTCTGGCAGGGCGAGCAGTTTGTTCCCGTGAAATAGACATTTCTTATGACGGATCAACATTATGGCTCAACCAGGGATCGCTCCAGGATTAAAAACACTCTTTGCCTCCGGCATGGTCATCTTGCTGGTTCCATTTAGCGTCACTGCCGCCTCCGACAAAGTACAGCAAATCGGCGGCGTGATTATCCCCCAGGCCTTCAGCCAGGCGCTGCAGGACGGAATGAGCATTCCTCTGTTTATTCACCTTAAAGGCAGCACCGGTACCCAGGACGATCAGCGGATCGGCAATGCCTTTATCTGGCTGGATAACGGCGTGTTGCGCGTACGGCAAATTCAGCTGGAAGAAAACGATAATAACGCCACCGTCAGCGAACAGACCCGCAAACAGCTCACCGCGCTGGCCAATGAAGCTTTCAGCAAAGAACTCAATATTAGCCTCACAGATGATGCGCAGCTACAGCTCAGCCTGCGCCAGCTGCTGCTGCAGCTGGTGGTGAAGAAGGAGGCGCTGGGTACGGTGCTGCGTTCGCGCAGCGAAGATATCGGCCAGTCCAGCGTCAACACCCTCAGCAGCACCCTGAACTATAACCTCGGGGTCTATAACAACCAGATGCGCAACGGCGGCAATAATACCTCCAGCTATCTGTCGTTGAACAACGTCACCGCGCTGCGCGAGCACCACCTGGTGCTCGACGGCTCGCTGTACGGTATTGGCTCCGGCAATCAGGACAGCGAAGTCTATAAAGCGATGTATGAGCGCGACTTTGCCGGTCACCGTTTTGCGGGCGGGATGCTGGATACCTGGAATCTACAGTCCCTTGGCCCGATGACCGCCGTTTCGGCGGGGAAGATCTACGGCGCTTCCTGGGGCAACCAGGCCAGTTCGACGGTATTCGATAACAGCCAGTCGGCCACGCCGGTGGTCGCCTTTTTACCCGCCGCCGGGGAGGTCCATCTGACCCGCGACGGGCGCCTGATGAGCGTGCAGAACTTTGCCATGGGTAACCACGAAGTGGACACCCGCGGCCTGCCGTATGGGATTTATGATGTCGATGTTGAAGTGATTGTGAACGGCCGGGTGGTCAGCAAGCGTACCCAGCGGGTCAATAAATTGTTCAGCCGCGGACGCGGCGCCGGCGCGCCGCTGGCCTGGCAGTTCTGGGGCGGCAGCTTCCATATGGACCGCTGGTCCGAAAGCGGTAAAAAGACGCTGCCGGCAAAAGACAGCTGGCTGGCGGGCGCCTCGGCCTCCGGGTCGCTCAGCACCTTAAGCTGGGCGGCGACCGGCTACGGCTATGACAACAACGCCGTTGCCGAGACGCGCCTGACGCTGCCGCTGACCGAATCCATTAGCGTGAATCTGCAGAATATGCTGGCCAGCGACAGCTCCTGGAGCAGCATCGGCAGCATCAGCGCCACGCTCCCCGGCGGCTTCAGCTCGGTATGGGTCAACCAGGAAAAAACGCAGATTGGCGACAGAATACGCCGCAGCAATGCCGATAACCGGGCTATCGGCGGCACGCTGAATCTCAATTCATTATGGTCAAAGCTGGGCACGTTCAGCATCAGCTATAACGACGACCGCCGCTATAACAGCCACTACTACACGGCGGACTACTATCAGACGCTTTATACCGGCTCGTGGGGATCGCTGGGCCTGCGCGCGGGCCTGCAGCGCTTTAATAACGGCGACAGCAGCGCCAGCACCGGGAAATATATTGCGCTCGACTTCTCGCTGCCGCTCGGCAACTGGTTCAGCGCCGGCATGACGCACCAGAACGGCTACACCATGGCCAACCTGTCGGCGCGTAAACAGTTTGATGAAGGCAGCATTCGCACCATCGGCGCCAACGTTTCACGGGCGATTTCCGGCGACACTGGCGATGACAAAACCCTCAGCGGCGGCGCGTATGCCCAGTTTGATACCCGCTACTCCACCGGTACGCTGAATGTGAATAGCGGCGTGGATGGCTATGTGAATACCAACCTGACTGCCAACGGCAGCGTGGGCTGGCAGGGGAAAAATATCGCCGCCAGCGGCCGCACCGACGGTAATGCCGGGGTGATTTTCAAAACCGGTCTTGAAGACGACGGCAAGCTGAGCGCTAAGGTGAACGGCCGTATTGTGCAGCTCTCCGGCAACCGTAATTACCTGCCGCTGTCGCCGTACAACCGCTATGAAGTGGAGCTGCAGAACAGCAAAAATTCGCTCGATAGCTACGACATCGTGACCGGGCGCAAGAGCCAACTGACCCTTTATCCGGGGAACGTGGCGGTGATTGAGCCGGAAGTGAAGCAGATGGTCACGGTCTCCGGGCGGATTCGCGCGGAAGACGGCACGCTGCTGGCCAACGCGCGGATTAATAACCACATCGGTCGTACCCGCACCGATGAGAACGGTGAGTTTGTGATGGACGTGGATAAAAAGTATCCCACCATCGATTTCAGTTACGGTAAAAACCAGAGCTGCGAAGTGGCGCTGGAGCTGAGCCAGGCGCGCGGCGCGGTGTGGGTGGGCGATGTGGTCTGCAGCGGCCTCTCCACTTATGCCCGCGTGCAGCAGACAGGAGAAGGTAATGAAAGCTAAATGGCTGGCATGTTTAGTCATGTTAACGGCGGCGCTGTGCGTGACGCGGGTCAACGCTGCGGTAAACAAAACCACCTGGCCCGATGCGGCGGCCATGCAGTTTGTTTTTGTGGAAAACAACTCGGACGATAACTTCTTCGTCACCCCCGGCGGCGCGCTGGACCCGCGGATGACCGGGGCTAACCGCTGGACCGGGCTGAAATATAACGGCTCGGGCACCATTTATCAGCAGAGCCTCGGCTATATCGACAATGGCTATAACACCGGCCTGTACGCTAACTGGTTCTTCGATATGTGGCTGGATAACTCGCCGGCTTCCCATCCTTTGACCGGCCTGCGCTGCATCAACTGGTATGCGGGCTGCGATATGGCGACCAGCCTGATCCAGCCGCAAACCAGCGATGCCAGCGGCTTCTACGGCGCAACGGTAACACCCGGCGGGCAAAAGTGGATGCACGGCATGATGTCCGACTCTTTCTACCAGTATCTGCAGCAGATGTCGGTGGGCAGCAGCTTCTCAATGACCATCAACTCCTGCATGACGTCGGTGAGCTATGACGCCAGCAGCGGCGCACGCTGCAAAGACCAGGCCTCAGGTTACTGGTACGTACGTAATGTCACCCATACTAAAGCGGCCAATCTGCGGTTAATTAATACCCATGCGCTGGCGGAAGTCTTTATCAACAGCGACGGGGTTCCGACGCTGGGTGAAGGCAACGCCGACTGCCGCACGCAGACGATTGGCACGCGTTCCGGTCTGAGCTGCAAAATGGTGAACTACAATTTGCAGCATAATGGCCTGAGTAATACCTCAATTCATATTTTCCCGGCTATCAGCAACTCGGCGCTGGCTTCCGCGGTGGGAAGCTACGATATGCAGTTCAGCCTCGACGGTAACTCATGGAAGCCAGTAAGCGGCATCGCTCAGTACTATACGTTTAACGAGATGAAATCATCAGATTCAGTGTATGTTTTCTTCTCAAGCAACTTTTTTAAGCAGATGGTGACGCTGGGCATCAGCGACGTGAACACTAAGGACCTGTTTAATTTCCGTTTCTATAACACCACCTCGCCGGAGTCAGGGTGGTATGAGTTTTCGACGTCCAACACGCTGATCATTAAACCGCGTGACTTCAGCATCAGCATTATTTCCGATGAGTATATCTCAACGCCGACGCGTGAGGGCTACGTGGGTAGCGGCGAACCGTCGCTGGACTTCGGCTATATTGTCACCACCAGCGGTAAGACCGCCGCCGATGAAGTGCTTATCAAAGTGAAGGGACCAACGCAGGCGATCGGCGGACGTTCATACTGTATTTTCACTTCACCGGACGGTACGTCGAGAGTGCCGTTCCCGGCGACCCTGGCGTTTACCACCCAGACCGGGGCTATCAAAACGTATGACGCCGGATGTGATGATACCTGGCATGATATGACCGATGCCCTGTGGTTAACCACGCCGTGGACGGATATTTCCGGCGACGTTGGGCAGATGGACAAAACGACGGTGAAGTTTTCCATTCCGATGGATAACCCGATATCGTTGCGCACGGTGGAAGATAACGGCTGGTTTGGTGAAGTGAGTGCTTCAGGAGAAATTCATGTTCAGGCGACGTGGCGTAACATTAACTAATTTGCTGCGGATGCTTATCTGCCTGCTGTCGCTCGGACTGGCGACCGCGGCGCAGGCCATCTCGGTCGGTAATTTAACTTTCTCGATGGCGGCGGAAGATGATTTTGCGTCTAAACGGGTGATTAATAACAATAAAAGCGCCAGATTGTATCGGGTCTCTATTGTCGCTATCGACCGCCCCGGCGGCAAAGAGGTGCGCTCCCGTCCGGCGGACGGCGAGCTGTTGTTTGCCCCGCGCCAGCTCACCCTTCAGGCGGGGGAGAGCGAATATTTTAAGTTTTACTACCACGGCCCGAAAGATAACCGTGAGCGCTATTACCGGGTGTCGTTCCGTGAAATACCCACCCGCAATTACGTGATGCGTAATCAAAGCGGGACGGAAGTGAGTATGGATCCGGTGGTAGTGATGGACACAATTCTCGTTGTTCGCCCGCGCGAGGTGCAGTTCAAGTGGGCCTACGATCGTGCGGCGGGTACCGTCAGCAATACCGGGAATACCTGGTTTAAGCTGCTGATCAAGCCCGGGTGTGATACGACGGAAGAGGAAGGAGACGCATGGTATTTACGGCCCGGGGACGTTGTTCGCCAGGCTTCGCTGCGCCAACCAGGGAACCACTACATAATCTATAACGATAAATTTATTAAGATGACCAAAGACTGCCCGGTTAAGTAACCGGGCAGCTTTTTTCGCACTTCGTCGCTAAGCCGCACGACCGGCATAGCGACGGTTCGCCAGCAGGCTCAGGCCGCAGCACAGTAGATAATAAACCGCGCCGGTAAAGACAAATATCGCCAGAGGGTATATCTGCACTCGGTTATTGACCTGGCCGGCAACGGTGGTCAATTCCGGTACGTTGACGATAAACGCCAGCGACGTGTCTTTGAGCAGGCCGATCAATATACCTACCAGCGAGGGCTGAACGTTACGCAGGGCCTGGGGCAGCAGGATCAGGCGCAGCGTCTGTCCGGGGGTAAAACCCTGGGTCAGCGCCGCTTCGTATTGCCCGCCGGGAAGCGATTGCAGGCCCGCCAGCACCGAATGCATCACCGACGCGGCGGTAAACCACGCCAGCGCCACCGTGACGGTGACCGCGCCCGGCAGATCGCTGCCGGTGAGCATGGGCAGCAGATACCACAGCCAGAAAATCACGAAGATCAGCGGGATGCCGCGAATAACCTCCGCCCACAGGAAGAGCAGCCTCCGCACGATCCCGTCGTAGCGCCAGGCGATCCCCGCCAGCAGGACCCCGCCCGGCAAAGCCAGCGCGGCGGCGCCGATCGCCATCAGCAGCGTCAGCACCACGCCGCCGGGAATACCGTCCGCCAGCCGTCCCCACAGCAGATAATCGAGGTTATCAACGATCACCGCCAGATTAGCGTTCATACCCGGCTCTCCTTTGCTGATTTCTTCCCGGGCCGAGACGCGTCAGCGCCACGCCCATCACCACCCCAAGCGCCAGATACAGCGCGGTGCCGACGGCAAACGCCTCCAGCGCATGCGCGTTGTAGCTCTCGATTTGCCGTACCTGGTAGGTGAGTTCGGCGAAGCCGATGCCGCTCGCCAGCGAAGAGAGCTTCATCAGATTCAGATACTGGCCGATAATCGGCTGCCAGGCGTTTGCCAGCCCCTGCGGCAGCAGAATGTGGCGCAGTTCCTGCCAGGGGGTAAACCCCTGCGACAGCGCCGCTTCCCGCTGACCGTGGCTAACGGCGCGCAGCCCGGAGGCGATCTCTTCGATCAGAAACGCCGAAGTAAAGACCCCAAGCCCCCACATGGAGCAGAGAAACTCCGGCGTCAGCCACCAGACGTTGCCCGGCAGAATCGACCAGCTGTGGTCGTCGTTAATAAAATCGCGCGCCCCCAGCGGCAGCAGATTCCAGGCGGCAAAATACCAGAACAGCAGCTGCACCAGCAGCGGCGTATTGCGGAACAGCGATACCCAGGCCGCCACCAGCCAGCGTCCGGGCCGGCCGCCGCCGAGACGCAGCGCCAGTAGCAGGATAGCCAGCACGGTCGCCAGAATCATCCCGGCGACGCTGACCCAGACGGTGGTGAGAAAGCCGGAGATTATCCACTGCAGCGGCTGCCCGCTCAGCACGCCATGCCAGTCAAGATGCGGGATCACGCCTCACTCTCCTGGTGCAGCGGGTCGAGCACCTTCTGCAGGAAACGGCGGGTGCGGGCGTGCTGCGGTCGGGCGAAAAACTCGGCCGGCGGCGCGACTTCGAGAATATCGCCGCCGTCGATAAACACCACCCGATCGGCAATTTCGCGGGCGAACTGCATTTCGTGGGTCACGACCACCATGGTGATCCCGCTGTGGGCGAGGGTTTTCATCACCTGCAGCACTTCGCCGATCATCTCCGGGTCCAGCGCCGACGTAGGTTCATCAAACAGAATAATCTGCGGCGAGGAGGCGAGGGCGCGGGCGATCGCCACCCGCTGCTGCTGGCCGCCGGAGAGCTGGGCGGGCATCTGCCCGGCTTTATCCGCGAGGCCAACCTGGCTGAGCAGCGCCAGCGAGCGCTCGCGGGCGGCGCTTTTGCCCCAGCCGTGGACGCGTTCCAGCGCGAGGGTGATATTCTCCTGCGCCGTCAGGTGGGCGTAGAGATTAAACTGCTGAAAGACGAAGCCGACCCGGCTGCGCAGCTGGCGCAGGGCGCTGCCGGTAAGCTGGCGCGTCGGTTTACCGTCGATCAAAATCTCGCCGCCGCTGAGGGACTCCAGCTGGTTGATCAGGCGGATCAGGGTGGATTTGCCCGATCCCGAAGGGCCGAGGATCGCCACCACTTCGCCGGGTTCAACCTGTAAATTTACGCCGTTCAGCACCCGATGATCGCCGTAGCTTTTGGCGACATCGCGGAACTCAATGCTGGCGCGCTGCAGATGCGAAAAATCCGCGGACGATGCCGCGGAGCGTGAAAATAGAGCCGATAACATAATCTTTTTCTGCTTATTTGGCTTCGATAGTAAAGGCGCGCGGCTGCGGGGTTTTGGTGCTCGGGCCAAACCAGACGTCGTAAATTTTTGCCGCTTCACCGGATTTTTCCAGCTTGACCAGCTCGTCATTTACCGCTTTCAGCAGGGCCGGTTCGCCTTTCTTCACGCCGACGCCAATCTCTTCTTTACTCAGCAGGTCGGGGATGATTTTGAAGTTGGCCTTGTCCGGCGCTTCCGCCAGCAGTCCGGCGAGGATGGTGCTGTCCTGGGTAATGGCCTGCACGTTGCCGTTGCGCAGGGCGGTCAGCGCCAGCGGAATGTCGTCATAAGAGAGTACGCGCGATTGCGGGAAACGCTGATGCAGCGCCTGTTCGCCGGTAGTGCCTTTTACCGCGCCGATGCGCGCTTTGCTGTAATCATCAAGCTTATCCGGGGATTTCGCCGGGACGAGGAACTGCTGGCCGGTCACGAAGTAAGGCGTTGAGAAATCAATCACCTGGGCGCGCTCCGGGGTGATGGTGATATCGGCGACGATCAGGTCGGCCTTACCGGACTGCAGCAGCGGAATACGGTTGGCCGGGTTGGTGGCGACCAGCTCCAGCTTAACGCCGAGAGATTTCGCCAGCGCTTCGGCGAAGTCCACGTCGTAGCCGACGATTTTATGCGTTTTCGGGTCTACCGAGCCGAACGGCGGGTTGGCGTCGAAGGTGGCGACTTTGACCACCCCGGCGGCTTTGATATCGGCTAATTGATCGGCCTGAGCCTGCGCGGCGAGCACCAGCATGCCCAGCGCCAGCGCGATTTTTGTTTTTGCAATGCGCATAGTTTTCCCCTGAATCCCTGTTTTGTTTTGTGTTTATCACGCTCCCACAAATCGCCCGTCGGCGGCAAAGAAGAAAAAGTTCTTATCTATAACGAAAAAGAACTTAACAAAACTGTGGATATTGTTTACCCGCATGGGGCTACCAGACTGGGGAAAGTAGCCCGGACAGGTGCGCAGCACCGCCTCCGGGAAGATCCTCTCCCCCTTAATATGCATCCCACAGAATTACAAATCCGGAATTGATATTTCCCGCCCGCCGTCAACTGTGGTTGAAATAGACCCAGGCAAAAACGCTTCCCGACGGAGGAGAAAAATGAAAGTGGCGCTGTGGCAACGCATAACGGGCTGGCTGGCTTCTTTATCTGGATCTGGCGGAGAAGCCGGGCAGCAGGATACCCAACGCATTATGGAGGCGATATTACCGGTCGCCAGTCTCTACGGAATTGAGCTTGGCAACGTAGAAACAAGGTGGTTTCGCCATGATAAAACATACTGAGCGGCGCAGGACGCGTGAAGCCTACTGGAACGAGGTGTGCTTTGTGTAGCGCGAGGCTGTTTGCGGTTGCGGCGACGCAGGAAGCGATGCCGCAGCCCTGAACAGCTTTATCCCCCAAGATACATCCGCTTAATCTCCGGATTCGCCAGCACCTCCGCCGCCGGGCCAGAGAGCATAATCTTCCCATTCTCCAGCACATAGGCGCGATCGGCGATGGTCAACGCCGCCGTGGCGTTTTGCTCCACCAGCAGCACGGTAATATTCTCCTCCCGCAGCTGCTTAATCGTTGCGAACAGCTCACCGACAATTTTCGGCGCCAGCCCGAGGCTTGGCTCATCGAGCATCAGCAGTACCGGCTCGCTCATCAACGCTCTGGCGATCGCCAGCATCTGCTGCTCGCCGCCGCTCATGGTCCCCGCCATCTGGGTACGCCGCTCTTTCAGCCGGGGAAACAGACTGTACATGCGATCGCGCAGGCGGGGAAAGCCGGCGAGGTTGTTGTAGGCCCCCATGCGCAGGTTTTCTTCGATGGTCAGGTTGGTGAAGATGCGTCGCCCCTCGGGCACCAGCGCCAGCCCCTTACGCACAATCTGATGCGTCTGGCTGCGGGAAATATCCTCGTTGAGAAAATTGACCCGCCCGGTGGAACGCACCAGGTTGACGATCCCGTTGAGGGTGGAGGTTTTCCCCGCGCCGTTACTGCCGATAAGGGTCACAATCTCCCGGTCGTGAATATCAATGTCCACCCCTTTCAGCCCCTGAATCACGCCGTAAAACACTTTTAACTCGCGCGCGCTAAGCATAACGAACGTCCCCCAGGTAGGCGGAAATCACGTCCGGATCCTGAATGGCTTCGGACATCAGGCCGCTGAACAGCGGTTTGCCGTACTCCAGCACCATCACCCGCTCGCACAGCTTGTTGACGAACGGCATATCGTGCTCGATCAGCAGCACGCTGAGCCGGTAGTCGTTGCGCATGCGGAAGATCAGATCCGCCAGATCTTCCGTTTCTTTCGGGTTCATTCCGGCGGCGGGTTCGTCGAGCAGCAGTAATTTTGGCGACGTCGCCAGCGCGCGGGCGATCTCCACCTTGCGCTGGTTGCCGTAGCTGAGGTTGGTGGCCTGCACGTCGGCGAAATGGGCGATGCCGATATCGTCCAGAATCGCCATCGCTTTGGCCTTTGCCGCCCGCTCGGCGGGGAAGTAGCGGCCAATATGCAGCGCCGCTTCCAGCAGCGAATAGCGGCTGGCGCTGTCGAGGCCGACCATCACGTTTTCTAATACCGTCATCGAGTTAAACAGGCGGATATTCTGAAAGGTGCGGGCGATCCCGGCGTTGACCACCCGGTTCGGCTTCAGCCCTTTTAGCGATTTTCCCGCCAGGGTCACGCTGCCGCTGGTCGGTTTATAGTTGGCGGTAATCACGTTAAACATCGTGGTTTTGCCCGCGCCGTTAGGGCCAATCAGGCCAAAAATTTCCGCCTCGTCGACGTGGAAACTGACGCTGTCGATGGCCCGCAGGCCGCCGAACTGCATGGTCACGTCCTGTACCTCTAAAATGACCTTATTTTGCGCCATAGCCGCGGCCCCTTTTGCCCACTTGCCAAATCTCTTTTTTGCCCAGCAGACCTTCGCGGGCGAACAGCATGATGATCAGCAGCAGCAGCGAGAACACCACCATTCGCAGCCCCGGATACGCGCCCAGATCGTGACCGAAGAACTGGAGCGGCTGGTCGAGAAAGCGCAGCCACTCGCCGCTGCCGACCACCAGCACGGTGCCGAGCAGCGCGCCGGTAGTGCTGCCCAGGCCGCCGAGCACGATAATAATCAGCAGCTGGAAGGTGAGCATAAAGTCGAACAGGCCCGGCGAGATGGTGGTCAGCAGCGAGGCCAGCAGGCCGCCGCCGATCCCTTCGAAGAAGGCGCTGGTGGCGAAGGCGCAGGTTTTAATGCGAAACGTGTTCACCCCCATGGCGATAGCGGCGTCTTCGTCGTCGCGCACCGCCTTCATCATTCGCCCGTACTTCGACCACACCAGCTGCAGAATCATCCCGGTCGCCAGCAGGGCGAACAGTCCGCACCAGAACAGCAGGTGCGGCTGCTGCGGGATGTCGTTGAGGCCAATCGCGCCGTTGGTGATCTGCGGGTTGTTGATAGCGAGGATTTTAATGATAAAGCCGAAGCCGAGGGTCACAATCGCCAGGTAGTCGCCGCGCACGCGGAAGACCGGCAGGGCCAGGCACACCGCCAGCGCCGCCGCGCACAGGCCGCTAATCAGCAAGGCGGGCAGGAAACCGGCGTGCAGCACGAGGAGCCACGGGCTGGGCGCGGCCATCTCAAACATATCCAGCTTGCTGTCGCTGGAGAGGATCAGCAGGGCGGTGACGTAAGCGCCGACCGCCACAAAGCCGTTGGGCTCCAGCGACAGCTGTCCGGTCACGCCGTTGATCAGGTTGTAGCTGACCGCGAGGATCATAAAGACAAAAATAGTGCTGATGACGCGAATAATGTAGTCGTTGAAGACGACGTTGATCCCGGCCAGCAGCGCGACGCAGAGAACAATAATGACCAGGTTGCGCAGCTGCGCCCCGGCGGTAGTCGTAGCGTTGAGCATCAGAAACGGCTCCTTTCCAGACGTTCATCGCCCATAATGCCAACCGGGCGGAACAAGAGGACCAGAATCAAGAACATAAAGGCAAAGGCGTCTTTGTAGCCGCCCAGCTCGGGAAAGAGGGCAACCGCCACCACTTCGGTAAAGCCGAGAATAAAGCCGCCGAGTACCGCGCCGGTGACGCTGCCGATCCCGCCGAGTACCGCGGCGGCGAACGCCTTCAGGCCAATCAGTACCCCCATCAGCGGGTCGATGGTGGGGTAGCTGATGGAGTAGAACACCCCGCCCAGCGCCGCGAGGCTGCTGCCGAGGGCGAACACCAGTGAGATAATGCGGTTGGCGTCGATGCCCATCAGGCGCACGGTATTGACGTCGAAGGCCACCGCGCGGATCGCCATCCCGTAGCGGGTACGGTACAGCAGCCAGAGGATCGCCAGCAGCAGCAGGACGGTAATCAGCGGCACGATCCACGCCACGTTGGTGATAATCACGTCGCCAAAGGCGCGGGTGTTATTGAAAAAGTCCGGTGCGGAAAAGAAGCGCGAGCTGCCGCCAAACAGCACGTTGAACAGGTTTTCGAGGAAGAAGCTGACGCCGATGGCGGTGATCAGCATTGAGATTTTGGAGGCCTGGCGCAGCGGGCGATAGGCTACCCGGTCGATCAGCATCCCGAACAGGCCGCACAGCGCGAGGGTCAGGAAAACGGCTACCCCGAAGGGTAGCCCAATGGAAGAAAACAAAAACAGGGTGGTAAACGCCCCGACCATCATCACGTCCGCATGGGCGAAGTTGATCAGGCGCAGCACCCCATAAACCATCGTATAACCGATGGCAATCAGGGCGTACATGCCCCCAAGGCTCATTCCATTGACCACTTGCTGGAGAAAAATGGCACCATCCATCTGATATCCCTTATAAAACCTTAAGGATTAACCACGGTACGAAACGCCAGCTTGCCATCCTTCACTTCGTTGATGACCGCGCTGCGGATAGCGTCGCCGTTTTGTAACGTCAGCGTGCCGGTCACGCCCTGAAAGTCCTTAGTGGCGCGAATTTTTTCGTTAACGCAAACCCGGTCGTGCGGGTCGCTGCACTGGTTCATGGCGTTGATAATGACGTTATAAGCGTCCGCCGCCATTGCGCCCCAGGTATGGGTCGGCTGCTGGTATTTGGCTTCCCAGGCTTTGATAAACACCTCGCCCGCCGGCGTTTGCTCTTTGGCGTTCGGCGAGTAGTAGTCGGTGGTCATATAGCCGTTGACCGCGTCTTTACCAACGTCAAAAAAGACCTGATCCGCCGCCAGTCCGTCGCCGCCGACCACCGGTTTGCTCAGCCCCAGCTGTTTAGCCTGTACGGCGATGAGCGCCCCTTCGGTGTAGTAAATCGGCATATAAATCATGTCGACGTTCTTCGCCTTCACGCTGGCCAACTGGGCCTTAAAGTCTTTGCTGCCGCCAGGGGCCTGAACTTCGATAGGTATGGTGCCGCCGTTTTTCAGGAACTGCGTGCGGAAGGCCTTCGCCAGGCCGACGGAGTAGTCGTTGCTGCTGTCGAAGACGATGGCGGCGGTTTTGGCCTTCAGATCGCGCGAGGCGAGGTTAGCGCCGACCACGCCCTGGAAGCTGTCGGAGAAGCAGACCCGGCTGACGTAAGGATGGTTGCGGGTGACGCGGTCGTTGGTGGCGGTTGAGGAGACCAGCGGCGTTTTGCTGTCGTCGGCGATTTTGGTCATCGCCAGGGTATTGGAGGAGGTGACTTCGCCGATCACCGCGTCGACTTTATCGCTGGAGACCAGGCGCTGCATGGCGTTAGCGGCTTCGACCTTGTCGCTCTTATCGTCAATCACGATAAGCTTCACGGTGTCGCCGTTTTTTAACGTCGGCGTAATGCTCTGGATAATATCCAGCCCTTTTTGCGAAGGCTGACCGTAGCCGCTCAGCGCGCCGCTCAGCGGCAATACCACGCCGATTTTAATTTCAGCCGCCTGCGCGCTGCTGGCACCGACCCACGCGGCAACCAGCGTGGCCATTAAAGACGCTTTCCCGGAAAACTTGTTCATTGCTACCTCACCGTCGGTCGATTATTTATCTTTAACCATCAATGACTGCATAACATTGAAAAATAATTCGCCAGCGTACTCGGCGAATTATTGGCTGTTATGTTGAATAGATAACGAGATATATTTAATGCGCAGAATTACCTTACAACGTCCGTTTCATTTTTACTCATGCAATATTCTTATTACCTGCAGGAAAGGGCATAAGGCTGATGACAACCCTGTTTTGGGTACGCTGAACGCATTTTGCCGGGTGGCGGCTGACGCCTTACCCGGCCTGGAAAACCCACAATTTCAGCGCGCGCCAGAATATAATATTCAGGTGCGCCCGATAATATTAAAAATCTATTCTGCTGCTCGCGTGACTTATTATTTTAATTGGCTCAAAGGTTTTATTTTTCCATGCAGCGCCGGATTATCGCTTTCATCTTTCAGGCGCACCCCGGTAAGCCGCCGCAAAAAGGCCTGCTCCAGCAGCCAGGCCAGCTTAAAAGCGGCGGCATCAAAGCTCAGCCCTTCCGGACGAATATTAGAAATACAGTTGCGCTCCGACTCCAGCCGCTGGCGATGCGGCTGCCAGGTTAAATACACCCCGAGGCTGTCCGGCGAGGAGAGCCCGGGCCTTTCGCCAATTAATATCGCCACCGCTCTGGCCTTCAGCGTTTCGCCTATATCATCGCCGAGCGCGACTCGCGACTGGTGCGCCAGCACCACCGGGGCGAGGCTCAGCCCGAGGGTTTTCAGGTACGGCAGCAGAGCGCGGATCAGCGGCACCGCCTGGCGCTGCACGGCGTACGACGATAGCCCGTCGCCAATCACCAGCAGCAGGTCGGCGGGGCGTGCGCCGCTGGCGGCGAGGTCGGCGCGGCTCTCCTCGTTCAGCTGTCGCCCGAGATCCGGGCGATTCAGATAAATATGGCGATCGCTGGCGGCGCTACGCACGGTCAGCGTCGACAGCCCCAGCTCCGCCAGCGGCTGGACTAACTGGTCGCTGGCGAAAGGCTGGTGGATAGCGTCGCGCGCCCGGGCGTGGGCGAGGCCGAAATTCAGCACTTCGCGGGTTGGCAGGCTGGCGCCGCTGCGGCCCAGCGCAATCCGCGCATCGGTAAATTCGCGCAGCGGGTTCCAGGCGTCGGGAGGGTTCATACCGGTTCTCCTTGCGGCAGGACGGAAAGCAGCGGATGGCGGGCATCGGTCAGACGCAGCGCGCCGTGGCGGTCAATAATCTGCATCTTCGTTAGCCAGTCGGCGAACTCAGGCGCATGTTGCAAACCCAGCAGACGGCGGGCGTAAAGGGCATCGTGGAACGAGGTGCTTTGGTAGTTGAGCATAATATCGTCAGCCCCCGGCACGCCGATCAAAAAGGTCAGTCCGGCGGCGCACAGCAGCGTCAGCAGGGTATCCATATCGTCCTGATCCGCTTCGGCGTGATTGGTGTAGCAAACGTCGCAGCCGATAGGCAGCCCCATCAGCTTGCCGCAGAAATGATCTTCCAGCCCGGCGCGGATAATCTGCTTACCATCGTACAGATACTCCGGGCCGATAAAGCCCACCACCGTATTGACCAGCAGCGGCTCGAAATGGCGGGCGACGGCGTAGGCGCGGGCTTCGCAGGTCTGCTGATCAACGCCGTGGTGGGCGTTGGCGGAAAGGCAGCTGCCCTGGCCGGTTTCAAAATACATCACGTTGTTGCCCAGCGTGCCGCGGTTCAGGCTAAGCGCCGCTTCTTTGGCCTCCTGCAGCAGCGCCAGATTAATGCCGAAACCGCTGTTGGCGGCTTCGGTACCGGCCACCGACTGAAACACCAGATCCACCGGCGCGCCGCGCTCAATCAGCTGCAGGGTGTTGGTGACGTGGGTCAAAATGCACGACTGGGTGGGGATGGCGAAGCGCTGAATAATATCGTCGAGCATATGGTTAAGCTGCGCCAGCACCGGCAGGCTGTCGCTGGCCGGGTTAATGCCGATCACCGCGTCCCCGGCGCCGTACAGCAGGCCGTCGAGCATGCTGGCGGCGATGCCTTTCATATCATCGGTCGGGTGATTGGGCTGCAGGCGCACGCTCAGGCGCCCCGGCAGGCCGATAGTGTTGCGAAAACGGGTCACCACCCGGCATTTGCTGGCGGCGAGGATCAGATCCTGATTGCGCATCAGCTTGCTGACCGCGGCGGCCATCTCCGGGGTTATCGCGCGGGCGACCTGGCGCAGCGCCGCTTCGTCGGTGGCGTCGTCGAGCAGCCAGTCGCGAAAATCGCCGACCGTCAGATGACGAATCGCCGCGAAGCCCCGGGCGTCGTGGGTATCGAGGATCAGCCGGGTCACCTCATCCTGCTCGTAGGGGATCAGCGGATTATCGAGAATCTCGGTGAGCGGAACCTCCGCCAGCGCCATTTTTGCCGCCATCCGCTCTTCGGCGGATCCGGCGATAACCCCCGCCAGCGCGTCGCCGGAACGCGCGGGAGAGGCTTTCGCCATCAGCGTTTTCAGACTATCAAAGCGCCATACCTGGCCCGATAGCGTAGTTTTATACATGTGTCGCCTCCTCAGGAGACCGTACGCAGCTGCGGATCCACCGCCGCGCGCTGGCGGGCCGCTGCGGTCTTGCGAAACCACAGATAGCCGCCGAGCATCATGGCGGCGAAAATCAGCGCCAGCAGCGGGTTGTACCAGACCATCGCCACCAGGCAGAGTACCGCCATCGCCAGGGCGAAGGCCGGCGCCCATGGATAGAGCGGCGCGCGGAACGGTCGAATCAGCTTCGGCTCGCTGCGGCGCAGTTTAAACAGCGCCGCCATCGAGGTGATATACATAACAATAGCGCCAAATACCGACATCGTGACGATACAGGCGGTCAGCGGCATCCCGCTAATAGTGATCAGCGAATCGGAGAAAATGGCGGCGATGCCGACCACGCCGCCGGCGAGGATCGCCAGATGCGGCGTGCGGGTGCGGCGGTTCAGCGTCGCCAGGCTGGCGGGGAGATAGCCCGCGCGCGCCAGCGAGTAAATCTGTCGCGAGTAGCCCATGATAATGCCGTGGAACGACGCCACCAGGCCGAACAGCCCCAGCCACACCAGCATATGCAGCCAGCCGCTGCTGTTGCCGACCACCATTTTCATCGCCTGCGGCAGCGGGTCGTTAATATTGGCCAGGGTTCGCCAGTCGCCCACGCCGCCGGCAAAGATCATCACGCCAATCGCCAGTACGGTCAGGGTCAGAATGCCGCCGCCCAGCGCCCGGGGAATGGTGCGCTGCGGATCTTTAGCCTCTTCGGCGGCCATCGATGCGCCTTCAATCGCCAGAAAAAACCAGATAGCAAACGGGATGGCGGCAAACATGCCCGGCAGCGCCAGGCCGCTGAAGCTCTCCGCGCCCGCCCAGCCGTTAGCGGTAAAGTGGCTCCACGAGAAGCCCGGCGCGACCACGCCCATAAATACCAGCAGCTCGAAGATCGCTAATAACGTCACCACCAGCTCAAAGGTGGCGGCAATGCCCACGCCGAGAATATTCAGCGTCATAAAGATAATATAGGCGCCGCAGGCTACCCATTTGGGGTCGAGCGCCGGAAACTGCACGTTAAGGTAGGCGCCGATGGCCATGGCGATGGCGGGCGGGGCGAAGACGAATTCAATCAGGGTCGCGAAGCCGGCGATAAACCCGCCGGTCGGGCCAAAGGCGCGGTAGGCGTAGGCAAATGGCCCGCCCGCATGCGGAATGGCGGTGGTCAGCTCGGTAAAGCTAAAAATAAAGGCGCAGTACATCGCGGCGATGGCCAGCGCGACGATCATAAAGCCCAGCGTCCCGGCCTGGGACCAGCCGTAGCTCCAGCCGAAATACTCCCCGGAAATAACCAGCCCAACGGCGATCCCCCATAAGCGGAAACTGCCGAGCGTTCTTTTTAGCGTTGTGGTTTGCTCTGTCATGTTCGTTGCCTCGCCAGATAAAGATATCGGGAGAGTTGCAAAGAGAATGCCAGGGCATACCGCTGATAAACGCGGCGGCTTAAGAACCTATCCCATTAGGGCTATCTTATTTGCCAGTTTGGCCCTGGGCAGTGCTCAGCGTCCTCACGTACTACGTGTACGTTCCGGTTCATGCGCGCTGTCCGTGTCCAAACTGTCTGCAACGATTACGCCTGTTGGGATAGGCTCTACGCCAACGAGGATCAAAAAAGGGGCAGACCGCGCCCGGCGGAAGAGTCGCCGTGGTGCAGCTGCCCGCAAATGTGGCGTTACTGGTGCACGATGGCGCCAGCGTCTTTTTGAATTACCGGGCCTGCTTTCACCTGCAGGTTAAGTCCTTTACTCTCCAGCTCGGCGTTGCGAATGCGCAGGCCGCGGTCGGCTTCAATATTGACGTTGCTAAAATGGAAACCGCTGAGCGGCGCTTCCGGGGTACCGATAATATAGGCCGCCGCTTTGCTGTCGCCGGTGGAGGTTAAATTCTCAACGATGATATTGCTGAAGTGCGGGGTCTTGTATTTGTCGAAGGGCTGTTTCGGGTCGCTGTCCGGCGGATAGATCTGCTCGCCGAGGGTAAAGCCGCCCGCCTGCAGCAGCTTATCGACCTCGGCCTGCACAATCGGCGCGGCTTTGTAATAGGCGGAGAACACCAGCGGCACCTCAACGTTATGCATTCTGATGTTGCGGTAGACGATATTTTTTACCTCGCCGCCTTTGCCGCGCGGGCTTTTAATCCGAATGCCGTACATCGAACCTTCGAAGGTATTGTTTTCCACCAGTACGTTATTCACGCCGCCTGCGCTCTCGCTGCCGATGGAGATCCCGCGCCCCTGCTTCAGAGTGTTGTTGGCGATATAGATGTTATCCACCACGCCGTCCGGGAAACGCGGGTCGGCTTTCTCCGCCTTGATGGCAATATGATCGTCGTTACAGTCGATATAGTTGTTGGTAATACGGATATTCTGGCTATCGATAGGGTCGATGGCGTCGGTGTTTGGCGCATGCCACGGTGAAAGAATACGCGTGCCGTTGATATCGACATCGTGCGCGTAGCGGGTGACGACGTGGAAGCTGGGTGAATGGGTGAGGGTCACGCCGTCAATAAGCACGTTGCTGGCGCGGGTGATATAAATCAGCCGCGGCCGGTCGGTACCGCCTTTCTTGCCGGTGGCGCGGATATTTTCCCGCCAGCGCTCCCACCATACCGCGCCCTGGCCGTCGATAGTGCCTTCACCGACGATGGCCACGTTTTGCGCGTCGGCGATGCTGATAAACGGCAGCCAGCCGTTCTCCGCTTCGGCGTATCGGGTTTTATCATCGCCGCGATAGGCGGCCTCTTCGGTTGAGGCCACCAGGGTGGCGTCTTTCTCCAGCTTAAGCTGAATATTGTTTTTCAGAAACAGCGGGTTGGTCAGGAAATTGCCTTTCGGCACCCGCACCGTTCCCCCTCCGGCGGCGGCGCAGTCATCAATCGCTTTTTGAATGGCATCGGTGTTGAGCGCGATTTGCAGCCGGTGGCCCTCTGCGCCGTAGTGGGTGATATCACAGACTTTATCGGGAAACTTCACGGAACTCGCGGCCTGAGCGGCGTGCAGCGGTAGAAGGCCGACGGCGGCAGCGGCGGCCCACAGAGGCAAAGCGCGGGGTATCATGGCATTATCCTTTTCTGGTTTATTGTTTTGTAAAATTATCACCAGTGTTTTGATTTATTGAGTGCGGCGATCACGGTTTCTCTTTTGTCGTTATTCTGCCCATAAGTGGCGATGATGATTTGGGCGAATGCATAGATGACAGGCCCGGCGGCTTTGCAATTTGGCGACAGGCGGGGTATAAGGAATCTCTTATCTGGATGTTTAGATGTCTATACGCCCATGGGGTCAAATGCAAACAACACAACAACAAGGTGGGCAGCTTAAGCGCACCATGAAGACCCGCCACCTGATCATGCTGTCGCTGGGTGGCGTTATTGGCACAGGGTTATTCTTTAATACCGGCTATATCATCTCCACCACCGGAGCGGCGGGCACGCTGCTGGCCTATCTGATCGGCGCGCTGGTGGTCTGGCTGGTGATGCAGTGTCTGGGCGAACTCTCGGTGGCGATGCCGGAAACCGGGGCGTTTCACGTCTACGCCGCACGCTATCTCGGCCCGGCGACCGGCTATACCGTGGCCTGGCTCTACTGGCTGACCTGGACCGTGGCGCTTGGCTCCAGCTTCACCGCCGCCGGATTCTGCATGCAGTACTGGTTCCCGCAGGTGCCGGTATGGGTCTGGTGCGTGGTGTTCTGCGCGGTGATTTTCGCCCTCAACGTTATCTCTACCCGCTTCTTTGCCGAAGGTGAATTCTGGTTCTCGCTGGTGAAAGTGATCACCATTATTGCCTTTATCATTCTCGGCGGGGCGGCGATCTTTGGCATTATTCCGATGCAGGATGGCTCGCCGGCGCCGGGGCTGCGCAATATCACCGCCGAAGGCTGGTTCCCGCACGGCGGTCTGCCGATCCTGATGACCATGGTGGCGGTCAACTTCGCTTTCTCCGGCACCGAGCTTATCGGCATTGCGGCCGGGGAAACGGAAAATCCGCATAAAGTCATTCCGGTGGCCATTCGCACCACCATCGCCCGGCTGATTATCTTTTTTATCGGCACCGTCTTCGTGCTGGCGGCGCTGATCCCGATGCAGCAGGCGGGGGTAGAGAAAAGCCCGTTTGTGCTGGTGTTCGAAAAGGTCGGCATTCCTTACGCGGCGGATATTTTTAACTTCGTGATCCTGACGGCGATTCTGTCGGCGGCCAACTCCGGCCTCTATGCCTCCGGGCGGATGCTGTGGTCGCTCTCCAATGAAAACACGCTGCCGGCCTGTTTTACCAAATTGACCAGGAACGGCGTGCCGCTGACGGCGATTTCGGTGAGCATGCTCGGCGGTGTGCTGGCGCTGTTCTCCAGCGTCGTGGCCCCGGATACGGTGTTTGTCGCGCTGTCGGCGATTTCCGGCTTTGCGGTGGTGGCGGTATGGCTGAGCATCTGCGCCTCGCACTTTATGTTCCGCCGCCGTCATCTGCAGCAGGGGAAGGCGCTAAGCGAACTGCACTACCGCGCGCCGTGGTATCCGCTGGTGCCAGCGCTGGGATTTGTCCTTTGCCTGGTGGCCTGCGTGGGTCTGGCGTTTGACCCGAGTCAGAGGATTGCGCTGTGGTGCGGGATCCCGTTCGTGGCCCTGTGTTATGGTGCGTATTATCTGACTCGTTCACGGAAACTCACCCAGGAGCCTCAACATGTCGCAGAATAATCCGTTAACCGCCCTCCTTGACGCAAGGCCCTTTATCCTGCTGGACGGCGCGATGGCGACGGAGCTGGAAGCGCGCGGCTGTAATCTTGCCGACAGCCTGTGGTCGGCGAAAGTGCTGGTCGACAACCCGGAGCTTATCCGCGAAGTTCACCTCGACTATTTCCGCGCCGGCGCGCAGGTGGCGATCACCGCCAGCTATCAGGCGACGCCGGCGGGCTTTGCCGCCCGCGGGCTGGATGAAGCGCAGTCGAAAGCGCTGATCGGCAAAAGCGTCGAGCTGGCCCGCAAGGCGCGGGAGGCGTACTTGGCGGAAAACCCGCAGGCGGGCGCGCTGCTGGTTGCCGGTTCGGTCGGGCCGTACGGCGCCTACCTGGCGGACGGCTCGGAGTATCGCGGCGATTATCTCCGCAGCCATGAAGAATTTCAGGCGTTTCATCGTCCGCGCGTGGAAGCGCTGCTCGACGCCGGGGCCGATCTGCTGGCCTGCGAAACCCTACCCAACTTCGCCGAGATTAAAGCGCTGGCGGAGCTGCTGACCGCGTATCCGCGCGCGCGGGCGTGGTTCTCGTTTACCCTGCGCGATGCGCAGCACCTCAGCGACGGCACGCCGCTGCGGGAAGTAATTGGTGTGCTGGCAAACTATCCGCAGGTGGTGGCGCTGGGAATTAACTGTATCGCGCTGGAGAACACCACCGCCGCGCTGGCGCATCTGCATAGCCTGACGGCGCTGCCGCTGGTGGTTTATCCTAATTCCGGCGAGCACTATGACCCGGTCTCCAAAACCTGGCATCACCACGGCGAAGCCTGTGCAACGCTGGCGGGATATTTACCCCAGTGGCTGGCGGCGGGAGCGAAGCTGATTGGCGGCTGCTGCCGCACGACGCCGAAGGATATTGCCGAATTGAACGCGCAGCGTTGAGTTTGCGCCGGGTGGCGGCTGATGCCTTACCCGGCCTACAACCTGCACGAACCGTAGGCCGGCTAAGCGTGAGCGCTACCCGGCCTCAATCACCCAGCGTCCGCTAACACAAACATCCCGTACGGATGGATTTCGAGATAATAGTGCTCGCCGACGTCCGGCTGCAGACGGGTGGCGTTAACCTGCAATAAGATCTCCTGCCCGTGCCACTCTACCGTCACCTCATACTGCGGCCCCATATAGGCCACGTGGCGGATCGTGCAGCGCTGGCTCTCCTCGCCGCGATCGCTCAGGGTGATCGCCTCCGGGCGGACGCCGACGCTGCCCTCGCCGTGGGCGGCAAAATGCGGCGGCCTCGGCAGCCGATAGCCATAAATATCGACAAAATCCTCGCTGAAGGCGGCCGGGAACAGGTTGGCGTCGCCCATAAAGCTCGCCATAAAGCGCGACGCGGGCTGGCGATAAAGCTCCTGCGGCGAGCCGATCTGCATGATATGCCCCTTGTTCATCACCAGCACGGTATCGGAAACCGCAAAGGCTTCGCTCTGATCGTGGGTCACGTACAGCGAGGTGATATCAAACTGCTTTTGCAGTTCGCGGATCTTATCGCGCATGCTGCGCCGCAGGTTGGCGTCGAGGTTACTCAACGGCTCGTCAAACAGCAGCACCTTCGGCTTGAGGATCAGGGCGCGCGCCAGCGCCACGCGCTGCTGCTGGCCGCCGGAGATCTGATCGACATAGCGGTCTTCGAATCCTTCCAGATCGACCATCGCCAGCGCCTCTTTCACCCGCGCTTTCACGTCGCCGCGCGGCACGCCAAGCATTTTCAGGCCGTAGCCGACGTTATCCCCCAGCGACATATGCGGGAACAGGGCGTACGACTGAAACACCATACAGATATCGCGCTGCTGAATGGAGCGATGGGTGACGTCTTCACCGTCGATGTAAATCTGCCCTTCGCTCGGTTTTTCCAGCCCGGCCACCAGGCGCAGGATGGTGGTCTTGCCGCAGCCGGAAGGGCCGAGCAGCGTCACCATTTGCCCCTGAGGGATGGTGAGGTTGATATTGTCGATAACCATGTTGCTGCCGAATCGCTTGGTGACGTTGCGCAGCTCAACAAAATTTTTCTGACTCATAGAGCGCTCCATTACGCCTGGTTTTTGGCTTTTGAACGGGAGATACGCGCTTCCCCGATCAGCCAGTCAAAGAGGAAAATAATCGCCAGCATCACGACGATCAGAATCGATCCGTAGGCGATCGCCACGCCGTATTCGCCGTCTTCCACCCGGTTGAGGATATAGGCGGTAGCGACGCGGGTGTCCGGCGTCACGAGGAACACAATGGCGCTGACGGTGGTAATGGCGCGCACAAAGCTGTAGATCAGCGCCGAGAGGATCGCCGGGCGCAGCAGCGGCAGCAGGATATGCGTAATGGTGCGCAGGGAACCCGCGCGCAGGCTGAGCGAGGCTTCGTCGAGCGATTTGTCGATCTGGCCTAAACCGGCAATGCCCGCCCGAATGCCCACCGGCACGTTACGCATCACCATCGAGATAATCACAATCGCCGCCGTTCCGGTGAGGTACACCGGCGCGCTGTTAAAGGCGAGAATATAGGAGACTCCCGCCACGGTGCCCGGCACCGCGAAGCACAGCATGGTGGTGAACTCGATGGTCTTTTTGCCTTTAAACTGCTGACGCACCACGATCCAGGCGATCAGCAGGCCGAAGGCGGCGGTGATCGGCGCGGCGATCCCGGCATACAGCAGAGTATCGAGCAGCGAAGGCCAGGCGCCGTCACTCATCCCCTGGCCGAACAGCTTGATAAAGTTATCCAGCGTCAGGGTGTAGTCCACGCCCCAGTTAACGGTAAAGCTGCCGTAGAAAATGCTGCCGTAGAGCAGGGCGTTGAAGGCGATCCACACCGCCAGAATGGCGATCACGCTCCACACCAGGGTCACCGGCAGCGGCTGCACGTCGCCGCGATAGGACTTGCCGGAAACCGTGACGTACGAACGCTTGCCGATCCACATATATTGAATGCAGAACACCAGCAGCGAGAACAGCAGCAGGAACGCGCCGAGGGTACTGGCGGCCTGATAATCGAGCTGCGAACCGGTGATATAGAAGTAGATTTGCGTCGCCAGCACGTCGAAGTTGCCGCCGAGCACCAGCGGGTTGCTGAAGTCGGCCAGCGACTGAACGATGACGATTAAAAACGCGTTCGCCAGCGCCGGTTTCAGCAGCGGGACGAAGACGCCGTTGAAGGTCTGCCAGCGGCTGGCGCGCAGGGTGTACGACGCCTCCTCCAGCGATGGATGAATGGTCTTAATCGCGCCGTCGAGGATCATAAACGCCATCGGGGTGAACGCCAGCACCTGCGCCAGCCAGATGCCGGTAAATCCGTACAGCCAGTTGGTGTTGGTTAAGCCGAACCAGTCGACCATCAGTTCGGTGACGTAGCCGGAACGACCCATCATCAGGGTGACGCCGAGGCCGACGACAAACGGCGGGGTGACGATCGGCAGAATCGAGAAAATGCGGCCGATAATCGCGCTGCGCTTCGCGATGCGGGTGGTGTAAATCGCCAGCACCAGGCCAAAGAAGGTGCAGCCGACGCCTACCGCAATTGACAGGCCGATCGAGTTAATAATGACCTGGACAATATGCGCCTGCGACAGCACGGCCATAAACGCCAGCGGAGCAAATTCGCCCGCGTCGTTGGTGAACATCGGGATAAAAATAGCGATGCTCGGCCAGACGATAAAGACGCCGATTAACGCCACGATGGCGACCAGCGAACCGATCACAAAGCGGTCGCCGCCCAGCCATTCCAGGCGGGTGAGCGCCAGGGTCATGATGGCCCCCAGCGCGACAAACAGCACGATGGTGGCGTAGCCTAACCCGCGGCCTTCCACGGTGGCGCTGACGACGATAAACGCCATACATAAAAACGCCCAGCCGGCATCGAGATAGTGGCGGCTGCGCTGCTCCCGCCTCGCCTCCTGCCATGGACGAATCAGCAGCAGGCTCGGCAGCAGATACCACAGCCAGCTGATATTCAGCTGTGACCAGCCGTAGGCCGCGAGAATTTCATCGCTCGTGGACTCCAGCAGACCGTAATCCAGGCTCCAGCTCGGCAGCAGGGCAAACGCCAGCCAGCCGAATAAAACCCAAAGGAATATCGCATCCCGCTTTTTCACGGGATGGAGTGCAAGTGTGTGTGACATAAGTTTTCCGGTGTCGTAGGCCGGGTAGGGCGTTGATGCCGCCACCCGGCAAATGAACGCAATGCGGGCTTATTTACCCATCTTCACTTCGCTAACCCATTTATTGATGAGCGCTTTACGCACGTCCGTTGAGCCGTATTTATCCATGTCGTAGTTGATGAGCTTCAGGTCGTCGAGCTTCAGCGAGTTCGGCGAGGTTTCGGCGGTGGTGTTGGTCAGGATCTGATAAGACTTACCTTTCTTCCACGCCAGCTCCTGGGCCTCTTTTGACAGCACCCAGTCGACAAACAGTTTGGCGTTGTCGAGGTTGCGCGCGCCCTTCAGGATACTGACGCCGCCAATTTCATAGCCGGTGCCTTCGCACGGCGAGATCAGCTCCAGCGGCGCGCCCTGTTCTTTTTCCAGTGAATAGTCGTGCAGGAAGCCGATGCCGATGGCCGTTTCACCGCGGGCGGCGTTGCGCGCCGGGGCGATACCGGATTTCGTGTACTGGGAGACGTTAGCGTTGAGCTGTTTAAGATAATCGAAAGCCTGATCGTCCCCCCACAGCTGGGCGAAGGTCGCCAGCGCGGTGTAGGCGGTGCCGGAACTCTGCGGGTCGGCAATCTGGATTTCGCCTTTATATTCCGGTTTGGTCAGATCTTTCCAGCATTTCGGCACCGGCAGATTTTTCTCTTTCAGGCGCTGGGTGTTCACGCCGAAGCCGAGAATGCCAACGTACACCGCCGAGGAGTAGTTGCCTTTCAGCTTCGCCGGATCGCGGAACTGCTCCATGACCTGCGTAAGATTCGGCGATTTATAGGGCTGCAGCAGGCCCATTTCACCGGCCTGGGACTGCGGGTCGAGGGTGCCGCCGTACCAGACATCCGCCTGCGGGTTTTTCTTCTCGGCATCGACCTTCGCCAGCGTGCTGCCGGAACCGTTGCGAATAAATGAGGTTTTCACGTCATATTTTTCGCCGAAGGCTTTGGTTTCCGCCTCACACATTTCGTTGGTGGCGCTGCAATAGACCACCAGACGACCTTTGGCGTGCACCGCACCGCTTAACGTCGCCAGCGCAATGCCGGAAGCAATCAGGGTAGTGACCAGCGTTTTTTTCATTATTTTATCCTTTGAGCAGCAGAGGTAGTAATGCTCGCCATCAGCAGCGGCATCAGCAATAAACCCATCAGAACTGCGGCGACCGAGAGCAAACTGAACATCCCCGACCAGCCGTAGCGTTCAATGACCAGCGACAGAGGCCAGCCCGCCAGCGCTGCCCCCAAATAGGCGAACAGGCCGAGAAATCCGCTGATGGAACCCGCCGCCGCTTTGTGTCCGCACTCCACCGCCGCGAGGCCAATCAGCATTTGCGGGCCAAAAACGAAGAAGCCCACCGTAAAGAAACAGACCGCCAGCAGCGCGTAGTGGTGCACCGGCGCCAGCCAGAGCGCGGCGACGGAGACCATCAGCCCCAGCGTGAACAATAAAATCATCGGCGCCCGCTGGCCGCTGAACAGCAGATCCGAACCCCATCCGGCGAACAGCGCCCCGAGCAGGCCGCCCGCTTCAAACAGCATCACCGTGGCGTTGGCGCTGAGCAGATTGACGCCGTGGCTCTCCGTCAGCCAGATGTTGCCCCAGTCGTTGAGCGCGATGCGGATCAGGTAGACCAGCACGTAAGAGACGCCCAGCAGCCAGATCATCGGATTCTTCAGCATCGTGGTGCGCAGCATCTGCCATAGCCCCATCGGCGGGCTTTGCCGCTCCTGGCGCAGCTCCAGCGGGTCGTTACGCCAGCTGCCTACTGAAGGCAATCCCTCTTCGCGGGGCGTTCCTTTCAGCTGTAGCGTTAACCAGATGCCTGATGCCATGCTGATCATCCCCGGTGCCAGCATCGCCGCCTGCCAGCCCCACCAGTGGGCGGCAAAGGCGCTAATCAGCGGGATAATCGCCCCGCCGATATTGATCGACATATTCCAGCAGCCCCACCAGAAGCCGCGTTCGTTGCGCGAGTACCAGTGGGTCAGCAGGCGGGCGCAGGGAGGCCAGCCCCAGCCCTGAAAAAATCCGTTCAACGTCCAGACCGCCAGCAGCAGCGTCAGCGACTCGCCGAAGGCGAACACCACGTTCAGTAGACCGGTGGCGAACAGGCCCGCGCCCATAAACCAGCGCTGCCCGTGGCTGTCGTGCCACAGCCCGGCGGCAAACTTCGACAGGCCGTAGGTCAGATAAAACAGCGACCCCAGCAGGCCAATATCGCCTTTATCCAGCCCCAGATCCGTTTGCAGCGCCGGCAATACGTAGTTGACGCTTTTGCGCGTCAGGTAAAACGCCGCATATCCGATGACCATGTACATCAGCAACTGCGGACGCAGCGTCCGGTAATGGTGATTGATGTCGGTTGCTGAGCGTGCGTGCATAGTCGTCTCCGTTTTGCTGACTATATGAAAGTGAAATCGAAAGGGGATGAGAGAAAGTCCGCAGTGACTAAGACTTTTTCCTGGTTAGCTGGCTGTTTGTTGCAAATTTGTGGGTAAGTTAACAATTACGCGTGTGCCGCGCTGCGACTCCAGCGTCAGCTCTCCGCCGAGGGCGCTGACCCGTTCACGCATGCCCTGAATGCCGAAGCCGGCCATTTGGTCGGCGCGAAGTCCGATGCCGTTGTCTTTTACCTCCAGGCGCAGCAGCGCGCCCTGCTGAAACAGGGCAATGGCGACTTCGCTGGCGTCGGCGTGCTTACAGACGTTATTAAGCAGCTCCTGCAGCAGCCGATAGAGGGTGAAGCGTACCGTTTCGCTCTCCGGCGTGGCGGTGAGCCGGTAGTCAAAGCGGCAGCGGATACCGCGCTCGGCAAAGGCAAACTCATTGAGCAGATGGTGCAGCGCCTCTTTAAACGACAGCTCATCGAGGGCCGGAGGGCGCAGCTGGCGCAGCAGCTGGCGGGTGGAGTGGTGAATGCGTCGGGCGAGATCGTTAATCTGGCTGGCGGCGGCCTGAGTTTGCGCCGGATCGCGCGCCCGCTTTACCAGCTGCGACTGGATCTGAATGGCGGTAATATTCTGGCCGATTTCATCGTGCAGCTCGCGCGCCAGGCTTTTGCGCGTATCCTCTTCGGTATGGATCAGCTTTTCGGCCAGCGCCCGCCGCGCCGCCAGCTCCGCTTCCAGCCGCTGGCGATAGTGGTGCAGGTTTTGCACGAGGTGCTGCTGGCGGCTGATGGCAATCCCCAGCCCGATGCCGAGCAGCGCCTGGGTGGCCAGAAAAATCTCCAGCTCCACCAGATTGCTGAACCCAACGCCAACCTGGCGGGCGATGGTGATCATCATGCTGCCCAGCAGGCCGGAGAGGACGCCGCCCTGCCAGCCGAACTTCCACGCCATCACCACGTTAGGCAGAAATACCACAATCAGCAGCAGGCGCTCGATTTCCGGCGACAGCACCATTTGGGTGCCGATACCGATGATAAAGAACAGGCTGCACCAGATGATCAGCGAGGTGCGCAGCGGCGGATTGTTGGTATCCAGCCCCAGCAGGTGGTAGCGGTGCTGCTGGCGCAGGAATTCAAAGATCAGATAGACAAACGGCGTCAGCAGCACGCCGCCGGTAAACGAGGCCAGGCCGAGCATCATCGCCGGGCTTTTCACAAACGGCGACAGCAGGGCGGTGTTGAGTAATGCGCTGGCGGTAACCGTGGCCAGCAGCAGCGTCAGCCGCTGCCAGTAAAGGGGGAAGCGGTGCCAGAACTGCTGGGCAATGCCGGCGGGGAGCAGGCCGATCAAGGGCGCGGCCAGCAGAAGATAGCCGTTCAGCAGCTGTTCGCCGTGCAGCCAGAGCAGCATCAGCATGGGAGGCAGCGCCAGCGCGGGCCAGTAGCGGCGCGAAAGCAGGATCAGCAGCGCCAGATAGACGCCGTGCGGCAGGAACAGCGCCGCCTGCTGGCCGTTATGGGTCAGGTAAAACCCGAGCGTCCACAGCATTAGCCAGCCGCTTCCCCAGGCCAGCACGATGAACAGCGAAATCACCCCGTGGCGAAGGCTGCGCGACATTAATGACCCGCCAGCAACTGGTGGTCGAGGGCGAAATGGACCAGATCAATGGTGCTGTGACACTGCAGTTTGCCCAGCACGTTGGCGCGATGGACGTGCACCGTCTTATGGCTGAGCTCGAGCTTGAAGGCGATCTCCTTGACGCTGTCGCCTTTAACCAGCAAATCAAAGACTTCGCGTTCACGCGGGGTGAGCACCTCCAGCACCTGCGCCGGTTGCTCTCCGCCGCGCAGCGCCCGCAGCGCATCGGCGCACAGGTAGTGTCCGCCCATACCGACGGAACGCACCGCCTGCACGAGCTCCTCCGGGCCGCAGCGTTTGGTCAGATAGCCGCTGGCGCCGGCATCAAGCGCGCTCTGCACGAAGGTGGGGGTGTCGTAAATACTGAGAATGATGGCGCGGAACTGCGGCTTTTGCGCGCGCAGGCGCTTTAGCAGGCTCAGGCCGTTCTCATCCGGCATGGCGATATCCATGACCGCCACGTCGACATCGTCGCGCAGCAGCGCCGGCCAGGCTTGCGCCGAGCTGCTGAACTGGCCAACCACCTCGAGATCTTCTTCGAGGCTGAGTAACTGCGCAAAGCCTGAACGCACCACCACATGGTCATCGACCAGCACCACTCGAATCATGTTTCTTCTCTCTTAGCGCATCATGGTTCTATGATGCCTGCCGCCGCTGCGCTGGCAATCAATCAGGCGCAGTTATGCAATCCAAGTAACAGAATCGCAATAAAAGCCAGGTCGCGGTTTTTGTGAAAATTAACTAACCATTGCCATTTTTTTTCTAAAAACGCTTTGTTCTTAGCAAGAATTTTTAATTACTTCATCAAACGCATCGCGCCGGAAATACTGCACCCATAACAACTATGGGAAGCAGACACTATGGCACTATCATCGCGTATCACACTCATTGCCGCGCTGGCGCTGGCGGCATTTCAGGCCCAGGCGGTCAACGTCACCGTGGCGTACCAGACCTCCGCCGAGCCGGCGAAAGTCGCCCAGGCGGACAACACTTTCGCTAAAGCCAGCGGGGCGACCGTCGACTGGCGCAAGTTTGACAGCGGCGCGAGCATCGTGCGGGCGCTGGCTTCCGGCGACGTGCAGATCGGCAACCTCGGCTCCAGCCCGCTGGCGGTCGCCGCCACCCAGCAGGTGCCGATTGAAGTGTTTCTGCTGGCCTCAAAGCTCGGTAACTCCGAAGCGCTGGTGGTGAAGAAGAGCATCACCAAACCGCAGGACCTGATCGGCAAACGCATCGCCGTTCCTTTTATCTCCACCACCCACTACAGCCTGCTGTCGGCGCTGAAGCACTGGGGGATTAAACCGGGCCAGGTGCAGATCCTTAACCTGCAGCCGCCGGCGATTATCGCCGCCTGGCAGCGCGGCGACATTGACGGCGCCTACGTCTGGGCGCCAGCGGTTAACGCGCTGGAAAAAGAGGGCACGGTTCTCACCGACTCGTCGCAGGTGGGCGAGTGGGGCGCGCCGACGCTGGACGTGTGGGTAGTACGCAAAGACTTTGCCGAAAAGCATCCTGATATTGTCAAAGCCTTCGCCAAAAGCGCCATTGACGCGCAGCAGCCCTATATCGCCAACCCGGACGAATGGCTGAAGCAGCCGGAAAACATCAGCAAGCTGGCGCGCTTAAGCGGCGTACCGGAAGCCGACGTGCCGGGGCTGGTGAAAGGCAATACCTACCTGACCGCCGCCCAGCAGGCGCAGGAGCTGAACGGGCCGGTGAATAAAGCCATCATCGACACCGCGAAGTTCCTTAAAGAGCAGGGCAAAGTACCCGCCGCCGGCAGCGACTACAGCCAGTATGTTACCGACCGTTTTGTGAAGTAAAGGGGGTCATGATGCTGCAAATCTCGCATCTTTCCGCCGACTACGGCGGTAAACCAGCGCTGGCGGATATCAACCTGACGCTGGACAGCGGCGAACTGCTGGTGGTGCTGGGGCCCTCCGGCTGCGGTAAAACCACGCTGCTAAACCTGATTGCCGGATTCGTGCCTTATCAGCACGGCAGCATCACCCTCGAAGGCCAGCGGGTTGAAGGACCGGGAGCCGATCGCGGCGTGGTCTTTCAGCATGAAGGGCTGCTGCCGTGGCGCAACGTGCAGGATAACGTCGCGCTCGGGCTGCAGCTGGCCGGGGTCGACAAAACGCAGCGCCGGGCAACCGCCGCGCGGATGCTGAAAAAAGTGGGCCTTGAAGGGGCGGAAAAACGCTTTATCTGGCAGCTCTCCGGTGGCCAGCGTCAGCGGGTCGGCATTGCCCGCGCGCTGGCGGCAAATCCGCAGCTGCTGCTGCTCGACGAGCCCTTTGGCGCGCTGGATGCCTTTACCCGCGAGCAGATGCAAACCCTGTTGCTTAGCCTGTGGCATGAGACCGGTAAGAAGGTACTGCTGATCACCCACGATATCGAAGAGGCGGTGTTTATGGCCACCGAACTGGTACTGCTCTCGCCGGGGCCGGGGCGCGTGCTCGAACGGCTGCCGCTCGATTTTGGCCGCCGCTTCGTCGCCGGTGAATCCTGTCGCAGCATTAAATCGGACCCGCGGTTTATCGAACAGCGCGAATACGTCCTCAGCCGGGTATTTGAACAACGGGAGGCTTTCTCATGAGCGTGGTCATCAATGACAAACCGCGTCAGCGGGGACTGAAGTGGCGCTGGCCGCTCTCGCGTCAGCTCAGCCTGAGCTTGGCGACCCTGGCGGTACTGCTGGCTATCTGGTGGGCCGTTGCCGCTCTGCAGTTGATTAGTCCGCTGTTTCTGCCGCCGCCGGGACAGGTATGGCAGAAACTGATCGCTATTGCCGGTCCGCAGGGCTTTATGGACGCCACCCTCTGGCAGCACCTGGCGGCGAGCCTGACGCGTATCGTCATCGCGCTGCTGGCGGCGGTGCTGCTCGGCGTGCCGGTGGGGATCGCCATGGGGCTGAGCCCCACGGTGCGCGGGATCCTCGACCCGCTGATCGAGCTTTATCGCCCGGTGCCGCCGCTGGCCTATTTACCGCTGATGGTGATCTGGTTCGGCATCGGCGAGACCTCCAAGATCCTGCTGATCTACCTGGCGATATTCGCGCCGGTGGCGATGTCGGCGCTGGCGGGGGTTAAGAGCGCCCAGCAGGTGCGCATTCGCGCCGCGCAGGCTTTAGGCGCCAGCCGGGCGCAGGTGCTGTGGCTGGTGATCCTGCCCGGCGCGCTGCCGGAGATCCTCACCGGCCTGCGTATTGGGCTTGGCGTGGGCTGGTCGACGCTGGTGGCCGCGGAGCTGATTGCCGCCACCCGCGGGTTAGGTTTTATGGTGCAGTCCGCCGGTGAGTTCCTCGCCACCGATGTGGTGCTGGCCGGTATCGCGGTGATTGCCATCATCGCTTTTTTACTGGAACTGGGGCTGCGCGCGCTGCAGCGTCGCCTGACGCCCTGGCATGGAGAAGTACAATGAGCGAACGTTTAAGCATTACCCCGCTGGGGCCGTATATTGGCGCGCAGGTATCCGGCGTCGACATCACCCGTCCGCTGAGCGACAACCAGTTTGAGCAGCTGTATCACGCGGTGCTGCGCCATCAGGTGGTGTTCCTGCGCGAGCAGAACATCACTCCCGAGCAGCAGCGCGATCTCGCCCTGCGCTTTGGCGACCTGCATATTCATCCGGTCTATCCGCACGCGCCCGGCGTGGATGAGATTATCGTTCTCGATACCCACGACGATAATCCGCCGGATAACGATAACTGGCACACCGATGTCACCTTTATTGACACGCCGCCCGCCGGGGCGATCCTCGCGGCAAAAGAGCTGCCTTCGACCGGCGGCGATACCCTGTGGACCAGCGGCATTGCGGCGTATGAGGCGCTCTCCGCGCCTTTGCGCCAGCTGTTAAGCGGCCTGCGCGCGGAGCATGATTTCCGCAAATCGTTTCAGGAGTACAAATACCGCAAAAGCGAAGAGGAGCATCAGCGCTGGCTGGAGGCGGTGGCGAAAAATCCGCCGCTGCTGCATCCGGTGGTGCGCACCCATCCGGTGACCGGGAAGCAGGCGCTGTTTGTCAATGAGGGCTTTACTACCCGCATCGTCGACGTGACGGAGAAAGAGAGCGAGGCGCTGCTCGGCTTCCTGTTTGCTCACGTCACTAAACCGGACTTCCAGGTACGCTGGCGCTGGCAGCCGAACGACGTGGCTATTTGGGATAACCGCGTCACCCAGCACTACGCCAACGCCGATTACCTGCCGCAGCGGCGCATTATGCACCGGGCGACGATTCTCGGGGATAAACCCTATTACCGGGCGGGGTAATGGGTGTAGCCCGGCTAAGGCGCAATGCGCCGCAAGCCGGGATACAACCTACGATAAACGCGCCGCCTCCGGGAAAAGGCTTTTATGCCGATTTTTGCGCGTCCAAATGCGCGCCAATATAGCGCTGATAGCGGTTGGCCTTCAGATAGGTCAAATCCACCAGCACCAGCCCATCCACGCAGTTGTTGAAATCCGGATCGCTGCCGAAATCGATAAACTGCACGCCGCCCGGCTCGCAGACTTCTGAATACTGCTTATACAGCGGCGGGATCGCGCAGCCGAGGTTGCCGAGCAGGGACTTCAGCCGCGCCAGATCGTCGTTGTAATCTTCTCCGCCAAACTGCGCCAGCACATCGGGCAGCGAGGCTGGATAAGGGCGGCGCGACTCCGCCAGCGGATGCGTCGCCGGGAACCACAGTCGATAGAACGCGACCAGCAGATCGCGCGCCGACGGCGGCAGCCCGCCGGAAATCGACACCGGGCCGAACAGATAGCGATAGTGCGGATAGCGCGCCAGATACGCGCCGATGCCGGACCACAGGTAGTCCAGCCCGCGGCGGCCCCAGTAGCGCGGCTGGATAAAGCTGCGCCCCAGCTCGATACCGTGTTGCAGAATATCGTCCATCCGCGCGTCGTAATGGAACAGGCTGTAGCTGTAGATGCCGTTCAGGCCGCGCTTTGCCAGCTGCATCGCGGTCGGCATAAAGCGGTAGGCGCCGACGATTTCAAGGTCTGCTTCATCCCACAGAATCAGATGCAGATAGTCGTCGTCATAGCCGTCAACGTCGCGTCGTTTGCCGCTGCCTTCCCCCACCGCGCGAAAGGCGATTTCCCGCAGGCGGCCCAGTTCGCGCAGCACCGGCGCATCTTCCTGGCCGTGGCGCTGCCAGAGATAAATCACTTTGCCGTCCGCCGTGCGCCCCAGGGTTTCCGCCCGGCCCAGTTCGCGCTTGAGCAGGGCGCGGTCTTCGGGGCGGGCGATAGCGCTTTCGCTTTTAAATACGCCGGGCTGCCCCTTTGAAAGCAGTTGCAGGTGGTGATAGCAGCGCTCGGTCAGCTCGCGCGTAGAGCGCTGGGGATCGAACCAGCTTGACCAGGCAATCTGTTGGCCGAAATTAACCGGCAGGCTGCCGTTGCGGCGACGAAACATTTGCTGCATCAGCAGCAGCAGCGGCAAGCTATCGGAAATCAACGTGCTGGCGTAAAACAGCGCGCTGTTGCGCGCGCGGATCCACGCCGGCAGCAGCGGGGCGCGATATTTCGCCGCCAGCTTAATAAATCCGGAGTGCCATTTTTTATCGCGAATGCCGCGTCGGGTGAGGCGTGAAACTTCGCCTGCCGGGAAGAAAATCAGCACGCCGCCGTTTTGCAGCTGCTGGTCCATCTGCTGCAGCGCCGCTTTGGCGGTTCGGCCGTTGATATTATCGACCGGAATAAACAGCGAGCTCAGCGGTTCAAGGTGGGTCAGCATGCGGTTGGTGACCACTTTAACGTCGCGGCGCACGCGGGAGACCGCATAGAGCAGGGCCAGGCCATCGAGGGTACCGGTAGGGTGGTTGGCGATAATGACCAGCGGGCCATATTCAGGGATTTGTTCGAGATCGTGCGCCGGGATAGCACAGCGAATATTGAGATGTTCGAGCACCTGTTCGACCGTATCCAGTCCTTTCAGGTGATGATGACGCGCGGCAAACTGCTGAAACTCTTCCTCATGCAGGAGCTTTTTCAGCACCTTTTTCTGCCAGGGGGCTGGCTTTGCCTGAGGCCACAGGTCATCGATAACATTGTCGAGACTAAACATAGCGGCACCTCCTCCGTCCTGCCCAGACAGTAGAAGGCGCAGATGTCGCTCAGATTACAGTTGGGTGAAGATTTGGGATTGGCGGGAACCGCGGAGGTTGGTAGCAGGTAGTCCGGACAGGCGCGCAGCGCCGCCTCCGGGAAGGCCGAAGCCGGAAAGTTGCGAACGCGTTTCCAGATTGCACTCCGGTTAAGCACGGGTGGGTAAGTCAGGTACGGGATTGGCCCTATTCAACCTTTCATCGCGATGTAAGCCGTAGTTTGTATCCGATTGATTGGGGGGAGAGGTGAAGGAGTTATTGCGCGGCGAGCGTCGTTAAAGTGACTTTCCCGGAGGCGGCGCGTTGCGCCTGTCCGGGCTACCAGCCCACAGATAGCTGTAAGCCCGTAGCCCGGGGAGCTAAACTAACGCAGGATTTTCTTTTCGGCCAGATCGAGAGCGAAGTAGCTGAAGATCAGATCCGCGCCGGCGCGTTTGATCGCGCCGAGGCTTTCCAGCACCACTTTCTCTTCATCGATAGCGCCGGCCTGGGCGGCGAACTTAATCATCGCGTATTCACCGCTCACCTGGTACGCGCCCAGCGGCAGGTTGGTGCGCTCGCGCAGATCGCGCAGGATATCGAGATACGGACCGGCCGGTTTGACCATCAGGCAGTCGGCGCCCTGGGCTTCGTCCAGCAGCGATTCGCGAATCGCTTCGCGGCGGTTCATCGGGCTCATCTGATAGGTTTTACGATCGCCTTTCAGCGCGGTGCCCGCGGCTTCGCGGAACGGACCATAGAACGATGAAGCGAACTTGGTGGAGTAGGACATAATCGCCGTATCGGTAAATCCGGCGGCGTCCAGCGCCTGGCGAATAGCCTGCACCTGGCCGTCCATCGCCGCGGAAGGAGCGATAAAATCGGCGCCTGCGGCAGCGGCGACCACCGCCTGCTTACCGAGGTTGGCAAGGGTTAAATCGTTATCGACGCCGTGGTCGCACAGCACGCCGCAGTGGCCGTGGGAGGTGTATTCGCAGAAGCAGGTGTCGGACATCACGATCATCTCCGGCACCGCCTCTTTACAGATACGGGACATGCGCGCCACCAGGCCGTTTTCGTTCCAGGTATCGCTGCCAACGGCATCGGTATGATGGGAAATCCCGAAGGTCATCACCGAACGGATACCGGCGTTGGCAATGCGCTCGATTTCGCGCGCCAGGTGTCTTTCCGGAATACGCATCACGCCGGGCATGGCTTCGATGGCTTTGTAATCATCGATTTCTTCTTCAACAAAGATCGGCAACACCAGGTCGTTCAAACTCAGTGTTGTCTCTTCAAACATGGCGCGTAGCGAAGCGGACTTGCGCAGGCGGCGTGGGCGAGTGATTAAATCTGTCATGGTTTGCCTGATTTTGTGAAATGAAAAAAGCGAGTTTACCTCAATTGGCGGCGGGATGTTTCGCCAAAACGATCCTTATCCATCGTCGGTAAAACATCCCACAAGGCTACTGGCTGGCGGTTTCCATCACCGGGCGGACGCCGCTTAATTCGCTGACCAGCTCGTTGATCCCGTCGCTCATGTTATTGAAACGCGTCAATGACGAGCGGGTTACCACCACGAAGGCGCCGACGTTAGCCTGTGGGTTCATCGCCATATAGGTGATAAAACCGCCGCCGCCGCCGGTTTTCTGAATGATGCCCGGCTGGCCGTTCTTCGGCTTCATGTAGACCCAGCCGAGGCCCAGCGCATCGGCTTTGCCCGGCACGTCCATCCCGATCACCCTCGTCAGCTGGCTGCGTTGATAGATCAGCGTCTGCATCCGGTCCGCCTGCTGCCCGCGGGTGAAGAAATCGGAAGAGAGGAACTGCTGCATCCAGCGCATCATATCGCCAGGCGTGGAGTAAACGCCGCCGCTGCCGATGGCCGCCAGGGTATTGTTGCACGGGCTGGCCCCTTTCTCCGGGATCATCAGGCGTCGGCACTGATCGGGAGACGGCGTAAAGGTCGTGTCTTTCATCCCCAGCGGGCGGGTGATCTGCTCTTCAAACAGCTGCGGATAAGGCTTGCCCGCGGCGGTAGAGAGCGCATCGGCCAGTAAATCGAACGCCAGATTGGAATAGGCGGCCTGCGAACCCGGCGCGGTTTTTAACGTCGCCGTGGTGAGCCAGTTCCAGCGCTGCTGGCGCGTCGGCCAGACGAACACCGGCCGGTGCGCCGCGCCGCCGGGCTGTTCGCGCGGCAGGGCGCTGGTATGGGTCGCCAGATTCACCAGCGTGATGGGCGCTCCCTGATATGTCGGCACCCGCGCGCCCGGCGGGGCGTATTTGCTCAACGGATCGTTGAGCTTAACGACGCCCTGATCGAGAAGTTTGACCAGCATTTCGCTGGTCATCAGCTTGCTCAGGGAGGCGATGCGGATCACCGAATCGAGCTGCGGGTGCTCATTGTTGCCCGGGCGCGTTTCGCCGAAGCTGCGAAATACGCGCTGGTTACCATCGATAACCACCAGCGCCATACCGGTCGCGCCGCTGCCGTAGTAGATATGGTTAGCGTAACGGTCGACAACATCGGCGGCGAATTCCGGGTCGACGCTCGGCTGCGCGGCCTGCGCCGATGTCAACGACGCCGCGCACAGCGCAGCAAAAATGAGCAGACTACGTTTCAACGGGGACATCCATCATGGTGAAGAAAAATATAGAGCGTATTTATACTACGAAGCGCCGCCGAGCAAAGCGCTAATAACGCCATTCTGTGCGGAAAAACGTAACCTGGCGTAAAAAAACCTTTTTTAAGCTTTCGGATAGCGGCTTTCGCCCGCGGGCGCGTATGATGATCGTTTTGGCTTAAGATGGGTGGCAAGAGACGATGGCGGCGAAACGGGTAGTGATGGTAGTGGATATGCAAAACGGCGTTTTCGCGACGCCGCGTATTGAGCGCGAGCGCTGCGCGGCGCAAATCAACCGCCTGATAGACGCCGCGGATACCGTTGTCTTCATCCAGCACTGCGAAGAGGGCGGTCTGGAGGAGGGGAGCGAAGGTTTTGCATTGCTGCCCGAATTGCACCAACCCGCTGGCGCGCTGTTTGCGACCAAGACCGCCTGCGACGCCTTTTACCGCACCCGACTGGAAGCGGTGCTGCGCGAGCATCACATCACGGAGTTTGTGATTTGCGGCTGCGCCACCGACTACTGCGTAGATACCACCATCAAAAACGGCGCCAGCCGGGGCTATGCGATTACCGTCGCTGAAGATGCCCATACTACCGCCAACCGCCCGGCGGCGCAGGCCGTCACGCTGATCGCCCACTACAACGAAGTGTGGCGTACGCTGACCGTTCCAGGCAATCCTTTACAGGTGAAATCGACAGAAACAATTCTGAACGGATGGTCGGCGAACTAAGCCGCTGATATCCGGTCTCATCATCCGCCCACTTTGCTTCGCTGCGACGGCTTTGCGGCGGGCGTTTTTGTGGTACACAGCACAGCAAAATGAAAAAGAAGTTAGCAGGAGAGCATGATGTTTAAATCCTTTTTCCCCAAACCGGGGCCGTTTTTTATTTCTGCCTTTATCTGGTCGCTGCTGGCGGTGATCTTTTGGCAGGCGGGCGGCGGCGACTGGCTGCTGCGGGCCACCGGCGCATCCCAGGATGTGGCGATTAGCGCGGCGCGCTTTTGGTCGCTTAACTACCTGGTGTTCTACGCCTTTTATGTGTTCTGCGTGGGCGTTTTCGCCCTCTTTTGGTTTATCTACAGCCCCCACCGCTGGCAGTACTGGTCGATCCTCGGTACCTCGCTGATTATTTTCGTCACCTGGTTTCTGGTGGAGGTCGGGGTGGCGATCAACGCCTGGTACGCCCCGTTCTACGATCTTATTCAGGCCGCGCTGGCGACGCCGCATAAGGTCAGCATTAACCAGTTTTATCATGAGATTGGCATCTTTCTCGGCATCGCGCTTATCGCGGTGATTATCGGGGTGATGAACAACTTCTTCGTCAGCCACTACGTTTTCCGCTGGCGTACCGCCATGAACGAACACTATATGGCGCACTGGCAGCATCTGCGCCATATCGAAGGCGCCGCGCAGCGTGTGCAGGAAGATACCATGCGCTTTGCTTCCACCCTGGAGAGCATGGGCGTCAGCTTCCTTAACGCGGTGATGACGCTTATCGCCTTCCTGCCGGTGCTGGTGACGCTCTCCGCGCACGTCCCGGATTTACCGATTGTCGGCCATCTGCCTTACGGCCTGGTGATTGCCGCGATCGTCTGGTCGTTAATGGGCACCGGCCTGCTGGCGGTGGTGGGAATCAAGCTGCCCGGGCTGGAGTTTAAAAACCAGCGCGTCGAGGCCGCCTATCGTAAAGAGCTGGTGTACGGCGAGGATGACGCCAGCCGCGCGACGCCGCCGACGGTGCGTGAGCTCTTTGGCGCCGTGCGCCGCAACTATTTCCGCCTCTATTTCCACTACATGTATTTCAATATCGCCCGTATTCTTTATCTTCAGGTCGATAACGTTTTCGGTTTGTTCCTGCTGTTTCCGTCGATTGTTGCCGGTACGATTACGCTGGGCCTGATGACTCAGATAACCAACGTCTTTGGCCAGGTTCGCGGTTCGTTCCAGTATCTGATTAGCTCCTGGACTACGCTGGTTGAGCTGATGTCCATCTACAAACGTCTGCGCAGCTTTGAACGCGAACTGGATGGCAAAGAGCTGCTGGAAGTGACCCAAACATTAAGTTAACCATTGCAAGGAAGAAATATGGCCGTAGCATCATCTCGTTTTGTTTCGCTCACCCTGACGTTAGTGGCCGGGTTGGTTCTCAGCGCCTGTTCCAGCAAGCCGGAGCCGGTGCTGAAGGAGGGCGAAAAGCCGATTGATGTTGCCGCGGTGGTGCGGCAGAAAATGCCCGCCAGCGTCAAAGATCGCGAGGCCTGGGCGCAGGCCATCGCCAAAACCTTCGCCAGCCAGAAGTTGGCGCCGACGGAAGAGAATGTCTGTTCGGTGCTGGCGGTGGCGCAGCAGGAGTCCAACTATCAGTCGGACCCGGCGGTGCCCGGGCTAAACAAAATCGCCTGGCAGGAGATAGACCGCCGGGCGGAGAAAATGCATATCCCGGTTTTTCTGGTGCATACCGCGCTGAAAATCAAGTCGCCCAACGGCAAAAGCTATAGCGAACGCCTGGACAGCGTGAAAACCGAAAAGCAGCTGAGCGCGATTTTCGATGATTTTATCGGTATGGTGCCGATGGGGCAGAAGCTGTTCGGCTCCCTGAACCCGGTGCATACCGGCGGCCCGATGCAGGTCAGCATCGCCTTCGCCGAGCAGCATACCGACGGCTATCCGTGGAAAATCGACGGTACCGTGCGCCAGGAGGTGTTCAGCCTGCGCGGCGGTCTGTGGTTTGGCACTTATCATCTGTTGAACTATCCGGCGAACTACAGCGTGCCGCTGTACCGTTTTGCCGATTTCAACGCCGGATGGTACGCCAGCCGCAACGCCGCGTTCCAGAATGCGGTCTCCAGGGCGACCGGCGTGAAGCTGGCGCTAGATGGCGATTTAATTCGTTACGATAGCGACGAGGCCGGAACCACCGAACTGGCGGTGCGCCGTTTATCCTCACAGCTGGCGATGAGCGATGACGATATCCATCGTCAGTTGAAAAAGGGCGATACCCTGGCGTTTGAAGAGAGCGAACTCTATAAAAAAGTGTTTCGTATTGCCGATAAAAAAGCCGGTAAAACGCTACCGCGGGAAGTGCTGCCGGGCATTCAGCTAGAGAGCCCGAAAATTACCCGTAATCTGACGACCGCCTGGTTTGCTAAACGCGTTGATGACCGGCGGGCCAGCTGTATGGCGCGCCGTTAGCGGCGGCTGCGCCAGCGGAAAATCAGCCCTGGTATACCAATTAATACGCAGCCTGCCAGGAAGGGAATCAGCCCGAAGAGAGTACCGACCGTCAGGCTAATCTCGACCCGCGGGCGGCTGCTGTCCTGCATTTGAATCAGATGCTCAAAAACCCCCGGCGCGTGGATTAGCATACTCAGCATTTGCGCACCGGCCCAGAAGCAAAACAGCACAAACAGAGCGTAAGCGATGTTGCTGCTGGTGATAGAGCCCCTCTTTTTGCCGCCGTTGACGGTCTTTGCAAAGGTGAACTCTGCCATATTGACCTCCATACTTCACCTGCCTGCCGTTTTTTCCACGGCTACATAGAGGTTTATTCTGGCAACGAAGGGGGGATTTCAGTATCGGATTGCTGGTAATTTCCGCCCAGGAATATTCCTGATTTCATCGGGTTGTGAGTTTGCTACAAATTTGTGAAATTTAGACCGATATCGCAATGTGCGACAATTCTCAACGTGGCTACAGACCCGCGGTGGCGGCTATGCGAAGATGCTTTTTTTGTTGTCGGAGTGATTATGAAGCTCACTGAAAAAATCCGCCGCGATTGGCACTACTACGCGGTTGCGCTGGGGTTAATTTTTATTATGAATGGCGTGGTCGGGCTGCTTGGCTATGAAACTGAAGGCTGGCGTTCTTACGCGGTTGGGCTAGTGACGTGGGTGATTAGCTTCTGGATCGCCGGGTTTATTATTCGCCGCCGCCCGGCAGAGGAAGCGTAAAGCGGAGGCGGTGAAGCCGTAGCCCGGCTAAGCGCAGCGCGAGCCGGGAAAAGGCCGGGCTGATACATCAATCCGGCACACTCCCCGGGTCGCGGCGTAAACGCCTTACCCGGGCTACCGCCGGCAGATGGCGGTGAACCCGTTACCGGGATTAATTCATCGATGTTTTCAGCGCGCGATCGGCAGCGTGACGCTCTAGCGCCAGCTCAATCAGGCGGCTAATCAGGCTGGTGTAGTCCAGACCGCTGGCCTGCCACAGCTTCGGATACATGCTGATGTTGGTGAAACCCGGTAGGGTGTTGATTTCGTTAATCACCACGTCGTTCTCGGCGGTCAGGAAGACGTCGACGCGCGCCATGCCGCTGCAGCCGAGGGTCTGATAGGCGCGAACGGCGATCTGGCGAATTTTATCGTTGACGTCGCTGTCGATGGCCGCCGGAACCACCACCTTCGCCCCCTGATCGTCAATGTACTTGGTGTCGTAGGCGTAGAATTCGCTGTTGAGGACGATTTCGCCGCAGGTGCTGGCCTGCGGATTATCATTGCCCAGCACCGCACACTCGATCTCGCGCCCTTTAATCCCCTGTTCAACCACCACTTTATGGTCAAATTCGAAGGCAAGGGCGACCGCCTGCTGATACTGCTCTTCGCTGTTGACCTTGCTGACGCCCACCGAGGAGCCCTGGTTCGCCGGTTTGACGAACAGCGGCAGGCCCAGCTTCGCCTGCACCTCGGCAAAACTCATCTGATTCCGGTTGGCGCGGGTCAGGGTAATAAAAGGCGCAATCGACAGCCCGGCATCGCGCAGCAGACGTTTGGTGACGTCTTTGTCCATGCAGGCGGCGGAGCCGAGAACGTCGGAACCGACGAAGGGCAGGTTGGCCATCCGCAGCATGCCCTGCAGAGAACCATCTTCCCCAAGGGTGCCGTGAACAATCGGGAAGATCACGTCAATGGCCGCCAGCGGCTGGCCGCTATCGGCGTTAATCAACTGCTGCGCTTCGCGTCCGGGAATTTGCGCCAGCGTAATATCGGATGGGCGCAGGGCAATATGGGCGGGGTCCTGCGGATTGAGCAGATAGTTGCTGGCGTCGTTGATATGCCATTGCCCCTGCTTATCAATCCCCAGCAAAACTACGTCGAAGCGCGTTTTATCGATCGCTTCCACGATATTTTTCGCTGACTGTAGCGACACTTCATGTTCTGCCGACTTACCGCCGAAAACGATCCCAACCCTCATCTTAGCCATTTCAACTTCCATCATGATTACATCAAAGGGCATAACATAGCATGTGAAACAGCCGCCTGGCTGCCATAATATTCACCGGGTAAAGCATTGGGAGGCAGCGCGTGAAAGGAAAAGGGCTTATCGTTCTGTTGGCGCTGCTGGCGGCCGGATATTACGGCTATCGTTATCTTCCCGCGCACTATAACCCGCTGGCGCCGCTGCGCCTGGAGGATCCGCCGGGGTTCATCACTCACTATAAGCTGCGGCGATTGACCCCCTCGCAGTGCGCCGGCCTGCTGAAAAAAGCGAATCAGCGAAATCTCATCACCAGCCAGCCGGTGGCCGATAGCGGGGGAGAGTGCCCCCTGCAAAACGTGGTTCGGGTACGCGATTTTGGCGCGGTAAAGCTCAGCAGCAGCTTCCTCGCCAGCTGCCCGCTGGCGTTGAGCAGCGCGCTGTATCTGCAACAGCAGGCGAAACCGCTGACCCGCCGGATGCTGGGGCAGGAGCTCCGCCAGGTTGACCATTTTGGCAGCTATGCCTGCCGCAATATTTACCATCGCCAGAACGCGCGGCGCAGCGAACATGCTACCGCGGAGGCGCTGGATATCAGCGGCTTTCGTTTGGCCGATGGCCGCCGCATCAGCGTGCTGAAAGGGTGGCCCGATGCGCAGTATCACCCCTGGCTGCAGGCGTTACTGACCGGCGGCTGCGGCTATTACGGTAACGCTTTAGGGCCGGACTACAACGCGGCCCACGCCAACCATTTTCACCTCGGCATGCGCGGCCAGGGATTCTGTTTCTGAGCATATCTCGCTGTCTTGTACGCTTTTCACCACGAAATTGTTCGTCATAACGGAATCACATGTCATAAAACACCAAACTCTCTGCCAGCGCACCTCTGGTAGAACGTCGGATGAGGGAAATTGCTAAGCTAGATAATAATTGTCGAAAAACTAATGAATACGCGTAGTTATGGAATCCTGGAAGGTTAATCTTATCTCCGTCTGGTTTGGCTGTTTTTTTACCGGACTGGCTATCAGCCAAATTCTCCCCTTTTTGCCGCTGTACGTTTCCCAACTGGGCGTGACCTCGCATGAAGCGTTATCCATGTGGTCGGGGCTGACCTTTAGCGTCACTTTTCTGGTGTCGGCGATCGTCTCGCCGATGTGGGGGAGCCTCGCCGACCGCAAAGGGCGCAAGCTGATGCTGCTGCGCGCCTCGCTCGGCATGGCCATCGCCATTTTACTCCAGGCCTTCGCCACCAACGTCTGGCAGCTGTTTATCCTGCGCGCGGTGATGGGGCTGACTTCCGGCTATATTCCTAACGCCATGGCGCTGGTGGCGTCTCAGGTTCCGCGTGAGCGTAGCGGCTGGGCGCTGAGCACGCTGTCGACGGCGCAGATCAGCGGCGTGATTGGCGGGCCGCTGCTCGGCGGTTTCCTGGCTGACCATGTCGGTTTGCGCGCCGTATTTATCATCACCGCGATTTTGCTCACCGTAAGCTTCCTGGTGACGCTGTTTCTGATTAAAGAGGGCGCCCGCCCGCAGGTTAGCAAGGCGGAGCGGCTGAGCGGTAAGGCGGTGTTTGCCTCGCTGCCCTATCCGGGGCTGGTGATCAGCCTGTTTTTCACCACCCTGGTGATTCAGCTCTGCAACGGCTCAATCGGCCCGATTCTGGCCCTGTTTATCAAGTCGATGGCGCCGGATAGTAATAACATCGCCTTTCTCGCGGGGATGATCGCCGCCGTGCCGGGCGTATCGGCGCTGATTTCGGCGCCCCGTCTGGGGAAATTGGGTGACAGAATCGGCACCTCGCGAATTCTGCTGGCGACGTTGTGCTGCGCGGTGGTGATGTTCTTTGCCATGTCGTTCGTTACGACCCCATTCCAGCTTGGCGTCCTGCGCTTTCTGCTCGGTTTTGCCGATGGGGCGATGCTGCCGGCGGTGCAAACGCTTCTGCTGAAGTACTGCAGCGACAGCGTCACCGGGCGTATTTTCGGTTATAACCAGTCGTTTATGTATCTCGGCAACGTGGCCGGGCCGCTGATCGGCGCGTCGGTCTCGGCCATGGCCGGTTTCCGCTGGGTGTTTATCGCCACGGCGATTATTGTGCTGATCAATATCTGGCAGCTGGCCATCATGCTGCGCCGCAGCCGCCGTACCGCGGCTTAATCCCTTCTTCTTCTGCCTGGCCGGTATTTGCGTCACAGCGTCAATGCCGGCCTTTGTATTCCTTAATCTTCAAATGTATCACCGATCACAAAACGATCATTTTCCCTTCTCACCCTCTTCTATTCGTAACTGTTACGCGTATACAGTTACGCGTAACAGTTATTGAAAAAAGAGGTTTTATGCGAAATTTATTCGATTTGTCAGGGAAACGCGCGCTGATCACCGGCTCTGCTCAGGGGATAGGCCATCTGCTGGCCGGCGGTCTCGCCGAGTACGGCGCGGAGATAGTCATTAACGACCGGACGCAGGAAAGAGCAGACCAGGCGGCGCAGGCGCTGGTGGCGCAGGGCTTTCGCGCGGTAGGGTACGCCTTTGACGTCACCCAGGCGGCGCAGGTCGAGCAGACGATAGCCCGCATCGAAGAGGAGGTCGGCGCAATTGATATTTTAATTAATAACGCCGGGATCCAGCGGCGTTTCCCTTTTACCGAATTTCCGGAGGAGGAGTGGGACAACGTTATTGAGGTCAACCAGAAGGGCGTTTTTCTGGTATCGCAGCAGGTGGCGAAATATATGATGGGCCGCCGCGCGGGAAAAATAATTAATATTTGTTCGATGCAGAGCGAGCTGGGACGTAAAACAATTACGCCTTATGCGGCCTCAAAAGGGGCGGTTAAAATGCTTACCCGCGGCATGTGCGTTGAGCTGGCCGAATATAATATTCAGGTTAACGGTATCGCGCCGGGATATTTTGCCACCGAGATGACGACCACCCTGGTCAACGATGAGGCGTTTTCCGCCTGGCTGTATCAGCGCACGCCGGCGGCGCGTTGGGGAAAACCGGAAGAGCTGATTGGCGCCGCGGTGTATCTGGCCTCGTCGGCGGCAAACTTTGTTAACGGTCATTTGCTGTTTGTGGACGGCGGAATGCTCGCCGCTGTCTGAATCATTTCACGTCCTTCGGGCGGCAGCGTGCCCGCGCTGCCAGAAGGACGGCGTATTTAACTCGTGTGAAGATATTGATATCTGAGGATTGCTTATGCATATGCTCGCGAAATTACCCGCGCGTCGCTGGTGGTATTTAATGCCGATTATATTTATTACCTATAGTCTGGCCTACCTTGACCGCGCGAATTATGGTTTTGCCGCTGCGGCGGGAATTGAAAGCGATTTGGGTATTACCAAAGGAACGGCGTCGCTGATTGGCGCATTATTTTTTCTCGGTTATTTCTTTTTCCAGGTTCCCGGTGCGATATATGCGGTAAAACGCAGCGTGCGGAAAATGATTTTCTGCAGCCTTATTTTATGGGGATTCTGCGCGGCGGCCACCGGATTCGTCAGCAATATTCCGATGCTGATGGCGATTCGCTTTACGCTTGGCGTGGTGGAGGCGGCGGTGATGCCGGCGATGCTGATTTATATCAGCAACTGGTTTACTAAAACCGAGCGTTCACGCGCTAATACTTTTCTGATCCTCGGGAACCCGGTGACGGTGCTGTGGATGTCTATCGTTTCCGGCTATCTGATTCAGGCGTGGGGCTGGCGCGAAATGTTCATCATTGAAGGCATTCCGGCGGTGCTGTGGGCGGTATGCTGGTGGATACTGGTGCGCGATAAACCGTCCGAGGTTTCCTGGCTGAACGAGCAGGAAAAAGAGACCCTGCAGAAGGTGATGGACAGCGAGCAGAGCCATATCAAGCCGGTGCGCAACTACGGTGAAGCGCTGCGCTCGCGCAATGTGATTATGCTCTGCGCCGTACACGCGCTGTGGAGCATCGGCGTCTACGGTTTCATGATGTGGATGCCGTCGATTCTGAAAAACGCCGCGCAGATGGATATCGTGGCGGTGGGCTGGCTGGCGGCGGTGCCGTACCTGGCGGCGATTATCCTGATGCTGACGGTCTCCTGGCTGTCGGATAAGTTCCAGAATCGTAAGCTGTTTATCTGGCCGCTATTGCTGATTGCCGCTATCGCCTTCTTTGGCTCGTGGATGGTGGGCAACCAGGCGTTCTGGTTATCCTATGCGCTGCTGGTTATTGCCGCAGCCTGCATGTATGCGCCCTACGGGCCGTTCTTCGCGCTTATTCCTGAACTGCTGCCGCGCAACGTTTCCGGCGTATCGATGGGGTTAATCAACAGCTTCGGCGCGCTCGGCGCTTTCCTTGGCGCGTGGCTGGTGGGGTATCTGAACGGGATAACCGGCGGGCCGGGGGTATCCTATACCTTTATGGCCGTCGCGCTGTTATCGTCCGTCGTGCTGATGTTCAACGTGCGCGCTAACCCGCAATCTTCTTCCCCGGCGGTGGCAAAAAGGGTTGTCGGCTAACATAAACCGCCGCTGCTGTGGTAAGGTTCTCTGCGAGCACATAAGTCGTTTGTCGTAGAGAACCTGATGAAAAACAACCGGATGACATTGCAGGATATCGCTAATCTGGCGGGGTTGAATAAAATGACGGTCAGCCGTTATTTACGCGACCCCGGCCAGGTTTCTGAGCGCAGCCGCGAGCTGATTTCAAAGGTCATGGAAGAGAACAACTATATCCCCAACCGCGCCCCGGAAATCCTGCTTAACGCCCGCAGCAAAACGATTGGCGTGCTTATTCCCTCCTTCCGCAACCAGATTTTTGCCGATGTGCTGGCCGGCATCGAGTCGGTGACCTCCGCGCACCAGTACCAGACCCTGATTGCCAACTATGAATATGACCCGCAGCGCGAAGAGCGCGAAGTGCTCAACCTGCTCTCTTACAACATCGACGGGCTGATTTTGACCGGCAAGCAGCACAGCGATCGCATGGTGCAGTACGTGCGCGCCAGCGGTATTCCCGTCGCTGAACTGATGGACTTTGGCGGTCAGCAGCTGGATATCCAGGTGGGCTTCGATAACGAGAAGGCGGCGTGGGACATGACCCACGCTTTCCTTGAGAGCGGCAAACGGGCGATCGCCTTTTTTGGCTCCATGGACGATCCCCGCGATTTAAGCCGTTTTCACGGCACTGAACTGGCGCTGGCGGAGCACGGTCTGAAGGCGTATCACATGGCGCCGAAGACGATCTCCTCGGTTGCGCTGGGTCGGCAGATGTTCCTGCAGATGCAGCAGTCGCGCCCGGATATTGACGCCATTTTTTGTACCAACGACGACCTGGCGGTGGGCGTGCTGCTCGAGTGCCAGGCGCAGGGGAAAGCCGTCCCCCAGGAGATGGCCATTGCCGGTTTTCACGGCCTCGAAATTGGCCGGGCGCGGCTACAAAAAATAGCCAGCGTCATTACCCCACGTTATGACATCGGTAAAACCGCGAGCGAAATACTTATTGCGCGCCTGGCCGGTAAAGACGCGCCGGACAGCGTTAATCTGGCCTACCAGATATATTATGGCGATACGTTATAGTTATCGATAGAATAGCGATATTCCGTTTTATTCTTATTTGTTAATTTTGGTTATGACGCTTATTAATCCCTCGTTGAGTAAACTCCTGGAGGGATTGACAATGAGCAAAACGTTTCGCTTGTTATTCATTGACGTGTCGATCCTTTTTAAAAAATAATGGTGGAAACCGACGGCTAATCTATGACATAAATAGCAGACTACGGACCTCGCATAAGGATAAAGCGCTGTGAAGAATCTCATTGCTGAGCTACTGGTTAAACTCGCCCAAAAGGAAGAAGAATCGAAGGAACTGACGGCGCAGGTGGAGGCGCTGGAAGTGGTGGTGACTGCTCTGCTACGCCACATGGAGCAGGGCGCCCAGCAGGCGCTGATCAGCGATATTGAGCAGGCCATCGACGAGGCCAGCCCCGGCCCGCTGGTCGACGACCGCGATACCCAGCTATTGCAGCAATATATAAAGAAGCTGTTACGGCATCCTCGTAGTTAGTTTTGTGACAAGGTATGGATGCTGTCATTTTACTGTCACATCGCTTTTATACAGTCTCCCTCGTTTTGTTTTTTAAAGTATTTTTTACATGGAGACGATAAAAGTGAAATTAAGCGCCTTGTTTATTGCCCTGATACCTCTGTTGGGCTCCCCGATTATTCACGCTGAAACAACAACCGCACCGGTTCTGGAAAATCGTGCCGCGCAGGGCGATATCACCACGCCGGGCGGAGCGCGTCGTTTAAGCGGCGACCAGACCGAGGCGCTGCGCGCTTCGTTAATCAATAAACCGGCTAAAAATATTATTTTGCTGATTGGCGACGGAATGGGCGATTCAGAAATTACCGCCGCGCGAAATTATGCAGAAGGGGCGGGCGGATTCTTTAAAGGGATTGACGCGCTGCCGCTGACCGGCCAGTACACCCACTATTCGCTGGATAAGAAAACCGGCAAGCCGGATTATGTGACTGACTCCGCCGCTTCCGCTACGGCCTGGACCACCGGCGTGAAAAGCTATAACGGCGCGCTGGGCGTGGATATCCATGAAAAAGATCATCAGACCATCCTTGAGCTGGCGAAAGCGGCGGGTTTAGCTACCGGTAACGTCTCGACGGCGGAACTGCAGGACGCCACGCCGGCTGCGCTGGTGGCGCACGTCACTTCGCGTAAATGCTACGGTCCGAGCGTAACCAGTGAAAAATGCGCCAGCAACGCGCTGGAAAAAGGCGGTAGGGGTTCCATTACCGAACAGTTGCTGAACGCGCGTCCGGACGTGACGCTGGGCGGCGGAGCGAAAACCTTCGCTGAAACCGCGACGGCCGGCGAATGGCAGGGCAAAACGCTGCACGATCAGGCGGTGGCCCGCGGCTACCAGATCGTCACTGACGTCAGCTCGCTGGCCGCCATTAGCCAGGCCAATCAGGACAAACCGCTGCTCGGTCTCTTCGCGGAAGGCAATATGCCGGTACGTTGGGAAGGCCCAAAAGCGTCTTATCACGGCAATATCGATAAGCCGGCGGTAACCTGTACGCCGAACCCTAAACGTGACGCATCGGTGCCGACGCTGGCGCAGATGACCGAAAAAGCCATCGATCTGCTGAGCAGCAGTGAGAAGGGCTTCTTCCTGCAGGTGGAAGGCGCTTCTATCGATAAACAGGATCACGCGGCGAATCCGTGCGGTCAGATTGGCGAAACCGTCGATCTGGATGAAGCGGTACAGAAGGCGCTGGAGTTTGCCAAAAAAGAGGGCAATACCCTGGTTATCGTCACCGCTGACCACGCTCACGCCAGCCAGATTATCCCGGCGGATACCAAAGCCCCAGGCCTGACGCAGGCGCTGAATACCAAAGACGGCGCGGTGATGGTCATGAGCTATGGCAACTCTGAAGAAACCTCGATGGAGCATACCGGCACCCAGCTGCGCATTGCCGCCTACGGCCCGCACGCGGCCAACGTGGTAGGGCTAACCGATCAGACCGACCTGTTCTATACCATGAAAGCCGCACTTAATCTGAAATAACCTGACGCCGGTGACGAATTTTCGTTACCGGCTGGTTTTTTCTCCATCAGCGACCAGACTTACAGAGATCCACTCATAGAGGATGGTGCGATGAAAATAACATTACTTGTGACCCTACTTTTTGGCCTGGTATTTATGACAGCGGTGAGTGCCGCGGAAAAAGAGTTAACCCCCCAGCAGCAAAAGATGAGCGTGTGTAATAAAGAAGCGTCGTCGAAGTCGCTGAAAGGGGATGAGCGTAAAACGTTTATGAGTAGCTGCCTGAAGAAAGATGGCGCCGCGCAGGACGGTAAGGGGCTAACGCCTCAGCAGCAGAAGATGCGCGAGTGCAACGCTCAGGCGACCCAGCAGTCTCTGAAAGGAGACGATCGCAGCAAATTTATGAGCGCCTGCCTGAAAAAACAGGTGTAAGAAATAAGCGGGTGAGGGAAACCTCACCCGCTATTCGCTATTTCAATCAGGAACGGCTGAGCTTCTCTGATTTTTCCATGCATTTCACCATCGCTTCGATGACGGCCGAGCGGAAGCCTTTCTCTTCCAGCACGCGCACGGCTTCGATCGTGGTGCCGCCCGGCGAGCACACCATATCCTTCAGCGCGCCCGGATGCTCTCCGCTCTCGAGCACCATTTTAGCTGAACCCATCACCGCCTGGGCCGCGAATTTATAGGCCTGAGCGCGCGGCATTCCGCCAAGCACGGCGGCGTCCGCCATCGCTTCGATAAACATAAAAACGTAGGCCGGCGCGGAGCCGCTGACGCCAACCACCGGGTGAATCATTGGCTCGGCAATGATTTCTGCCTGGCCAAAGCAGCGGAAAATGGTCAGGATTTCTGCGGTTTCTTCGGCGCTCACCAGCGCGTTCGGCGTGACCGACGTCATCCCCGCGTTGACCAGCGAAGGCGTGTTGGGCATCGCGCGGACTATTTTGCGATCGTGACCCAGGGCGCGCGCCAGCTGATCGAGCGTCACGCCTGCGGCGATAGAAACCACCAGCGAGTCTTTATTCAGGCTGGAGGCGATGTCGCTGAGGACTTTCACCATCACGCCCGGCTTCACGGCGCCAAAAACGATATCCGCCACCTGGGCCACTTCCTGCGCGCTTTGCGCCGCATTAATGCCGTACTGGTCGTGCAGGGCCGCCACTTTATCCGGCGACGGGGTGTAGACCCAGATTTGACCCGGCTGAACCTGTCCGCTGGCGATCAGGCCGCCCAGAATGGCCTTGCCCATATTGCCGCAGCCGATAAAGCCGATTTTCTTCTCCATCACCAATCCCCTTTGCTTGTTTTATCGTTAGCTACATAGCTTATCATCTTGTTGCTTTCGCGGAAGGCAAAAGCAGGTGACAATACGGCCTCTCTTTTTGGTCGACAGGAGCCGCAATGGCTATTTGGGTTGATGCGGACGCGTGTCCGAACGTCATTAAAGATATTTTGTTCCGCGCCGCCGAGCGCACGCAAATCTCGCTGACGCTGGTCGCTAACCAGCCGCTGCGCGTCCCGCCGTCGCGCTTTATCCGCACGCTGCGCGTGGCGCAGGGGTTTGACGTGGCGGATAACGAAATCGTTCGTTTATGCGAGCCGGGAGATTTGGTGATTACCGCCGATATTCCGCTGGCGGCGGAAGTGCTGGAGAAAGGCGGGGCGGCGCTGAATCCGCGTGGAGAACGCTACAGCGAGGCGACTATTCGCGAGCGGCTGACGATGCGTGATTTTATGGAAACGATGCGGGCCAGCGGCGTGCAGACCGGCGGCCCGGATAGCTTATCCCAGCGCGATCGCCAGCAGTTTGCCGCCGCGCTGGAGAAATGGCTGTTAGAGGTCAAACGCCCGCAGGCTTAAACCCAGCTGTCGTCGTCGCTGCCAAAATCATCGTTGCCGAAACCGGCGTCAAAGTCGGAGTCATAGTCGTTGTTGTCGGCAAGGAACTGCCCGTCATCCTGGCGGAAGGTATCGTCAGCGACGCTGCTGTCCTGCGCCTGGCTGAGATCCGGCTGCGGTTTATCTTCGATAATATTGACGATCTCCTGCGGATGCGAGCCGCTAAACATATTGGTCAACATATTGCCCAACACTACGCCGCCCGCGACGCCTGCCGCCGTTTGCAGCGCGCCGGCCATAAAGCCGCCGCCGCTGCGCGAGGCCTGAGGCGCGTAGTTCTGCTGTTGCGCCTGCGGGGCGTACTGAGGCTGGGCGCTGGCCTGTGGTCGGCCATACTGCTCTGCGCCAGGAATCGGATCGGAGCCGCGAGACTGCCCGCCGCCAAACAGGCCGGAGAGAAATCCGCCGCTGCTCGGCTTCGCGACCTGAAGCTGAGTGACCTGGCTTTCCAGCGCCTGAATACGGTCGTTAAGCTGTTTGATCGCCGCTTCCTGAATCAAAATCGTCTGCGCCATATAGTAAGGGGCGAACGGCTGCTCTTTGATGTGCCCGGCAATCCGCTCCTCAGCGCTGGCATCGCGCGATGCGCTGCGGCTCTCGGCCTCTTTTAACCGGGAAAACAGTCCATCGATAAGGCGTTGCTCTTCAGATTGCATACTACATACCTCTGTCATACTGATTGATTAGCCTCAGATTCGCTCCGAAGCACTCGTCTTGTAAATATGCGGCAGCGTAAAGCTGTGCAGAAATGTGTTACTGTTTACGCCAGACTGCGAACAAAAAATAACTTTTGTACAAAAGTAAAGCTGGCATAACACCAAATGCAATGATAAGTTTACATGTAAAGTCCTTTCTAATACTAAGGTAAAAGGGTTTGCAGATGGTGTGTAACGTTTATTTTACGGTTAACGTCAGGTAAGTTTGCGGTACCATTGTTTCTCTTTTCGCTTTCATTTATCCGCGGTACGCGGAACCAAGGGGTCTTCGGTAATGACACAGCTAATATTTCTTGTCGGGCCTCGCGGCTGCGGTAAAACGACCGTCGGTCACGCGCTGGCGAAAGTTCGCAGCTTTAAGTTCGCCGACACGGACCATGAGCTGCAGGAGCATGAGCAGCGCACGGTAGCGGCGATCGTCCAGCAGGAGGGCTGGGAACGCTTTCGTGCTCTGGAAACGCAGGCGTTAGAAAGAGTTGCGCAACCCGCAACCATCATCGCCACCGGCGGCGGCATTATACTCAGCGAATATAACCGTCAGTTTATGCGGGAAAATGGTGTCGTGATCTATCTTGAGGCTTCGGTTTCCGCGCTGATTGACCGTCTTGAAGCCTATCCGAAGGCTGAACAGCGCCCGACGCTGACCGGCAAGCCCATCCGCGAGGAAGTGGGGGAGGTGCTGGCGCAGAGGGAAGCGCTATATCGCGCGGCCGCGCATCATATTATTAACGCCACCGCGTCGCCGGATGAGGTCGTGGAACAGATTATGACGACCGTCTGCGGTGTGAGCTATACCAGTTAAGACTTTGCCTGGGGAAAACGGATCGGCAGCGCCTATACTTTAAAGCTCTTAAGGTAAAAAAAGGAAACGCTATGCCGACCAGACCTCCATATCCAAGGGAAGCGCGTGTTGTCGCCGTTGAAAAAGGCCCGCAGGGCCAAACGGTCACCTGGTATGAACTGCGCGCTGACCATCCGACGCCAAACTCCCTCATCAGTGAACACCCTACTGAACAGGAAGCGTTGGACGCCAAACGGCGCTACGAAGATCCTGACAAGTCTTAATTCCCCCATTCATGTCCGGGATTGGCTCTGAAAAGATCGCTACCGGACATGCATCACATTTTTAATTTATTAACCGTACTAATGATTACCTAAGGTACGGATTTTCTGGTGCGTTTTTGACGCTTCTGGAATCTTTACATTCCACAATAGCCGTAACCTGCTACGCTTCTCGACGGTTGCTTTTGGTCACCAGGGGGCAGAAGTCGTCAATAGAAGCCTGTTTTGAAACAGCGGTTGTGAAAAGGTACATGATATGAGTAGTGCATCGATGGCAATTTTGACCATTGGGGTAGTACCGGTGGCGGAGATGTTACCGCTTTTAACTGAACATATCAGGGAAGAACAGATCGACCACATTAGCCTGTTAGGCAAAATGGCGCGCGAAGAGGTGATGCGGGACTACGGCATTGAGCCCGGCGATGAGATGCTATTGACCTTGCTTAACGACAATGAAATCGCGCAGGTCTCGCGGCAGAAGGTTGAACGTGTTTTACGTAGCGTCATTGCGATGCTCGATAAACAAGATTACGACCTGATATTACTCATGAGTACCCATCCCTTTCGTGGATTTACGGCGAATAATGCGATCCTGCTTGAGCCGCAAAGGATTATCCCGCCGCTGGTTGCCTCGATTGTCGACGGTCATCAGGTGGGGGTCATTGTGCCGGTTGAAGAGATTTTGCCGATGCAGCGGGATAAATGGCAGGTGTTAGAAAACACCCCGCTGTATGCCATCTCCAACCCGGTTAGCGGTAGTAAAGAGAATTTACTGTCTGCGGGCAGGGAGCTGATTGAGCAAGGCGCGGATGTACTGATGCTGGATTGTCTTTGCTACCACCAGCAGCATCGCGACATATTACAAAAGGCGCTGGATATCCCGGTTCTGTTGTCAAATGTGCTGGTTTCGCGACTGGCGGCAGAACTATTAGTTTAACCTGATGTAACACGTTAATTTTACGTGACAGGGGCAAGGAGCGCCCCCTATATTGTGCCTTCAACACAAGATCATAAGGGCGAGTTTATGCTTCAAAGCAATGAATACTTTGACGGAAAAGTAAAATCTATCGGCTTCACCAGCAGCAGCACCGGCCGTGCGAGCGTGGGCGTGATGGCGGAAGGGGAATATACCTTTGGCACCGCGCAGCCAGAAGAGATGACCGTAGTCAGCGGCGCGCTGAACGTACTTCTGCCGGGGGAAACCGAGTGGAAAGTCTACGCCGCCGGGGAAGTATTCAACGTACCGGGGAATAGCGAGTTTCATTTGCAGGTGGCTGAGCCGACGTCTTATCTTTGCCGCTACCTGTAACGTCAGCTTCCTTCCTGCGCTGGCAGGAAGGAATTCACCACCCGATTAGCGCTGCGCTTCGCCGCCTAACCCTTCCACCAGATTCTGTATCAGCGCGGCCAGTTCGCCGGTCATCAGAATAAAGTCCGCGTCAAAACGCTGAGCGAAATCTTCCCGGTCGATATCTTCATTCTGGTCCCGCAGTTCGTCGCAGAACTTCAGGCGTTTAATCGAACCATCATCGCATATCAGGAACTGAATGCGCTGCTGCCAGTCGAGCGCCAGCTTGGTCACGACCTTACCGGCTTCAATGTGTACGGCGATCTCGTCGCTGACCAGATCCTGTTTTTTCGCGCGGATCACGCCGCCGTCTTCCAGCATCGCTTTTAGCTCAGCTTCGTCCAGCAGCTGGAAGCCCTGAGCAACGGTACCGGAGCGCACCCACTCGGTGAGCGTCAGTTCGATCGGGGTTTCCAGCGCTAGCGGGACTACCGGCAGCGAGCCGAGGGTTTTACGCAGCAGCGCCAGGGTATCTTCCGCTTTTTTGGCGCTCGCGCAGTCCACCATGATCAGTCCGTTGACGGTATCGATCCACATCATGGTCTGGCTGAAGCGGCTGAAGGCGCGCGGCAGCAAAGAGTGCAGGACTTCATCTTTCAGCGAATCTTTTTCGGTCTTTTTCAGCTTGCGGCCCTGCTCGGCTTCCAGCTTGAAGATCTTTGCTTCCAGCGCCTGTTTGATCACCGGAGACGGCAGGATCTTCTCTTCTTTACGCGCGCAGATAACGATCTGGCCGTTTGACGTATGCGTCAACGCGTCGCTGTGCGATCCCATCGGCGGTACCCAACCGGTTTTGGCCATATCCTGGCTGCCGCAAGGGGTAAAGGTCAGCTCGGCCAGCTGTTTTTCCATCTCCTCGGCGCGCAGGGAAATGTCGCGGCTGAGACGATAAACCATTAAATTTTTGAACCACAGCATGATAATTTCCACGGCTTAGTCGTTAAATCCAGCGGGCATGATAGCGAATTGTCGCTATGCTTGCATTGTTAATCGGGGGAGGAATTCACAGTGCGCATTGGCATTGATTTAGGCGGAACCAAAACGGAAGTCATCGCGCTGAGCGACCAGGGAGAGCAGCTATTTCGTCATCGCCTGCCTACGCCGGGGGGCGATTATCGCCAGACGATAGAGACGATTGCCTCGCTGGTAGAGATGGCCGAGCAGGCCACCGGGCAGAGCGGCACGGTCGGCATCGGCATCCCCGGGTCGATTTCGCCCTATACCGGCGTGGTCAAAAACGCTAACTCAACCTGGCTTAACGGTCAGCCGTTTGATAAAGATCTGAGCCAGCGTCTGCAACGGGAAGTGCGTCTGGCCAACGATGCCAACTGCCTCGCGGTGTCGGAAGCGGTAGACGGCGCGGCGGCCGGGGCGCAAACGGTATTTGCGGTGATTATCGGCACCGGCTGCGGTTCAGGGGTGGCGCTCAACGGTCGCGCCCATATTGGCGGCAACGGTACGGCGGGCGAGTGGGGGCATAATCCGCTGCCGTGGATGGATGAAGACGAACTACGCTATCGCGCTGAAGTGCCGTGCTACTGCGGCAAGCAGGGCTGCATTGAAACCTTTATCTCCGGCACCGGCTTTGCGACCGATTACCGTCGGTTGAGCGGGCATCCGCTGAAAGGCAGCGAGATTATGCAGCGCGTCGGCGAGCGGGATCCTGTGGCGGAACTGGCGCTGAGCCGCTATGAGACGCGGCTGGCGAAGTCGTTGGCGCACGTGATTAACCTCCTCGACCCGGACGTTATTGTGCTTGGCGGGGGAATGAGCAACGTTGACCGACTGTATCAGACGGTGCCGAATCTGCTGAAACCGTGGGTCTTTGGCGGCGAATGCGAGACGCCGATTCGCAAAGCGGCGCATGGCGATTCCAGCGGCGTACGCGGCGCCGCCTGGTTATGGCCGCTGTAATCATCAACCCGCTGCGCGGCCTCAACGGCGCAGCGGGTTACCGCTCCGGGATCTCCTCAAGAGCAGAGTAAATCGCCAGCCCTCGTTTTTTGCCTTCCTCAATATCCAGGTCCGCTCCCCGGGATTCGCCCGGCATGCGCAAAATAGCGTCGCAGCGGCTAATTAAACGGTGAGCGACGGGGTAGAGATACTCTTCGCTAATCGCATCGCCAATTGTTTTGGAGCCCGCCGCTTTAGCGACGGGCAACGCCAGCCATTCGCCGACCACGGGAATATGCCCTTTCTGGTAAACGCGTAGCGCAACCTGGGCCATATTGTGCAGATTAGCCTCGATAAGTTCCGCGCGATTGTTGGTGCCGCTGCGTACCGGGCCGGCGATCAAAATAAGTAAACTTTGCATATTTATGACCTTCTTGATGCGTGAATGGGAATGCTATTGACGGCTTCCTTCCCGTTGTCCGTTCCGTCATAGACTATTTTTGTGCACGAATATGCATGAAAGCAAATGAAAACGGCCGTTGCTAAGCTGATAGATAAAATATCATGCATATTCGCGCACAATCAAGATAAATCGTGAATGGGATGGCAATGAGTACTGCGCCGGGCCGTTGGAAGCGCGTCATTTCTCAGGGTGCGGCGATCTCTCCCCGCGGGGAGAGATCTTCAGGGAAGGAGTGGAGGGGGAGAATTACTCAACGGCGAAAGCTTTATCGAGGCGGCTATAGCCCAGCCCGTTGATTTTTTTAACTTTAATTTGCACAGGGATGCGCTCTTTCATCGCTTCGACGTGGCTGATGACGCCGATAATTTTGCCGCTGGCGTTAAGCGCGTCCAGCGCGTCCAGCGCGGTATCCAGGGTTTCGCTGTCCAGCGTGCCGAAACCCTCGTCGAGAAACAGCGAGTCTATCCGCGTTTTATGGCTGACCAGGTCGGAGAGCGCCAGCGCCAGGGCCAGGCTGACGAGGAAGCTCTCGCCGCCGGAAAGGGTCCGTGTATCGCGCACCGCGTCCGCCTGCCAGGTATCGACCACCTCCAGCTCCAGCGCATCGCTGGCTTTGCGTTGCAGCAGATAGCGGCCGTGCAGGCGGTTAAGCTGGTGGTTGGCCAGCCATACCAGGTTATCCAGCGTCAGGCCTTGCGCAAACTTACGGAATTTGTCGCCCTCTCGGGAGCCGATAAGCGAGTTCAGCCACCCCCAGTCTTCCACTTCCTGGGCCGCGCGTTCCATCTGCAGGCGTAACAACTGCTGGCGCTGCTGGTTTTCGGCATTCTGCTTCAGCTGCTGGCGAATCTCTCCCTGGCGGGCGCTGTTTTCCCGCAGCAGCGAGGTCAGCTGCTGAAGCTTTTCTTGTAGCTCTTCAGGTGGCTGGCCGATGTCCGCGTCCGCCGGCGGCTGCTGGCTATGGTTCACCAGCGCCTCGCGGGCCCGCAGCGCCAGCGCCTGATTCTGCTGGAGCGCGCTTTCCAGCGTCTGCTTCAGGCGTTCAAGGCGCTGGCGCGTTTCTTCATCAAGCAGCGCGGCGAGAAACGCCTGCCGATCGGCGAACGGGCTGGCGGCCAGCGCCGCGCTGAACTGCACTTCGCTCTCTTTCAACAGTGCCTGCTGCTGGCTCTCCTGCTGCCCCAGGGTTTGCCACTGGCTCTGGAGCGAGAGGCAGTCGTCATGCACCTGGCGCCAGCTGTCCAGCGGCGCGGGTTCCGCCGCTAAGTCCGTTTCCGGCAAAGCCTCCAGTAGCGGAGCCAGCTGTTGGATCTGTTCCTGCAGGGCGAGCCGTTCATTCTGTTTGGCCTGCCAGCCGCGGGTCTCTTCTTCCCGCTGCGCCAGCCAGCCGGCGGCCTGCCCGACAGCCGGTAAGTCCAGCGCAAATGCGCTCAGCTCCGCCGCCAGCGCAGCGCTGCGCTGCTCTTGTTCCCGCTGTAGCTGCTGGAGCTGCTGCTGGCACTCCTGCTGCTGAGCCTGCCAGGCCAGACGCTGCTGATGCTGATACAGCCGCTGTTCATGCTCCTGCTGCGCGTTTAGCCAGCCCGGAATATCATCCTTTGGCGTCAGGTCAATATTTAATCCGGCGATGGTCTCCTGCCAGCGTGATGTAAGCGCTTGCTCCTGCTGCAGAAGCGATGCTTTCTCGGCGGCCTCTTTTTGCTGCTGCTTGATCAGAGCGTCAAGCTCGCCGCGCGCCAGCGCTCCGGCCTCCGCCAGCTGCTTAACTTCGCGCTCCAGCGCATCGCGCCGCGCCTGGTTTACGCCGGGAACCAGCGCCTGATATTCGGCGACGGCCGGATGCTGCGCGGAACCGCAAAGCGGGCAGGGGGAGCCGGGCTGCAGGCGAGCACGTTCGGTCTCAAGACCGGCAATACGGGCTTCCATTTCGCAGAGGGCTTTCACATCGCTGAACTGCTGATGCTTTTCTTTATAGGCCTGACGGCGCTGAGCCAGCGTGGCTTCCAGCCGCTCCTGCTCCTGCTTACTGGCCTGCCCGGCGGCATCAAGCTGCAATAGCCGCTGGGCCAGCGGCTGCAGCTGACCATGCAGCGCAGCGAGCTGCTGACGCAGAGCGCGGGCCGCAGCGTGCTGCGCGAGCCCGGCGCTAACCTGTTCGGCATCCAGCGTCAGCCCGGCGGGCGGCAGTTCGCCCAGCCTGCGGTGGGTTTCCGCCAGGCGCAGTTGTACCGCGGATTGCTGCTGCGTATCGCGAGCCTGCTGCTGGAAAGCGGCACGCCAGCCGGCCAGCGCGTTGCCCCACAGCTGAAAGCGGTCATGCTCTTTAAGCCATACGGACAGCGTTTGCTGACGGCTGTGAAGTTGCTCATACTGCTGCCGGGCGGCGAGGCGAATACCCGCCCGCAGCCGCAATCGGTCATGTAAGCAAGTATTTACTTCTTCTCTCTGGCGGCGGGTTTGCGCCAGCGCGGCGGTTTGCTCCAGCTGACGCGTCCACTGCGGGCGCAAGCGCTCCGCGGGCTGCGCATTCAGCAGCGCGCTAAGCTGCGGCTGGGCCTGCTCCAGCGCAGATTGCGCTTCGCGTAGCGCGGTTTGAGCCCGCAGATCTTCTGCCGTCAGCTCTTCACGGCGTATCTGCCACTGACGGGCGTTTTGCAACCGGGTTTGTTCGCTAACTTGCTGTTTTTCGTCGGAAGTAAGCGCTTGCAAACTTTGCTGGAGCGCCTGCTGTTGCTCCTCGCTCAGCAGCAGGACGCCGGAGGCCTGCGCCTGGATTTTTTCCAGCTCGACGCGGGCTTGCTTATGTTTTTCAAAGACCTGGGCGGAAATCTTGCCGTAAATTTCGGTCCCGGTGAGCTCTTCCAGCAGCTCGGCGCGCTCCTTCGGTTTGGCGTTGAGGAAGGCGGCGAACTGCCCCTGCGACAGCAGCATTGAGCGGGTGAAGCGGCCATAGTCCAGGCCGGTGAGCGAGGCGGTCAGTTCCAGCTTATCTTTGACCTTATCGGCGAGGATTTTGCCGTCCTCGCAGCGCGCCAGCTCGACGCGAGGAACCTGTAAATTGCCGTCCGGCTGGTTCCGCGCCCGGTTCTGGCTCCAGAAGGCGCGGTAGGCGATGCCTTTGACTTCGAACTCCACTTCCGCCAGACATTCGGCGGTGTCGCGGGTCATCAGATCGTTTTGCGATTGCGACACGCTGCTCAGGCGCGGCGTTTCGTGATAAAGCGCGAGGCAGATAGCGTCCAGCAGGGTGGTCTTGCCGGCGCCGGTTGGCCCGGTAATCGCGAACAGTCCGTTGCTGGCAAAGGGCTCAGCGGAGAAATCGATTTTCCATTCGCCTTTGAGTGAGTTGAGGTTTTTCAGGCGTAAGCTGAGAATTTTCACAGGCGATCCTCACCGTTGAGACTATGCAGCGTTTCATTAAAGAGCTGTTCCAGGCGCTGCTGCTGCGCCTCTTCCAGGGTTTCCAGCGCCAGACGGCGGGCGAAAACGTCCTCCACCTGCAGTTCGCTGAGGGTGACTCGCTGAACGCCCGCCAGAATGCGATCGCGCTGGCTGCGGCTGCGGCGCACCAGCAGCACTTCTACCGGCAGCGTTTCGGTCTGCGTCTGGATTTTCCGTTGGATATCATGCATATATTCATCGCTGGTGATTTCGATATCTAGCCATGCCGCGGGCTGCTGGTCGTTATTCTGCCATTGGTTCAACTGGGCGCTAACACTGGCGAAATCGCCCTTTAAGACCGCCAGAGGCTGGGTGATGGGCACGATCAGCGGCGTGACGTCCGTCAGGCGGCCAGCGCTAAAGGTCACCAGATTGACGCTTTTGCTTTTCCCTGTTTCGTCAAAGCTCAGCGCAATCGGGGAGCCGCTGTAGCGAATATGCTCGCAGCCGCCGACCACCTGCGCCCGGTGAATATGGCCGAGCGCGATATAGTCGGCGGGCGGAAAGCGGTTCGCCGGGAAGGCGTCGAGAGTACCGATATAAATTTCGCGAACCGCGTCGCTTTTGCTGGCGCCGACGGTGGTTAAATGGCCGCTGGCGATAATCGGCAGCGCCCGGTCGCCGCGCAGTTCGCAGGCCTGCTGGTACTGCTGCTGGTAGTAGTCGCTGATGGCGTTGAGTAACTGCTGTTGCTTCTCGCCGCTGGAGTGCCCGGCCTGGCTGGTCACCAGCTCACGCGGGCGCAGGAACGGTACCGGACAAAAAATCGCCCCCGGCGTACCATCGCGCAGCGGCAGGATAAAAGGGGCGTGGCCGGCATTGGCCACCACCGTCGTATTCAGGAAGGCGAGAATGTCTCGCGACTCGTTGAGGGTGGCGACCGAATCGTGGTTTCCCGCCAGCACCACCAGCCGGCAGCGGGTCTGCTGCAACTGAACGACAAAGCGGTTATACAGCTCGCGCGCGTAGCTCGGCGGTGAGCCGGTATCAAAAATATCGCCCGCGACAATAATGGCATCGACGTCATGTTCCTGCGCGCTGGCCAGCAGCCAGTCGAGAAACGCCTGATGTTCGGCGGCGCGACTTTTGCTGTAAAAATTTTGCCCAAGATGCCAGTCAGAGGTGTGAAGGATGCGCATAGTTGTTCCATAGCGAAAAAGCGTAAGCGGCATTATATACCCGTCATACTTCAAGTTGCTTATGTGTTGGCTACGCGCGCTCACCTCAACCATCTGGTTACCTGTGCTTGTGGGGCTGACGCTAAGCCACGTGAATTATTGAGAGGATAACGCCGCTCTTCGGTGAGTTAAGTCCGTGTCACCATGCGAAATCCGCGTTCATCTGGCGGTCATTTTTTTCATAAATCTGTCATAAATCTGACGCATAATGGCCGCGCACTTCTATACTGATGGCTAAAAAATACAGGGTAAATAATGGCGAGAAGAATTCTGGTCGTTGAAGATGAAGCTCCAATCCGCGAAATGGTTTGCTTTGTTCTGGAGCAAAACGGCTTTCAGCCCGTCGAGGCGGAAGATTTTGACAGCGCGGTCAATCAGCTCAATGAACCCTGGCCTGATTTAATCCTCCTTGACTGGATGCTGCCGGGTGGATCGGGTCTGCAGTTTATTAAACAGCTCAAGCGAGAAGCGATGACCCGTGACATTCCGGTGGTGATGCTGACCGCCCGCGGCGAAGAGGAAGATCGCGTCCGCGGCCTGGAGACCGGTGCGGATGATTACATCACCAAGCCGTTTTCCCCGAAAGAGCTGGTGGCGCGGATTAAAGCCGTGATGCGGCGCATTTCGCCGATGGCGGTGGAAGAGGTGATTGAAATGCAGGGGCTGAGCCTCGACCCTTCTTCGCATCGCGTGATGACCGGCGAAAATCCGCTGGATATGGGGCCGACGGAATTTAAATTATTACACTTCTTCATGACGCACCCTGAGCGGGTCTATAGCCGCGAACAGCTGCTGAATCACGTCTGGGGCACCAACGTATATGTAGAAGACAGAACGGTAGACGTGCATATTCGCCGTCTGCGCAAAGCGCTGGAACATAGCGGCCATGACCGGATGGTACAAACGGTTCGCGGTACGGGATATCGTTTCTCCGCCCGTTTCTGAATGCTGACAGGAGTGTGAACCGTGCTGGAACGGCTGTCATGGAAAAGGCTGGCGCTTGAGCTTTTCTTATGTTGTATCCCGGCCCTGATCCTCGGGGCGTTTTTAGGTCATCTGCCGTGGTTTTTATTGGCGGCAGTGACCGGTCTTCTTATCTGGCATTTCTGGAATCTGATGCGCCTGTCGTGGTGGCTGTGGGTCGACCGCAGCATGACGCCGCCGCCGGGTAGCGGCAGCTGGGAACCCCTGCTGTACGGTCTGCACCAGATGCAGATGCGTAATAAAAAGCGCCGCCGTGAGCTGGGAAGCCTGATTAAGCGCTTTCGCAGCGGGGCGGAGTCCCTGCCGGACGCGGTGGTGCTGACCACCGAAGAAGGCGCGATGTTCTGGTGTAACGGCCTGGCCCAGCAGATCCTTAATCTGCGCTGGCCCGACGATAACGGGCAGAATATCCTCAATCTCCTGCGCTATCCTGAATTTGCTAATTACATGAAATACCGCGACTTTTCCAAGCCGCTCAATCTGGTGCTGAATAATGGCCGCCATCTGGAAATTCGCATGATGCCCTATAGCGACAAACAGCTGCTGATGGTGGCGCGCGATGTCACGCAGATGCACCAGTTGGAAGGGGCGCGGCGTAACTTTTTTGCCAACGTCAGCCATGAACTTCGCACGCCGTTGACGGTGCTGCAGGGGTATCTGGAGATGATGCAGGAGCAGGTGCTGGAAGGGGGAACGCGCGAAAAAGCGTTACACACCATGCGCGAACAAACCCAGCGTATGGAAGGCCTGGTGAAGCAACTGCTGACGCTGTCGCGCATTGAAGCCGCGCCGGTACTGGCGATGAACGATAAAATCGACGTGCCGATGATGCTGCGGGTCGTCGAGCGCGAGGCGCAAACGCTAAGCCAGCAGAAGCACGAGCTGCATTTTTCGGTTGATGACTCGCTAAAAGTGCTGGGTAATGAGGAACAGCTGCGCAGCGCGATTTCCAACCTGGTGTATAACGCGGTCAACCATACGCCGGCGGGAACGGTGATTACCGTAACCTGGCAGCGGGCGCCGCACGGCGCGTTGTTCAGCGTCGAGGATAACGGGCCAGGCATCGCGCCGGAGCATATTCCGCGCCTGACCGAACGTTTCTACCGGGTGGATAAAGCGCGTTCGCGGCAAACCGGCGGCAGCGGGCTGGGGCTGGCGATTGTCAAACATGCCGTCAGCCATCACGATAGCCGCCTTGAGATCGAGAGCGTGGTCGGCAAAGGCACCCGCTTTAGCTTCTTATTACCGGAACGTTTAATTGCCAAAAATTAAACCCGGACGGGTGAGTGTCAGCATTCCTTGCCAATGACCAGCTTCGGCTGGTCATTTTCGTTTGCAGCGCCATCACAGCTGCGTAATTAACGAACGTAAGCTGCTTTTTTGTTCGCATGATAAGCCAGATGTTTTCTATCCTTCTGGCTAATGATGCTAATAATTAAAATAGAGTTAGCATAATCATCTGCTTTTGCGATCCCTCCTTGCTTTAAAACGTTATAAGCGTTTAAATTGCCCCCCTACGGTCGCAGACAGACTGTTTTTGCGTGGTAATTCAAAAAACTATTCTTTTCCACGCCGCTTTGGGAGCATATCCCGCTGAGTTTACTGACAATGGCCGCTGTATCATCCCCAGGGGAAAGGCGCGGTATAAATCCGTTTTTACAACACCACATCCACAGGCTGTAATGAATTTATGACCCATCAGTTAAAATCTCGCGACATCATTGCGTTGGGCTTTATGACCTTCGCGCTGTTCGTCGGCGCAGGCAATATTATCTTTCCTCCGATGGTTGGCTTACAGGCCGGCGAACACGTCTGGACCGCGGCTATTGGCTTTCTGATTACCGCCGTGGGTCTGCCGGTGCTAACGGTCGTGGCGCTGGCGAAGGTCGGCGGCGGCGTAGAGAGCCTGAGCACGCCGATTGGAAAAGTCGCCGGTATCCTGCTGGCGGTGGTCTGCTATCTTGCCGTTGGGCCGCTGTTCGCGACTCCGCGCACCGCCACCGTCTCTTTTGAAGTGGGGATTGCGCCGCTGACCGGTGACGGCGCGCTGCCGCTGCTGATTTACAGCGTTATCTATTTTGCGCTGGTGATCCTCGTTTCGCTCTACCCGGGCAAACTGCTGGATACCGTGGGGAATTTCCTCGCGCCGCTGAAAATTATCGCCCTGATTATTCTTTCCGTTGCGGCCATCGTCTGGCCCGCCGGTCCGCTGAGCCACGCGATGGAAGCCTACCGTACCGCGCCGTTCTCGAACGGTTTCGTCAACGGCTATTTGACTATGGATACCCTGGGCGCGATGGTCTTTGGTATCGTGATTGTCAACGCCGCGCGTTCCCGCGGGGTGACCGAAGCCCGCCTGCTGACCCGCTACACCGTGTGGGCTGGCCTGATGGCCGGCGTGGGCCTGACGCTGCTGTACCTGGCGCTGTTCCGTTTAGGTTCAGATAGCGGCACGCTGGTTGAGCAATCCGCTAACGGCGCGGCGATTCTCCATGCTTACGTCCAGCACACCTTCGGCGGCGCGGGAAGCTTTATGCTGGCGGCGCTGATCTTTATCGCCTGTCTGGTGACGGCGGTGGGCCTGACCTGCGCCTGCGCGGAGTTTTTCGCCCAATACCTGCCGTTCTCCTACCGTACGCTGGTGTTTATCCTCGGCCTGTTTTCGATGGCGGTTTCCAACCTCGGTCTGAGCCACCTGATTCAGATTTCGATTCCGGTGCTGACGGCTATCTATCCGCCGTGTATCGCACTGGTTGTATTAAGCTTTACCCGCGGTTGGTGGCATAATTCGTCCCGCGTTATCGCCCCGGCAATGTTTATCAGTCTGATGTTTGGTATCATTGACGGCATTAAAGCGTCGGCGTTTGCAGATATTATGCCGTCCTGGACCGCGCGTCTGCCGCTGGCGGAGCAGGGTCTGGCCTGGCTGATGCCAACCGCCGTGATGGTGATTCTGGCCGTTATCTGGGATCGCGCAGCAGGACGTCAGGTGACTTCCAGCGCGCACTAACCGACGCTTTACACAGGTGTTTAACCACGGGACTTCAGGTCCCGTGGTTTTTTGTTTTTTTGGTCACCCTCCTTTGTCCTTTGCCCCCGCGAAGTCCAGAGGAGAAAAACGGCATGGAACACGATGGAAAGTAGTAACAAGCTTAAGCGCGGGCTAAGTACCCGGCATATTCGCTTTATGGCGCTGGGGTCGGCAATCGGTACCGGCCTTTTCTATGGTTCGGCTGACGCGATTAAAATGGCGGGTCCGAGCGTTCTGTTGGCTTATATTATCGGCGGCGTCGCGGCCTACATTATTATGCGCGCGCTGGGCGAGATGTCGGTGCATAACCCGGCCGCCAGCTCGTTCTCGCGCTACGCGCAGGATTACCTTGGCCCGCTGGCGGGCTATATCACCGGCTGGACCTACTGTTTTGAAATTCTGATTGTCGCCATCGCCGACGTCACGGCCTTCGGCATCTATATGGGCGTCTGGTTTCCGGCGGTACCGCACTGGGTTTGGGTGCTCAGCGTGGTCCTGATTATCTGCGCCGTCAACCTGATGAGCGTGAAGGTCTTCGGCGAGCTGGAGTTCTGGTTCTCCTTCTTCAAAGTCGCCACCATTATCATCATGATCCTCGCCGGTTTCGGCATCATTATCTGGGGTATTGGCAACGGCGGGCAGCCGACCGGCATCCACAACCTGTGGAGCAACGGCGGCTTCTTCAGCAACGGCTGGCTGGGGATGGTGATGTCGCTGCAGATGGTGATGTTCGCTTACGGCGGCATTGAGATTATCGGTATCACCGCCGGCGAAGCGAAAGATCCGGAGAAATCCATTCCGCGCGCCATTAACTCGGTGCCGATGCGTATCCTGGTGTTTTACGTGGGTACGCTGTTTGTGATTATGTCTATCTATCCGTGGAACCAGGTCGGGACCAACGGCAGCCCGTTCGTCTTAACCTTCCAGCATCTCGGCATCACTTTTGCCGCCAGCATCCTGAACTTTGTGGTGCTGACCGCTTCGCTGTCGGCGATTAACTCCGACGTCTTTGGCGTGGGGCGTATGCTGCACGGCATGGCGGAGCAGGGCAGCGCGCCGAAAATGTTCGCGAAAACTTCACGTCGCGGGGTGCCGTGGGTGACTGTGATGGTGATGACCATCGCGCTGCTGTTCGCGGTCTATCTTAACTATATTATGCCGGAGAACGTTTTCCTGGTGATCGCCTCGCTGGCCACTTTCGCCACCGTCTGGGTGTGGATTATGATCCTGCTGTCGCAGATCGCCTTCCGCCGCCGTCTGCCGCCGGAAGAGGCGAAGGCGCTTAAATTCAAGGTACCCGGAGGGGTAACGACCACGGTGATTGGCCTGCTGTTCCTGGTCTTTATTATCGGGCTGATTGGCTACCACCCCGATACCCGCATCTCGCTGTACGTCGGCTTTGCGTGGATTATCCTGCTGCTGATTGGCTGGCAGTTTAAAACCCGCCGCGAGCGAAAGCTGGCGAAAGCGTAGTCATTTACTTCTCTTTTTGCCGGATACGCTCAGGCTATCCGGCAAGCGATCCCTCCACCCCCGCCATCCTCCCCCAATAATTCTGCCGATGATGAGTCATACGCCAGTACGCTGTGGCAAGGTATGCCCATTCTGCAAAGAGAGGAATAACAATGTTGAAGGCATGGCACCTCCCGGTTGCTCCGTTTATCAAGGAACAGCAGGAACGACTGATGATTACGCTATGGTTGAGCGGCGACGATCTGCCGCCGCGGGTGACCCTACGCGCGGAAGAGGATAACGAAGAGCTGTCTCTGCCGATGCACCGCCTGCGGCAGGCGCCGCATCCGGGCGTGGTAGCGTGGCGCGGGGAAATCAACCTCGTCAACGGACAGCCGCGTCGACGCTACAGCTTCAAGCTGCTGTGGGCCGATCGCCAGCTGTGGTTCACGCCGCAGGGATTCAACCGCTTTCCGCCGGCGAGGCTGGAGCAGTTTGCGGTCGATCTGCCGGACAGCGGACCGCAGTGGGTGGCCGATCAGGTGTTTTATCAAATTTTCCCTGACCGTTTTGCCCGCAGCCAGTCCCGCGAAGCGGAACAGGATGCGACTTACTACCATCACGCCGCCGGTCACGACATCGTGCGTAAAGCGTGGGATGAACCGTTAACCGCCGAGGCGGGCGGCTCCACCTTTTATGGCGGCGATCTTGATGGTATCAGCGAGAAGCTGCCGTATCTGAAGCAGCTTGGCGTCACGGCGCTGTACCTGAACCCGGTGTTTGTCGCCCCCAGCGTGCATAAATACGATACCGAAGATTACCGCCGCGTTGATCCGCAGTTTGGCGGCGATGCCGCGCTGCTGCGCCTGCGTCACAACACGCAAAAAGAGGGGATGCGTCTGATCCTCGATGGCGTGTTCAACCATAGCGGCGATTCGCATGCCTGGTTCGACCGCCACCAGCGCGGCAGCGGCGGCGCCTGCCATAACGCCGATTCGCCGTGGCGCGACTGGTATAATTTTTCCCCTGAGGGCGTTGCCCACGACTGGCTGGGATACGCCAGCCTGCCGAAGCTGGACTACCGTTCGTCGACGCTGATTGATGAAATCTACGGTGGGGAAGATAGCGTGGTGCGCCACTGGCTGAAAGCGCCGTGGAGCATGGACGGCTGGCGCCTGGACGTGGTGCACATGCTGGGCGAAGGGGGCGGGGCGCGCAATAACCTGCGTCATATCGCCGGCATTACCCAGGCGGCGAAGCTGGAGCGGCCGGACGCTTTCGTGTTCGGCGAGCATTTCGGCGACGCGCGCCAGTGGCTACAGGCCGACGTTGAAGACTCGGCGATGAACTACCGCGGCTTCACCTTCCCGCTGTGGGGCTTCCTCGCGAACACCGATATCTCCTACGATCCGCAGAAAATTGATGCGCAGACCTGCATGGCGTGGATGGACAACTATCGCGCCGGATTGTCGCACCAGCAGCAGCTGCGGATGTTTAACCAGCTTGATAGCCACGATACCGCCCGCTTTAAGTCTCTGCTGGGTAAAGATGTCGCGCGCCTGCCGCTGGCGGTGGTATGGCTATTTAGCTGGCCGGGCGTACCGTGCATTTACTACGGCGACGAAGTGGGCGTGGACGGCAATAACGATCCGTTCTGCCGCAAACCGTTCCCATGGGATCCGGCGTTGCAGGATGGCGATCTGCTCGACCTGTACAAGCGGATGAGCAAGCTGCGTAAGGCTCATCAGGCGCTGCGCTACGGCGGCTGCCAGGTGATTTATGCCGAAGATAATGTGGTGGTGTTCGTGCGCGTCTATAAGCAGCAGCGCGTGCTGGTGGCGATCAACCGCGGCGAAGCCTGCGAGGTGGTGATAGAGGATTCGCCGCTGCTCGACGTCAACGGCTGGCAGCTGAAAGAGGGCGCCGGCGCGCTGCACGACGGCGTGCTGACGCTACCGGCAATCTCCGCCAGCGTCTGGTTTAGCCGCTAAGCATAGAGCTGGTTCAGACTTTCGCTCCGCAGAATGGCCTCGCGCCACCAGCGCTGGGCCAGCCCGTCATTGCCGCTGCGCCAGGCCATGTAGGTGATATCTTTCACGCGACAGGAGATGACGGGTTTTTCGACCAGCTCGCCCTTTTCCAGCCACGGCCGGGCAATATGGCGCGGTAAAAAGCCACAGCCCAGCCCGGCGCGCAAGAGTTCGACTTTACTGGCGAAATCATCCACGCGAATTTGCGGCTGCTCGTCGAGCAGGTTGCTGTTGAGCGGATGACAGTAGCGGGCGCTGTCGCTGATGACTACCGCGCGATGCAGGCTGAGCTGCTTGTTAGTCAGCGGTTGGGTGGTTTCCGCCAGCGGGTGCCCCGGCGCGATGACGAAAATATTGTCCATGGCGCCGAGCATTTTCCACGACCATTCGGCGGACGTAGGCGGTTCATTGATCGCCCCGAGAATAATATCCGCGCCGTTGTGGGTCAGTTCTTCCCACGAGCCCGCAAGGGTATGGTGGGTAAAGTTAAGCCGGGTTTGCGGATGCTGGGCGTAGAACGCGTCGATCAGCGGCAGCAGCGCGCTGAACGGGAAAGAGTCATCCAGGGCGATAGCCAGATCCCGCTCCCAACCCGCGCTGAGCTGTACCGCCTGTTTTTCCAGATCTTTGGCGGCGTTCAGCAGCAACCGGCCCTTCTCCAGCATCATTCTGCCGGTATCGGTAAATTTTGCCCGGTGCCCGGAGCGATCCAGCAGGGTGATATTCAGATCGTTTTCCAGCTTTTGAATCATGTAGCTCAGCGCGGCAGGGGTTTTAAATAGCGATTCTGCGGCGCTGGCAAAAGATCCATGTTTGTCCAGCGCGTCGAGAATCAACAGGACCTCAAGGTTCAGGCGCATGCGTCAACTTCCGATAAAAAAGAGTGCTCCCGTTTTACCGGAGCGCCCTGTTCAATTCCAGTGAATAATTTAGAACGGTTAACCGTAAAAATTTGATAAACATAATTTCTCTGATCTTGTAATGGTTAATCGAATAGCCATAACTTTTCGCTTTGGAAATAAATAATAAAAAAAATCTTTAATAACTCGTTAGAAATTACTGACTATACTCACCATACTTTATCAGTCAGGATCCAGAAAGCACAACGGCAACAATAGTGTCTTTTTAACTCATTGATTAACAGGATAAGTTATGTCTATTCGTGAACTGATTGATCCCGCTAACTCGGCGCTTATTTTTATTGACCACCAGCCGCAAATGTCTTTTGGCGTGGCGAATATTGATCGTCAGACCCTCAAAAATAATACGGTGGCTTTAGCCAAAGCGGGCAAGATTTTTAATGTTCCGGTGATTTATACCTCCGTAGAAACTAAAAGCTTCAGCGGTTATATCTGGCCGGAACTGCTGGCCGTGCATCCTGATGTGAAACCCATTGAACGTACTTCGATGAACTCCTGGGAAGATGCGGCTTTTGTTGCCGCGGTAAAAGCCACCGGGCGTAAAAAATTGATTATTTCCGCGCTGTGGACGGAAGTCTGTCTGACCTTCCCGGCGCTGATGGCGCTGGACGCGGGCTATGAAGTTTACGTGGTGACTGATACCTCCGGCGGCACCTCGGTTGATGCCCACGAGCGCTCTATTGACCGTATGGTGCAGGCCGGCGCGGTGCCGGTGACCTGGCAGCAGGTGCTGCTTGAGTACCAGCGCGACTGGTCGCGTAAAGAGACCTATGACGCGGTAATGGATCTGGTGCGCGAGCACAGCGGCGCCTACGGGATGGGCGTGGATTACGCTTATACCATGGTGCACGGCGCGCCAGAGCGTAAAGCTTAAATACACTTCATCCTTCACGCTGCCTCTTTGTTGGCTTGGTTTGTCCGCCCCGACGCAGCATGAATGATTTTGTGTATGGTCATGTATAGCGAATGGCGGCGGACAACCCGCCATTCCCTGAAGCAAGGAACTGTTAATGGCGCAGCAGAAATCGGTGACCCTGGTGATCAGCCATGTGCTTGACCCCGAGCATGGCCAACGTTATGAGGCGTGGCTGGGCAAAATTATGCCGATTGCGGCAGAGTTTCCCGGCCATCTTGGCGCAAACGTCATCCGTCCAGCCCCCGGACAGAATTTATGGAGCGTGATTATTCGCTTCGACACCATTGAGCATCTTTACGCCTGGACCCAGTCGGAGACCCGCCGCCAGCTGGTGGCGGAAATCGCGCCGCTGCTGAGCGAAGGCGACCGAACCGAAGTCCGTACCGAACCGGCCTTCTGGTTTACGCCGCCGGCGGTGAACGTGCGCCAGCCGCGACGCTGGAAGCAATTTTTAATCACCCTGCTGGTGATTTTCCCCAGCACCAACCTGGTGCCGTCGATAACCGGAATACTGCTGCCCTCGCTGAAGGGAAGCCTGTTGCTGCATCTGATCAATGATGCCTGTGTGGTCGCGCTGGTGGTCTGGTTCTGGATGCCCATCGTGACCCGTCTGTTTGCTGGCTGGTTAAAGAAAAACTGAGCCAGCCTCCTGAAGGAGTGCGTTATGTCGCAAACTGCCACACTGATCCTGACCCACGGTCGGGTTCATACTCTCGATCGTCAAAATCCCCTGGCCGATGCGGTGGCGATCGCTGACGGTAAAATTCTCGCCGCCGGTAGCCACGATCGGATCATGAGCTTGCCGCGGACGGGACGCAAATTATCGATCTTAAAGGCCATACGGTCATCCCGGGCCTGAACGACTCCCATCTGCACTTGATCCGCGGCGGTCTGAACTACAATCTGGAGCTGCGCTGGGAGGGGGTTCCCTCGCTGGCGGACGCGCTGCGGATGCTAAAAGATCAGGCCGATCGCACGCCGTCGCCGCAGTGGGTACGGGTGGTCGGCGGCTGGAGCGAATTCCAGTTCGCCGAACGGCGGATGCCGACGCTGGAGGAGCTTAACGATGCGGCGCCGGATACGCCGGTATTTGTCCTGCATCTGTACGATCGCGCATTGCTAAACCGCGCGGCGCTGAAGGCGGTGGGCTACACCAAAGAGACCCCGGATCCGGCGGGCGGCGAGATCGTTCGCGACGGCAACGGTAATCCGACCGGGATGCTGATCGCCAAACCCAACGCCATGATCCTCTACTCGACGCTGGCCAAAGGGCCGAAGCTGCCGCTGGAACTTCAGGTCAACTCAACGCGGCAGTTTATGCGCGAGCTGAATCGTCTGGGGCTGACCAGCGCCATTGATGCCGGGGGCGGTTTCCAGAACTACCCGGAAGATTATGAAATTATTGAACAGCTGCACGCCAAAGAGCAGATGACCGTACGTATCGCCTATAACCTGTTCACCCAGCGCCCTAAGCAGGAGCTGGAAGATTTTGAGCGCTGGACCGATATGCTCAAGCCGGGACAGGGCACCGATTTTTACCGCGCCAACGGCGCCGGGGAGATGCTGGTGTTCTCGGCGGCGGATTTCGAAGACTTCCTCCAGCCGCGTCCGGATCTGCCGGAAGGGATGGAAGATGAGCTGGAGCGGGTGGTGCGCCATCTGGTTGAACACCGCTGGCCGTTCCGCCTGCACGCGACCTATGATCAATCCATCAGCCGGATGCTCGACGTCTTCGAGAAGGTGAATCGCGATATTCCGTTCAACGGGCTGCACTGGTTCTTCGATCATGCGGAAACCATCACCGAGCGTAATATCGAACGCGTTAAGGCGCTGGGCGGCGGCATAGCGGTGCAGCATCGTATGGCTTTCCAGGGCGAATATTTTGTCGATCGCTACGGGAAAGATGCGGTCAAACACACGCCGCCGGTCGCCAAAATGCTCGAGCTGGAGGTTCCGGTGGGGCTGGGGACGGATGCCACCCGCGTGGCGAGCTACAACCCGTGGACCGCGCTCTACTGGCTGGTTTCCGGGCGTACCGTCGGCGGGATGGCGATGTACGACGACAGCAACCGCCTGCCGCGCGACGTGGCGCTGGAGCTGTGGACCGCGGGAAGCGCGTGGTTTTCCAGCGAGCAGGGTAAGAAAGGGCGCATTGAACAAGGCCAGCTTGCCGACCTGGTGGTGCTCTCTAAAGACTATTTCAGCGTCGCGGAAGAGGAAATTAAGGGGATCGAGTCGGTGCTGACGGTGGTTGACGGCAAAGTGGTGTACGCCGCCGGACACTTCTCGCCGCTGGCGCCGCCGCCCATTCCGGTGCTGCCCGAGTGGTCGCCGGTGGTGAAGGTTCCGGGTCATTACCGTTCCGCGCCGCCGACGGCCGCGAAAATCGGCGCGATCGTGCAAATGCACCAGTGCTGCGGCAGCTGCGGCGTGCACGGACATCAGCATGATATTGCGCGCAAATCGTCGATTCCGGTTGCCGATGAGCAGGCGTTCTGGGGCGTGCTTGGCTGCTCCTGCTTTGCGTTTTAAAACGCCAGGCGCTTACCCGGTGAGGGCGTGACGCTCTCATTTGCGTTTTTCATCTGTCGCGGATAGCGCTGATAAGACAATTTATGTCATTCTGCTCCCTCTTCAACGAGTGAAGGTGGGAACATGGACGATCTGCTGATCTTTGGCGGTGTTATTTTATTCTGCGGGCTGGTGGTTGCGCCGATTGTCGCGATTGTCGCCCTCAGGCGCAGCGCGGCGGTCCGTTTTGAGCTGGCGGCTTTGCGACATCGGGTTGAGGAGCTTGAGCGACGCGGCGCCGAACAGGCGCCTGCGGCAGAGGCCACCGCCGTCGCGCCGACGACGCCTGAGGCCGCTATCGCGGCTGACGCGATGATGGCGGAGCCCAGTGAGCCTCGGCCGGAGCCGGAGGCTGAAGCCATCGATCCGTGGCGCGCGCAGCCAACGCTGCAGCCAGAGCCAACGGTAAAATCTGCCCCCGAAAGCGAACCGCCTTCCGCGTTTGGCGGAATAATATCGTCACTGGTAGCCTGGTTTATGCAGGGCAACCCGCTGGCGAAGCTCGGGATCCTGCTGCTGTTTCTTGGCCTCTCCTTTCTGCTGCGCTATACCGTGGAACACGCTCTGTTCCCCCTCGAATTACGTCTGGTCGCGGCGGCGCTGTTCGCGGTCGTCCTGCTGGCTGTCGGATGGCGATTGCGGCATAAGCAACCGGTGTACGCCCTGATCTTGCAGGGTGGGGCAACGGGCGCGCTCTATCTCACGGTTTTTGGCGCCTTTCGCCTGTGGCAGATGCTGCCGATGACCCTGGCGTTTGCGCTGCTGGTGGCGATCTGCGCGGCGAGCGTAGGACTGGCGATTGCGCAAAAAGCGCTCAGCCTGGCCATGCTGGCGAGCCTCGGCGGTTATCTTGCGCCGCTGCTGCTCTCTACCGGCGGCGGCAGCCATGTGGCGCTGTTCTCCTTCTATCTTCTGCTGTCGGTCGGCATTCTTGCCATCAGCATCCGCCAGCACTGGCGCGAGCTTAATCTGCTTGGTCTGCTGTTTACCTTTGGCATCGGCGGCCTGTGGGGGCTGAATGAGTATCGGCCAGCGTTTTACCTGAGCTGCCAGCTGTTTTTAATCGCCAATACGCTTATTTTTGGCGTATTGAGCGTGGCGCTGTCGCTGCGGGCGCAGGAAAAAGGTCGTCAGATTATTGACGGCGTGCTGCTGTTTGCGCCACCGCTGGTCGGCTTTGGTATGCAGTACGCCATTACCCGGCACATGGCATACGGGCCGGCGCTCAGCGCGCTGGGCTACGGCGGTTTCTATCTGGCCCTGGCCTGGCTGGCGCTGCGTCGCTACCCCTCTTTAGGGAAGCCGCTAGTGCTGGCGGCGCTGGCGCTCGGCGGTGCCTTTACCACGCTGGCCATCCCGCTGGCGCTGTCGGCTCGCTGGACCGCGATGGCCTGGTCGCTGGAAGGTCTTGGCATCCTCTGGCTGGGGGTGCAACAGCAGCAGCGACGCATGAGCTACAGCGGTACGGCGTTACTGGTACTGGCGGTTGGCAGCGCGCTATGGGCGCAGGCGAATGGCGCCACGCCGCTCTCTTTGCTGCTGATTTTCGCCGTACTCAGCCTGAGCTGGCTGACGGCCGCATGGCTGTGGCGAACCGTCCAGGTGCAGGGCAGTTGGGGGCTGCTTATCGGCGGCCTGTTGTTCTGGATGGTGGCGCTTGTCGGCGCATCGCAGCTGGCGTTGAGTAAAGACGCGCAGATTGTCTTTGGCGTGCTGGCGGCGCTGGCGGCATCGGTGTGGTGCTGGCGCGCGGCCGCCGCGCGTTTGGCCTGGCAAGAGCTGGATGCGAGCAAATGGCTGCTGTGGCCAATGATGCTGATGGTGCTGTTTTACCAGCTCTCCCAGCAGCAGATTTTCGCTGCTGGCTGGCAAAATCTGGCCTGGTGCGCGGCGCTACCCGCGGCGGCGGCCCTGCTCTGGCGTGATGGGCATTCACTGCCGCCACGCCTGAATAAGCTGGCCCACCTGTCGCTGTTGTGGATGATTTTGCTGGCGCTGGCAATGGAGCTGTTTTGGTTTACCCAGGATTTGCCGTGGGGCATGTCGGCCTGGGCGAGCGGATTAATGATGGCGGCGGGCGGGATGCTGATTTTCCTCGTCTCGGAAGCCGTTCATCGGCAAGTATGGCCATTCCGGGTATGGCCTGCGCTGTATGCTTCTCAGGCGATGATACCGGTGGCGGTGGCGCTGGGATGCCTGTTAATGCTGACGAATGTGCAGGATGGCACGGTCTACGGTCAGACCTATTTGCCGCTGATTAACCCGCTGGAAGAGGGCGCCGCTTTCGCGCTGCTTGGGCTGACGATATTTTATCGCGTTTCGCGGCGTTATTTTCCGCTGCAGCTATCGGTATGCCGTCCCTGGCCCATCGTTGCTCTGCTGGCGCTCGGCTTCTGGTGGCTGAATGGCCTGCTGCTGCGCGCCCTGGCCTGGTACGGCGAGGTGGCCTGGAGTATCACGCCGCTGTGGCATTCGCGTTTAATTCAGACCACTTTCGCTCTGGTCTGGACGCTGGTGGCGCTGACGGTCATGCTGCGCGCGACGCGGCGACTTTCCCGCCGCGAATGGCTATGCGGCGCGGCGTTGTTAGGCATTGTTATTGTGAAACTCATGCTGGTGGATAGCGCAGGCGGCGGCGGGCTGGCGCGGGCTGTTGCGTTTATCGGCGTGGCGATTTTGGTGTTGATTGTCGGGTATTTTTCCCCGTTGCCGCCCAAAGCAGGAGAAAAGAAATGAAATGGATGAAAGCGGTGTTATGCGGCGTGCTGTTGGGCGCGGCGGGGACGGCAGCCAGTAGCGATGAGGCGCGAGAACAGCCTCTGGACTACAGGCAGGGCCTGATGCTGGAAACCAGCGGCGCGTCGCCCTGGTACCGCGTTGAGCTGCCGCCGACGATATATCAGGGGACGGCCTGGCCTGATTTGCGCGATGTGCGGGTATTCAACCATCAGGGAGAGACCGTACCGTTCGCTCTTCAGGCGCAGAAGGTCCAGCCAGCGATGCCTGAGACGATGGCGCTACGTCTATTCCCTCTGCAGATGTCGCTGGTTCCGCCGCGGGAGGAGAGTCGTCGCGGCGTAGAGTCGCTGCTTCTGCGCTCAACCACGGGGATCGAAATTCGCCTGGAAACAGAGGATGTAAAGGCGCTCGGGCAGAGCTATTTACTGACGCTGCCGGTGGATAAGACGGACGCTTTCGCGCTGGCTCAACTGCGGCTGAACTGGGAATCGTTGGCGGCTAACTGGCAGGGGAAAGCGTCGCTGTATTCCAGCCGCGATTTGAAGTACTGGCATCCGGTTCAGGAGGATGCGCCCCTCATGGATCTGGCGCGCGATAACGATCGTTTGAAAATGGACACCATTAGCGCCGGTCTGACCCTCTCGGCGCAAGGTAATCGTTACCTGCTGCTGATCCTCGATGCGCAAAGCAAGGCGCCGGCGTTAAATAGCGTGACGGCCCTGGCGGAACGCAGAGAACCGGAGTCTACGCGCATTGAGCTTAATGCTCAGGCGCACAGGGTTTCAGATGAGGAGGCCGTTTGGCGCTGGGCCCGGCCTCAGCCGCTGACTTCGCTCAGAATATCGTTGGCAGGCGAAGGGGTTCTACCGGTCGAGCTCGCCTGGCGCAGCGGCGAAAATGAGCCCTGGCAGCCGCTGACGAAAACCGTGCTGTATCAGCTGGACGGCAAGCGTTCGGACGATATTCCTCTGTCAGGTCAACCGGTTGAAGCGGTTCGCATCAAGACGATTAATGCCCGCTTATCGGCGTCGCTGCCGGCGATAAGCGGGGCGCGCGATAAATACCAACTGGTCTTTAATACCCAGGGAAAAGGGCCCTATATGCTGGCCTGGGGAAACCGGGCGGCGCAAAAGGCGGATGTCGCCCTGGACATGCTGATCCCGCCGTCGCTGCGTAAGACGCAGGCGGTGAACGATCTCCCTCTGGCGGTCGCGCAAGAAGACGTCACGCTGGGCGGCGAAGCGCGGTTGACGGCGACGACGGCTACCGAGCAGCAGAGCAGCTGGAAAACGCTGCTGGTATGGGGAGCGCTGATATTTGGCGTCGTTGTGCTGGCGCTGATGGCGTGGCGCATCTGGCGTGAAGTGAAAAAAAGCGGCGGCGTATAAAACAAAAAAGGCTCGCGTCTGCGAGCCTTTTGCCGAACGTATGCCGATTACAGGCTGGAAACGTTCTCGGTCAGGTATTTAGCCACGCCTTCCGGAGAAGCGGCCATCCCTTCTTTTCCTTTTTCCCACTGCGCCGGGCAAACTTCGCCGTGCTCTTCGTGGAACTGCAGCGCGTCAACCATACGCAGCATTTCGTCGATGTTACGGCCCAGCGGCAGATCGTTAACCACCTGGTGGCGAACAACGCCGTTGGCGTCGATCAGGAAGGAACCGCGCAGGGCAACGCCTTCGTCCGGGTGCTCAATACCGTACGCTTTCTGAATTTCGCGTTTGATGTCAGCAACCATCGCGTATTTAACCGGGCCGATGCCGCCCTGGTCTACCGGGGTGTTACGCCATGCGTTGTGGACGAACTCGGAGTCAAAAGAAACGCCAACCACTTCTACGCCGCGTTTCTGGAATTCTTCGTAGCGCTTGTCAAAAGCGATCAGTTCAGATGGGCAAACGAAGGTGAAGTCCATCGGCCAGAAGAACAGAACGGTGGCTTTACCGCTGGTGTGCTGTTTGAAGTTGAATTTCTCAACGATTTCGCCGTTACCTAAAACAGCTGCCGCGGTGAAGTCCGGAGCCTGACGAGTAACCAGAACCATATGATTCTCCTGTTAATACTAAGGTTAATTGGAACGCAACGCGGGCAAGTATAGGGAGCGGCGCGGAGGAACTCAACGTGACGCTGACAATCGATGAGATAGGTTTTGTCTATCAATCGTTATTTAAAAGCGCTTTTCAGAATAGCGTTTTCTGAAAAAAGCGCAATCTTTTACAGTTCGCGTTTTTTCGCCTGCGCCATCATCTGCGGGTAGAAGCGCCAGAACTGCTCCTGTAGCCGATCGTAGTGGGTATCCAGATCCTGCCAGGAGTCGCGCAGGGCATCCAGCCGCGGGCGGCGGCTGGCCATCCCGTTCAGCACGCGCTGAATAAACTCCATGTCCCGGTAGCGTTCGAGCCAGCGCTCTGACCACAGGTATTCGTTGAGATTGACAAAACGCGGCGGAGAAGCGGGCAAAATAAATGTGACCTGGGTGTGGGCATAGCGGACAAACTCCGGCAGCGGCAGTTCGGGCGACAGCTGCGCCCAGTGGCGTGACAAGAAATGGTCCCACATCACGTCCAGGGTAATGGGCGCGACCCGGCGCGTTTCGGGGCGAAACCACCCTTTGGCTTCGGCGACTTCGGGCAAGTTATCCGTCAGGACATCGATCCGGCGGTGCATAAAGATGCCCTCCACAACGTCAGCCGGCCAGTCGCCGGCGGGGTCGCCGCGAACGAAATCGGCCAGCAAATTACCGGGCAGCGAACTGTCGGCGAGATGAGCAAGGTGCAGGTGTGCAAGAAAATTCATCGTTTAATCTTTGTCCTGAGGTGGTAACGGTTGCAGGGAGAACCTCCCGGCACTAGACTACCCGCCTCTTTATTAAGTCTGAGTTACCGTCATGCGCGTTGCCGATTTTTCCTTTGAATTACCCGAATCCCTGATTGCCCACTATCCCATGCCCGAGCGCAGCAGCTGCCGCTTGCTGTCATTAGACGGGCCGACGGGCGCGCTGACGCACGGTACTTTCACCGATTTACTCGACAAGCTCAACCCTGGCGATCTGCTGGTTTTTAATAATACCCGCGTGATCCCGGCCCGCCTGTTTGGCCGTAAAGCCAGCGGCGGCAAGATTGAGGTGCTGGTCGAGCGCATGCTGGATGATAAACGTATTCTGGCACATATTCGCGCCTCTAAAGCGCCGAAACCCGGCGCCGAGCTGCTGCTTGGCGACGATGAAAGCATTAAAGCGACCATGGTGGCACGCCACGACGCGCTGTTTGAAGTGGCGTTCGACGACGCGCGCAGCGTACTGGATATTCTCAACGCTATCGGCCATATGCCGCTGCCGCCGTACATTGAGCGTCCGGACGAAGAGGCCGACCGCGAGCTGTACCAGACCGTGTATAGCGAAAAACCGGGCGCCGTGGCTGCGCCCACCGCTGGCCTGCACTTTGACGAGCCGCTGCTGGCGAAGCTGCGCGAAAAAGGCGTTGAGATGGCGTTTGTTACGCTGCACGTCGGAGCGGGGACCTTCCAGCCGGTGCGCGTAGACAGCATTGAAGACCACATTATGCACTCTGAATATGCGGAAGTGCCGCAGGAGGTGGTCGATGCGGTGCTGGCGGCAAAAGCGCGCGGTAGTCGGGTGATTGCGGTCGGTACGACCTCGGTGCGTTCGCTGGAAAGCGCGGCGCAGGCGGCGAAAAATGACCTGATTGAGCCTTTCTTCGGCGATACGCAGATTTTTATCTATCCAGGCTATCAGTACAAAGTCATTGATGCGCTGGTGACCAACTTCCATCTGCCTGAATCCACGCTGATTATGCTGGTTTCCGCGTTTGCCGGCTATCAGCACACCATGAACGCCTATAAGGCTGCGGTAGAACAAAAATATCGCTTTTTTAGCTACGGGGACGCGATGTTTATCACGTACAATCCGCAGGCTATTTTTGAACGTGTCGGGGAATAAGTCCGCGATGCGCGTGTTTAACGTCAGACTGTTTTTCTGACGCAGGAGTGATAATGAAATTTGAGTTAGATACCACCGATGGTCGCGCGCGTCGCGGCCGTCTTGTGTTTGAGCGCGGCGTCGTTGAAACGCCAGCGTTTATGCCGGTCGGCACCTACGGTACCGTAAAAGGAATGACGCCGGAGGAAGTTGAAGCGACCGGCGCGCAAATCATTCTCGGCAATACCTTCCACCTGTGGCTGCGTCCGGGCCAGGAGATCATGAAGCTGCACGGCGACCTGCACGACTTTATGCAGTGGAAAGGGCCGATCCTCACCGACTCCGGCGGCTTCCAGGTCTTCAGCCTCGGCGATATTCGCAAGATCACCGAGCAGGGCGTGCACTTCCGCAACCCGATCAACGGCGATCCGATTTTCCTCGATCCGGAAAAATCGATGGAGATTCAGTACGATCTCGGTTCCGATATCGTGATGATCTTCGACGAATGCACGCCATACCCGGCGGACTGGGATTACGCTAAGCGTTCGATGGAAATGTCCCTGCGCTGGGCGAAGCGCAGCCGCGACCGTTTTGACGGTCTGGGCAATAAAAATGCGCTGTTTGGCATTATTCAGGGCAGCGTTTACGAAGATTTACGTGATATCTCTGTTAAAGGTCTGGTAGAGATTGGCTTTGATGGCTACGCTGTCGGCGGTTTGGCTGTCGGCGAGCCGAAAGAAGATATGCACCGTATTCTGGAGCACGTCTGCCCGCAGATCCCGGCCGACAAGCCGCGATACCTGATGGGCGTCGGTAAGCCGGAAGATCTGGTCGAAGGGGTGCGCCGCGGGATCGATATGTTCGATTGCGTCATGCCGACGCGCAATGCGCGCAACGGCCACCTGTTCGTCACCGACGGCGTGGTGAAAATCCGCAACGCGAAGCACAAGAGCGATACTTCGCCGCTGGATGCAGAATGTGATTGCTACACCTGTCGCAACTATTCACGCGCTTACTTGCATCATCTGGACCGTTGCAACGAAATATTGGGCGCGCGCCTCAATACCATTCATAACCTGCGATACTATCAGCGCTTAATGGCTGGTTTACGCAAGGCTATTGAAGAGGGTAAATTAGAGAGCTTCGTGACCGATTTTTACCAACGTCAGGGTCGAACCGTTCCACCTTTGAACGTTGACTAATTTTAATAATGAGGGAATTTCAATGAGCTTTTTTATTTCTGATGCGGTAGCAGCAACCGGTGGCGCGGCGCAGGGCAGCCCGATGTCTCTGATCCTGATGCTGGTGGTGTTTGGTCTGATTTTTTACTTCATGATCCTGCGTCCACAGCAGAAACGCACCAAGGAACATAAAAACCTGATGAGCTCCATTGCCAAAGGCGATGAAGTTCTGACCAACGGCGGCCTGGTAGGGCGCGTCACTAAAGTTGCGGAAAGCGGATATATCGCTATCGCGCTGAACGATACCACTGAAGTGGTTATCAAACGTGACTTCGTAGCTGCCGTTCTGCCGAAAGGCACCATGAAGGCGCTGTAATTACCCATTTTCCCTAAGGGAACTGCCGTGTTAAACCGTTATCCTTTGTGGAAGTACGTCATGCTGGTCGTCGTTATTGTCGTCGGCTTAGTGTATGCGCTTCCCAACCTGTATGGTGAGGATCCGGCCGTTCAAATCACTGGCGCGCGCGGCGTCGCCGCCAGTGAGCAAACGCTGATCCAGGTCCAGAAAACACTACAAGAAGAAAAAATTACCGCGAAGTCTGTGGCACTGGAAGAGGGCGCAATTCTTGCGCGCTTCGACACCACCGATATCCAGCTGCGCGCGCGCGAAGCGCTGATGGGCGTGCTGGGTGACAAATACGTCGTGGCGCTTAACCTTGCTCCGGCAACCCCGCGCTGGCTGGCGGCCCTTTACGCCGAGCCGATGAAGCTGGGTCTTGACCTGCGCGGCGGCGTGCACTTCCTGATGGAAGTCGACATGGACACCGCGCTGGGCAAACTGCAGGAACAAAATATCGACAGCCTGCGCAGCGAACTGCGTGATAAAGGCATTCCTTACACCACCGTGCGTAAAGAAGACAACTACGGTCTGAGCATCGCCTTCCGCGATAGCGCCGCGCGCGACCAGGCTATCTCCTACCTTAGCCCTCGCCACCGCGATCTGGTTATCTCCACTCAGGGCAGCACTGGCCTGAAAGCCGTGATGACCGACGACCGTCTGAAAGAAGCCCGCGAATATGCCGTTCAGCAGAACATTACTATCCTGCGTAACCGTGTAAACCAGCTGGGCGTTGCCGAACCTCTGGTTCAGCGCCAGGGCGCCGACCGTATTGTGGTCGAACTGCCGGGTATTCAGGATACGGCGCGTGCGAAAGAGATTCTCGGCGCGACCGCGACGCTGGAGTTCCGTCTGGTTAACACCAACGTTGATAGCTCCGCAGCCGCTTCCGGCCGCGTACCGGGCGACTCTGAAGTGAAATTTACCCGCGAAGGCCAGCCGGTTGTGCTGTACAAGCGCGTTATCCTCACCGGCGATCACATCACCGACTCGACGTCGAGCATGGATGAGTACAACCAGGCGCAGGTTAACATCTCCCTTGATAGCGCTGGCGGCAACATCATGTCTAACTTCACCAAGGACAACATCGGCAAACCGATGGCGACCCTGTTCGTGGAGTACAAAGACAGCGGTAAGAAAGATGCCAACGGTCGTGCGATTCTGGCGAAAGAGGAAGAGGTGATTAACATCGCCAATATTCAGTCTCGTCTGGGTAACAGCTTCCGCATTACCGGTATCAGCAACGCAACCGAAGCACGTCAGCTCTCTCTGCTGCTGCGCGCAGGCGCGCTGATTGCGCCGATTCAGATTGTTGAAGAACGGACTATCGGTCCAACCCTCGGGATGCAGAACATTAAGCAGGGCCTGGAAGCGTGTCTGGCCGGATTGGTGGTCTCAATTCTGTTTATGATCTTCTTCTACAAGAAGTTCGGCCTGATTGCGACCTCGGCGCTGGTGGCGAACCTGGTGCTGATCGTCGGCATTATGTCCCTGATTCCGGGGGCGACGCTGACTATGCCGGGGATTGCGGGGATCGTCTTAACCCTTGCGGTGGCGGTCGATGCGAACGTTCTGATTAACGAACGTATTAAAGAAGAGCTGAGCAACGGGCGTTCCGTGCAGCAGGCGATTGACGAAGGTTATCGCGGCGCGTTCAGCTCCATCTTTGATGCCAACATTACGACGCTTATCAAAGTCATTATCCTGTACGCGGTCGGTACCGGTGCCATTAAAGGGTTTGCGATTACCACCGGTATTGGTATTGCGACCTCAATGTTTACCGCTATCGTCGGCACCCGTGCCATCGTGAACCTGCTGTACGGCGGCAAGCGCGTTAAAAAGCTGTCTATCTGAGGAGTGCGTTGTGGCACAGGAATATACTGTTGAACAATTGAACCACGGCCGTAAAGTCTGGGACTTTATGCGCTGGGACTACTGGGCCTTCGGCATTTCAGGTTTTTTGCTGATTCTGTCCATTATTATTATTGGCGTGCGCGGGTTTAACTGGGGTCTGGATTTCACCGGCGGTACGGTGATTGAGATTACCCTCGAAAAACCTGTCGATATGGACCAGGTGCGCCAGTCGCTGCAGAAGGCGGGCTTTGAAGAGCCGCAGCTGCAAAACTTCGGCAGCAGCCGCGACATCATGGTGCGTATGCCGCCGGTGCATGACGCCAACGGCAGCCAGGAGCTGGGCAGTAAAGTCGTTAGCGTCATTAACGAATCGACCAGCCAGAACGCCACGGTCAAGCGTATTGAGTTTGTCGGGCCGAGCGTCGGCGCCGATCTTGCGCAAACCGGCGCGCTGGCGCTGATCGCCGCGCTGGTATGTATCCTGATCTACGTCGGTTTCCGCTTTGAGTGGCGCCTGGCGGCTGGGGTGGTTATCGCGCTGGCGCACGACGTGGTGATCACCATGGGCGTGCTGTCGTTACTGCATATCGAGATTGACCTGACCATCGTGGCCTCGTTGATGTCGGTTATCGGCTACTCGCTGAACGACAGTATCGTGGTATCTGACCGTATTCGTGAAAACTTCCGTAAGATTCGCCGCGGTACGCCGTACGAAATCTTTAACGTGTCGTTGACGCAGACGCTGCACCGTACCTTGATCACCTCCGGGACAACCTTGATGGTTATCCTGATGCTGTATCTCTTCGGCGGTCCGATTCTGGCTGGCTTCTCGCTGACTATGCTGATCGGCGTCTCCATCGGTACGGCTTCTTCTATCTACGTCGCGTCCGCGCTGGCGCTGAAGCTGGGCATGAAGCGCGAGCACATGCTGCAGCAGAAAGTCGAGAAAGAAGGGGCGGATCAGCCGTCAATTCTGCCGTAAGGCAATGGCGTGTTGATAAACGAATCCCGGTCGCAAGGCCGGGATTTTTTTATTACAGCCGTTCGGATTTTGGTTACTCTCCGGTATTAGCACTCAATGACATGGAGAAATGCCGATGGCTGTCGTAACGCTTTCCACCGTTCCTCACCCCCCACTCTGGCGTGATGTGCCCTCCGTCACCCTTGACGACGACACGCTGCGGTTGCGCAAGGCCAAAGTGCTGGCGAATATGCTTCAGCGCGGCTTAGACACGCTTATCGTCTATGCCGATAAAGAGCATGGCGGCAATTTTGAGTATCTCACCGGCTTTATTCCCCGCTTCGAAGAGGCGCTGCTGGTGCTGCATCGGGACGGCGAGGCGGCGCTGGTGCTGGGCAACGAGAATCTCAAACTCGCAGGCTATGCCCGGCTGGAAAATCGGGTCATTCACGCTCCGTGGTTTTCACTGCCTAATCAGCCGATGGATACCCGCAAAACCCTGGCTCAGCTGCTCCAGGAGGCCGGCGTTGCGGCGGAAAAAAGTATCGGCCTGGCGGGCTGGAAGCTCTTTACCGGCGTGGCGGATAACCGCTCGCAGATGTTCGATCTGCCGGCATTTATCGTTGACGCTCTTCGCCAGGCCGCCGGGCCGCAGGCGAAATTAAGCAATGCCACCGGTATTTTTATCGACCCGGCAGAGGGGGCGCGAATCACTAATAATGCCAATGAGCTGGCGCACTATGAGTACGGCGCTAATCTGGCTTCCACCGCGATTTTGACCGCGCTTAACGCCATTGCGCCGGGTAAAACGGAAAAGCAAATCGGCGCGCTGCTGGCGGCGGAAGGGCAGCCTAATAGCGTGGTGATGATTGCCGCCACCGGCGATCGCTTTGCCAATGCAGGGCTTTATCCGGGCGATAAGGTCATTCAGCGCGGAGATAAATTCTCGCTGACCACCAGCTTTAAAGGCGGCCTGAGCAGCCGCGCCGCTTACGTGGTGGCCGATGAGCGCGAGCTGGCGCCGGAAGTCGCCGATTATCTTGAGGTGGTGGCGAAGCCCTATTTTAAGGCGGTGGTTAACTGGCTGGAAAATCTGCGCATCGGCATGCGCGGTGGCGATATGTATGCGCTGATAGAACAGGTGTTGCCGAAGGCGGAATATCACTGGCACCTCAATCCCGGGCATCTGGTCGCGGATGAGGAGTGGCTCTGCTCGCCCATCGGCCCCCATTCCGCCGCCTGCCTGCAAAGCGGGATGATACTGCAGATCGACATCATTCCTTCCCGCGCGGGCTACGGCGGCGCAAGCATTGAAGATACCGTGGCGCTTGCCGATGGCCCTCTGCGCCAGGCGCTGGCGCAGCGCTACCCTCAGCTCTGGCAGCGTATCGTCGCCCGACGCTTGTACATCGGCGAACAGCTTGGCATTGTGCTTCCTGAAGAGGTGCTGCCGTTTTCCAGTACCGTAGGGTATCTGCGCCCGTGGCTGCTGAGTCCCGAGCGCGCGCTGGTGTGCGCACCCTACTGACACAATGCTGTCAGTAGGCCTGTCATACACTCCTCCTGAACCCAAACAATGGACAGGAGAATGTATGAACAATGTCATTAACTGGTTTGAGATCCCGGTTGTGGAGATGGATCGTGCCGTGGCGTTTTACGAGCTGGTGATGCAGGTGACGCTGCGTCGGGAAAAAATGGATTGCATCGAGATGGCCGTTTTCCCGTATGAGGACCCGGCTCCCGGCGGCGCGCTGGCAAAGCTCGACGGGGTTAAGCCTTCCGATCAGGGATGTATTATCTATCTGCATACTGACAATCTGGCGGCCGCGCTCGAACGCGTGAACTCGGCGGGCGGAAGCTGCGTTTTTGGCCCGCTTGAGCTGACGGACGATATCGGCACGATTGCCCTGTTTATCGATAGCGAGGGTAACCGGATTGGTCTGCATCAACCTAAGAACCTGACCCATTAATGCTATTTTGCTTGCCATTTTGAACCCGGGCAGCGCTCGCAATCCTCACGTACTACGTGTACGCTCCGGTTGCTGTGCGCTATCCGGGTCCAGACTGACTCCGCCAATGACGCATACTGGGACAGGCCCTGACAAATGAGATAACCGAAATGAGCCGACGCGCCGACCGCCTTTTTCAAATCGTTCAGATCCTGCGCGGAAGGCGATTAACTACCGCCGGACTGCTGGCCGAGCGGCTCGGCGTATCGGAGCGCACGATTTACCGCGATATTCGCGACCTTTCGCTCTCCGGCGTCCCGGTTGAGGGGGAGGCCGGAAGCGGCTACCGGCTGCTGGCGGGCTATGACCTACCGCCGCTGATGCTGACAACCCAGGAATCGGAAGCGCTGGTGGCCGCTATTCGGCTCCTGCAAACCTGGGGCGGCGCGTCGCTATCCCTGGCGCTGGAATCGGCGCAGGAAAAAGTGCTGGCTATTTTGCCTGCCGAGAGCCGGCGCAAGGCGGAGCAGTCGCGGCTGTTTGCTCCCGACTTTGGCGCTCAGGGCTATAGCAAAGATCAGTTTGATTTAGTGCATCGGGCAGTCTCCGCCCAGCAGGCGCTGGCGCTGCACTATCGCGATGAAGCGGGGAAGGTGTCGCAGCGTGAAGTGCTGCCGCTGGGGCTTTTTTTCTGGGGCGAGCGCTGGCTGCTGGTGACCTGGTGCGAGCTGCGGGAAGATTATCGCTGTTTTCGCCTCGACCGCTGCCTGGAAATATCCGCCACCGGGCGTCATTTTAGCGAACGAGCCGATCGCTCATTGAGTGATTTTTTACGTAAGGTGAGATGCGAGGAGCGTTAGCTTTTTTACTTTCCCCGGCTGTTCGCCGGGGAAAATCGATGCCGATTAGAAGTTGTAACCGACCACGAAGTAACCACCCCAGCCGGTCGCGCGAACGTTAAAGTCGCCGTCGCCGAAGTTCAGCTTCGCATCGTCAGCCCACTGGCCGCCGTTGTGGAAATAACGCGCCACGACGGAGTAGTGCCAGTGATCGTAGTTCAGCGCCAGGATATGGCTGGAAGCAATGGAGTTGCTGGTGCGTGAATGCTTACCGTTCAAATCATAAGAGTTGTCATCGCCCAGATCGGAGCCCCAGTCAAAGTTGGTGAAGCCGATATAGCTCAGTGAACCGCCCCACAGGTCGGTCAGCGGCACAAAGTATTTTACTTTGAAGCGGTAGCCGTCCCACTCGTTCTCGTTAGACGCGCCATAGTTTTGCCACTGGTATTTTGCATAGACGTTCAGCGACAGGCTCATTGGCAGCCCGGTATCGATATCGGTACCCAGACCCATATACCAGGTGCTCTGACGACCGGACTTGTTGCGGCCCATGTCGTAGATGTAGTTGTTGGCGAAATACCACTCTTTGAACGGGCCGAAGCTGAGGTCGGTATCGGTCAGTTTGTCGATAGAGAAGCGCGGCTCAATTTCCATAAACAGCGGCGAACCGTGGTTCCAGATACCTTTCGCGTTGGTGTTACCGCCGAAGAAGACCGGCGCATCCATATAGCCATAGAAATCAAACCAGTCTTTCTTGGCGAACGCTTCATATTCCAGATAAGTATCGTTACGGATCTGCGGCCCAAAACGAGTGTGGTAGCTACCCACCACGTTCACACTCTGGTGCCACCAATCAGACAGATATTGCGGTTTGTCGTTTTCTGCCGCGCTGGCAGAGAAAGATGCGGACAGCGCCAGAGCTGCGCCGGCTGCCAGTAATGTTTTTTTCATAATGATGCCACTGTTTAAATTAAGCCTGAAGGCGTTAAAAGAAGCGCCGAAGCGTTTCTAAATATTTCGTATTTCTGTGGCGTCTATTATAGGAATCATTGCTCACAAAAATATGTGTTGTTTCACATAACGAACATTAACGTAATCGATTGCGTTCACGATTTTATGCATTTCTTGACGGAATGCCACCGAAATTCATAAATCCTGTCAATTTTTAGTGAACTGAATGGAAAATCTGTAAGTGGATTGGCGCGAGGGGGGAAGCCGGATGTCCGCGACACCCGGCTGAGGGGAGTTACGGCAGGTTTGCGGGCTGGATATCGTGGATGCGGACAAAGCCAACCTGCTCGGGCGTTACGCCATTCAGGCGCAGCGGAATATCGACGTCGCTCGGCGCCAGAACGCTTGCCGGGGCGCTAATTAGCTGATTTTGGACGTTAACTTCCTGATAGCTCTCGGTGGTGCCGCTGATTTGCCCCGAGGCCACCGTCGCGCTAAAGGCCGGCAGCGGATCGTTTGATTCACCCTGGATGCGCAGCGTCAGGCGGGTACCGTCGCCATCCGCAGTGATATTGAGCAGAGACATGCGCAGGGTACCGATCTGGCTTTTCAGGCGGGCCGGCGTTTTCGCCGCCGGCAGCAGGTAAACCCCGCTGCTCGATTTTGCATTCAGCACGTTTTGCTGGGTGATTTTGACCGTCTGCTGATTGAGCTGGGTCATCTCTTTGCTCAGCGTGCTCACGCTCTGGTTCATCTGGCGGATTTCGCTTTGCTGCGCGCAGGCGCTGAGGGTGAAAATGCTACCCACAATGGCCAGTTTTAAATAACGTCTTGTCATAGTTGGGATTCCGTTAACAGAGGATGCTTAATGGTAGATCGTTCGGATAATCGCACTATAGATCCTTTGTCTCAAAAGCTCTTTCTTTGTTGTCGGGTCACTTCGCGGTAAACTACCCGTTAGTTTAACTACATGTCAGGACGCGCTATGCATTGCCCTTTCTGTTTCGCCGTAGATACCAAAGTTATCGACTCTCGTCTGGTGGGCGAGGGCTCTTCCGTGCGTCGTCGTCGTCAGTGTCTGGTTTGTAATGAACGTTTTACGACGTTTGAAGTGGCGGAACTGGTGATGCCGCGGGTCGTAAAAAGCAACGACGTGCGCGAGCCTTTTAATGAGGACAAACTGCGCAGCGGAATGCTGAAAGCGCTGGAGAAGCGTCCGGTTAGCTCGGACGACGTCGAGATGGCGCTTAACCACATAAAAACCCATCTGCGTGGGACCGGCGAGCGCGAAGTGCCGAGCAAAATGATCGGCAACCTGGTGATGGAGCAGCTGAAAAAGCTCGATAAAGTCGCCTACATCCGCTTTGCTTCCGTTTACCGCAGCTTCGAAGATATCAAAGAGTTTGGCGAAGAGATCGCCCGCTTACAGGACTGAGCCCATGCAGGACGAATTGTACATGGCGCGAGCGCTGAAGCTGGCGGCGCGCGGACGCTTCACCACTCACCCCAATCCGAATGTCGGCTGCGTGATCGTTAAAGATGGCGAGATCGTCGGCGAAGGTTTTCACTATCGCGCCGGTGAACCGCACGCGGAAGTGCACGCGCTGCGCATGGCGGGCGAAAAAGCGCAAGGCGCGACGGCGTACGTCACGCTGGAACCCTGTAGCCATCACGGTCGCACGCCGCCGTGCTGCGAAGCGCTGATTGCCGCGGGGGTGAGCCGCGTGGTCGCGGCGATGCAGGACCCGAACCCGCAGGTCGCGGGGCGCGGTTTGTACCGTTTGCAGCAGGAAGGGGTCGACGTCAGCCATGGGCTGATGATGAACGAAGCCGAAGCGCTGAATAAAGGCTTTCTTAAGCGGATGCGCACCGGCTTTCCCTGGATCCAGTTAAAAATGGGCGCATCGCTGGATGGGCGTACGGCGATGGCCAGCGGGGAGAGCCAGTGGATCACCTCGCCGCAGGCGCGGCGCGATGTGCAGCGCCTGCGCGCGCAAAGCCACGCCATCCTGACCAGCAGCGCGACGGTGCTAGCGGATGACCCGGCGCTAACCGTACGCTGGGACGAGCTCAACGCCGACACCCAGGCGCTGTACCCGCAGGAAAACCTGCGTCAGCCTTTACGCATCGTTATCGATAGTCAGAATCGCGTCACGCCGCAGCATCGTATCGTGGAGCAGGCGGGTGAAACGCTATTTGCCCGTACCCGTGAAGATAAACGCCAGTGGCCGGAGAACGTACGCACGCTGCTGGTGCCGGAGCATAATGGTCGCCTCGATCTGGTGGTACTGATGATGCTGCTGGGCAAACAGCAAATTAATTCGATTTGGGTGGAAGCAGGCTCCACCCTTGCCGGCGCGCTGCTGGAGGCCGGGCTGGTGGACGAGCTTATCGTTTATATTGCGCCTAAACTGTTAGGCAGTGATGCGCGCGGATTATGTGTACTGCCGGGGCTTGAGAAACTTGAGCAAGCCCCCCATTTCAAATTCAATGAGATACGTCATGTAGGCCCGGATATTTGCCTGCATTTAGTGAACGCTTGATTTCCCCGGACAAAAGGGAAAGCAGTGCGCCGATTATTATGATAGAATCCGCCCCCCTTGCGGGGCCAAATGAACTGAACCCGAAGGAAGAGTATGAACATTATTGAAGCTAACGTTGCTACCCCGGACGCTCGCGTCGCCATCACCATTGCGCGTTTCAACAACTTTATCAACGACAGCCTGCTGGATGGCGCGATTGACGCCCTGAAGCGTATTGGCCAGGTCAAAGATGAAAACATTACCGTTGTTTGGGTTCCAGGCGCGTATGAGCTGCCGCTGGCGGCTGACGCACTGGCGAAAACCGGTAAGTATGACGCGGTGATCGCGCTGGGTACCGTTATCCGTGGCGGCACTGCGCACTTTGAATATGTGGCTGGCGGTGCAAGCAATGGCCTGGCGCACGTCGCTCAGGACAGCGGAATCCCGGTAGCTTTCGGTGTTCTGACCACAGAAAGTATTGAACAAGCCATCGAACGCGCTGGCACCAAAGCCGGTAACAAAGGCGCTGAAGCAGCGCTGACCGCGCTGGAAATGATTAACGTATTGAAAGCCATCAAGGCCTGATTTTTGTAAGGGGAATTCCGTGAAACCTGCTGCTCGTCGCCGCGCCCGTGAGTGTGCTGTCCAGGCGCTTTACTCCTGGCAGTTGTCCAAAAACGACATCGCTGATGTCGAATACCAGTTCCTGGCGGAACAGGATGTGAAAGATGTAGACGTTCTGTATTTCCGCGAACTGCTGTCCGGAGTGGCGACTAACAGCGCGTATCTCGACGGCCTGATGAAGCCGTATCTTTCTCGTCTGCTGGACGAGCTGGGTCAGGTGGAAAAAGCGGTGCTGCGTATCGCACTGTTTGAGCTGTCAAAGCGTAGCGATGTCCCGTACAAAGTTGCGATTAACGAAGCCATCGAACTGGCGAAAACCTTTGGCGCTGAAGATAGCCATAAGTTTGTCAACGGCGTGCTGGACAAAGCTGCCCCGGTAATTCGTCCTAACAAAAAGTAAACTCCAGGGCCGGTTTTTGTAGAGTCTCACTCTTGCAAACCGGCCTTATTCTTTTCTTTTTCTGAGGCATAACGTATGGCATGCGGCGAATTTTCCCTGATTGCCCGTTATTTTGATCGCGTAAAAAGCGCTCGTCTTGATGTTGAAACCGGCATTGGCGACGACTGCGCGCTCCTGAACATCCCCGAGAAAAAAACGCTGGCAATCAGCACCGACACCCTGGTGGCGGGAAACCATTTTTTACCCGATATCGACCCTGCAGACCTCGCCTATAAAGCGCTGGCGGTCAACCTGAGCGACCTGGCGGCAATGGGCGCTGAACCGGCGTGGTTAACCCTGGCCCTGACCCTGCCGGAAGCAGACGAAGCCTGGCTTGAAGCCTTTAGCGACAGCCTGTTCGTGCAGCTCAACTATTATGATATGCAACTCATTGGCGGCGATACCACGCGCGGACCGCTGTCGATGACGCTGGGTATCCATGGCTTTGTGCCGACGGGACGCGGTCTGAAGCGTTCCGGGGCGAAGCCGGGAGACTGGATTTACGTCACCGGCACGCCCGGAGACAGCGCCGCGGGTCTGGCGATTTTGCAGGATCGGCTGCACGTTCAAGATAACGCCGACGCGGATTATTTCCTGGCGCGCCATCTGCGTCCGCTGCCGCGGGTTCTACAGGGGCAGGCGCTGCGCGATTTGGCGAACTCCGCCATCGATCTCTCCGACGGCCTGATTTCCGACCTCGGGCATATTCTTAACGCCAGCGGCTGCGGCGCGCGCGTCGATCTCGATGCGATGCCGTTCTCGGATGTGATGCTGCGCCAGGTTGAGACGGAACAGGCGCTGCGCTGGGCGCTCTCCGGCGGTGAGGATTATGAGCTGTGCTTTACCGTGCCTGAACTCAATCGCGGGGCGCTGGACGTGGCCCTTGCCAATCTCGGCGCGCGCTTTACCTGTATTGGACAGATACTTCCGCAATCGGAAGGTCTGCAGTTCATGCGCGAAGGTAAGCCCGTTACGTTCGATTTTAAGGGATACGATCATTTTGGCGCGGAGTAGAGATGTGGCGAAAAGCCGCCTGAAGATGAGCAACCCCTGGCATCTGCTGGCAACGGGATTCGGCAGCGGCCTTAGCCCGGTGGTTCCCGGCACCATGGGATCGCTGGCGTCGATCCCCTTCTGGTATCTGCTCACCTTACTCCCCTGGCAGCTCTATTCGCTGGCGGTGATGATGAGCATCTGCATTGGCGTCTATATTTGCCACCGTACGGCGAAAGATATGGGCACCCACGATCACGGCAGCATCGTCTGGGATGAGTTCGTGGGGATGTGGATTACCCTGATGGCTTTACCGACGATGGACTGGCAGTGGGTCGCCGCCGGCTTTGTGATTTTCCGCCTCTTTGATATGTGGAAGCCGTGGCCTATCCGCTGGTTCGACCGCAATATTCACGGCGGGATGGGGATCATGGTCGACGATATTGTCGCCGGGGTGATTTCCGCTGGGGCGCTGTATGTGATTGGCCACCACTGGCCGATTGGACTTTTCTAAATAAAATCCGGCCCGCCCCTGGGAAATCGAGCAGGCAGGCATTTCCCGGAGGCGGTGCTGGCGCACCTTTCCGGGCTACCGGCCCGCAGGCGTGGGTGAGTCAGTAGCCCGGGCAGACGCTTTGCGTCGCCCCGGGAGCAGAGTGGCACCATTCCCGGAGACGGCGCTGCGCACCTGTCCGGGCTACCGGCTCGCAGGCGTGGGTGAACCCGTCGTCCGCAGAGGTTGGTGTACTTGTAGCCCGGCTAAGCGCAGCGCGAGCCGGGAATCTGGTAGGGAACCGCGCGTTACTTGAACCCGACGATCGGGTGCGGTTTATACGGCGTCTCCAGCTTTTCAATCTGCTCCGGCGTCAGCGTTAAATCGACCGCATGCAGCAGCTCATCCAGCTGCTCCTGCCGTGAGGCGCCGATAATCGGCGCGGCCACGCCGGGTTTGCTCAATAACCAGGCCAGCGCCACCTGGGCGCGGTTGGCATCAAGCTCTTCCGCGACTTCGGCCAGGTTTGTCGCAATCTGTTCATCATTCTCATCCATGGCGTTGTAGAGCGATTTACCGACTTCATCTGATACCAGACGGGCGGTAGTTTCCCCCCACGGGCGAGTCAGGCGGCCACGCGCCAGCGGGCTCCACGGCATCACCGCGACGCCTTCCCGACTGCACAGCGGCAGCATCTCATTTTCTTCTTCGCGATAAATCAGATTGTAATGATCCTGCATGGTGACGAAGCGGGCCCAGTTATTCTGCGTCTGCAGCGCTAACGCCTGGGCAAACTGGCGGGCGTGCATCGACGATGCGCCGATATAGCGGGCTTTACCCGCCTTGACGACATCGTTGAGCGCTTCGAGGGTTTCTTCAATGGGCGTGGCGTAATCCCAACGATGGATCTGCAGCAGATCGACATACTCCATGCCGAGGCGACGCAGGCTGTCGTCGATGGAACGCAGGATCTGCGCGCGCGACAGCCCCTGCGGCAGATCGCCCACCTGATGGTAAACCTTGGTGGCGACGATCACGGAATCGCGGCGGGCGTACTCGCGCAGCGCGCGCCCGAGGATCTCTTCGCTGCTGCCGTCAGAGTAGTTATTCGAGGTGTCGAAGAAGTTAATGCCGCCTTCGAGAGCGTATTTTATCAGCGGGCGGCTGCTCTCTTCCGGTAAGGTCCAGGCATGGTTACCGCGGTCCGGTTCGCCAAAGGTCATGCAGCCCAGACAGAGACGGGAAACGCGGAGATCGGTATCGCCAAGAGGGATGTAGTGCATAGTGCGCTCCTGCTACGAATAAAGGGTATCCTTTAAGCATAGCAGGAGCGGTGGCGGCAATTATGCCAGCCAGGCGTGGATTTTGGCTTCGATGCCGGCGGCGTCCAGGCCGAGGTCGGCATGCGCTTCTTCCTGGGTTCCCTGCGGGATGAAGAAATCAGGCAGGCCGAGATTCAGTACCGGAACCGCGCGGCGGCGCGACATCAGCAGCTCGTTTACGCCGCTGCCGGCACCGCCCATGATGGCGTTCTCTTCCAGGGTGACCAGCACCTCGTGTTCTGCGGCCAGCTGTAGTACCAGCGCCTCATCCAGCGGTTTGGCAAAGCGCATATCCACCAGGGTGGCGTTAAGCTTTTCCGCGACTTTTGCGGCCTGCGGCAGCAGCGTACCGAAATTCAGAATCGCGATTTTTTCACCTTCGCGCTTCACCACGCCTTTACCGATAGGCAGCGAAGCCAGCGGTTCAAACGGCGCGCCGGTACCGGAGCCGCGCGGATAGCGCACCGCGCACGGGCCGTCGTTATAGTGATAACCGGTATACAGCATCTGGCGGCATTCGTTCTCGTCGCTCGGGGTCATGATAACCATATCCGGGATGCAGCGCAGGAAGGAGATATCAAACGCGCCCTGGTGAGTTTGCCCATCGGCGCCGACGATACCCGCGCGGTCGATAGCGAACAGCACCGGCAGCTTCTGGATGGCGACATCGTGAATCACCTGGTCATAGGCGCGCTGCAGGAAGGTGGAGTAAATCGCCACCACCGGCTTATAGCCGCCAATCGCCAGCCCGGCGGCAAAGGTTACCGCGTGCTGCTCGGCAATGGCCACGTCGAAATACTGGTCGGGATATTTTTTTGAGAACTCGACCATCCCCGAGCCTTCGCGCATCGCTGGCGTAACGGCCATCAGCTTGTCATCTTTCGCGGCGGTTTCGCACAGCCAGTCGCCGAAGATTTTCGAGTAAGAGGGCAGGCCACCGCTGCTTTTCGGCAGCACGCCGCTGGTATGATCGAATTTCGGCACCGCGTGGAAGGTGATCGGGTCTTTTTCGGCGGGCTCATAGCCGCGGCCTTTTTTAGTCATAATATGCAGGAACTGCGGCCCTTTGAGGTCGCGCATGTTCTTCAGCGTATTAACCAGACCGATAACGTCGTGGCCGTCCACCGGCCCAATGTAGTTAAAGCCCAGCTCTTCAAACAGCGTCCCCGGAACCACCATCCCTTTGATATGTTCCTCGGTGCGTTTGAGCAGCTCTTTAATCGGCGGCACGCCGGAGAAGACCTTTTTGCCGCCTTCGCGCAGCGTGGAGTAGAGTTTTCCGGAAAGCAGCTGTGCCAGGTGATTGTTTAGCGCGCCGACGTTCTCGGAGATCGACATTTCGTTGTCGTTGAGCACTACCAGCAGATCGGGTTTGATATCGCCAGCGTGGTTCATCGCTTCAAACGCCATTCCCGCGGTTATCGCCCCGTCGCCGATCACGCAGACCGCGCGGCGCTGCTTATCTTCTTTGGCAGCGGCGATGGCTATCCCGATGCCGGCGGAGATGGAGGTAGACGAGTGGCCGACGCTCAGGACGTCATACTCGCTTTCTCCGCGCCACGGGAAGGGGTGCAGACCACCTTTCTGGCGGATAGTGCCGATCCGATCGCGGCGTCCGGTCAGAATTTTATGTGGGTAAGCCTGGTGGCCGACGTCCCAGATTAGGCGATCGAAAGGCGTGTTATAGACGTAGTGCAGCGCCACGGTCAGTTCTACCGTGCCGAGGCCGGAGGCAAAGTGCCCGCTGGAACGGCTGACGCTGTCCAGCAGGTAACGCCGCAGTTCGTCGCACAGTTTCGGCAGGCTATCTTTCGGCAACAAACGCAACTCCTGGGTGGAATCCACCAGTGCCAGGGTCGGGTATTTGGCAATATCAAAACTCATCAGAGACTCATTTATTGTTTATTTATCACGCTGAATTATGTAATTCGCGAGCGCTTCCAGTGCCGTGGTATCCAGAGATTGCGCGGCCAGCTCAGTTAACGACCGGCGGGCGTCGGTAATCAGGTCATGGGCCTTTTTCCGGGCTTGCTCAAGTCCCAGAAGGGCGGGGTAGGTACTTTTGCCCAGCTGCTGGTCGGCTCCCTGACGTTTGCCAAGGGTGGCAGTATCCCCTACCACGTCGAGAATGTCATCCTGGACCTGGAAGGCGAGACCGATATTCTCAGCGTATCGATCGAGAGCGGGTAGCGCCCTGCGCCCGGCGTCACCTGCGCTCAGCGCGCCCATCCGTACCGCGGCGCGAATCAACGCGCCGGTTTTATGGCGATGAATACGCTCCAGCGACGCCAGGTCAACCTGATGGCCTTCCGCTTCCAGATCCAGCGCCTGACCGCCGCACATGCCAGCGATGCCGCTGGCTTGCGCCAGTTCGGAAATCATCGCCAGGCGATCGCGATCCGGCACTTCAGCCATGGGCGCATCGCTTAGTATAGAAAACGCCAGCGTTTGTAGAGCGTCTCCGGCAAGAATTGCGTTCGCTTCGCCGAATTTTATATGGCAGGTCGGCTGGCCGCGGCGTAAATCGTCATCGTCCATCGCCGGGAGGTCGTCGTGCATCAGCGAATAAGCATGAATGCATTCAACGGCGGCGGCAGGGGCGTCCAGCGTAGCGCGGCTGACGCCAAACATGTCGCCGGTGGCGTAAACCAGGAACGGGCGCAGGCGTTTGCCGCCTAATAATGCGCCATACTGCATGGCTTCAACCAGCGGAGTGTTCTGAAAAGGCTGCGGGGCGATAAAACGGCGCAGCGCTGCGTTAGCCTGCTCAACGCACGCCTGTAGCTGTTGCGGGAAGTCCATTTATTCAGCGTCCGGTGTGAAAGGCGTAAGCGGCGCGTCTTCGCTATCCGCCAGCAGAATTTGTACGCGCTGCTCGGCCTGCTGCAGCTTTGCCTGCCCCTGGCGCGCCAGCTGGATCCCACGCTCAAATTCGCCGAGCGCTTCTTCTAACGGCAGCGCGCCGCTTTCCAGACGATTAACAATTTGCTCCAGCTCGCCCAGGGCGGTTTCGAAGCTGGCCGGGGCCTCATTTTTCTTTGGCATAGTGAATATAGACTCTTTTAATGTCTCGATGGCTATCAATATGGTAACGAAGTCGCGCGGTTAATCAAATAACGCGCAATGCCAGGTGAAAAGCGCCCAATAGTGGTATACTCCGCGCCCTGGATGCAGACGCCGGTTGCGCCTGTACAACTTTTTATGCTTAAAGCCCCGTCGGGCTTGCCAACGAATAGTGTCGCCATGAAGTTTATCATTAAATTGTTCCCGGAAATCACCATCAAAAGCCAATCTGTGCGATTGCGCTTCATTAAAATTTTAACCGGGAACATTCGTAACGTTCTCAAAAACTATGATGAGACGCTTGCCGTCGTTCGTCACTGGGATCATATCGAGGTCCGGGCGAAGGATGAAAATCAGCGCCCGGCCATTCGTGACGCCCTGACCCGTATCCCGGGTATCCACCATATTCTGGAAGTCGAAGACGTTCCTTATACCTCCCTGCACGATATTTTCGAGCAGACGCTGCCGCTGTGGCGTGAAGCGCTGGAAGGTAAAACCTTCTGCGTGCGCGTTAAGCGTCGCGGTAAGCATGAGTTTACCTCAATCGAAGTGGAGCGCTACGTCGGCGGCGGCTTGAACCAGCATATTGAAACGGCGCGCGTAAAGCTGACCGACCCCGATGTGACGGTTAACCTCGAGATTGAAAACGATCGTCTGCTGCTGGTGAAAGGGCGCTACGAAGGTATCGGTGGTTTCCCGATCGGTACCCAGGAAGACGTGCTGTCGCTGATTTCCGGCGGGTTCGACTCCGGCGTCTCCAGCTATATGCTGATGCGCCGCGGCTGCCGCGTGCATTACTGCTTCTTTAACCTTGGCGGCGCGGCCCATGAAATCGGCGTGCGTCAGGTTGCGCACTATCTGTGGAACCGCTTCGGCAGCTCGCACCGCGTGCGCTTCGTGGCGATCAACTTCGAGCCGGTGGTGGGCGAGATTCTTGAGAAAGTCGACGACGGCCAGATGGGCGTGGTGCTCAAGCGCATGATGGTGCGTGCGGCGTCAAAAGTCGCCGAGCGCTACGGCGTTCAGGCGCTGGTCACCGGCGAAGCGTTAGGCCAGGTGTCCAGCCAGACGCTGACCAACCTGCGCCTGATTGACAACGTCTCTGATACCCTGATTCTGCGTCCGCTGATTTCGCACGATAAAGAGCACATTATTGACCTCGCGCGTGAAATCGGCACCGAAGATTTTGCCCGCACCATGCCGGAATACTGCGGCGTTATCTCGAAGAGCCCGACCGTGAAAGCGGTGAAGGCGAAGATCGAGGCGGAAGAAGAGCACTTCGATTTTAGCATCCTTGAGAAAGTGGTAGCGGAAGCGAGCAATATTGATATCCGCGATATCGCTCAGCAGACCGAGCAGGACGTGGTGGAAGTGGAAACCGTCAGCGGTTTTGGCCCTAACGACGTTATCCTCGATATCCGCTCTATCGACGAGCAGGACGATAAGCCGCTGAAGGTGGAGGGCGTGGACGTGGTTTCGCTACCTTTCTATAAGCTGAGCACCAAATTTGGCGATCTCGACCAGAATAAAACTTGGCTGCTGTGGTGTGAACGCGGGGTGATGAGCCGCCTGCAGGCGCTGTATCTGCGCGAGCAGGGTTTTGAAAACGTGAAGGTTTATCGCCCCTAGTTCCTCACTAGCAAGGCCAATCATTAAAAACGGCAACCCTGGGTTGCCGTTTTGCGTTTATTCGTAGTAGTTATAAATTCCTGCCGCCATCACCAGTTGGGAAGCGACTTCGTGCGCTTTTTCGCGTCCAACCAGCAGATCGATCATCTTCAAGGCGAAATCAATAGAGGTTCCCGGCCCCTGACTGGTGAGCAGCTTGACGCGAGCATCCCAGACGACGCGCTTATCCTGCCACTGCTCGGCGGGGATCTGCTCTTTCAGCGCCGGAAATCCGGTCATATTGCCGATGGGGAAAAGGTTGTGCGGTACCAGCACGGTCGCCGCCGCGGCGCAAATCGCCGCAACGATGCGCCCGGAAAGATGAAACTGGCGTACCGTTTCAACCAGCAGCGGGCTGTCGCGAAAGTACTCCGCGCCTTTAATGCCGCCGGGCAGAACAAGGATATCGAAATCGCCGTCGGCCACTTCCACCAGCGGCGCATCGGCCAGCAGCTTAACGCCGCGCGAGCAGACGATGGTCAGGCTGCCATCGCCAGCGACGCTGGCGGTGGTGACCTTTATGCCGCCGCGAACGAGTAAATCAATGGTGGTGACCGCTTCGGTCTCTTCGCTACCAGGGGCGAGGCAAATCAGTGCCGACGCGCTCATATTCATTCTCCTTACGCTTTACCAGTTCAAACAGGCGGGTATTCTCGGGTACGGCGATACCGTGGGCTCGGGCGCGTTTTAACAGAAAACCGGTGATATAGTCGATTTCCGTATGGCGCTGGGCGAGAATGTCCTGCAGCATTGAGGAGGTATTTTCTGCCGTACTTTCAATAACCTGATGCACATAGAATAACAGGTTTTCCGGCGAGGTATGCATCCCCTCGCGATCCATCACCGCCGCAACTTCATAACAAATAGCGGCAACCTCCTGCGGGTATTCGCGCAAGTCGCCGTTCTGACAGTTTTTCAGCGCCGTCAGCGGGTTAATCACACAGTTGACCGCCAGCTTGCTCCAGATCGCGGGGTAGATATTGTTATGCCAGGCGACGTCGGGCAGCACGCCCTGCAGCACATCGGCAAGATAGCTATAATCCTGTGGGTAATCCTTCGCCGGGCCAATATGACTGGTGCCGTTGGCGACGTGGACGATAACGTTGCCGTCGCGGCGGGCCGCCTGCGTTGTCGAAGCCAGCAGCAGCGGCTGTTTGAGGGTCTTCAGCTCGTCAATGGTACCCATGCCGTTGTGCATGAGCAGAACAGGTACTGACGAGGGCAGGATGGCGCTCAGGTTTTTCACCGCGTTCGAGACTTGCCAGGCTTTTAGGGTGACCAGCAGCAGGTCGCTGCTGGCAAGAAAGTCAGGATCGTTAGCGGTAAATGATTCATTAAACACGCTGCCGTCGGTATCAATGACATTGACGCTACAGAACGGCTGGGGGACGCGTAACCAGCCCTGGACTTCATGTCCCTGTTTGTACAGCGCAGTTAGCCATAACTGTCCCAGCGCACCGCATCCGAGTACGGTTACTTTCATTATTCCTCCTCACCTGTGAGTGCTGCATCAGGTGCTCATGGCTAAAGTATAGCGTTATCAGTTATCCTTTCGGGATAACAAGTTGAGTTATGTCGCGTTGCGGGTATTATGCAACGCAAAAGAAACGGAAGGAGAGGAAAAGATGCCATCTTTCGATATTGTCTCTGAAGTCGATCTTCAGGAAGTTCGAAACGCCGTAGAGAACGCGACCCGTGAAGTTGAATCGCGTTTTGATTTTCGTAACGTCGAAGCGAGCTTTGAGCTGAACGAAAAAAACGAGACCATCAAGGTCCTCAGCGAGTCTGATTTCCAGATTAACCAGTTGCTGGATATTCTGCGCGCGAAGCTGCTGAAACGCGGAATCGAAGGCAGTTCTATCGAGGTGCCGGATGAGTTCGTGCACAGTGGTAAGACCTGGTTCGTCGATGCGAAGCTGAAGCAGGGCATTGAGAGCGCGACGCAGAAAAAAATCGTCAAGCTTATTAAGGACAGCAAGCTGAAGGTACAGGCGCAGATTCAGGGCGAAGAGATTCGCGTTACCGGTAAGTCTCGCGACGACCTGCAGGCGGTTATGGCGCTGGTGCGCGGCGGTGATTTAGGTCAGCCGTTCCAGTTCAAAAACTTCCGCGATTAAAATAGCGCTATCGCTGTTTTTGTCTGCCGGGTAAGGCGTTAACCGCCGCCCGGCAGAAGACAAACTCATCGCTTAAAACGTTTTTTGGCCTGCGTAAAGCAGGTTATTTCGCGTTTAGATTCCTTTGATCGCCTGCTCAATCTCGAAGCGGTTGGTGATCTTGCTGTCGATTTTGATATACACCGAACGCTCTTCGGCGATCACCAGAGCTTCTTTTACGCCCTCTTTAGCCTGTAAACGTTCCTCTAGCATTTTATCCGCCGCGATATCCTCCGGGATCTCGACCCGCAGGCTGCTGACGTACGGCGGTTCGCTCATGGTGCTGGCCACCAGTAGCCACAGCATCGCCAGCAGGGCGCCGAGCAGGAAGACGGTTTGCGAGTCAAAAAAGCCGTCCACCCAGCCGCCGAGCGCTCCGCCGATGGCCACGCCGAGGAACTGGCTGGTGGAATAAATTCCCATCGCGGTGCCTTTATAGCCGGCCGGTGATTCTTTGCTGATTAACGACGGAAGTAGAGCTTCCAACAGGTTAAACGCGAGGAAAAATAGCTGAACGCCGGCAACCAGTTCCCAGAAATAGCCCCCGGCGCCCCAAAGTACGATCTCAGCGATCAGCAGGATGGCGACGCACAGCAGGAAGACGCGTTTCATTTTGCGCTTCACTTCGGCGTAGATAATAAATGGTACCACCGCAACAAATGAGACCAGCATGGTGACCAGATAGATTTTCCAGTGCTCGGCGGCGGGGAAACCGGCGGCTTCCAGCTGGCCCGGCAGGGCGACAAAAGTCGACATCAGCATGATATGCAGGCACATAATACCGAAATTGAGCTTCAGTAGTTTTGGCTCAGCAAGGACTTTGCTGAAGCAGCCCTTCACCATACCGGACTCGCGGTTCAGCACGTGATTCTGGCTGTTTGGCACTACCCACAGCGTCAGCAGAATCCCGAGCGTCGCCAGGAAGGCGATCATCCAGAACAGGGCGTGCAGGCCTAACTGATGGGTAACGATAGGCCCGAGAACCATTGCAATAGCAAAGGTGACGCCAAAGCTGACGCCGATAAACGCCATGGCTTTAGTGCGGTTCTGCTCGCGGGTTAAATCGGAAAGCAGCGCCATCACCGCAGCGGCAATCGCCCCGGAACCCTGCAGCGCGCGGCCAAGAATAATCCCCCAGATCGAGTCGGAAAGCGCCGCGATAACGCTGCCAACGACGAAGATTAACAGGCCGCCGACGATCAGCGGTTTACGCCCAATGCGGTCGGAAAGCAGTCCGAAAGGAATCTGGAATATCGCCTGGGCCAGCCCGTAAATGCCGATTGCCAGGCCGATAAGGGCCTCGCTTGCGCCCTGTAACGCCATGCCGTAAGTGGTCAGAACCGGCAGGACCATAAACATGCCGAGCATGCGCAAAGAGAATACGGTCCCCAAACCCCAGGTCGCGCGCAGTTCGCCTGGCGTCATTTTATTATCGTTCATTACCACCTCAATATAAAAACTGCGCCTAGTGTAGTGGGGGGAAACAGAAGCGTAAATAAATGTTTGTTTAACAGATATTACGACTGTGTTGCATGATGAGGTGAGTACGGTAGGCAAAAAAAACCAGTGGAGGAGCCTCCACTGGAGTGCAGAGATTAATGGCAGTTAAAGTCAACCCACTGGCCGCCCGCGTCGGCGGATTTAACGCACTGCTCAACCCAGTAAACGCCGTGCAGCCCGGCTTCCACGTCCGGATACCAGAAGGTCTCGAGGAATGCCCGGTCACCGCGATCCATGGCGTCGATGGCGATGGCGTAGCGGCGATAGAGGTTGGCCCACGCTTCGAACAGCCCTTCAGGGTGACCGCCGCCAATGCGGTCATCCGCCAGCGCCTGCTGGCTGAGATAGGGCATCCCGCGCTCCAGTACGCGCGCCGGTTCGCCCTGCACCTCGTAGCTCAGCTGATTTGGGCGTTCATCCCACCATTCGATGCTGGCTTTTTCGCCAATGACGCGGACTTTTTGTGAATGCATCGCGCCGCTGTTGACCGCGCTGGTCCACAGTGAACCGACGGCGCCGTTGTTATATTCCATCAGCACAAAGGCGTTATCTTCCAGCGGCGCGCGGGATTTGACGAAGCTTTGACGTGCGCACATCAGGCGGGTGATGTTCAGATTCGGCACCATCGTCTCGGCAATAAATAGCGGGTGGGTCGCCAGATCCCCCAGCACATAGCTAGGGCCAGCATATTTGGGTGTGACCCGCCAGCGGGTGGATTCCGCTTGCAGCTCAACGGCTTCATTATGAAAACCGTGGGCAAACTGCATATTGATAATGCGGATCTCGCCGAGCATCCCCTCGGCTATCATCTGCCGTGCCTGCTGGATCATCTGGTGCCCGGCATAACCGTAGGTGACGCCGATAATTTTATTCTGCTTTTTACTCAGCGCGAGCAGTTCGCGCGCTTCGTCGGCGGTAAAGCACAGCGGTTTTTCGCAGATAACGTGCAGCCCGGCTTCCAGCGCCGCTTTAGTGATAGCGAAGTGAGTATTATTCGGCGTCGTCACCGATACGGCTTCAATTCCGTCGGGGCGTTTGGCCTCCTCCGCGAACAGCGTTTTATAATCGGCGTAGCAGCGCTCAGAAGCGATGCCGAGCTGCTCGCCGAATTGACGGCCGCGCTCGGCATCGATATCAAGCGCGCCGGCCAGCAAAGTAAAGACGTTATCACGCAGCGCCGCGCAACGGTGGCTGTAGCCAATCTGGCTGGTACCGCCGCCGCCGACCATGCCCCAGCGCAGGGAGCGGGATAAGGGTTTCATGCCGTTTAACATGATGGTGCTCTCCTCAATGATAGAGATACTACGGATTTCAGATGTTGTTCTGTATACCCGCGCTCGCCGAGCGCGGATGTGGCAGCCGGGTTTTACATCTCTCCACGCGCTTCGCGTTCTTTCAGTTCATGCATAATCTGCGGGTATTGCTTATCCAGCCGGTAAAACAGCAGGGTGATAATGACAACGATCCACAGGAAGAAAGAGCCGTAGAGATAAACGTGGTTAATCATGTCGATAGCGCTTTGCGGCTGAACGCCGGATCCGCTGCTGGAGCTGACGTAACCCGCCATGCTCAGCAGGCCGGAGATAACCGCGGCGGCAATACCTGCGCCGAGTTTCGTCCCAACGGAACCGGCGGAGAAGATCATCCCTTCCTGCCTGACGCGCGTTTTCCACTGGCCGAATTCGACGGCATCGCCGCAGAAGCCAAACAGCACGGCGTTCAGCGGGGCGAAGCCAATACCGCGAATAATCGCGTTTGCCAGCGCCCAGTGATAATCATCAGAGTTAAACATAAACAGCACCTGGCCGATGGTCGCCAGCACGATGCCGCAGAGGGCAACGTTGCGTTTACCGTATTTGCGGATAGGCACCGAGCTCAGGAAGGTGAAAATAATAATGCAGGCGGTTTCGGCAACGAAAATGGAGCTATAGAAGGTATCGTCGCCGAGCACGTAGCGGCAGTAGTAAGGCAGCGCGATCCCCACCACGGTGTAGTACACGCTTTGCGCGGCCCACAGGATTGCGCTGGCCCAGAAGTACTGGTTACGAAAAAGCGCGGAAAGCTGGGTCTTTACCGGTACGTTTCCCTGTTTCTCTCGCGCTTTGATGACGACCTTCTCTTCGCATTTATAAAAGCAAAACAGCAGCAACAGCAGCGCCAGAAAAGCCCAAATCGACATGGTTTTAATCCACGCCGCCTGATCGTCGCCAAAGTACTTCACCAGCGGCAGCGTGCAGGCAACGGCGAGGATACGACCAAAAGGCGACATCGACATGCGGGTGATGCTGAGCATATCCCTTTCCCAGGAGGCGCGGGTCATCATCGCAGAAAGGCTGCCGTAGGGGAGGTTGATGGCGGTATAACACACGGTGGTGCAGAAGTTATAGGCCACCAGCAGATAGAGAAACTGCAGCATGCCGGTGGTCTGCGGGACGGTGAACAGTAAAATTGCCGATACGGCGTAGGGCACGCTCATCCACAGCAGCCAGGGGCGTGATTTCCCCCAGCGAGAGTTCGTGCGTTCCACCATCAGGCCCATGATGACATCGGAAACGCCGTCAAACAGACGGGAGATCAGCATTACCAGGCCAACGGTGGCGATGCTGATGCCGACATAGTCGGTATAAAACAGGGTTAAAACCGTGCCGATCATGCCGAAAACGACGTTACAGGCGGTATCGCCGCCGCCGTAAGCGATTCGGGTGGCCCAGCTTAGCTTATCGCCGCGTGCCGCCGCCGGAGAGAGAAGAATCTGCTGTTCACTCATGGTCAATTCCTTTGTCTGGGAGGACAAGTCAGGACCTCTGCGCCAGTTCCACCGGCACGACCTTATCCTGAATATCAGCCAGAACATAAGGAAATGTTTATTTCGTTTCAATGGTTGTTTGGAATTTAATTTCTGTATATGCGAGGTGGATCGAAAAATCGTAAAAATTGAGCCGTAATTTCCTGGCTACAGCTATCAAGACATTCTGATTGATAAGGTTATTAATTGTTTTTATGAACGATATTTCATTTGTTTTTTGTATGAATTTGATGATTTTTCGCTGTGACTTTTGAGGTGAATCGATACTTCACGGCATTTTTTATTTTTCATTATTCATTTAAATGAAATTAATTTTTCTTTTTTGGGCGGGCGTTTTTTTGAAGCACGCCCGCCTTAACGTCAACGTTTTAAAATGTACTTCTGACGGGCGCGGTTGAAGCGGTGGGTTTTGGCTCCGGGTCAGCCGCAAAAACACCTTTGGCCGCCAGCCCGGCGACGGTAATCGCCGCCGGAATGCCAAGGATCAGGAATACGCTTTCGAAGCTGATATTCAGCGCCAGCATTTCCGCCCCGGCGAAGGCGCTGAGGATGGCGCCCAGGCGGCCAACGCCGTGCATCCAGCTGGAGCCGGTGGCCCGCGCCTCGGTAGGATAGTAGCGGGCGGAGAGCGCGTTCATGCCGGTATTGGCGCCGTTTAAGCAGGCTCCGCTGATAAACGCCAGCAGGCAGATGAGCGCAAAGCTTGCCGCGGCATAGCCCATCGCCATCGTAAACAGGCCGCCAACCGCGTATATCAGCCCGAGCGCCCGATGGGGGTTGATCCGGTCCATTAGCCAGCCCGCAAACAGCGAGCCGAGGGTTCCTCCCGCCTGGTACATGGCGGTCATCACCGCCGCCTGGCTGACCGTTAAGCCCACCTCTTTTACCAGCGTCGGTAGCCAGCTGCCGAGGAGGTAGACCAAAAAAAGCCCCATAAAGTAGACCAGCCAGAGCATCATTGAGCCGAAGCGATACTGGCGGGAGAGGACGATGCGCATGGCATTTGCCTGGACGGGCTGCGTCGGCAGGCTGAACTCGGCCTCATCGGGGATTTGTCCCGGATAAAGGCGCTGCAAAATTCGCCGAATACGTTCGGCTGGCGCGCGCTTAACCACCAGAAAACGCACTGATTCCGGTAACAGCCAGATCAGGACCGGCGCGAACAGCAGCGGGAGGATCCCGCCAAGCAGCATCAGCGAATGCCAGCCAAACTGCGGGATCAGCCAGGAGGCGGAGAAACCGCCCGCTGCCGCGCCAAAGGTGAAGCCGCAAAAAATAATCGTAATCAGAAACGAGCGCTGGCGCTCCGGCGCGTACTCGGACACCAGGGTGCCGATATTCGGCATCGCGGCGCCTAACCCCAGCCCGGTCAGAAAACGAAAAACCATCATCTGCTCAATATTTTGTGAAAGGGCGGTGGCGATGGTCCAGAAGCCGAAGAAGAAGACGCTATTGATGATAATTTTCTTCCGTCCCAGCCAGTCGGCGAGGGGGCCGGAGAAAATAGCGCCCAGCGCCAGGCCTATCAGCGCGGCGCTAATGACGAAACCGAGCTCGTGGTTGCTTACTCCCCATTCCTGCTTCAGCGTTGGGGCGATAAATCCCATGATGGCGATATCAAAACCGTCGAGCGCGATAACGCAGAAGCCCAATAATACCACCAGCTTCTGAAAGCGGCTGAGCGGATTGGCGTTGATTAACTCCCTGACGTCCAGGCGTTGAGTCTGAGTCATGGGGCTCTCCTTATGCGCAAGGGCGCAGGTAGGACTGCGCGGCGTTAAACAGCAGCTGAGCGCGAGCGAGCGCAGGCAGAGCGCCCCGGGCGCCGCTGAGCGGAACCTCGACAGAGACCGGCAGCGTGGCCGGAAGCGCCGCCATCAGGCCGTGCAGGTCGAGTCCGCCTTCGCCGGGCACCTGGCGCGCGGCGCGGGCCTGGTAAATCAGCTCCTGCTCGTCAGCGGGGGCTTGCGGCGAAGCGTCGCAAAGCTGCATATAGTTGAGGTAATTTTGCGGGAGCGTGGCGAGGGTCGAAAGGGATTCGCCTGCCCGCCAGAAGTGAATGGCATCAATTAAAATACCGATATCGCTGCGGCCGCTGGCGGCGATCAGCGCCTGGGCTTCGGCGATGGTGCGCAGGTGGGTCCATGGCATAGGCTCCAGGTTCATGGTTAAACCATACTCCTGGCCGGCTTCGGCCAGCCGAGCGAGATTTTCCGCGCTGCGGGCCCGGTTATCATCATTGCCGGCGACTAAAACCTGCTTCGCGCCAAGGCGCGCGGCGGTATCAAGGAACAGCCGCAATCGGGCGTTCAGTGCAAAATCCGGCGTCAGGCGGACAATCTCAACGTCCGAGACGCGAACGCCGGTTGCCATCAGCGCCGCCAGGGTATCGCGAACGGCGGGGGTATCGCCGAGCATAGCGTAATCCGGATCCGACGGGGTTGCGGGAAGCAGGCGCAGGCCTACGTGAGTGAAGCCGGCCTGGGCCGCAATGCGTACCTGTTCCGGTGGTGGGACATCAAGTAGGGTAAGCGCGGCGAGTGACAGGGTTCGCATGTTCATAAAGGACTCCAGTACAGTTGCAGGTTGTTGTTGTTATGCGTATTGCCGTCCCTGGTGAAATGCTTTTACTGCGTTGTTTTATTTATATTTGCTGCCAGGTTTTTTCCGACCAGATAACCAAAGGTCATCGCCGGACCCAGCGTGATACCGCCGCTGGGATAGAATCCCCGCATCACGCTCGACATGTCGTTGCCGATGGCGAAAAGCCCCTGAATCGGCTGCTGCTGCGCGTTGAGAACCCGCGCATTTTCATCGGTGATTAATCCGCTGAAGGAGCCCAGCGAGCCGGGCAAAATGCGTACCGCATAAAAAGGCGCATGGCTGAGTTTCCCAAGCGTTGGGTGCGGAGAGCGGCTGGCATCGCCCTGCGCGCGGTTGTATGCCGACGCGCCGCGCTGAAAATCCTTATCCTCGCCCTGGTCTACAAAGTCGTTAAACCGGGCGATTGTTTCCGTTAGCTGCTGCGGATTAATGGCGCAGGCTTTTGCCAGCGCTTCCGGCGTTTCGCCCGTCTGCAGATATCCGGTCCTGCGCCAGGCCTCTGGGGTAAACGGGAAGGGGCGAGCATGGCCCAATCCGTAGCGCCGCAGCGCCCGGCTGTCGGCAATCAGCCACGCCTGCGGCGTTTCGCCCGGCGGCGTCGAGTCCAGCAGCGCGGCAATAAAATCATGATAAGAGTCGGCCTCATTGGTGAAGCGTTTGCCGTTGGGCAAAACGGCAATAAAGCCAGGCTTCGCGCGTTCAACCAGATGCGGAAAGGGGAGCTGCACTCCGCTGGCGAGGGTAACGCGCGACACCGGCGCCCAGGCCATCGGGTGCCTGAGCGAATGATCAAACTGACCGCCGACCGTTTCGCCGAGCCGAATGCCATCACCCTGGTTCCCCGGAGGCGCGGCGGAAAAGTGGCCGTAGCCGCTGGCGGCGTGCGGAACCTGTTCGGCCAGACGCTGTCTGTCGTGGGGAAAGCCTCCGCAGGCGAGGATCACCGCGCCGGCGCGAACCTCCAGCGCGCCGTTGTCGCTACGTAATATCGCGCCCGTCACGCCGTTGTTGTCGGCGAGCAGACGTTCTACCGGCGCGTTAAGCTGAAAATTCACCCCCGCATCCAGCGCCGAACGCAGGAGGCGGGCGACCAGTGCGTTGCCGTTAACCAGATGCTGTCCGCGACCGGCGCGCAGCCGCTGCCAGCCGTGGCGCAGCAGGCGACAGGTGGCGTACAGCGCCGAGCGCGGTGAGCGGGTGGCGTTAAAAAAGTGCGCCATATCCGTGCCGCCGGCAATGCCCATCCCCGCGAGGCTGATGGTCTCCAGCGGAGGCCGCAGGCGATGCAGCCAGTCGCCCAACAGCCGTCCGTCAAAAGGCTGCGCCGTGACCGAGCGGCCGCCCAGCGCAGCGCCCGGTGAAGCGTGAAAATCGGGCATTTTGCTGCCGGAAAGAAACTGCACGGCGGTGCGGCGGCGGAAAAAGTCGATCATCTCCGGTCCGTACTGTAAGTAGGCGAGCAGACGCGCATCGGCAGGCTCGCCGTCCATTTCATGGCGTAAATAAGTGAGCGGTGAGCCGGGTTCTTCTTCAATACTCTCCTCTCGCGCCAGCGGATTACGCGGGATCCATAGCCAGCCGCCGGACCAGGCGCTGGTGCCGCCAATAACCGACTCCTTCTCCGCAACCAGCACGCTGGCGCCGCCGAGCGCGGCGGTGACGGCGGCAGAGAGCCCCGCCGCGCCGGAGCCGACCACCAGAACATCCACGTTTATCTGCCCGCCCATGACCGACTCCTTATTGCAGAGGTGAAAAATCAGTGGGGCGCAGAAGAACCGACTCCAGGCGCTCGACGGCAGCCAGCTCGCGGTTTTTGCGCGAGAACGTCAGCCAGCGTTCGTCCTGCGCCATACGCGCCCGACGCGCCAGGCGATCGTCGAGGCTCTCGTAGGCCCAGATGTGCACCACCTGATTGACCACGCCAATTTCGGTAAAGAAGAAGCCGATGAGCTTACCGAGATGCTCGGTTTGCACGGCGTAAGCATCGCTTTTGTACAGCGCCAGCCAGTCGGCCATTTTCAGCGGATTGATGGTGTAGGTGCGTTTTTCATAGATCATGATTTTCTCCTGTTTACAGTGCGTGTTGTTGCGCCATATGGCTGGCTGAGAGATAGCCGAAGGTCAGCGCCGGGCCGAGCGTAATGCCGGGGCCGGGATAGGTTCCGGCCATCATCGAATTCATATCGTTACCCACGGCGTAGAGGCCTTTAATCGGTTCACCCTGCTGGTTAATCACCTGAGCATCGGCGGTAGTCACCAGACCGCGCGAGGTACCGAGATCGCCGGTATAGAGGGTGACGGCATAAAACGGCGCGCGGGTCAGCGGGGCGTTACAGGCGTTTGGCCGGTGGCCGGGGTCGCCCATCGCGCGGTTATAGCTGTTGCCGCCTTTAGCGAATTCCGCATCCTGGCCCTGAGCGGCGTCGCGGTTATAGCGCGCCACCGTTTCCCCGAGGGTTTGCGGATCGAGTCCGAGGCGCTGCGCCAGCTCTGACAGCGTATCGGCCTTGTGCAGATAGCCCGCTTTTACCAGCGCGTCATTATTTACCGGGGCAGGGCGCGCCAGGCCGAGGCCGTAACGCTTCATGGCAAGGGCGTCGCAAATCAGAAAGCAGGGGGCGTTTTCTGCCCGGCTTTGCATGGCGCTGGCGAAGTGGTGATAAGAGTTGGATTCATTCACGAAGCGCACCGCGCGCTGGTTGACGGCAATCACGCCGGGTTTGGCGCGATCGGTGACCAGGTGAGGGAAGCGCTCCTGCGTGCCATCGGCATGGTGTAAAACGGAGACCGGCGCCCAGAAAAAGTTAGACGGCAGGTCAGCGCCTTCGCGGGCATTGAGCGCGGCGGCAAGGCGCAGCGCGGCGCCGTCGTTGGCAGCGGGGGACATGGTATAGTGCTCGCGGGTCTGGGGGCGATAGCGTTCAGCCAGCTTGCCTGCGGCAAAACCTCCGGCTGCCAGCACCACGCCGCAGCGGGCTTCAAGAGCCTGCTTTTGACCCTCGTGCTCAATTTCTACGCCGGTCACCTCGCCATTGCGTTCGCTCAGTGAAAGCACGTTGACGTTGAGTCTGAGCTGCATGCCTTTGCGGAAAGCGAGCGTCGCCATGCGGGCGATCAGCGCGTTGCCCATCGCCAGGCGAGTGCCCCGATGGTGCCGGAGACGATCGCGACCATAGCGCAGCAGCAGTCTGCCGCAGTGCGCGAACGAGCTAAGGGAGCGGCGCATATCAAGAAAGTGTTGGATATCGATGCGATTGACCATCATCCCGCCAAACAGCAGCATCCCCGGTGGAGGAGAGCGGAGGTCGCGAAAATGCTCACCCAGTTCTCGCCCGTCAAACTCCACCACCTCCAGCGCCCGCCCGACGTCGACGGCACCGGGTTCATCCGGGTAATAATCCGGAGAAAGCGGACGCAGGCTATATTTCACCGCCTCCTCTTTTTCCAGAAACGCCAGCGCCTCGCGTCCCGAAGCGATAAAGGCTTCGATCAGATCCTGACGATAGTTGGGCTCACCGATGATGGTCCGCAGATAGGTTTCGATTTCCTGCGGGCTGCCGCCTGCGGCCATTTTCCGCGCCTGATCGCTATCGTGGATCCACACCGCGCCGCCGGAAATGGCGGAGGTGCCGCCGAACTGCGGGGCTTTTTCCAGCATCAGCACCGACAGCCCCTTACAGCAGGCGGTCACCGCCGCGGCAAAGCCTGCGGCGCCGCTGCCGATAACGATGACGTCCCAGCTTTTCATGCCGCCGCTCCCTGTTCCTGCGCAATGGCGCCAATGAACTGCCCCATTAATTTCATCTGCGCCAGCGCCATTTCCGGCCCGGTCTGAATCGCGCAGCCGCGATCCCGGGCGAAGGCCAGAAGCGGGGTGATAACCGGGGCGGTTACCACGTCCGCGACATGCGCTGATACCGGCAGCGTTTCCAGCAGCGTTTGCGGCAGCGGTAATGGATCGAAACCGGCCATTCCCGCCGGAGAACCGTTCACCAGCACATCCAGACCGTTGAGCGTCGCGGGCAGATCGGTTAGGTGAACGTGCGGAAAATGGGTGGCCAGCCGGTTATGCAGCAGCTGAAGCGTGGCAGGATTCGGGTCATAAAGCGCCAGTTGACGGAGGCCCGCTTCGCAAAGCCCCCACGCGATGGCGCTGCCGACGCCGCCGCAGCCTGAGAGCAGCGCTTTTTTACCTGCGGCGTTAAAGCCGTGCGCCTCTGCGGCAAGCTGGAAGCCGACGCCGTCGAGCATGTCGCCCTGTAAACGGCCATCGGCCAGCTTACGGATGACGTTGACGGCATTGAGATGCTGCGCTCGCGGGGTTAACTCATCGACCAGGGCGGCGGCGCGCTGTTTGTGCGGAACGGTGACCAGCACGCCGCTCATGTTATGCCAGCCGCGTAGCGCCTGCAGATAGTCAGCAACGGCTTGCGGGGCGATATCCACCGGGATCATGACGCTGTCCATCTGCTGGTCGGCAAAGTAGCGGTTGAAATTCTCCGGCGATTTAACCTGGGTAATCGGGTGACCGATGACGGCGACGACCTGAGTGAATCCACTGACCATTTTAAACCTCATTTTGTTAAATGAATGTTGTGAAAGTATTTCAGCCGAAGCTGAGAGCGACAACGCAGAATTCGGCCATACTGGTTGTTAATCGCACCACCACTGCGATAATCGCGCTAAACCGATCTTATTGTTGCGAAAGTGTGAACAAGTATGCAAAACCAGATTCATCCCCGCGATCTGATCGTCGGCCTGCAAAAGGGGCTGGCGCTGATCCAGCTATTTTCAAAAGAGCACCCGCGACTCACCGTGCCGCAGGCGGCGAAAATGAGCGGCCTGACGCAAAGCGCCGCGCGGCGGTTTTTCCTTACTCTGCTGCACGAGCGCTACCTGCAAACCGACGGACGCTACTACTGGCTGACGCCCAAAGCGTTAAGGCTGGGGCAGGCGTATGTTGACTCGGCGCAGTTCCCGCGCATGGTACGGCCGATCGTTGAGTACATCGCCAGCCGGACGGAAGAGCACGCTTCAGTGGGGGTGATAGATGATGATGAGCTGGTGTATATCGCGCGCAGTAAGCACACGCCGTTTAATTCGACCTCAGTGCGCCTGGGTGAGAGGGTGCCGATTTACTGTACCGCCGGCGGGCGGCTCTGGCTGGCGTCATTAGCGGAAGCCGAGTGCGAAACCGTTTTGCAACGGATCAAACGCGAACAGCGCACGCCCTATACGGTAACCGACGTTACGGCCCTGATGGAGAAGATCGCCCAGGTGCGCCGCCAGGGATATGCCGCAATTGAGCAAGAGTTTGAAATTGGCATGCTGGTACTGGCCGTACCGCTGTCAGACCGGGAAGGGATTTACTGGGGAGCGCTGAGCTTAACCAGCCATCAGTCAAGAACCTCGATTGAAGCCCTGTGCCGCGAGCATCTGGATTTGCTCTATAGCGCCCAGGCGATGTTGGTTGGATAGCCGCGGAAGAGGCAGGCAGGTTCTGAACGGAACCTGCCTGATATATCAGGCTTTCGCGCCGTCGATAAAGCTATTCCAGTCCGCCCCAGCGTTGTTCACGAAGGTTGACCAGCTATTGGCGGCAGTGTTCACAAAGCCATTCCAGTTATCCAACCCCGCAGACACAAAGGTGTTCCAGTTAGACTGACCGATAACGAACTTGCCAAATTCTACGGCGCTATCAATCACAAAATTCGCGAAAGAGGCTCCTGAGGTGGCGACAAAAGATCCGAAGCCAAGCCCGGAGTTGACGACAAAGCTGGTAAAGCCAGTAGCCGCATTCAGCAGATTAAAACCACCGGAAATATATTCCATTTCATTAAAAGTTAACTCTTTCATTTTTATTCCTTTATTCAACGGATTGTCATCAGTGAGCACCGTACTCACCGCGAAAGGCTAACACCGCTAAATAGAGGTAAACCAGATGGCAACCTCCCCCGGATGCTGATTTCTTTATCATTTTTATATGAACATCATCATTGAATGATTGATAACGCTGGACTGGAGATGAACCGATGAAGATGATTTTTATCTGAAGAGAACCTGGGGGAGGGGAGGGACAATAGGTTGCGTGATAAAAAAACAGCCCCCGGTCTTGCGAGCGGAGGCTGCTGAGCGTTTGCAGAAGGTGGTCTTATCTGACCATCGTCAGCAGGTTATGTGAATCCGGCACCATAAAGTCGACGGACATCATCACCGACAGCGCGGTAATGGCGACGATGGAAAAGACGAACAGCTTACGCGCCCAAACTTTATCATCCGCCACTTTGTATCCGCGCAGCGCCATCCCCAGCCACCAGACGCTCACTGCCGCAGCGACAACCAGATATTTATATCCGGCGTAGCCGCCCAGAGAGAGCATCAGCGTCGCAACGGTAAAGGCGATGATGTAGACGGTAATATGGTTTTTAGCCACTGAAATACCTTTCACTACCGGCAGTACCGGAATGTTCGCCGCCTGATAATCCTTGAAGCGGAAAATCGCGATAGCGTAAGAGTGAGGCATCTGCCACAGGCTAAAAATAGCCAGCAGAATAGCGGCGCCGCTGTCAAAATCACCGGTCACCGCACAGTAGCCAATCACCGGCGGCGCAGCGCCGGAGAGAGAACCAATCAGCGTGCCGTAGACGGAGTGGCGCTTCATGTACAGGCTGTAAACGCCGACATAAACCACAAACCCCATCACCCCCAGCCAGCAGGCGAGGGGATTAGCGCCAAACCACAGCAGCATGAAGCCAGCAATACCCAGCAGGGTGGCGTATACCAGCGAAGCTTCTGGCGAGATCAGCCCTTTGACCAGCACCCGGTTTTTCGTCCGTTCCATCTTACGATCGATATCACGGTCGATATAGTTGTTGAAAACACAACCCGAGGCGACCACCAGGGATACTCCGAGGAGCGTCCAGATGAAAAGCGGATAGTCTATGTGGCCCTTTGAGGCCAGCAGGAAACCGCCAATCACGGAGATCAGGTTGCCAAAAATAATGCCTGGTTTCGTTACTTGCAGGTATTGCTTAAACATACTCGCCGCTCTTAGTGCATCATCATGTTGTAGTTCAGGTTCCACATAATCCAGATGGAACCGACAACTACGATAGCAATGATGATTACGGTGAAGATAAATGCGGTCAGGTTCCAACCTTCGTCCGATTTACTGTTCATGTGCAGGAAGTACACGAGGTGTACGACAATCTGCACAACTGCAGTGACCAGGATGGTTCCCAGAATAGCCGCATGCGATGCGGAGCCACTCATCACCATTGCAAACGGGATAACCGTCAGAATGATCGACAGGATGAAACCTGTCATGTAGCTCTTCACGCTGCCGTGAGAAGCGCCGCTATGATCGGTAGAATGACTCATTACATCGCCCCCATCAGATAAACAACAGAGAACACGCAGATCCACACGACGTCCAGGAAGTGCCAGAACAGACTCAGGCACATGATACGGGTGCGGTTAGTGTTGGTCAGGCCGCGACGAGAAACCTGTACCATCAGCACCGCCATCCAGATCAGACCAGAGGTCACGTGCAGACCGTGGGTACCGACCAGCGCGAAGAACGCTGACAGGAAGCCGCTGCGATCCGGACCCATACCTTCAACAATCAGGTGATGGAATTCATAGAGTTCCATCGCGATGAACCCTGCCCCGAAGAGGAAGGTCAGCGCAAGCCAGGAAACCACCTGGCTCTTGTTGTTTTTGTACATGGCGATAGCCGCCATGCCGTAGGTGATGGAGCTGAACAGCAGCAGCGCGGTTTCTACCAGAACGAACGGCAGTTCAAAGATGTCCTTGCCAGCCGGGCCGCCCGCAGTGCCGTTCACCAGAACGGCATACGTTGCGAACAGACAGCAGAACAGAATGCAGTCGCTCATCAGGTAGATCCAGAAACCGAAGACTTTCGTCGGTCCTGTATCGTGGTGCGCATGTTCATGCGCGTGGGCAGTAGAGTGCGCCAAAGTATCAGTTGCCATTTTTCAGCCCCGCTTTAGAAATCTCATCGAAATGCTGGTTTTCCAGTTTTTCGACTTCACGGACTGGTACGTAGTAGTCTACGTCCTCGTCAAAGCTCTTCACAATCCAGCTGATTACGATGCCGGCGAAGCCAACAATCGCCATCCACCAGATGTGCCAGATCATTGCGAAGCCAAATACCGTTGCGAAGGCGGCAATAACAATGCCCGCACCGCTGTTTTTCGGCATGTGGATCTCTTCGTAATGAGCAGGTTGCTTGTACGCTTCACCTTTTTCTTTCATTTCCCAGAATGCGTCGCGTTCATGGACCTGCGGCACAATGGCGAAGTTATAGAACGGTGGTGGAGAAGAGGTTGCCCACTCCAGCGTACGGCCACCCCATGGGTCACCGGTCAGGTCACGGTTCTGATCGCGGTCGCGAATAGAAACGTAGAACTGAATCAGCTGAGACGCGATACCACAAGCAATCAGCACGGCACCGCCCGCTGCAACCATCAGCATTGGGTGGAACTGTGGATCAATCTGCTGGCTCAGACGACGGGTCATACCCATGAAGCCCAGCACGTACAGCGGCATAAATGCAACGAAGAAGCCGATGATCCAGAACCAGAATGCGCGTTTACCCCATTTTTCGTTCAGGGTGAAACCGAACGCTTTTGGCCACCAGTAGGTTACGCCAGCGAAGCAGCCGAAGACCACACCACCGATGATAACGTTATGGAAGTGCGCAATCAGGAACAGACTGTTGTGCAGAACGAAGTCAGCACCCGGTACCGCCAGCAGTACACCGGTCATCCCACCCACGGAGAAGGTGACGATGAAGCCGATAGTCCACAGCATTGCTGAGTGGAACACGATACGGCCCTGGTACATGGTGAACAGCCAGTTGAAGATCTTAACCCCGGTAGGGATTGCGATAATCATGGTCGTAATACCGAAGAAGGCGTTTACGTTCGCGCCAGCACCCATGGTGAAGAAGTGGTGCAGCCAAACGATGAACGACAGAACGGTAATACACACGGTTGCCCACACCAGTGAGGTGTAACCAAACAGACGTTTACGCGAGAAGGTTGCTGCGATTTCGGAGAACACACCGAAGACCGGCAGAACCAGGATGTACACTTCCGGGTGACCCCAGGCCCAAATCAGGTTGATGTACATCATCATGTTGCCACCCATATCGTTGGTAAAGAAATGGGTGCCCAGGTAGCGGTCCAGGGTCAGCAGCGCGATGGTGACGGTCAGAATTGGGAATGATGCAATAATCAGGATGTTGGCGCACAGAGATGCCCAGGTGAATACCGGCATCTTGAACATGGTCATGCCAGGGGCACGCATCTTGATAATGGTCACGAAGAAGTTGATACCGGTCAGGGTTGTACCGACACCGGAGAGCTGAAGTGCCCAAATCCAGTAATCGACGCCAACGCCCGGACTGTACTCAATTCCCGAAAGCGGCGGGTAAGCCAGCCAGCCGGTCTGAGCAAATTCGCCCACACCCAGTGACAGGTTAACCAGGATAACGCCGACAACCGTGAACCAGAAGCTCAGGTTGTTCAGGAACGGGAACGCTACGTCGCGCGCGCCGATTTGCAGCGGAACGACAACGTTCATCAGACCGATAACCAGCGGCATCGCCACGAAGAAGATCATGATAACGCCGTGGGCGGTAAAGATCTGGTCGTAGTGATGCGGCGGCAGGAAGCCGGCTTCACCCGCAGACGCGAGTGCCTGCTGGCTACGCATCATGATCGCATCCGCAAAGCCACGAATTAACATGACGATACCGACGATGCAGTACATGATACCCAGTTTTTTGTGGTCAACCGAAGTTAGCCACTCGTTCCACAGGTAGCTCCACTTACCGAAGTAAGTGATCAAGGCCAGTAAGGCTGCGCCACCGATGATAATTGCAGCAACCGTAACCACGATAATGGGTTCATGGTAGGGCACTGCATCCAGTGTCAATTTTCCGAACATTTTCTTCCTCGGCCCCTTAGTGAGCGGTTTCCGCGTGGCTCATGTCCATGCCTTCCATACCTTCGTGTGCGCTATGCTCACCTTCAGGCTGGGTCATGTCCATGCTCTTGCCGTGATCCATAAATTTGCCAATAACGTCTTTGAACAAATCTGGTTTCACGTTAGAGAAGTACTCCACCTTGTTATATTCGCTAGGTGCTGCCACTTTTTCGAACGCCGCCATGTCAGACATGGTGTTTGGAGACTGCTTCGCTTTTTCAACCCACTGGTCGAAAGCGGCACGGTCTGGCGTCGCGATAGCTTTGAACTTCATACCTGAGAAGCCCGGGCCGCTATAGCTGGCGGAGATACCATCGTAGGTGCCTGCTTCATTCGCGATCAGGTGCAGGTTAGTCTGCATACCGGCCATCGCGTAAATCTGGCTACCCAGACGTGGGATGAAGAAGGAGTTCATTACGGAGTTGGAGGTCACTTTGAACTGAACCGGAGTGTTCGCCGGGAAGGCGATTTCATTCACGGTGGCAATGCCCTGTTCCGGATAGATGAAGAACCATTTCCAGTCCATGGAGACCACTTCAATGGTAATCGGTTTTTCATCGTGAACCAGCGGCTTGCTTGGCTCAAGTGCGTGAGTGGTTTTCCATGTCAGTACGGCAAGGAACAGGATGATCAGGATAGGTACCGTCCAGACCACAGCTTCCACTTTATTGGAGTGTGACCAGTTAGGGCTATACTTCGCATCTTTATTGCTCGCACGATACTTCCAGGCGAAACCAACAGCCATCAAAATGGCTGGAATAACCACAATCAACATCAGGCCAAAAGCCGTCAATATCAGTGAACGTTGTTCCAGTCCAATCTGTCCTTTGGGGTCAAGTAGTGCAGAATCGCAGCCACTGAGTAATACAGTGCCTGCGAATAATGACAACCATCCCAAACTTTTATTGTATTTCCTGAGTCTCATTTAACGACCTCAATTCCACGGGAGTCTGGTGGCGTTTAAAGTGTGGGGGCATTTTACGGGAAGGTTACATTACTGTAAACATCATTAGACCTGTGTCAGGAAGGTGTTACCGGGTTCTGCCGCACATGTCACAAGTGTTGCAAATTATGTCGCTTTTTAAGACGTAAGCCGCATGGCATGGGCTTTATAACGAAAGGACCCCCAAGCATACCCTAAAAGGGGCAATTGGTATAACCATTGTGAAAAATAAACAAAAAATTAACAATTAATTATCAATAAAAAGACAACTAAAAAACGAAAAATCAAACTCTCTGATGCTGAATCGTTTAATGAAAAATAGCGTTCTGCAATTGACTCCAATAATTTCCGAATCCTATCCCGCACAAAACAACAAATATTTTTTTTAGCGGCTGGCGCCTATTTCACCGTTATAATTTCGGTTTGTGATTACAACGGGAAATAACCTTTCGGATTTTACTTCAGGTTAACTGTGTTTTACGCAGCGCCATGAAATCGAGCAGCCCGCCAGTCAGGATCCCGGCAACCGCCAGCAGCGCGCCGGCATCCAGCAGAAGCGCTTCGAGAGGCAGTACCAGAGAGGTGGTGGCATTAATAATGAGCACCACGAGCCACAGCACCAGGGCAAAGCAACCCGCCATTAACAGTCGTAACGCAAAACGGTAAGCGCGATGATATTCCGTGCGTGGCATAAAGTGTTCTGTTCGCTGGGTATATTCCAGCGTCTGGCGACAGACCAGTAACAATAAGAGCCCAGGCACTGCCGCTACCACGGAGAAGAGGTAGAACGTTGGCCAGCCATGGGCTTCAACAAACCAGCCGGCAATCGGCCCGACATACACGCGACCAACGGCGGAAAGCGCCGAGAGCAGAGCGAACTGCGTCGCGGAAAACGATTTGTTGCACAGGGTCATCAGCAGGGCAACAAACGCCGCTGTCCCCATACCGCCGCACAGGTTTTCAAAAAACACCGCGGCGCCCATGCTGATCATATGCTTATCCGTCACCGACAGCAGCCAGTAACCGGCGTTCGATGCCCCCTGCAGGATGCCGAAGATCAGCAGTGCGCGAAAGAGCGTCAGACGCTGCATTAATACGCCGCCGTACATGGCCCCGACAATAGTCGCAAACAACCCGAGCGTTTTGTTCACTACGCCGACTTCGCCAGCATCAAACCCGACCCCGCGAATTAGGAAGGTGGTGGTCAGGCTCATCGCGAAGGCATCGCCGAGCTTATAAAGGACGATTAATAGCAGGATAAGCCAGGCGTTGTTGCGGCCAAAGAAGTCGCGAAGAGGTTCGGCAACGGCCTGCTCCAGAGAACGTGGAACCGGGATCACATCGCTCGGTTCGGGGGCGAGCAGGGTAGCAATAATACAGGGGATCAACAGGGCGGCCATCAGCCAGTACATGCCCTGCCAGCCGAGATAACGGTCGGCCACCCACAGCGCCAGACCACCGGATACCAGCATCCCCAGACGATAGCCCAGCACGCTAATGGCTGCGCCGGCTCCCCGCTCTTCTGCAGGCAACACGTCCGTCTTCCAGGCATCAAAAACGATATCCTGCGAGGCAGAACAGAAGGCGATTACCACCGCAAGGGCGGCCATCCAGCGAAGCTGCGTCGTGGGTTCAAGAAAGCCCATCGCCGCGATTGCGAGCAGCAACAGGACCTGGGTCATCACTAACCAGCCGCGACGACGGCCCAGGAACGGCGGGGTATAACGGTCCATCACCGGCGACCACAGGAACTTAAAGACGTAAGCCTGGCCGACGAGGGAGAAGAAACCAATGGTTTTGAGATCGATATTCTCGACGGTCATCCAGGCCTGCAGCGTGCCGGAGGTGAGGGCGAGAGGTAAACCGGAGGCGAAACCAAGGATCAGCAGGATGGCTGATTTAGGTTGCTGGAAAATGCGTAAGTAATGACTCGACATGTTCATATAAAGCTGACCCGGTGAAACACCGGGTCAGGAAGCGGGATTAACGCGCGTTTTGCTTGATGAAGTCGTGGATGCTGGTGTCCTGCGCCATATCGGAAATGGTGTCAGTCAGCACGCTGTTAACCGCGTTAGCAATATTTTTGTTGGACGCCTGGAACGCGCCTTCAACAGAGTAGCTCGCACGGTAGTTTTTGGTCATCTTGTTGCCGTTCTTCGCGGTCGCGATGATGGCGATATCCGCTTTGGTGGAGATGTTGTAGCGAACGTTACCCTGGGACACGTCAGCGTACAGGTTGTTCACGATGATCTGCAGATCAACCGCACCGCTTGGGCCAATCATATAGCCGCGGGAAGTCATCTGTTTCTCGAGCACTTCCTGCAGCAGGAAGCGCAGGTCGCGTGAGGCGGTCAACGTCACCTGCTGGTTGTCGCGGGTCACTTTAGCCAGGGCTTGATCCTGACGCTGATCGGCACCGTTAATGCTCACGGTTACGCCCATCAGGCTAGGATCCTGCTGAGGCAGGGTAATCTTAGGGGAGACATCAATGGTTGTAGGCGGGGTAGCGCAGCCTGCCAGCATAAAAAGTGCTACCAACGGAAAGAAGAGTTTTTTTAACATTTTCAGGTTCTCAACGAATCGTAAGCATTACAGAGAAAAATTGCCGCCATCATAACATCGCTAACGGCCAGGGGAAGTGGTCAACGCATGTAAATTCATCGCCTTGTCCGAAAACTGACCAGCCCCGCCTTTTTCTCCACGCGCGAAGGTCAAAAGGTATGAGTCTCACAGTGAACTTCATTCGTCTGAATGAGAAAATAAGACGAAAGCTAAATATTTGTTGTCTTGTTGTAATGGAAACGGTAAAAGCGGCTAATATTTAAAGGGATGGGTGACATCCTGGCGTTGTCGGAGGAGTGATTTCATGATGATACGTGAACAGATAGAAGATAAATTAAGGGCAGCGTTCAACCCTGTGTTCCTCGAAGTCGTCGACGAAAGCTATCGTCATAACGTGCCGGCAGGTTCTGAAAGCCACTTTAAAGTGGTTCTGGTCAGCGATCGCTTCACGGGAGAACGTTTCCTGAACCGACATCGCTTGATCTACAGCACCTTGACGGAAGAACTCTCCACAACCGTACATGCGCTGGCATTGCACACCTATACCATTAAGGAATGGGAAGGCTTGCAGGATACGGTATTTGCATCGCCGCCGTGTCGCGGCGCAGGCACCATCGCCTGATAAATCGGATTTGCAACGGCTGGAGCTTTTCCAGTATGTTGCATACAGATTTCCTCAAAACGGCCTCCGGGCCGTTTTGTTTTGTCTGAGTTTTGAGCGGATGGTGCGTTTTTAAGGCTAAAAATAGCCTTAAAGTGTGAAAAAAGCCGCAGCAACATGCCCCAACCGTTCTCGACTCACCTAAGTGATGCCGCTATAATGCCGCGTCTTAATGAATGTCTTCGGGATGATTCTGGCGACAGGGAATGTGAATCTGCACTAAGAGAGCATCCCGGTATAACAGACAGATTCAGAGTTGACCGAGCACTGTGATTTTTTTGAGGTAACAAGATGCAAGTTTCAGTTGAAACCACTCAAGGCCTTGGCCGCCGTGTAACGATTACTATCGCTGCTGACAGCATCGAAACTGCTGTGAAAAGCGAGCTGGTCAACGTAGCAAAAAAAGTACGTATTGACGGCTTCCGTAAGGGCAAAGTACCGATGAATGTTGTTGCTCAGCGTTATGGCGCTTCCGTGCGTCAGGATGTGCTGGGTGAACTGATGAGCCGCAACTTTATTGATGCGATCATCAAAGAAAAAATTAATCCGGCCGGTGCGCCGAATTACGTTCCAGGCGAATACAAACAGGGCGAAGACTTCACCTACTCCGTAGAGTTCGAAGTGTACCCGGAAGTTGAGCTGAAAGGTCTGGAATCTATCGAAGTTGAAAAACCTGTTGTTTCCGTGACTGACGAAGACGTTGACGGCATGCTGGACACTCTGCGTAAGCAGCAGGCGAACTGGAAAGAGAAAGAAGGTGCTGTTGACGCGGAAGACCGTGTGACCATCGACTTCACCGGTTCTGTAGACGGCGAAGAGTTCGAAGGCGGCAAAGCGTCTGACTTCGTACTGGCAATGGGCCAGGGTCGTATGATCCCAGGCTTCGAAGACGGTATCAAAGGTCACAAAGCGGGCGAAGAGTTCACCATCGACGTGACCTTCCCGGAAGAGTACCACGCTGAAAACCTGAAAGGTAAAGCAGCGAAGTTCGTTATCAACCTGAAGAAAGTTGAAGAGCGCGAACTGCCTGAACTGACTGAAGAATTCATCAAGCGTTTCGGCGTGGAAGATGGTTCTGTAGCCGGTCTGCGTACCGAAGTGCGTAAAAACATGGAACGTGAGCTGAACGGCGCTGTACGTAACCGTGTGAAATCTCAGGCGATCGATGGTCTGGTAAAAGCGAACGAAATCGACGTTCCGGCTGCCCTGATTGACAGCGAAATCGACGTTCTGCGCCGTCAGGCTGCACAGCGTTTCGGTGGCAACCAGCAGCAAGCGATGGAACTGCCACGCGAGCTGTTCGAAGAGCAAGCTAAACGCCGCGTTGTTGTTGGCCTGCTGCTGGGCGAAGTGATTCGTACCCACGAGCTGAAAGCTGACGAAGAGCGTGTGAAAGGCCTGATCGAAGAGATGGCTTCTGCATACGAAGATCCATCAGAAGTGATCGAGTTCTACGGTAAGAACAAAGAGCTGATGGACAACATGCGCAATGTTGCCCTGGAAGAGCAGGCTGTTGAAGCGGTACTGGCGAAAGCGAAAGTGACCGAAAAAGCGACCTCTTTCAACGAACTGATGAACCAGCAGGCGTAATTTCGCCCCCAGGGTTTAAAGTTTGAACAAAAAACCCGTTGCCTTCCGGCGACGGGTTTTTTTTATCACGGCTTTACCCCAGGAAGAGTGCTAAAACGCCCTTTCAGTGTTAGCGTAACAACAAAAGGTTGTTATGCTTGAAATAGGGCAGTATGAACCCCATAAGTGTGTAATCACGATGATTGAGACTGGCTGATAATCCGTCCGTAAGGTTACAATCAGTACAGCAGGTGTTTTCAATTTTGATCCAGGAGACGGAAATGTCATACAGTGGCGAACGAGATAACTTTGCACCCCATATGGCTCTGGTGCCAATGGTTATTGAACAGACCTCACGTGGTGAGCGTTCTTTTGATATCTATTCCCGTCTGCTCAAGGAGCGCGTTATCTTTTTGACCGGCCAGGTGGAAGACCACATGGCTAACCTGATCGTGGCGCAGATGCTGTTTCTGGAAGCGGAAAACCCGGAAAAAGACATTTACCTGTACATTAACTCCCCGGGCGGCGTGATCACGGCAGGTATGTCCATTTATGACACCATGCAATTCATCAAGCCAGATGTCAGCACTATCTGTATGGGTCAGGCTGCATCTATGGGTGCGTTCCTGTTAACCGCAGGGGCTAAAGGTAAGCGTTTCTGCCTGCCAAATTCCCGCGTGATGATTCACCAGCCGCTGGGGGGTTATCAGGGGCAGGCGACGGATATTGAAATCCACGCCCGCGAAATTCTGAAAGTAAAAGCGCGCATGAATGAACTTATGGCGCAGCATACGGGTCAATCTCTTGAGCAGATCGAGCGCGATACCGAGCGCGATCGTTTCCTCTCTGCCTCTGAGGCTGTTGAGTACGGCTTAGTCGACTCCGTTTTGACCCATCGTAATTGATGCCCGTGACGCGAGTGTGCCGCTATACTCAGGTAGGGCGGCATGTTGCTAAAAGCAGCTTGCGTCTGAAAATGGCATTTGCGTCGTCATGTGCGGCACAAAGAACTTAAAAAGAGGTTTGGACTCATGACAGATAAACGCAAAGATGGTTCGGGCAAACTGCTGTACTGCTCTTTTTGCGGCAAAAGCCAGCATGAAGTGCGTAAACTGATTGCCGGGCCGTCCGTGTATATCTGCGACGAATGTGTTGACTTATGTAACGACATTATTCGCGAAGAGATTAAAGAAGTAGCACCTCACCGCGAGCGCAGCGCGCTGCCAACGCCGCATGAAATTCGTCATCATCTTGACGACTATGTCATCGGTCAGGAGCAGGCGAAAAAAGTGCTCGCCGTGGCGGTATACAACCACTATAAACGCCTGCGTAACGGTGATACCAGCAATGGCGTAGAACTGGGTAAAAGTAATATTCTGCTGATCGGCCCAACCGGCTCCGGTAAAACGCTGCTGGCTGAAACGCTGGCGCGTCTGCTGGATGTTCCGTTCACAATGGCCGATGCCACCACCCTGACCGAAGCCGGTTATGTGGGTGAGGACGTAGAAAACATCATCCAGAAACTGCTGCAGAAATGCGATTACGATGTACAGAAAGCGCAGCGCGGGATTGTTTACATCGATGAGATCGACAAGATCTCCCGTAAATCTGACAACCCGTCCATTACCCGTGACGTATCGGGTGAGGGCGTGCAGCAGGCGCTGCTGAAGCTGATCGAAGGTACGGTTGCAGCCGTTCCACCGCAGGGTGGCCGTAAACATCCTCAGCAGGAGTTCCTGCAGGTTGATACGTCCAAGATCCTGTTCATCTGTGGTGGTGCGTTTGCCGGTCTGGATAAAGTGATCTCTCACCGTGTTGAAACCGGCTCCGGCATTGGTTTTGGCGCGACGGTGAAAGCCTCGTCCGAAAAGCCGAACGAAGGCGAGCTGCTTTCACAGGTTGAGCCAGAAGACTTGATCAAGTTTGGTCTGATTCCTGAGTTCATTGGCCGTCTGCCTGTTGTGGCAACGCTGAACGAACTGAGTGAAGACGCGCTGATCCAGATCCTGAAAGAGCCGAAAAATGCGCTGACCAAGCAGTATCAGGCGCTGTTCAATCTGGAAGGCGTTGAGCTGGAATTCCGTGACGAAGCGCTGGACGCGATTGCCAAGAAAGCGATGATCCGTAAAACCGGTGCGCGTGGCCTGCGTTCTATCGTGGAAGCGGCGCTGCTTGACACCATGTACGATCTGCCGTCGATGGAAGATGTTGAGAAAGTGGTGATTGATGAGTCGGTCATTAGCGGCCAGACCAAGCCATTGCTGATTTATGGCAAGCCGGAAGCGCAACAGGCATCTGGCGAATAATTCACCAAATCATACAAGCAGTTAATCAAAAAGGGGGGATTTTATCTCCCCTTTTATTTTTCCGTATACGCGGCGTTGAATGTGTGGGAAACATCCCCATATACTGGATACATGTTAATGGTTATGTGAAGCACAGTGACATGACCAGTTTACCTGGCGGACACTAAACTAAGAGAGAGCTCTATGAATCCTGAGCGTTCTGAACGCATTGAAATCCCCGTATTGCCGTTGCGCGATGTGGTGGTTTATCCGCACATGGTCATACCCTTATTTGTAGGGCGGGAAAAATCTATCCGTTGCCTCGAAGCCGCCATGGATCATGATAAAAAAATCATGCTGGTGGCGCAGAAAGAAGCATCAACGGATGAGCCGGGTGTAAACGATCTTTTCACCGTCGGGACCGTGGCCTCTATTTTGCAGATGCTGAAGCTGCCTGACGGCACCGTTAAGGTGCTGGTAGAAGGCTTGCAGCGTGCGCGTATTACCACCCTGTCTGACGATGGCGAGCATTTCTCTGCCAAGGCAGAGTACCTTGAATCACCTCAGCTGGATGAGCGCGAGCAGGAAGTGCTGGTGCGCACCGCGATTAGCCAGTTCGAAGGCTATATCAAGCTGAACAAGAAAATCCCACCAGAAGTGCTGACGTCGCTGAACAGCATCGACGATCCTGCACGTCTGGCGGACACCATCGCTGCACACATGCCGCTGAAGCTGGCTGACAAACAGTCCGTTCTAGAGATGTCCGACGTTAACGAACGTCTGGAATATCTGATGGCGATGATGGAGTCTGAAATCGATCTGCTGCAGGTTGAGAAGCGTATTCGTAACCGCGTTAAAAAGCAGATGGAGAAATCTCAGCGTGAGTACTATCTGAATGAGCAAATGAAAGCCATTCAGAAAGAGCTCGGCGAGATGGATGACGCGCCGGACGAAAACGAAGCGCTGAAGCGTAAGATCGACGCGGCGAAAATGCCGAAAGAGGCCAAAGAGAAAGCCGAAGCAGAACTGCAGAAGCTGAAAATGATGTCTCCAATGTCGGCTGAAGCGACCGTCGTGCGCGGCTATATCGAATGGATGGTTCAGGTTCCCTGGAATGCCCGCAGCAAGGTCAAAAAAGACCTGCGTCAGGCGCAGGAGATCCTGGATACCGACCACTACGGCCTTGAGCGCGTGAAAGACCGCATTCTTGAGTACCTCGCAGTCCAAAGCCGTGTGAACAAAATCAAAGGCCCGATTCTGTGCCTGGTGGGACCACCGGGGGTAGGGAAAACCTCTCTGGGTCAGTCCATCGCCAAAGCGACCGGCCGTAAGTATATCCGTATGGCGCTGGGTGGCGTACGCGATGAAGCGGAGATCCGCGGTCACCGTCGTACCTACATCGGTTCTATGCCGGGTAAACTGATCCAGAAGATGGCGAAAGTGGGCGTTAAAAACCCGCTGTTCCTGCTCGATGAAATCGACAAAATGTCTTCGGACATGCGTGGCGATCCGGCGTCTGCTTTGCTGGAAGTTCTTGATCCAGAACAGAACGTGGCGTTCAGCGATCACTACCTCGAAGTGGATTACGACCTGAGCGATGTCATGTTTGTCGCGACCTCGAACTCCATGAACATTCCGGCGCCGCTGCTGGACCGTATGGAAGTGATTCGTCTCTCCGGTTATACCGAAGACGAAAAACTGAACATTGCGAAACGGCACCTGCTGCCGAAGCAGATTGAGCGTAACGCGCTGAAAGCCAACGAGCTGACCGTTGAGGACAGCGCGATTATTGGCATCATCCGCTACTACACCCGTGAAGCGGGCGTGCGTAGCCTTGAGCGCGAAATCTCTAAACTGTGCCGTAAGGCGGTTAAACAGCTGCTGCTGGATAAGAGCCTGAAACACATCGTGATCAATGGCGACAACCTGCATGCCTATCTGGGCGTTCAGCGCTTTGACTATGGTCGCGCGGACAATGAAAATCGCGTGGGCCAGGTCACCGGTCTGGCATGGACGGAAGTGGGTGGCGATCTGCTGACCATTGAAACCGCCTGTGTCCCGGGTAAAGGCAAGCTGACCTACACCGGCTCTCTGGGTGAAGTGATGCAGGAGTCGATTCAGGCCGCGCTGACCGTGGTACGCGCGCGTGCGGAGAAATTGGGCATCAACCCTGATTTCTACGAGAAACGCGATATCCACGTGCACGTGCCTGAAGGGGCAACGCCGAAAGATGGCCCAAGCGCAGGTATTGCCATGTGTACCGCACTGGTTTCCTGCCTTACCGGCAACCCGGTGCGTGCCGATGTGGCAATGACCGGTGAGATCACGTTGCGTGGCCAGGTGCTGCCAATCGGTGGGTTAAAAGAAAAACTGCTGGCGGCACACCGTGGTGGGATCAAAACCGTATTGATCCCTTACGAAAATAAACGCGATCTGGAAGAGATTCCGGACAACGTGATTGCCGATCTGCAGATTCATCCTGTGAAGCGAATTGAGGAAGTTCTGACTCTCGCCCTGCAGAATGAACCTTCCGGAATGCAGGTTGTAACCGCAAAATAGTGACCTCGCGCAAAGAGCGTCAATAAAAGTAAGGCTGGTAAGTCATTTCGCACTTGCCAGCCTTTTTTTGTATAGCTAATTTAGATTGCTGATTAGGCCAGCCATCAACAACGGGTGTTGTAAGGTCATGGCAGGCCTGATATAACTGCTGCGCGGTCGCGTTGTGAAGGATTCAGGCGCGATATAAATTATAAAGAGAGGAAGAGAACAGTGAATAAATCTCAACTGATTGACAAAATTGCTGCTGGTGCTGATATTTCTAAAGCTGCAGCTGGACGTGCGTTAGATGCATTAATTGCTTCTGTTACTGAATCTCTGCAGGCTGGGGACGACGTTGCACTGGTAGGCTTCGGTACTTTTGCTGTTAAAGAGCGTGCTGCCCGTACTGGCCGCAACCCTCAGACCGGTAAAGAGATCACCATTGCTGCCGCTAAAGTGCCGGGTTTCCGTGCAGGTAAAGCGCTGAAAGACGCAGTAAACTGATTGCTTTCCCATCTCAGGGAAGCCGAATAGTACAAGGGCGCATCATTTGATGTGCCTTTTTTGTTTGTCCAGGCCTGATTTGTGCGAGTTTATGCGAGTTGTGGGCTGACAATTGCACCGTTTTCTTGTCACAATACGCCTTTACGCGCGACGGGCAGGATTTTCCGTTAGCGTCAGGTAACCAGTCACCTACAGCGGAGTGTTGTTACACCATGATGGACAGCTTACGCACGGCTGCTAACAGTCTCGTGCTCAAGATTATTTTCGGTATCATTATCGTGTCGTTCATATTGACCGGCGTGAGCAGTTACCTTATCGGCGGTGGCGCGAACTATGCCGCAAAAGTGAATGGCCAGGAGATCAGCCGTGGTCAGTTCGAGAATGCTTTTGCCGGTGAACGTAACCGTATGCAGCAACAGCTGGGCGACCAATTCTCTGAACTCGCGGCAAACGAAGGGTATATGAAATCCCTGCGCCAACAGACCCTGAACCGTCTGATCGACGAAGCGCTGCTGGATCAATACGCGAAAAAGCTGGGCCTGGGCATCAGCGATGAGCAGGTTAAAAAAGCCATCTTATCGACTCAGGCTTTCCAGTCTAACGGCAAATTCGACAATGCGCGTTACAACGGCATCATTAATCAGATGGGCATGACTGCCGATCAATACGCTCAGGCTCTGCGTAATCAACTGACAACCCAACAGCTCATCAATGCCGTCGTTGGCACTGATTTCATGCTCAAAGGTGAGACGGAAGAGCTGGCAGCCCTGGTTGCACAGCAGCGCGTGGTACGTGAAGCGACCATCGATGTGAATGCTCTGGCGGCGAAGCAGCAGGTTAGCGACGCGGACATTAACGCCTATTACGAGCAGAACAAGAATAACTTCGTTGCTCCAGAACAGTTCCGTGTGAGCTACATCAAGCTGGATGCTGCCGCGCTGCAGGAAACAGCCTCTGACGCGGAAATTCAGTCTTATTACGATCAGCATCAGGATCAGTTCACTCAGCCGCAGCGTAACCGCTACAGCGTGATCCAGACCAAAACTGAGGCAGACGCCAAAGCCGTGCTGGATGAGCTGAATAAGGGCGCTGATTTCGCCTCCCTCGCGAAAGCAAAATCCACCGATATTATCTCTGCTAAAAACGGTGGTGATATGGGCTGGCTGGAAGAGAGCACCACGCCTGACGAACTGAAAAATGCTGGTCTGAAAGACAAAGGCCAGCTTTCGGGTGTCATTAAATCTTCCGTTGGTTTCCTGGTGGCGCGTCTGGATGATATCGAGGCCGCGAAAACCAAGCCGCTGGCTGACGTTCGCGATGATATCGCAGCGAAAGTGAAGCAGGAAAAAGCGCTGGATGCATACTACGCGCTGCAACAGAAAGTCAGTGATGCTGCCAGCAACGACAACGAATCTCTGGCGGGTGCTGAGCAGGCTGCAGGGGTGAAAGCGGTTGAGACCGGCTGGTTCGGTCGTAACAACCTGCCGGAAGAGCTGAATTTCAAACCGGTTGCTGATGCCATCTTCAACGGTGGTCTGGTTGGCGAGAATGGCACGCCGGGCAGCAACTCTGACATCATTACCGTCGACGGCGATCGTGCGTTTGTTCTTCGCGTCAGCGAGCACAAACCAGAAGCGATTAAACCGCTGGCAGAAGTGAAAGATCAGGTGGTTGCTCAGGTTAAGCACAACAAAGCGGAACAGCAGGCAAAACTGGATGCTGAGAAGATTCTGGTTGACCTGAAAGCGGGTAAACAGGATGCACTGAAAGCGGCAGGTCTGAGCTTCGGTGAGCCAAAAACGCTGAGCCGTACCGGTCAGGATCCTGTCAGTCAGGCAGCGTTCGGTCTGAGCCTGCCTGCCAAGGACAAACCAAGCTTCGGTACCACTACCGATATGCAGGGTAACGTCGTTCTGCTCGCGCTGGACGATGTGAAAGCAGGCACGATGCCTGAAGAGCAGAAGAAAGCGATGGTGCAGGGTATTACCCAGAACAATGCCCAGATTGCTTTCGAAGCGATGATGAGCAACCTGCGCACAGAAGCCAAAATCAAGCTCGGTGACGTGATGACTCAGCAGCAATAATTACGTATTTGCTCGCATATTTTCGTAACGCTCTGCAATAACTAAAGGCCGCTTTCGCGGCCTTTTCCATTTCTGCAATCTGCCGTTTGTGCCGGGTTATAACGCTGGATATTGTGGCCTGGCTGTCAACAAACAAGGAGATAACAGCATGAAATGTGGAATCAAGGCTCTGTTCATTACTCTGGCGATTGCCACCACCGGGATGAGCGCAGGTGCGCTGGCGACGACACCTGCGGCGAAAACACCGGCGGTGCAAACCAGGTCTGACGCAGCGGCACCCGCAGCTGGCCAGACGAAAGCCACGGATGCCGGAAAAAGCGCGGATGATGACGGTACGCGAGTCAGTATCAATTCGGCATCGGCAGAGGATCTCGCCCGGGTGATGAATGGCGTAGGGCTAAAAAAAGCGCAGGCGATAGTCAGCTATCGCGAAGAGTACGGTCCTTTCAAAACGGTTGACGATCTTAAGCAAGTGCCCGGTATGGGCGGAGCGCTGGTTGAGCGCAACCTCTCACACCTGACGTTGTAATCACATAATTACTTGCACGGCGGCAAAATTTTGCCAGGATAAAGAGGTCATACCAGTTATGACCTCTTATCCTATAACAACAGTAAAGGCTATTGCGCTATGCAGACAAAAATCAAAGTACGCGGCTACCACATCGATGTTTACCAGCACGTCAACAACGCCCGTTATCTTGAGTTTCTTGAAGAAGCGCGCTGGGACGGTCTGGAAAGCAGCGAAAGCTTTCAGTGGATGACCGCGCACAACATCGCGTTCGTGGTCGTCAACATCAATATCAACTACCGTCGCCCGGCCGTGCTGGGAGATGTGTTGACCATCACCAGCCAGCTTCAACAGTTAAACGGCAAGAGCGGCGTGTTAACCCAGGCGGTGACGCTGGATCCTGAAGGCCAGGCCGTTGCCGACGCGCTGATCACCTTTGTCTGTATCGATCTGAAAACCCAGAAAGCGTTGCCGCTGGAAGGGGAGTTGCGGGAAAAACTGCAGTTGATGATCGTCTAGACGCGTTGTGTTCATGACCCGTGCTGTCGATATTCTGTTCGCCAGCACGGTCAAAGAGGCTTATTTGAGCCCGGTTTTTTTCTTCATCGCCGACATCACGCCCGCTTTATCGGCCAGATAGTGATTCAGTCCGTTTGCGCGCAGATTACAGGCCGCACACTGGCCACAGCCATCACCTTTAATGCCGTTGTAGCAGGTAAGGGTTTCGCTGCGAACCATGTCCAGTTTGCCCCAGTAGTCTGCCAGTGCCCAGGTTTCCGCTTTATCAAGCCACATCAGTGGCGTTTCAAAGCGCGTTTCTTTTGCCATCCCCAGATTCACGGCGTGGTTGAGAGCCTTCACGAACTCGTCACGGCAGTCAGGGTACCCGGAGAAGTCGGTTTCACACACGCCCGTGATCACCGCTTCGGCTTTCACCTGGTAGGCGTAGATCGCCGTCAGCGTCAGGAAGAGAATGTTGCGGCCTGGCACAAAGGTGTTCGGAATGCCGCTGGCATCAGGTTCATAGTCAGGAACGGGAATACTGTCGCGGGTGAGGCTACTGACGGCCAGTTCATTTAACAGCGTAACGTCCAGCACCTTATGCGCGCGCGCGCCCAGTTTCAGCGCCAGTTCACGGGCGACGTCGATTTCAGCGCGATGTCGCTGACCATAATCGAAAGTGACACAGTGAACTTCATCGTACTGATGAAGCGCCTGAACCAGGCAGGTAGTGGAATCTTGTCCTCCGCTGAACACGACGACGGCACGTTTCATAAATCATCTCGACAGTTACGGTAAAAACATCATGTTACCGTCTGACTACGGCGACGACCAGCTTCTTCACGATTTGGGGGCCGGGAGCCAGGCTTCGGTGAAATCGAACCAGCCGCGGGTGTTAAGCCGTATGCCGTTGACTCCCGGGGGCGCGCTGATTTGGTACTGGTAGTTAAACAACGGCGTCAGCACCGCGCTCTCCATAAGTTGGGTGAAAATAGCTTTCAGCCCGCGATGCCGGGCATGCTCGTCAGCCTGAGTCTGAACGGCATCCAGCGTCGCCTGCAGATGGGCATATTGCGGCGCGCTCAGCAGGTGCGGCCATAGCGCATCGCAGCGAAGCCACTGCTCAAGGGTGTATTCCGGTGCTTCGCCAATCAGCCTGTCTCCCATCATGAGGTCCGCGTCGGCAAGATGCTGACATCCGTCCCACGTTTTGGCATCGTGAAAGATGACCGTTAACGCGCAGCCCTGGCGGGAAAGATACGCTTTTAGCTGACTCGCCATGGTATGTAACTCGACGGGCAGATGGTAAATCAGGGTCAGCGTCTCAGGCAAAGGGACATCCGTGAGATCCGGCCACTCAGGAATACGCCAGCCCGGCAGCAACTCCTGCGTTGGGGTGATAAGCCCCTCATCCAGAGGAAGAGTATGCAGAAGCGTTGAGAGGTGAATGATGTTGATAAGGCGTCTTGCCTGCATTTCGCTAAGACGCGGGCTGCGCTTCAGCGTGAGGTAGCAAAACCCCAGGCTGATGCTGTTACTCACCAGCCGCAAACGGGTCAGTTCGTCAGGCTCTCCAATGGCGATTTGTACCGGATGCCGGCAGCTGGTTCCAAGCCCCTGATCAAATAGCTGAGGGGTGATCCAGAACTCGATGGCCTTCAGTAGCGGGTGGCTAAGGTGATACTGCTCATGGCTTTCCAGACGAACCAGGTCCGGCTTATACGCGGTGAGCCTGAAAGGTCCGCTGCCTGTCATCGGTTGCGCCGGGTGCGCCACACGGCTGCAATAGGTTGCCAGCCGATGCGCCAGCCAGTAGTCGGGCTTGTGTAAAATAAACGTCAGACACTGCGGATGGGTAACTTCAATGCGCAGCACGCTCTGAAAAAGCCTGTGCATGGCCGGGAGTGTCAACATCGCATTCAGACTCTCCTGTAACTGGACCGTTTCGACTTTATCACCGTTATGCCAGTGAAGCGTGGAGCGAATATAAAAATGCCAGCGCAGCCCGTCCTCCGACACGTCCCAGTGATGGGCAAGATCGCCCGTCGGTTCGCTGCTGTTACCGTGAAAACGCGTCAGCCCGGAAAAGACCTGTCCTGCCAGATGCTGTTCCGCCCGACCGGGTAAAAAGCCGGGATGCAGTGGATCCAGCGAGCGGTAATAGGGAATGCGCAGCGTCGGCGTATCGTTTTGCCACTGGCCGCCTAAAAACGGATGAAGCAGTGACCGCAGCTCCTCCGGTGCCAGCTGGGCCAGCTCAAGCGCGTTATGCTGCTGCCCACGCTTCAGCGCCTCTTCCATCATCGCATTGCGCAGTGACTCCGGGGTGACGTGGAAAGTTAGCTCCCCACGCTTACCGCGGCCAGACTGCGCTCGCCAGCTAAGCCAGCCCGCCTCCTGCGCCTGACGCAGTAATGTACGGACATGCCGTTCGCTGCAAAAACAGCGGGCGGCCAGCTCGCTGATGGTGGCCTGCTGCGTCGCGCCAGCGGAAGGCTGCCACAAACGGTGGTACTGGTTGAGTCGGTTAAGCTGGCGCATGAGAAACCCTGAACAATAATTATCATCTATTCACTATTACTTCCGTATATCTCACGCAATACTGATGCACAAGTTAACCGCATCACATTTCAGGAGTAATCATGGCTCGTCTCGCTGCGTTTGATATGGACGGTACGTTGTTAATGCCGGATCACCGTCTGGGTGAGAAAACCCTGAGTACCCTGAAGCGCCTGCACGAACGTGATGTCACCCTGACGTTTGCCACCGGCCGTCATGTGCTGGAGATGCGCCATTTGCTGGGGGCATTTTCCCTGGATGCTTTTCTTATTACCGGCAATGGGACGCGCATTCACTCTGTCGAAGGCGATGTTCTCCACCGTCAGGATCTCAACCCGGAAGTGGCAGATATCGTACTGCACAGCACCTGGGACACCCGGGCCAGCGTTCATGTCTTCAACGATAACGGCTGGTTTACCGGGCATGACATTCCGGCATTGCTGCACGCCCATGTCTACAGTGGTTTCCGCTATCAGCTTATCGATCTGCGCCGTATTCCGGCTCACGCGGTGACGAAGATCTGTTTCTGCGGCGATCATGACGATCTTTGTCGCTTACGCATTCAGCTGAATGACGCGTTAGGCAACCGGGCGCACCTGACCTTTTCAGCGGTGGACTGTCTCGAGGTTTTGCCGGTTGGGTGTAATAAAGGATCGGCGCTGGCGGTACTGAGCGATCACCTGGGCTTAACGATGCAGGAATGTATGGCGTTTGGCGACGCCATGAACGACCGCGAAATGCTGGGCAGCGTTGGTCGCGGTCTGATCATGGGAAATGCGATGCCGCAGTTGAAGGCAGAGCTTCCCCATCTACCGGTTATCGGGCACTGCGGTAATGAAGCAGTGTCTCATTTTTTGACGCATTGGCTGGACAACAACAACCTCCCATATTCCCCCGAATAGTGAGACCCTTCCAGCAAGCCAGACCCCGGTCTGGCTTTTTTTTATTTCACCAGCTGCGTAATCTGCGCTTTCCACGGCTCAATATCGCCGATGTTTGCCTGAACCCACTGCGCATTGTAATAGGTCTCAAGATAGCGCTCGCCGCTGTCGCAGAGTAGGGTGACGATAGAGCCGGTGCGCCCCTCTTCACGCATGCGAGCCGCAAGCTGCAGGGCTCCCCACATGTTGGTGCCGGTAGATGCACCGACTTTACGGCCAATCTGTGTCTCCAGCCAGTGCGCGGTTGCCACGCTGGCGGCATCCGGCACGCGGAGCATTTCATCCACCACGTCCGGAATGAATGAAGGCTCCACGCGCGGGCGGCCAATACCTTCAATCTTACTGCCCACCGGGCTGCGCAGATCCGCATTGCGGCTTTGCCAGTAGTCCAGGAACACCGAGTTCTGCGGATCCACCACCATCAGCTGCGTATCATAGCCCTGACAGCGGATGTAACGTCCCAGGGTGGCTGAGGTGCCGCCAGTACCGGCGCTCATCACGATGTACGACGGAACAGGGTGAGGTTCGTGGGTCATCTGGCGGAAAATACTGTCGGCAATGTTGTTATTGCCGCGCCAGTCTGTGGCTCGCTCGGCAAAGGTGAACTGGTCCATATAGTGGCCATTCAGCTCACGGGCCAGCATTTCAGACGCGGCGTAAATTTCGCAGGCGCTTTCCACAAAGTGGCAGCGTCCACCGTAAAATTCGATCTGCTCAATTTTTCGTTTCGCGGTGCAGGAGGGCATCACGGCGATAAACGGCAGGCCCAGCAGGCGGGCAAAGTAGGCTTCGGATACGGCGGTTGAACCGGAGGAGGATTCAATAATCGTGGTTCCCTCCTTAATCCAGCCGTTACACAAACCGTATAAAAAGAGCGAACGCGCCAGGCGATGCTTCAGGCTACCGGTGGGATGGGTGCTTTCATCTTTCAGGTACAGCTGGATGCCAGCAAAACCCGGCAGAGCCAGGCGAATGAGATGGGTGTCCGCCGAGCGCTGATAGTCGGCATTGATTTCGCTGATGGCATGTTTAACCCAGGCGCTATTCATCGTATTTATCCGTTTGTCATTTTGTGCCCAGCATAGCGAAAAGCACAGAAAAAATTGTTGCTATATGGCCTTTAAAATAGAATGAAGGGAGAAAATTTTTCTCTGTGAGGTGGGTATGCTAGATAAAATAGACCGTAAGCTGCTTTCTTTACTGCAAAGTGACTGTACCCTCTCTTTGCAGGCACTGGCAGATGCCGTTAATCTGACCACCACGCCGTGCTGGAAGCGCCTCAAGAAGCTTGAAGATGACGGCATCCTTCTGGGGCGAGTCGCGCTTTTAGATCCCGAAAAACTGGGGCTTGGGTTGACGGCATTTGTCCTGATAAAAACCCAACATCACAGCAGCGAGTGGTACAGCCGCTTCGTAACACAGGTCTCCGAGATGCCGGAGGTGCTCGGTTTCTGGCGCATGGCGGGAGAGTATGACTATCTGATGCGCGTCCAGGTGGCAGACATGAAGCGTTATGATGATTTTTACAAGCGGCTGGTGAACAGCGTACCGGGCTTGTCGGACGTCACCTCGAGCTTCGCCATGGAACAGATTAAATACACCACAGCACTACCCATTGATTAATTGAATAACTTCCCGGCGTAGCCGGATCCATACCTTCAGGAACAAACCGCGTGCGATTATTTGCCCAATTAAGCTGGTACTTTCGTCGGGAGTGGCAACGCTACCTCGGCGCTGTGGCCCTGCTTATTATCATTGCCATCCTGCAGTTAATTCCACCGAAAGTGGTGGGATACGTGGTGGATGGCGTTACAGAACAGCATTACACCACCGCACGGGTGTTGATGTGGGTCGGCACGCTGGTGCTGACGGCCATCATTGTCTATCTGCTGCGCTACGTCTGGCGGGTACTGCTGTTTGGCGCGTCCTATCAGCTGGCCGTTGAACTGCGTGAAGATTTTTATCGTCAACTGAGCCGCCAGCATCCCGAGTTCTACCTGCGTCATCGCACCGGGGATCTTATCGCTCGCGCCACCAATGACGTTGACCGCGTCGTGTTTGCCGCCGGGGAAGGGGTGTTAACGCTGGTGGACTCTCTGGTGATGGGCTGTGCGGTTCTGATTGTGATGTCCACCCAGATAAGCTGGCAGCTCACGCTGCTGGCGTTGCTACCTATGCCGCTGATGGCGCTGGCGATCAACCGCTATGGCGAACAGCTTCATGAGCGCTTCAAGCTGGCGCAGGCGGCGTTTTCCTCGCTGAATGACCGTACGCAGGAGAGCATGACCAGCATCCGCATGATCAAAGCGTTTGGCCTGGAAGATCGACAATCCGCGCTGTTTGCAGCCGATGCCGCCGACACGGGGGCGAAGAACATGCGCGTTGCGCGTATCGATGCGCGGTTTGACCCGACAATCTATGTCGCGATTGGCATGGCAAACCTGCTGGCCATTGGTGGCGGGAGCTGGATGGTGGTGCAGGGCTCGCTAACCCTCGGGCAATTGACCAGCTTTGCCATGTACCTGGGGCTGATGATATGGCCGATGCTGGCACTGGCCTGGATGTTTAACATCGTAGAGCGCGGCAGCGCCGCCTACAGCCGTATTCGCGCGATGCTTGCCGAAGCGCCAGTGGTGAATGACGGTAGCGAATCGGTACCGGAAGGGCGCGGCGTGATGAATGTCGACGTCCGTAAGTTTGTGTATCCGCAAACGGAACATACGGTACTGGAGAACGTCAGCTTTGCGCTCAAACCGGGTCAGATGCTCGGTATCTGCGGTCCGACAGGCGCCGGGAAAAGTACCGTACTCTCCCTGATTCAACGTCACTTTGACGTCACGCAGGGCGATATTCGCTTCCATGATATTCCGTTGACGAACCTGCTGCTCGATGACTGGCGCGGTCGTCTGGCGGTGGTCAGCCAGACGCCGTTTCTCTTTTCTGACACCGTGGCGAATAACATTGCCCTCGGACGCCCGGCGGCGACTCAGGAAGAGATTGAGCACGTCGCGCGCCTGGCCAGCGTCCATGACGATATTCTGCGTCTGCCACAGGGCTATGAAACGGAAGTGGGTGAGCGTGGCGTTATGCTTTCCGGCGGGCAAAAACAGCGTCTCTCGATTGCCCGCGCGCTGCTGCTGAATGCCGAAATCCTGATCCTTGATGATGCGCTCTCCGCCGTCGATGGCCGCACCGAGCACCAGATCCTGCATAACCTGCGACAGTGGGGGGATGGAAGGACGGTGATCATCAGTGCACACCGGTTGTCGGCGCTGACGGAAGCCAATGAAATTCTGGTATTACAGCACGGGCACATTGCCCAGCGCGGACAGCATGAACAGCTTGCGGAGCAACCGGGCTGGTATCGCGATATGTATCGTTATCAGCAGCTTGAAGCGGCGCTGGACGACGCCCCGGAACAGGATGAGGAGAACGTTAATGCGTAAGACCGTGACGCAGTGGCCGACGCTAAAACGCCTGCTGGCCTATGGTTCTCCGTGGCGAAAACCGCTTTCGCTTGCCGTACTGTTGCTGTGGATTGCCGCGATTGCAGAAGTGAGCGGTCCGCTGCTTATCAGCTACTTTATCGACAATATGGTGGCGAAAAGCTATTTGCCGCTGGGGCTCGTCGCGGGGTTAGGTGTGGCCTACGTTGGGCTACAGCTGACTGCGGCGTCACTGCATTACGCCCAGTCTCTGCTCTTTAACCGGGCGGCCGTGGGCGTGGTGCAGAAGTTACGTACGGATGTGATGGATGCGGCACTGCGCCAGCCGTTGAGCGAGTTTGATACCCAGCCGGTTGGGCAGGTGATATCCCGGGTGACCAACGATACCGAGGTGATCCGCGATCTGTATGTCACCGTCGTGGCAACCGTGCTGCGCAGCGCGGCGCTGATTGGCGCCATGCTGGTGGCGATGTTCAGCCTCAACTGGCGTATGGCTCTGGTGGCGATCACCATCTTCCCGGCCGTATTGATTGTAATGGTCATCTATCAACGCTACAGCACGCCGATTGTGCGTCGGGTGCGGGCCTATCTGGCCGATATCAACGATGGCTTCAACGAAGTGATCAACGGCATGAGCGTCATTCAGCAGTTCCGCCAGCAGGCTCGCTTTGGTGAGCGCATGGGGGAAGCCAGCCGGTCGCACTATATGGCGCGTATGCAGACGCTGCGACTGGACGGTTTCCTGCTACGTCCACTGCTGAGCCTCTTCTCGGCGCTGGTTCTCTGTGGCCTGCTGATGCTTTTCGGGATGAGCGCGAACGGAACAATTGAAGTTGGGGTTCTGTACGCTTTTATCAGCTATCTGGGACGCCTTAATGAACCGTTGATAGAACTCACCACCCAGCAGTCTATGTTGCAACAGGCCGTGGTGGCGGGGGAGCGCGTGTTCGAACTGATGGACCGGCCACGTCAGACCTACGGCGATGATGAGCGTCCTTTGCAAAGCGGAGAGATTACGTTTGATAAGGTCTCGTTTGCTTACCGTGAAGACCGTCTGGTGTTGCAGGACATCTCTCTTGATGTGCCGTCGCGCGGCTTTGTGGCGCTGGTGGGGCATACCGGCAGCGGTAAAAGTACCCTCGCCAGCCTGTTGATGGGCTATTACCCGGTCAGTCAGGGTGAAATCCGCATTGATGGTCGTCCGCTCGCATCACTGAGCCACAATGTGTTGCGCAAGGGCGTTGCAATGGTGCAGCAAGACCCGGTGGTCATGGCCGATACCTTTTACGCCAACGTCACTCTCGGTCGGGACTATACCCAGCAACAGGTGTGGGATGTGCTGGAAACCGTGCAGCTGGCAGAGCTGGCGCGCGGTTTTAGCGATGGGATCAATACCCGGCTTGGTGAGCAGGGGAATAACCTCTCGGTGGGACAAAAGCAGCTTCTGGCCCTGGCACGGGTGCTGATTGAAACGCCGCAGGTGCTGATTCTCGACGAAGCAACCGCCAGCATCGACTCTGGTACTGAGCAGGCTATCCAGCTGGCGCTGGCCGCGGTGCGTGACCACACGACGCTGGTGGTTATCGCACACCGTCTTTCAACGATTGTCGACGCAGACACCATCCTGGTGCTGCATCGCGGTCAGGCCGTCGAACGCGGTACGCACCGGGAGCTGCTCGAAGCAAAAGGGCGCTACTGGCAGATGTATCAGCTGCAGCTGGCCGGTGAAGAGCTGGCCGCCAGCGTGCGTGAGGACGAGTCCCTCAGCGCCTGATGCACCAAAACAAGGCAGCGCGCTAACAGTCATTACTGTTGGTGCAAAACTGAAACGCACCGTGCACTGTCATGGTGCGTTTTTTTTCACCGGTTCGTTAAACATGCTCGTGTAATGCTCATTGCAGCGCGTTTCCCTCAGGTTTTCATTTCTGGCACACCCCTTGCAATGTCTTCAGCGTATTAGCGGCGGCCATTACCGAATTCTGACTGGAGGGGATCTATGAAGCTGGTTACGGTTGTAATCAAACCATTCAAACTCGAAGACGTGCGTGAAGCATTGTCTTCCATGGGTATTCAGGGACTGACTGTCACCGAAGTGAAAGGCTTTGGTCGTCAGAAGGGTCATGCCGAGCTTTACCGCGGGGCAGAATACAGCGTTAACTTCCTGCCAAAAGTAAAAATTGATGTCGCGATTGCTGATGACCAGCTTGATGAAGTTATTGATGTCATTAGCAAAGCGGCCTACACCGGCAAAATTGGCGACGGCAAAATTTTCGTTGCCGAATTGCAGCGCGTCATTCGCATCCGTACCGGCGAATCTGACGAAGCGGCACTGTAAGTAACTCCTGGCACACAGTGATAGGGATCGAGAAAATGAAGATAGCAACAATCAAAACGGGTCTGGGTTCGCTGGCACTGCTGCCGGGCCTGGCACTGGCTGCCCCTGCGGTGGCAGACAAAGCCGATAACGCCTTTATGATGATCAGCACCGCGCTGGTGCTGTTCATGTCCATTCCGGGCATTGCGCTGTTCTACGGCGGCCTGATCCGTGGCAAAAACGTTCTCTCCATGCTGACGCAGGTTGCCGTCACGTTCGCGCTGGTTTGCGTGTTGTGGGTGGTCTACGGTTACTCTCTGGCCTTCGGCACGGGCAATGCGTTCTTCGGAAACTTTGACTGGGTCATGCTGAAAAACATCGAACTGACCGCGCTGATGGGCAGTTTCTATCAATATATTCACGTTGCCTTCCAGGGCTCGTTCGCCTGTATCACCGTCGGGCTGATCGTCGGTGCGCTGGCTGAGCGTATTCGCTTCTCCGCCGTACTGATCTTCGTGGTGGTCTGGCTGACGCTCTCCTATGTGCCGATTGCGCACATGGTCTGGGGTGGCGGTCTGCTGGCGAGCCATGGCGCGCTGGACTTCGCAGGCGGTACTGTTGTACACATCAACGCCGCGGTGGCGGGCCTGGTAGGGGCATACCTGATTGGCAAACGCGTGGGCTTCGGTAAAGAAGCGTTCAAACCGCACAACCTGCCGATGGTCTTTACCGGTACAGCGATCCTTTACTTTGGCTGGTTTGGCTTCAACGCCGGTTCAGCAAGCGCAGCAAACGAAATCGCCGCGCTGGCCTTCGTGAACACGGTTGTGGCAACGGCGGGTGCGATCCTCTCATGGGTGTTTGGTGAGTGGGCGGTACGCGGTAAGCCTTCGCTGCTGGGTGCCTGTTCAGGTGCAATTGCCGGTCTGGTTGGTATCACGCCAGCTTGTGGCTACGTCGGTGTTGGCGGCGCGCTGCTTGTCGGGCTGGTGGCCGGTCTGGCGGGTCTGTGGGGTGTGACGGCGCTGAAACGTGTTCTGCGCGTCGATGACCCGTGCGATGTCTTCGGTGTACACGGCGTCTGCGGCATCGTCGGTTGTATCATGACCGGTATCTTCGCGGCGAAATCGCTGGGCGGCGTGGGTTACGCAGAAGGCGTCACCATGGTTCACCAGGTGCTGGTGCAGCTGGAAAGTATCGCCATCACCGTCGTGTGGTCTGCCGTTGTGGCCTTCATCGGCTATAAGCTGGCGGATATGACCGTCGGTCTGCGTGTTCCGGAAGAGCAGGAACGCGAAGGTCTGGACGTCAACAGCCACGGCGAGAATGCGTACAACGCCTGATAAGCAAAACGGCAACCCAGGGTTGCCGTTTTCGTTTTGTTCCCTCTCCCGTCGGGAGAGGGCCGCAGTACAGCATCACCCGCGGTTACGCATTACCCCTTCCTGCACCGTCGACGCGACCAGCACGCCATCCTGAGTGTAAAACTCACCGCGCACAAAGCCGCGCGCGCTTGACGCCGAGGTACTCTCCACGCTGTAGAGCAGCCACTCGTTCATGTCGAACGGACGATGGAACCACATGGAGTGATCGATGGTGGCCACCTGCATCCCTTTTTCAAGGAAGCCCACGCCGTGCGGCTGCAGCGCCACCGGCAGGAAGTTGAAATCTGAGGCATAACCCAGCAGATACTGATGAACGCGGAAATCCGCGGGCACGGTGCCGTTAGCGCGGATCCAGACCTGGCGCTTCGGCTCGGCCGTGTGGCCTTTCATCGGGTTATGGAATTCGACAGGACGGATCTCAAGCGGTTTATCGCAGAGAAACTTCTCCTTTACCTGCGGTGGAAGCAGATGCGCCAGCGCACGAGCGATATCGGTCTCGGATTTGAGATCGTCTGGCGACGGTGCGGGTGGCATCGTTTTCTGATGCTCATAACCCGGTTCCGGCGCCTGGAACGAGGCGGTCATGTAAAAGATAGGCTTGCCATTCTGAACCGCCGCGACACGACGCGCGCTAAAGCTGTTGCCATCCCGCAATACCTCAACGTCATACACGATGGGTTTCGCGCTATCACCAGGGCGTAAGAAGTAGCTGTGAAATGAGTGCACCAGACGGTCTGCAGGGACGGTCTCCTTTGCTGCGTAGAGCGCTTGTCCTACGACTTGCCCGCCGAAGACCTGGCGTAAGCCCAGATCTTCGCTCTGTCCGCGAAAGAGTCCTTCCTCAATTTTTTCCAGATTCAGTAATGTCAGCAGATTGTTCAGTGCCTGACTCATAGTTGTCCTCAATAAAACGCCGTAGCGAAAGATAGGCAGAGTATAACGCAGAAATGAAAGTGGTCCGATGGGTAGAATAATCTGAATATCTGGACGATTTTAGGCATAAATCAGTGATCTGTGCCAAACTTACCTGTGTTATGTGATTGAAACGACATCGGATGGGATCGATCCCGCTGGTGCATTGATGATAAGGAGACTTCAATGAAACTCGTGCCCATGCTAAGTGGTGTAGCAATTGCGGTGGCGTTGTCCGCCTGTGCAGGAAAGAGCGCCCAGGTGCCGGTGCCAGCAGCAGATCCAAACGGGATTAATACACTCTCACAGCAGTCCATTCAGCAGCCTAACGTTTCCGGGACTATCTGGATTAAACAGAAAGTCGCGTTACCGCCAGATGCGGTATTAACGGTAACCCTGTCTGATGCTTCCCTGGCAGACGCGCCGTCTAAAGTATTGGCCCAGCGTGCCGTGCGTACGGAAGGTAAGCAGGCACCGTTTAGCTTCGTGTTGCCGTATAACCCATCAGACGTGCAGCCTAATGCCCGTATCCTCCTGAGCGCAGCAGTAACGATCAACGATAAACTGGTGTTTATCACCGATACGGTGCAGGAAGCGATTAACCACGGCGGGACAAAAGTTGACCTGAACCTGGTTCCGGTACAGCAAACCGAAGTGCCGGTTGCGCCACAGACTAACCAACCGTCTCTGCCAACCCCTCCGACCCAGATGTAACGCTTTAAACCCTCTCCTTCGGGAGAGGGTTTAATACACCCAGCGGTACTTTTGCAAATCAATCTGTCCTGACCCCGACACCTGCACCCCTTCTGACAGTAACGCCTGACGCTGGCGCTGCAGATCCGGCCCGGTCAACGAGATCGCCCCATGACGATTTACCACCCGATGCCAGGGCAGGGTGCTTCCTTCCGGCAACCTTTTCAGTACGCCACCGACCTGCCGCGCCGCACGCGGGGAACCGGCCAGACGCGCTACGTCGCCATAGGTGGTGACATAACCTTCCGGCACAGAGGCCACAATTTGCCATACGCGTTGTGGAAAGGAGTCATGTTCGTCCATACGTCTACCTGTGGGGAATGTCTGGACAGTTATGTTAAACGAAGATAAACCCAATTGCTGCGCCAGTTTGCGCAAGAAACCAGCATCCAGTTGCGGGTCGCTTGCAATTGGCGGTAAGCACAGGGATAATGCGCCAGCGCGTTGGTTATCAACGCTCTCAATGGGGGCTCTGTTGGTTCTCCCGCAACGCTACTCTGTTCACCAGGTCAGGTCCGGAAGGAAGCAGCCAGGGCAGACGACGTGTGTGCCGGGATGTAGCTGGCAGGGCCCCCACCCATTTCTGCTCTCATCAACACTCTTCCTGTTTCTCTTCGCTTCGAATAGCCTTTAATCCACAACGTTATTAGGACTTTACTGACTGCATGTAATATATATTTCATTGCATTGAAATATCACTGTCATAAACCTGTAATAATAGACTGTCATTTTAATATCGGATGTCTTTTTTCTGTCATAACTTAAAAATATATATCTGGATAACATTGGTAAGTTCGTGTATTAAATAAAGTACTTATTCCGAAGGGAAGTGACAAACATGGCTACTGCGGTGTTAAACGTTAAGATTGATCAAGCGCTAAAAGAAAGACTTCGCCACTATGCAGAAGTTAATAACGAGAATTTAAGCGTGACGACAGAGAAACTGCTGCTGCTGGCATTCGAAGCGGTAGAAGAGGCGGGAGTATCGGAAGAGGATATTGATAACCAGCATACGGAAGAAGAGAGTGTTTCTCCATTTACTCCTAAAGAAATCAAGGCTCTACGTAAAATTCTTAAGAAGAGAAAATGAAACAACAACTGTCAACTGCCAGTGACTACAACGAGGCCTGCGATCTGTTGCGTTCAGGCTACGTGAAGCATGTACGTCTTGGCTGGAATGTAGGAAGTGATGAGTTCTTTCGTATTGCGTCTGACTGGTGTGATACCGGCGCAAAAATAAAGAAAGACGGTGAAAATTTCGTTATTTCACTGAAAGGTTTTCCTATTCCTCCTCAGCACTAAATCCTGAATGGTGAAAACTGCTGACTGTATCTGTGACAGTCAGCAGTTTTTATTTTATGATCCACTTCAAATTTTTTATATCAAACCAGACTTCTTTTTATTGATGGCACGTTTTTATTCAGGGCGAGCCACAAGGGTTTAATTCTCAGTAATGCCTGTTCAAGCTCAGCCGGATCGAGTGAAAAGGGCATACGTAAATACCGATCAAACGCACCCGATAAACCAAACCGCGTGCCGGTCCCCAGGTTGATTCCCAGTATCTCTGCGCGTGCAGCAAGCTGTGTTGCCAGCATCCCCGGCAGTTCAATCCAGTAGGAAAGCCCGCCTTCCGCTTCATGGAATGTCCATTCAGGGAAGTGCTCGCGCAACAGCGCGCCGCATTGATCTCGCCGTTCCGCCAGCATCTTCCGGCGAGCGGGCAAAAACGTTTCGCTGTTATTGATAAGCCACAGCGTCGCCAGCTGTTCGAGCATGGGCGATCCTAAATCCAGGGTATCCCGCGTCTGGGCAAGCGTAGCGATGGTGCGCGAGGAGGCACGGATCCAGCCAAGACGAAGGCCGCCCCAGAAACTTTTTCCGGCAGAGCCTAACGTTATCACGGTGGCCTGCGGGTTGAATGACGCCAGCGGCGGCGGCGGGGGCGAGTCAAACCACAGATCCACCATCGTTTCATCTACTACCAGCGTCGTGCGGGTTTGCGCGGCAATCTCGGTGATTGCCTGACGGGTGGGAATATCCATGCATCGCCCGGTCGGGTTATGAAAATCGGGCATCAGGTATGCCAGGCGCGGCGCTGTCTGGGCAAGCGTTGCGGCAAACCCATGGGTATCCCAGCCCGTTTCCGGCAGCGACACACCCACTGGACGGCACTGCGCTCCCTGTATGGCGGCGATCGCCAGCGGGTAAGTGGGATGATCGACCACGACGCGATCCCCCGGGCCGGTCATCATCCGCAGGACCAGCGCAAAACCGCTGACCGCGCCATTGACCACCATTACCTCGTCTGTCCGGGTCGGAAGCCCCCGCGCGGTATAGCGTGCGGCGATGGCTTCCCGCAGCGCCGGCAACCCAAGCTGATCGTAACCCGTAAGCGAGAGATGTTGCGTAATGGCCGTGAGCGCATGGGTATAGGCCTGGTGGATCTCAGGCCCGGCATTGAGCGCCGCGGTGGAGAGATCCAGCGCGGCACTGGCTGCTGAAAGGGTTGGCACGGCGCGTGTGTCGGGCAGGATCACGCGTGAACCGCTGCCGTGGCGGCTTTCAAGATAACCTTCCTCACGCAGATGGGCGAGTGCGCTGCTGATGGTGGTCCGGCTCACATCCAGCGCAGTGGCCAGCTCCCGCTCGCCGGGTAGACGGGTGTTAAGTGCCAGTCGGCCATCAAGAATTAACAGGCGTAACGCATCCGCCAGCTGACGCCAGAGCGGGGTCCGGGACGAGGTTTGTTGCCAGTGGCCTAACAGGCGTACCAATGACTGGCTTCCGAAGCGGCGTGATGACATGTGCAGTCCACTATTTGAAAACTGGACATTAATCATAATGCCATTTTCGCTCAAGATGAAAGCCTGGTTCACTGGAGAAGATAAAAAATGGTACGTCGTCTGCTACAACTGTATGTCGGTTTAGGGCTGTATGGGCTTTCAACCACGATGTTTATTCGATCGGATCTGGGGCTCGATCCGTGGGACGTCTTCCACCTGGGCGTGGCGATCCAGCTGGGGTTGAGCATTGGGATGGTGATCATTTTAACCGGTGCGGCGGTACTCCTGCTGTGGATCCCGCTGCGTCAGATGCCTGGTCTGGGAACCCTCAGTAACGTGATTATTATTGGCCTGGCGGCAGATGCCTCCATGGCCCTGATCCCCGAGGTGACCTCGCTGCCCCTGCGTATCGCGCTGCTGGTGGCCGGAATTGTCGTGAACGCGATAGCCACCGGTATGTATATCGGTGCCGGTTTCGGGGCGGGCCCGCGCGACGGTCTCATGACCGGGATCCATGCCCGTATGGGATGGTCCATCCGCAGTGTACGTACCTCGATTGAAGTGTCCGTGCTGCTGATTGGGTGCATGTTGGGCGGAACGTTCGGGATAGGCACCGTCGCGTATGCGCTGACCATTGGCCCGCTTATCCAGATCTGCTTGCCTCTGTTCCGTTATAAGCCGCGCGTTGAGAAGACTCCCCAGCCGGAGCGGGTTGTTTAATTCTGCGAAGCGCTCACATGTTTTCATGGCGTCGCTGTGTCAGAATAGTGGCCTTCGAATGACGCGATGCCAGAATGCATGAAAGCAATCACTCTTTATGATGTTGCCCTCTTTGCGGGGGTTTCTTATCAGACCGTTTCCCGTGTGATTAACGACGCGGAGCATGTCTCTGCCCGCACGCGGGAAAAAGTGCAGCAGGCGATGGCAGAACTGCACTACGTCCCCAATCTCAGGGCACAACAGCTGGCGGGTAAACGTACCCGTACGCTTGGCCTTATTACTACCGATCTGGCGCTGCACGCCCCTTCGCAAATTGTTTCGGCGGTAAAATCCCGGGCGGTTGAGCAGGGGGCGAGCGTGCTTATCTCAATGGTGCAACATCCACAGCAGTGCCAGTCTGCCCTTCAGGCGTTGCTGGCGCAGCGTGTGGAAGCTCTGCTGGTGAATGTGCCGTTGGAGAATTCTCATGCTGAAGCGCTAAAAGCCCTCGCAACGCCCATTCCGGTGCTGTTTCTGGATGTCTCACCCTCGGCTCAGGTAAACAGTCTTGTGTTTAATGCAGAGCAGGGTGCTCGTCTCGGGATTGAGCATCTGCTTTCGCTGGGGCATGAGCGTATAGCGCTGCTGAGCGGACCGGAGAGCTCTGTCTCTGCCCGGGCACGTCTCGCAGGCTGGAACGCCACGCTGGCACAGGCCGGGCTTGAGGCTGTCGCGGTGGCGCACGGCGACTGGAGTGCGGCAAGCGGCTATGAGAAAGGACATTTGCTGTTATCTGCCGCGCAACTCCCGGATGCGATAGTGGTCGCGAACGACCAAATGGCGCTGGGGGTGATGCGCGCCTGTGCGGAAAAAGGGACTGCGATCCCGGGCCAGATGTCGGTTGTCGGGTTCGACGATACGGCAGACAGCGCCTGGTTTTCTCCCCCACTGACCACTATTCGCCAGGCTTTTCGCGAGGCCGGCGAGCGAAGCGTGGAGTGGCTGCTGGCGCCAGTTGAGGGTGACGCATGCTGGCAGGTTCAGCTTCCGGTGACTCTGGTGACCCGCCATTCTACCGCTCGCCACGATCCGCAGCAGATCGAACGCGAGGATCTGGCACAGCAGCTCAGGAGCCTGGCGTTAGCGGCTGAGCAACTTGCCCGCCGGTAAGACTTTTGTGATCTGACTCGCTACCCCGCGATCCGATGCTTTACCGCACCCGGTAGCCAGGGCATGTTAGCTAAAATTGTGAGCGCTTCGCAAAGAGGTTAATATGTCCAACACTCCATCGCTGACCCTCAGCGCACTTCTGGCTCGTCGGGACTGGGAAAATCCCGGAGTCACCCAGTGGAACCGCCTGGCAGCACATGCTCCCGTGCACAGCTGGCGTGACGAACACTCCGCCAGAGAAGACGGGGGAACCGTCAGCCGACGCCTCCTTAACGGGGAGTGGCGTTTTAGCTTCTTTCCTGCACCAGAGCAGGTTCCTTCGGTATGGGTCAGTGAAGATTGCGCCGATGCGGTGCTGATGCCCGTGCCCTCTAACTGGCAGATGCAGGGGTTCGACACGCCCATCTACACCAACGTGACCTATCCGATCCCCGTAAACCCACCGTTTGTGCCGCAAGAAAACCCAACAGGTTGTTACTCGCTCACATTTGAAATGGATGATGCCTGGCTGCAGAGCGGCCAAACCCGCATTATCTTCGATGGCGTGAACTCGGCGTTTCATCTGTGGTGTAACGGTCAGTGGATCGGTTATTCACAGGACAGCCGACTGCCCGCCGAATTCGATCTCTCAGCGGTGCTGCGTCCTGGCCAGAACCGCATTGCGGTCATGGTGTTGCGCTGGTGCGACGGGAGCTATCTGGAAGATCAGGACATGTGGCGCATGAGCGGGATTTTCCGCGATGTGTCGCTGCTGCATAAGCCAGAGACGCACATAGCCGATTATCAGGTTGTGACTGAACTGAATGCGGAGCGGGATCGCGCGGTGCTGAAGGTGGATCTCGCGCTCGCAGGCGCACAGTTTGCGGAGTGTGAGGTGGCGTTTACCCTGTGGCGCAACGGCGAAAAATGCGCCAGTGCCACCGGGCGGCCGGGCACTGCCGCTGTCGATGAGCGCGGCGGCTGGGCCGAGCGGCTAACGGTGATGCTCCCCGTTGAGGCGCCTGCCTTGTGGAGTGCGGAAACGCCGGAACTTTATCGCCTGACGATGACCCTTCTGAACGCGCAGGGTGAGGTGCTTGAAACGGAGGCCTGCGATGTGGGGTTCCGCCGCATAGAGATCAGCAATGGCCTGCTGAAGCTCAACGGTAAACCCCTGCTGATCCGCGGCGTTAACCGGCATGAGCATCACCCGGAAAACGGCCAGGTGATGGATGAAGCGACGATGCGCCGCGATATCGAACTCATGAAGCAGCATAACTTCAACGCCGTGCGCTGCTCGCACTATCCGAACCATCCGCTGTGGTACACGCTTTGCGACCGCTATGGTTTGTATGTCGTCGACGAAGCCAATATTGAAACCCACGGCATGGTGCCGATGAGTCGCCTTGCTGACGATCCGCGCTGGCTCCCTGCCATGAGCGAACGCGTCACCCGCATGGTGCAGCGCGACCGCAATCATCCTTCGATTATCATCTGGTCGCTGGGGAATGAGTCCGGCCATGGCGCGAACCATGACGCACTGTATCGCTGGCTGAAAACCACCGATCCGACGCGTCCGGTGCAGTACGAAGGCGGTGGGGCGAATACGGCAGCGACCGATATCGTGTGCCCGATGTATGCCCGGGTCGATCAGGATCAGCCCTTCCCGGCGGTACCGAAATGGTCTGTTAAAAAATGGATCGGCATGCCGGATGAAACGCGTCCGCTTATTCTCTGTGAATACGCCCACGCGATGGGGAACAGCTTCGGTGGTTTTGCCAAATACTGGCAGGCGTTTCGCCGCCATCCTCGTCTGCAGGGGGGATTTGTCTGGGACTGGGTTGACCAGGCGCTGACCAGAAAAGACGACAATGGCACACCGTTCTGGGCCTACGGGGGAGACTTTGGCGACACGCCCAATGACCGCCAGTTCTGCCTTAACGGGCTGGTTTTTCCCGATCGCACACCGCATCCGGCGCTGTATGAAGCCCAGCGCGCTCAGCAGTTTTTCACCTTTACGCGGATAAGTACGTCTCCGCTGGTGATTGAAGTCCACAGCGATTACCTGTTCCGTCATACCGATAACGAGGTGCTGCGCTGGACCCTTGTCCGCGACGGCAACGTGCTGGCCAGAGGGGACGTGACGCTCTCCATTGCTCCCCAGGGCACACAGCGTCTGGACATCGACCTGCCAGCGCTGGCGCCTGAAGCGGGTGACGTCTGGCTGAACGTTGAAGTGCACCAGCCGCGGGCGACGCCGTGGTCACCGGCAAACCATCGCTGCGCGTGGGAGCAGTGGCCGGTTCCGACTCCCCTGTATATCGCCCCGCCAGCACCAGAAGGTGTACCGCCGGTGTTAACGCAAACTGGCGACGTGCTTGAGCTGGTGCATCAGCAGCAACGCTGGCAGTTCAACCGCGCGTCAGGACACCTGACGCAATGGTGGCGCAACGGCGTTGAAACGCTGCTCTCACCGCTGACGGATAACGTTAGCCGCGCACCGCTGGACAATGATATTGGCGTGAGCGAGGCCACGCGAATCGATCCGAATGCGTGGGTGGAGCGCTGGAAAGCGGCAGGCATGTACGAGCTCACCCCGCGATTACTGCACTGTGAAGGAGAGCAGCATGCAGCCGAGGCGGTGGTGAAAACCCTGCATGTCTGGGAGTATCGCGGTAAAGCGCTCTTCCTGAGCCGTAAAGTCTGGCGGGTGGACGATCGGGGCGTTTTGCATGGCGATATTCAGGTCGATATTGCGTCTGATATCCCGGAACCGGCACGCGTAGGCCTGAGTGTTCACCTTGCCGCAACGCCGGAAACGGTTCAGTGGCTGGGGCTTGGGCCACATGAAAATTACCCGGACAGAACGCTGGCGGCTCAGCAGGGGCGCTGGACATTACCGCTGGAAGCCATGCACACGCCTTACATCTTCCCGACAGAAAATGGTTTGCGCTGTGATACCCGTGAACTGCTGCTGGGCGCGCATCGGCTGAATGGCCTGTTTCATTTCTCCGTCAGCCGCTACAGCCAGCAGCAGTTGCATGAGACAACCCACCATCATCTGTTGCACGAGGAGCCGGGGTGTTGGCTTAACCTGGACGCGTTCCATATGGGCGTGGGCGGTGATGACTCGTGGAGCCCCAGCGTCTCGCCGGAATTTATTCTGCAGAAACGCCAGCTTCGCTATACCTTCAGCTGGCAGCAGAACCCTGACTGAGCAAAGAGGCGGCCACAGCAGTGGCCGCCTCGCTTACGCCAGGATACCGCTCAGGCCGTGCAGGCTCATGTAAATCCCGACCACAGTAATCAGGGCAGCGGAGATCCACGGTGCTTTTCGTGAAAACTCGCTGAAACCCGGCCAGCGTTTTGTCGCATGCTTAAGGCTCAGGGCGGCAATCGCACCGGAAGCGACCAGCGTTAACGCCAGACCAATACTGAAGCTGAATACCAGCGTTGCGCCGAGGGCAAAATGCTTCAGCTGCAGGCAGATGAGCAGGACCGTGATTGAGGCCGGGCAGGGGATAAGCCCTCCGGTCAGGCCAAACAGTGCAATTTGTCCGGTGGTAACGTTCTGGCCGTTGAAGCGGCGGTTAATATCCTGCGCATGCGCGCGCTGGTGGGCGTCCTGCCACTCTTCTTCAACCAGTGGATGTCCATGGTCGTGATGATCATGATGATGGTCATGGTCATGGTCGTGATGATCATGATGGTGGTCATGGTGATCGTGATGATGGTGGTGATCGTGTGGCCGACTCTCCTTCCAGGTTCGCCAGGCCATCCACAGGGCGATCAGCACGATCAGTATCCCCGAGATCAGCTGGAACCAGGGCTCAGACGTATGCGCATCCCAGCCCCGGCCAAACCATAATCCTGCCATGGCAATGATCCAGACCACCGCCGTATGGGAAAGCGTTGCCGCCAGACCAAGCAACACCGCCTGTTTCAGCGTACCGCGAATAGCCACAATAAACGCGGCCATCATCGTTTTGGAGTGGCCCGGCTCCAGGCCATGCAGCGCACCGAGGAGGATAGCGCTGGGTACAAACAGCCAGGCATTGCCCTGCTGCAGGAGTGAAGCAAAATCGTTCATGGAAAATTCCGGAGTGGAAAGCGTGTTCAGATACTACTCCCCCCCAGTAGTCTAATACTACCCCCCAGTAGAAAAATACTCAGGGGGAGTAGAGCATGATATGCTTTAAAAGCCATACGATAAGGGAGACAGAGATGTCACATACGGTTCGCGACAAGAAGATGTTATTGACTCGCCTGAAGAAAATTCAGGGGCAAAGCGCTGCCCTGGAAAAAATGCTCAATAGCGACCACGAATGCGCCGACGTGTTACAACAGCTGGCGGCGATCCGCGGCGCGGTAAACGGCATGATGATGCAGGTGATCGAAGGTCATCTCACCGATCATGTGGTGAAAGAGCCTGAAGAAGCTCAGCGCGAAGCCGATCTTGGCGTCGTGTTACAGGTGATCAAATCCTATCTTAAGTAGGATGTGTTTTGAGGTTATCTTCCGCCCAAAGAATAAAGTCCGCTTTCGGCAACGCCTTGCTGTAGTACCAACCCTGCCCATACTGCACGCCGTGACGACGTAGCCAGGCGAGTTGCCCTTCGGTCTCCACGCCTTCCGCAACCATCGCCAGCTTCAGCGATTTCGCCATTTCAATAATGTGTGGCGTCACGTTTTTATATTCCAGTGCATCCACAAACGCTTTATCAATTTTTAGCGTGTCGACATCCAGATCCTGCAGGTAGCTCAGGCTGGAATAGCCCGTACCGAAATCATCAATATAGATTGCGTGGCCTGAATGACGAAAGGCGGCGATGGCCGGTGCGCTGATTTTAGGATCGGCAAAGCCGCGCTCGGTTAACTCAAGGGCGATCTGTTGCGGATGGACTTTCCACTTATTCATTAAGTGACTCAACAGTGGCGGGAGTTTTCCCGAGGTCAAATCGGCCGGCGCGAGGTTAATGGAAATATGCTGACCGGCGTGAAGGTGCAGCCAGTAGCCCATATCCTCAAACACCTTTTCAATGACCAAATGCGTCAGCTGCGAGATGAGCCCCGTTTGCTCAGCAAGCGGCACAAAAATATCCGGTGAAAGGCTGCTGGCGTCAGGCTGGGGCCAGCGGGTTAGCGCCTCTGCGCCCACAATCTTCCCGCTAGAGAGTTCAATAATGGGCTGATAATGAACCACAAATTCCCGGTTGTTAATGGCGTCAAGCAGGCGGTTGCGTGGCGACTGGATGCGACGCAGCAGTCGTAAAACAAAGAGTGCGGCAAGCAGGCTTATCAGTATGCCAAACGGCAGCCAGATGAGAAGTTGCTGGTGCCAGGTTTCAGCCAGCGGTTTTAACGCCGCCCAGGCGACCACCGTAAACCCCAGTTCAGGAACAGGCTTCATAATGTATATCGAGCCGTTGTACTGAATACGGGTGACGCCCTGATCCTTAACCAGATTGCGGATATGCGGATCGAGATTGCTGCTGCTGGCAAAAATGAGATGTGATTTGCTGCCCACCAGGGCGGCATCTGTGGCGATCTCACCGAAAGGGATCACATCGACAAGCGAGGCAGGATCGAGCAGCACCAGATAGTGGCCCCGACCCAGGACCGCCATGTAGCGGCTAAAACCGAGATCGTTTTGCGTGGTGAGCCATGCGCCATAACCATCTTCCGTGATTCGCATGGGCGGCGGGAAAGGGGCCGACTGACTGGTTTGTTCCAGGGACGAGCAAAGGGGTTCAAGATTGTTGATATAAATAACTTCCTGAACATAACGCCATGAAAAAGCGACCCGCCGCATCTCCCTTAAATGCATAACGCTACAGGGGATCCCTTTAAAGGTCTGCAGGCTATTGAGCGCTTCCTTTGCATCATCCACCACCCTGGCGGTACGTATCAGCACGCGTGAGGCATAGCTATCCAGCGCATCGACAAACTTATCTTCCGCCTGGCGATGTGCCAGCCAGATGCTCAGGCTAATCGGAACCAGTACCGCAATGATAAGTACACCGGTCACCAGACTGACCAGATGTCGGGTTTTCATGGTGCTGTCTCCTTCCTCTTATGCCCGCTCCTGGGCGCTGAAAAACCTGCCAGAGGAGAAAGATTTTACCGCTAAATGATAAAGTTATAGCACGTGCAGGTCATGATTTACGGCACAACAGAAAATATCGTCGGGGCAGAGGGGTTGTTTTTTCAGCAGGGGTTAGATATTATTTTGTTATGTTATAACAAAACATAAAGAGTTTACGATGAAACCAGATATCCACCCAGCCTATCGCACCGTGGTGTTCCACGACACCAGTGCTAATGAATACTTTAAAGTCGGCTCAACCATTAAGACCGACCGCGAAATTGAACTCGACGGTGAAACATATCCGTATATCACCATCGAGGTCTCTTCAAAATCGCACCCGTTCTACACCGGCAAGCAGAAAACGTTCTCGACGGATGGCAGTGCGGCGCGCTTCCGTAAGCGTTTCGGCGGCTTTATTAATGCGAAGCGGGGATAACCATGCAGGTACTTAACTCATTGCGCAGTGCAAAACAGCGTCACCCGGATTGCCAGATAGTCAAACGCAAGGGACGCTTATACGTGATTTGCAAATCCAATCCGCGCTTTAAGGCGGTTCAGGGACGTAAGAAAAGACGCTAGACGCGTGTTTCGCGCCAGCTTTCCAGGGATCTTTTTTGGTTGCCATCGGCAGTAAAATTGTCGGTGGCAAGCCAGCCTTCAAAGGCACTCGCCAGCGCCGGCCACTCTTTGTCGAGAATTGAAAACCAGTCGGTATCCCGGTTATGACCTTTCGTGACCAGCGCCTGACGAAAACGCCCCTCAAACTGAAAGCCAAGACGCAGTGCCGCCTTGCGCGAAGGCGCGTTCAGGCTGTTGCACTTCCACTCGTATCGACGATACCCAAGGGTGTCGAACACGTATCGCATCAGCAGATATTGCGCTTCCGTCGACATCGGCGTGCGGCTGAGCAGCGGGGAGAAATGAACATGTCCCACCTCCACGACGCCGTTGGTTGGATCGATCCGCATCAGAGCCAGCGTGCCGACCGGAGACTGGGTCTGGTTGTCGATAACGCTAAAGTGAATCGGATCGGATAAGTCACGCACGCTCTCTACCCACCCTGCAAACGCCTCTGCGCTGGCATCCGGTTCACGCAACAGCCACGTCCAGTTGCGGGTATCTTCGGCCAGAGAATACGCGCTGAACAACGCCTCAGCGTGCTCCACCCGCAGCGGCTCAAGGCGACAATAGTGGCCCTGAAGCACCACACGTGAAGGGTGCTGGCGGGGTTGCCAGTCGATAAGTGCTTCGCCTACTGGCTGTCCAAACTCATTGAATGTTTTCATTTTACTGTCCGTGACGTTGATAAGAACGCCAGACTAGTGAATTACTGGTTCCTTAAAAAGTGCCACTCAGCTATGTTTTGGTGGTACCACGGGAGGCGAGATGAACATACCGGGCGATGAATTTTATACTTTGCTGAATGCCGCGTTGAAAGCGCGGGGGGAAGAGACGCTACAGCGCGCGCTGTATCATGCATTGCGTGAGGCGATACTGTGCGGCCGGCTACACGCCGGGAGCCGGCTTCCCGGTTCGCGAATGCTGGCTCAGCAGCTCTCGCTTTCACGGAATACCGTCAATGCGGCGCTGGAACAGCTGACGCTCGAAGGGTATCTGCTGCGTAACCGCCAGGGGACGCGGGTGGCGCAGCTGGCGCAGCGTACGCTCGTTCAGGCATTGCCGGACTCTGCCGTCGCGCTCGGCAGCCGGGTCGCCTCGCTGCCTGCGCCGGTGCCGCGTGATACTCCGGTTCCGGCATTTACGCCGGGAACACCAGCCATCAACTACTTTCCCCTGCCGCTGTGGCGGCGCTTGTACGACCGGGTTCTGCGCGAAGAGGGCAGCGCGCTGTTAGGGTATGGCGATCCTGCCGGGGAGCCGTCGCTGCGGGCGGCCATTGCCCGCCACCTTGCCCTTTCGCGCGGCATTGACTGCGATGCCAGTCAGATAGTAATGACCGAAGGCGCGCTTGAAGGGGTAAACCTTTGCACGATGCTGCTGAGCGAACCCGGCAGCGTCGCGTGGGTGGAAGATCCTGGCTATGGCGGGGCTAAAAGCGCCTTTGCCAAAGCGGGCTTAGTCATGACGGGGATGCCGGTTGATGACGAAGGCATGTTCTGGGAAGGGCTGGATACGCCGTCCCCTGCGCTTATTTTCACCTCACCTTCGCACCAGTTTCCGTACGGAAGCGTGCTCAGTGCGCGGCGACGCCTGGCGCTGCTGGATCTGGCCCGGCAGCATAACGCCTGGATTATTGAAGATGATTACGACAGCGAGTTTCGTTATTCCGGTGAGCCCGTGCCCGCAATGCTGGGAATGGTCAACAATGCGCCGGTTGTCTATCTCGGTACCTTCAGCAAAACCCTCTTTCCGTCGCTGAGAATGGGGTTCATGGTGTTACCCCCGGCGCTGGCAAAAGCGGCCCGTCCAGCCATTGGCGCGCTGCTGCGTGGCGGGCATCGCGCCGAACAGCGAACCCTGGCGCTATTTATTGAGGAAGGACATTATGCCCGCCACCTTGCCGCCATGCGCCGGCTCTACCGTAAGCGCTACCGACAGCTGCGTGAGGTGCTGAGTGCTGAGCTTCATACCCCGCATCGCATTCTGGCGGGTGAAGGGGGGATGCATCTGACGCTGGCAATAGACGGCATCGACGACCAAAAAGTGGTCGAGCAGGCGAGGGCGTTTCAGCTGGCACCCGCTGCACTGAGCGGGTATTACCTGGAGCCGAAGCAGGGGCAAACCGGTCTGGTGTTAGGTTACGGCAATACCTCTGCTTCTCAGTTTGTGTCGGGTATCCGACGCATACAGGCTTTAATCACACAGCAGCAGGACGGGAAAGGGTAAAGACATCATAAAAAGAGAGCTGACCTTTGGTGGATACCATCTTCTGCAGCTTCTCTTTTTGCACTGTTTCAACCGCGGGGGAGTGCATGATGCTTTCGATCAGCTCCGGCGGCACGTAACGCGTGTTATACCATTCACCGTTATAGCAAACCCGGAAATCAAGGACGTCGATATCTTCGTAGCGGTAGCGGGGATTAACGTCAAAAAAGAAAAAGGCGTTAAACACCACAAACAGAATGACAAGCAGCCAGACGGAGTCCACCAGAGTTTCGGACTTCAGCATCACAATCAGTGTCGCCAGCCAGGCGGCATACATTGCGACAAACAGTCCAGGGTGTTTGCGAATAAAGCTGATGCTAAAGCGCGGGCGATTGTCGCGCTTTTCGCGGTGATTAAGATCGTCGATGGTGGCAGTAAGCAGGCGCTGTATCTCGGTCATTTTTTGCCTTTATGAGAATTGACAATACAGGATGTCTGCCAATTTTAGGGGAGCCATTTGGCTGAAAAAAGTAACAGTCAGGCGCTAAAAGACCATAACAGTTGACTCCCCGTCACTTTACAGCCGTTTAATGATTGTTGCCGGATTGCCGCCGACGACGACATTCGCCGGGACGTCTTTCGTTACGATAGCGCCGGAGGCCACCACCACATTATCACCCAACGTAACGCCCGGGTTAATAACCGCCCGTCCGCCAATCCAGACGTTATTGCCGATGGTCACCGGCTTGCCAAACTCCACGCCGCTATTACGCGCGTCGGCGTCCAGCGGATGGGTTGTCGTGTAAATATGCACCCCTGGCGCGAGCATGCAGTTGTCGCCAATATGTATCGGGCAGACATCCAGCATCACGCAATCGAAATTGGCGTAAAATTCTTTGCCCAGATAAATGTTATATCCATAGTCACAGCGGAAGCTCGGCTCAATATAGGCCCCTTCGCTTTGCCCGAGGAGTTCCGCCAGAATGTTCTGGCGTTCGAGTTTCTCATCAGGTGCAGTGTGGTTATAACGGTGAACCAGGTGTCGGGCGCGTAATCGGTCGGCCCGTAATGTTTCATCACCAGGGCGGTAATGTTCACCTGCAATCATCTTCTGCTTTTCTATGCTCATTGGGAACCTCACTGGTCGTCTTTACCGTAGGGTAATCGGAACAGGATGGCAGGGGAACGTTCCCGGAAAATCACTGTGACTATAATCACAATAATATTGCGGATGAGCACGTTTTACACGGAGACCTGCACTCGGGCAGGAGGGTATAGCCAGAAAGTTGAATACAGCTGAGAAAGTGGCGTAGAACCTCTACAGACACACTTCAAAGATTAACGGACAAATCTCCACACGGACGTTGGGATTTTGTCATACAGCTTATTCATAGTCAGTTCTGCAAGACGGTGGTCAGCCGCTGAATAAAATACCGCCAGTTCATTATCAGAAAGCTCGTATTTATTCTTTTCAATTACACGTTCAAGCGTGTCTATTGACTGGCAGCGTCGCAAACGCATCAAATAATCGATTTTTGTGAGTGGTTTTTCAGACATAAATTTACCTTACTAATTGTAATAATTTTAACAGGAAAGACTAACGGGGTTAGCTCTGCTCACGTTGATGAAGCAACGAAATAGTCGGTTGCCCGATTTACGCCATTTCTGCAAATCTTGCGCATTAATGCCGTAGCTGCTGAACAACATAAAGGTGTCATCCAGGTATTCATCAATTTGCTCAATCAGCTTATTATCTTCATTGTACTTAATTTTATAATTAAGTGCGAAGGTTGCAATATGCTCGATCAACTCATTTAACTGTAAATTGATGGCAGACGTTGGGTCGTTTACCCAGCCATGGTTACTTTCATCAAGATTGGCAAGGCAGTCATGGTACAAGGATTCGCAGAGAAATTTCAACTGCGCGATATCATGCCTTTTTGGCGAGTACTCGTCCATAGCGCATCCCCTTCTGAGTGATTTCTTACTCACCGAACATCATGTCGGGATGGATACAACATACTTAGCCGCACGGGTGCTGTGTTCCTGATAACTCTAACTATAATCCACTCTGATCAAGATTTCACCGCGCTATTACGAAAAATTACAAATAAAAGCACTGACTGCGAGCCTTTACGCAAATGTGCCTTCAGCGCTAAACATTTTTATCCAGATTAACGCGGAACTTTTTTCGCTCCCTTACGTTTCATTGGCTTAGCGTAAACAATCCTAAGATGTCCAAATCCGGAGTTCTCTTTGTCTGAAGATATGGTTAGGAATATTCCTAATCACTTAAGCAGGGAAATGAAATTAAAAAAATCCTGAATTCAGCGATTACGTTATCACTTAATTATGATATGTCATTGTAGGCGGCAGGAAATAAATAGAAGCACAATAAGCCTATTTTATGATTTTTTTCTGAAAAAGAAAAAGGCCGCTAATGCGGCCTTTTTATCATGTGAAACCGGTATCAGTGCGGTTCTACCGAATGACTGTGCTCAATATCTTCATTCTTGCGGCTAAAGCGGCGGCGAACCACCACGAAGAATACCGGAACGAAGAAGATAGCAAGTACGGTTGCGGTAACCATACCCCCCATAACGCCTGTACCGACGGCGTTCTGTGCACCGGAACCCGCACCGGTACTGATAACCAGCGGCATTACCCCGAGGATAAATGCCAGTGACGTCATCAGGATTGGGCGCAGACGCATACGCACCGCGTCAAGGGTCGCCTCAATCAGGCCTTTACCTTCTTTCTCCATCAGATCTTTGGCGAATTCAACGATAAGTATCGCGTTCTTCGCCGACAAGCCAATGGTTGTCAGCAGGCCCACCTGGAAGTACACGTCGTTGGTTAATCCACGGAACGTTGCCGCAAGCAGCGCACCGATAACCCCCAGTGGCACCACCAGCATAACGGAGAACGGAATCGACCAGCTCTCATACAGTGCCGCCAGACACAGGAAGACCACAATCAGTGAAATGGCGTACAGGGCAGGGGCCTGGTTTCCGGACAGACGTTCCTGGTAGGACATACCGGTCCAGTCATAGCCGATACCCGCAGGCAGTTTACCTGCCAGCTCTTCCATCAGGTTCATGGCTTCACCGGTGCTTCGGCCTGGTGCGGCCTGACCCAGGATCTCCATGGATGGCAGCCCGTTATAACGTTCCAGACGCGGCGAACCGTATTCCCAATGCGACGTAGAGAAGGATGAGAACGGCACCATCTGACCGTTGTTGCCGCGAACGTACCAGTTGTTGATATCGTTCGGTAACATACGGTATTGCGCTTCTGACATCACGTACACTTTCTTCACACGACCACGGTCGATGAAGTCGTTGACGTAGCTACCGCCCCAGGCCGCGCCCAGCGTGGTATTGATGTCACTGATGGAAACGCCCAGTGCCTGCGCTTTCTCCTGATCGATGTCGATTTTGTACTGAGGCGTATCTTCCAGACCGTTAGGACGCACGCCGACCAGAAGGTCAGGGTGTTTCGCCACTTCACCGAACAGCTGGTTACGTGCCTGCGTCAGTTTTTCATGACCCAGACCGCCCTGGTCAATCAGCTGGAAGTCGAAACCTGTCGCTGTCCCCAGTTCAACAATCGCTGGCAGGTTAAAGGCGAAGACCATCGCATCTTTAATCTGTGAGAACGTGCCCATTGCACGGCCAGTAATCGCCTCAACTTTGTTCTCTTCGCCCGGACGTTCTGACCAGTCTTTCAGAGAAACGAAGGCAATACCGGTGTTCTGACCACGACCCGCAAAGCCAAAGCCGTTAACCGCAAACACGGATTCAACGTTGGCTTTCTCTTTGGTGAGGTAGTAATCCGTTACTTCATCCAGCACCTTCTGGGTACGTTCTTGCGAGGCACCCGCCGGCAGCTGTGCCATCGTCAGGAACACGCCCTGGTCTTCATCTGGCAGGAACGAGCTTGGCAGACGAACGAACAGATAGGCCATACCCACCACGATGATGATATAGAGCAGCAGGTAACGACCGGTGCTGCGCAGGATGTTACCCACGCTGTCGGTGTAGTGATGCGTGCTCTTATCAAACATGCGGTTAAACCAGCCGAAGAACCCTTTATGCTCGCCGTGACCGCCTTTCTGAACAGGTTTCAGCATGGTGGCACACAGTGCAGGCGTCAGGATCAATGCAACCAGTACCGACAGCGCCATCGCCGAGACGATGGTGATGGAGAACTGACGATAAATTGCACCGGTTGAGCCGCCGAAGAAGGCCATCGGGATAAATACCGCAGACAGTACCATCGCGATACCGACCAGCGCGCCCTGGATCTGGCCCATGGATTTACGGGTTGCTTCCTTCGGCGGTAGACCTTCTTCCGCCATGACACGCTCGACGTTTTCTACCACCACGATGGCGTCATCCACAAGCAAGCCGATGGCGAGCACCATCCCGAACATCGTCAGGGTGTTTATCGAGTAGCCAAAGATGGCCAGTATGGCGAAGGTCCCGAGCAATACGACCGGTACGGCGATGGTTGGGATCAGCGTCGCGCGGAAGTTTTGCAGGAACAGATACATGACCAGGAATACCAGGATGATCGCTTCTGCCAGGGTTTTAACCACTTCGTGAATCGAGATTTTGACGAACGGCGTGGTGTCATACGGATAAACGATCTTCAGGCCGGACGGGAAGAACGGTTCCATCTTCTTCAGTTCCGCACGGATAGCCGTCGCGGTGTCCAGGGCGTTAGCACCTGTCGCCAGTTTGATCCCGAGACCGGAAGCCGGCTTGCCGTTAAACTTCGCAATGATGTCGTAGTTTTCGCCCCCCAGTTCCACTTTCGCCACGTCGCGCAGACGAACCTGTGAACCGTCCTGATTCACCTTCAGCAGAATTTTGCTGAACTCATCGGCGGAGGTCAGACGGGTCTGTGCGATGATCGAGGCGTTAAGCTGCTGGCCTTTCACCGGCGGGGTACCGCCTAACTGACCGGCGGCAACCTGGGCGTTCTGCGCTTTGATGGCGTTGATCACGTCCACCGGCGTCAGCTGGAAGTTGTTCAGTTTGTTCGGATCCATCCAGATACGCATCGCGTACTGAGAACCGAACAGCTGAACGTCACCCACACCAGACGTACGGCTGATGGCGTCCTTCATGTTGGCGCCCACGTAGTCGGAAATATCCTCCTGCGTCATGGTGCCGTTGGTGTTGATAACGCCAACAACCATCAGGAAGCTACTGGACGATTTCTCGACGCTCACACCCTGCTGTTGTACTTCTTGTGGCAGCAACGGCATGGCGAGCTGCAGTTTGTTCTGGACCTGAACCTGCGCGATGTCAGCATCAGTACCTGACTGGAAGGTCAGGGTGATCTGTACCGTACCGGTTGAGTCACTGTTTGAGGACATGTACATCAGGTTATCGATACCGTTCATGTTCTGTTCGATAACCTGTGTCACGGTGTCCTGCACCGTTTTTGCATCAGCCCCGGGGTAGGTTGCGGAAATTGTTACCGCCGGTGGCGCAATCGTTGGATATTGCGCGACAGGCAGCTTCAGGATCGCAAGTCCCCCAGCCAGCATGATGATTATGGCGATCACCCATGCAAATATGGGGCGATCGATAAAGAAATTAGGCATGTCTTAACGGCTCCTGTTTAAGTTAAGACTTGGTTTGTTCTGACTGGCCAGCGGCCGAAGCTTGTTGTTTATCGTCAGATTTCACTTCCTGTGCTTTGACCTGCGCGCCAGGACGAACTTTTTGCAAACCAGTAATAATCACGCGATCGCCATCTTTCAGACCTTCCGTCACCAGCCATTTATCGCCAATCGCCTGCGTGGCAGTGATGTTGCGCGTTTCGACTTTGTCATCAGCCCCGACAACCAGTGCACTCGCGTCGCCACGTGGCGTACGGGTGACACCCTGCTGAGGCACCAGAAGTGCGGTTGGGTTGGTGCCTTCTTCCAGACGCGCGCGAACGAACATACCAGGTAAGAGTGTCTTATCCGGGTTCGGGAAAATCGCACGTAAGGTGATGGAACCGGTAGTTTGGTCGACCGTCACATCGGAGAATTCCAGTGTGCCTGCCTGCGGGAACTTGATACCGTCATTGGTCACGAGCTCCACTTTGGCTTTACCGTTTTCCTGCTTCAGCGTGCCGTTTGCCAGCTCTTGTTTCAGGCGCAGGAAATCGTTGCTGGACTGGGTCACGTCAACGTAAATCGGATCAAGCTGCTGCACGGTGGCCAACGCGTTGGTCTGACCGTTCTGCACCAGCGCCCCTTCCGTGACGGAAGATTTACCGATGCGACCGCTGATTGGGGAGGTCACTTTGGTATAGGCGAGGTTGATACGCGCTGTTTCCACTGCAGCTTTCGCGGCAATCACGGCGGCGTTGGTCTGCTGTGCATCAGACAGGGCAGTGTCATAATCCTGTTGACTGATGTACTTGGTACCGAGCAGTTTTTTGTAACGGTTCAGCGTCAGTTGGGAGATTTTGGCTGCTGCTTCTGCTTTCGCCAGATCGCCTTTCGCGCTCTCATAGGAGGCCTGGTAGGTTGCCGGATCAATCTGATACAGAGACTCGCCAGCTTTCACTTCACCACCCTCGGTGAAGTTACGTTTCAGGATGATACCACTCACCTGAGGACGCACTTCTGCGATGCGGTATGCGCTGGTACGGCCCGGTAATTCTGTCGTTATCTGGAGAGGTTCGGACTTGAGCGTCACCACGCCAACTTCTGGCACCTGCTGAGCTCCTTGTTGAGCCTGTTTGTCGTCACATCCTGTTAGCGCTAAGCTGCCTGAGAGCATCAGAACGACCGCCAGAGGCGTTAACCCTCTGTTTTTGTTCATATGTAAACCTCGAGTGTCCGATTTCAAATTGATCAATGGTCCTGAGTCCAAAAACCCATTGCTGCGTTTATATTATCGTCATGCTATGGTACATACATTCACAAATGTATGTAAATCTGACTCCTGTAAATTCACTAACGTATGGCACGAAAAACCAAACAACAAGCGCTTGAAACCCGACAACACATTCTGGATGTGGCTATGCGTTTGTTTTCTCAGCAGGGTGTTTCGTCAACCTCGCTGGCGCAGATTGCTCAGGCCGCGGGCGTCACGCGGGGAGCGATTTACTGGCATTTTAAAGACAAGACAGATCTGTTCAGTGAAATCTGGCAACTCTCAGAGTCCAGCATTAGCGATCTTGAGACTGAGTATCGGGCAAAATTCCCCGAGGATCCACTCTCAGTATTAAGAGAAATATTAGTATATATCCTTGAAGCAACGGTAGTTGAAGAACGTCGCAGGTTAATGATGGAAATCATCTACCATAAATGCGAGTTGGTCGGAGAGATGGCGGTCGTCCAGCAGGCGCAGCGCAGCCTGTGTCTGGAAAGCTACGATCGCATTGAACAGGTCCTTACCCAGTGCATGCAGGCGAACCAGCTGCCGGCGACGTTAATGACCCGACGGGCGGCAGTCCTGATGCGCAGTTATATTTCCGGCCTGATGGAAAACTGGCTTTTCGCCCCGGACTCCTTTGACCTGAAGAACGAAGCCCGCAGCTATGTCGCTATTTTCCTGGAGATGTGCCAGCTCTCCCCGACGCTGCATGGCAAGTCAGGCTCGCTAACAGCCTGACGCGATTCCAGGATTTCTCTTAGAGGCTCACGTTCGCGCTATTCTGCTTCAGGCGAGCGTGATATCCTGCACGCCGGACTATTTTCGGTCATCTTCTGACATCATTCACAACTATGCTGCACACCAATCGCTCGCAACATCCTGTTCTTGTATTTTTATTGGCGACGCTGTTTTTCTTCGCAACGGCACCGCTTTCCTGGGCCCGCGCCGATAACAACAATGACATCCCTTCACGCAGTGATGTTCAGTCGCAACTCGACACCCTGAATAAACAAAAAGATCTCTCTGCTCTGGATAAGCTCGTTCAACAGGATCTGACGGAGACGCTGGAAACGCTTGATAAAATTGAGCGTGTTAAAGCGGAAACCACACAGCTTCGGCAGAAAGTGGCGCAGGCGCCTGAAAACATGCGTAAGGCCACGGAATCGCTGAATGCCCTGAGCGATGTGGATAATGACGACGAAACCCGTAAAACGCTCGCGACCCTGTCATTGCGTCAGCTGGAATCGCGCGTCGCACAGCTGCTCGACGATCTGCAAACGGCGCAGTCCGATCTCGGCACGTACAACAGCCAGCTTGTCTCCCTGCAAACCCAGCCCGAGCGCGTACAAAATGCGATGTACGCCGCCTCTCAGCAGCTGCAGCAGATCCGCAACCGTCTGAACGGTACGTCGGTTGGCGAAGGCACCCTGCGCCCAACGCAGCAAACGCTGCTGCTGGTGCAGCAGGCCTTACTGAATGCGCAAATCGAACAGCAGCGTAAAAGCCTGGAAGGGAATACGGTGCTGCAGGATACGCTCCAGAAGCAGCGCGACTACGTAACGGCGAACATTAATCGTCTGGAACATCAGCTTCAGCTGTTGCAGGAGGCGGTTAACAGTAAGCGCCTTACGCTGACGGAGAAAACGGCTCAGGAAGCCGTCTCACCGGACGAAACTGCCCGCATTCAGGCGAACCCGCTGGTGAAACAGGAGCTCGAGGCTAACCATCAGCTTAGCCAGCGCCTGATACTGGCAACAGAAAGCGGTAACTCGCTGGTTCAGCAAAATATCAGAGTGAAAAACTGGCTGGACCGCGCGCTGCAGGCTGAACGCAACATTAAAGAGCAGATTGCGGTTCTGAAAGGCAGCCTGCTGCTGTCGCGTATTCTCTACCAGCAACAGCAGACGCTGCCGTCCGCCGATGAGCTCGAGGACATGACCAACCGCATTGCGGATTTGCGTCTGGAACAATTCGATGTGAACCAGCAGCGCGACGCCCTTTTCCAGAGCGATACGTTTGTCGCCAAATTGGAAGAGGGCCATTCCAGTGAAGTGAACCCGGAAGTTCACGACGCCCTGCTGCAGGTTGTGGATATGCGCCGCGAGCTGCTCGACCAGCTCAACAAACAGCTCGGCAACCAGCTGATGATGGCGATTAACCTGCAGATCAACCAGCAACAGCTGGTGAGCGTGTCGAAAAGTCTGCAGGAGATCCTGACCCAGCAGATTTTCTGGGTTAATAGCAACAAGCCGATGGACTGGGACTGGATTAAATCCTTCCCTGAAACGCTGAAGGCGCAGATTAAGAGCATGAAAATCACCGTAAACTGGGAGAAAGCCTGGCCTGCGGTGATGATTGCCTTCCTGGCGGGGCTCCCGCTGCTGCTGATTGCCGGCCTGATCCGCTGGCGTCTGGGCTGGCTGAAGAAATACCAGGATAAGCTGGCGTCTGAAGTGGGGCAACTGCGTAATGACAGCCAGCTGCACACGCCAAAAGCGATTCTGATCGATCTGATCCGCGCGCTGCCGGTCTGCCTGATTATTCTGGCGGTGGGGCTTATCCTGCTGACGATGCAGCTCAACATCAGCGACCTGCTGTGGGCGTTCAGTAAAAAACTGGCCCTGTTCTGGCTGGTGTTTGGCGTGTGCTGGAAAGTGCTGGAAAAAGACGGCGTTGCGGTGCGTCATTTCAACATGCCTGCGCAACTGACCAGCCACTGGCGTCGTCAGATTGTGCGCGTCAGCCTGGCGCTGTTGCCGCTGCACTTCTGGTCCGTTGTCGCTGAGCTGTCTCCGCTGCACCTGATGGACGATGTCATGGGCCAGCTGGTTATTTTGCTGAACCTGCTGCTCATTGCCATCCTGATGTGGCCGATGTGCCGCGACAGCTGGCGGGATAAAGAGTCTCACAACATTCGTCTGGCCACCGTGACGGTACTGGCGATTATTCCGCTGGCACTGATGGTGCTCACGGCGACGGGGTACTTCTATACCACGTTGCGCCTGTCCGGACGCTGGATTGAAACCGTCTATCTGGTGATCGTCTGGAACCTGCTCTATCAGACCGTACTGCGCGGCCTGAGCGTGGCGGCTCGCCGCATCGCTTATCGTCGTGCCATCGCGCGTCGCCAGCATCAGGTAAAAGAGGGGGCAGAAGGCGCAGAGCCACAGGAAGAGCCAACCATTGCGCTGGAGCAGGTTAACCAGCAGACACTGCGTATCACCATGCTGGTGATGATCGCGCTGTTTGCGGTGATGTTCTGGGCGATCTGGTCTGATTTAATCACCGTCTTCGCCTACCTCGACAGTATCACCCTCTGGCAATACAACGGCACCGAAGCGGGCGCCGCGGTAATGAAAAGCGTGACCATGGGCAGCCTGCTTTTTGCCCTGGTGTCGTCAGTGGTAGCCTGGGCGTTGATTCGAAACCTGCCAGGCCTGCTTGAAGTGCTGGTGCTGTCGCGTCTGAACCTGCGTCAGGGGGCGTCGTATGCCATCACCACCATCCTCAACTACGTCATTATTATTGTCGGGGCGATGACGGTCTTTGGCTCGCTTGGCGTGTCGTGGGATAAGCTTCAATGGCTGGCGGCCGCGCTCTCTGTCGGTCTCGGTTTTGGCTTGCAGGAGATCTTCGGTAACTTTGTTTCCGGCCTGATTATCCTGTTCGAACGTCCGGTACGTATCGGTGATACCGTCACCATCGGCACCTTCTCGGGAACGGTCAGTAAGATCCGTATTCGTGCCACCACCATCACCGACTTCGATCGCAAAGAGGTGATCATCCCGAACAAAGCGTTCGTCACCGAGCGACTGATCAACTGGTCGCTCTCCGACACCACAACGCGCGTCGTCATTCGACTGGGTGTGGCCTACGGCTCCGATCTGGATAAAGTGAAAGAGGTGTTGTTAAAAGCCGCGAAATCGCATCCTAAGGTGATGCACGAGCCCGCCCCAGATGTGTTCTTCACCACCTTCGGGCCGAGCACGCTGGATCACGAGCTGCGGTTATACGTGCGTGAGCTGCGCGATCGCAGCTACACCGTGGATGAGCTGAACCGCACTATCGATCGTCTGTGCCGTGAAAATAACATTAACATCGCCTTCAACCAGCTTGAAGTTCACCTGCGTAACGAGAAAGGTGACGAGCATACGGAAGTGAAGCGCGAGATTCAGGGGGACGATCCTACCCCGGCGTAATTCAGGTTCCCTCTCCCGGTGGGAGAGGGGCAGGGTGAAGGCGACTGGCCTTCACCTTGCCTTCAAAATCCGTCTTCACTATCTCAAGTGCTTTCAGCACCGTCTGGGCAGGGATGTCATGATTCTCCAGCAGCATAATCAAATCGACGGCCAGCTTGACCTCATCGGGTGCATTTTCCAGTGACATTTACGGCTCCTGTTAACTGGTCAGACGTTCAATGACGCGTTCAATTTCATCCAGTGCCTGACGGCAACGAACGATGCGGCCCTCGAGGGCGCTAATCTCTCGCATTAATAACTGCTGCTCTTCCAGCGTCTCGCTTGCGTTCAGGCGCGTTTCCCGCTCCTGCTTCATCTCAAACAGACGGCGCGCAAACTCCTGGTTCTCCAGCCGCTTGCGCTGCCATTTACCGAGACCCGGCGACGCGCTGTCCCAGACGCGTAGCGGCCAGGCGGTCATTTCACGGTGCAGGGCGGTGATCTGCTCGGTGAGATGTTCCGCAAGCCAGGCGACCTGTTGCTGTTGGTTGTTCTCAACCGCGTGGCGCAACTCATCAAGATTCGTCTGCGCCTCATCAACATAATCCTGGATGCGCGTGCTGCGGGTACGAAAAAGCTGCCGGTCAAAGCGCGGCTTCAGCGTAGCATGCCCCATTAACGGCGTAGCCTGCGCGCGCAGGGTGGACAGCTGATTTTGCAGCGTCTCCAGAAGCAGGGCTGTTTTCAATACGCTCTCCAGTGGTAAAGTAGCCGTTCAGTTTGATAACGATTCGCATTATGCAGCGTACTATTTTAATCATCATTGGCTGGCTCGCGGTAGTGTTAGGCACGCTGGGCGTGGTTTTGCCCTTATTGCCCACCACGCCTTTTATCCTGCTGGCAGCCTGGTGCTTCGCCCGTTCATCGCCGCGCTTTCACCACTGGCTGCTGTACCGCTCCTGGTTTGGCGGCTATTTGCGCCACTGGCAAAAACATCGGGCAATGCCGCCCGGTGCGAAGCCGCGTGCGATCGCGGTGATCCTGATTACCTTTGCCATTTCATTATGGCTGGTGAAAATGATGTGGGTGCGCATTCTGTTGCTGACGATCCTCGCCTGTCTGCTTTTCTTTATGTGGCGGATCCCCGTGGTTGATGAAAAGCAACAAAAGCACTGAAGCCTTATAATGGCTGTTGCAATTATTGCGCGCAGCCAGTAAATTCGACCGTTTTCGAGCACAGCTGCGCCTGGTCAAAGGTTAAACAATTGTTACCCTGGCCGACTCGTTGCGCGCTGTGAGTAACACTGTTTCATTTAGGCACAAACCGATGACCGCAACTGCACAGCAGCTTGAATATCTGAAAAACAGCATCAAAAGTATCCAGGACTATCCAAAGCCTGGCATTCTTTTCCGTGATGTCACCAGCTTGCTGGAAGACCCGAAAGCGTACGCGCTCAGCATTGAACTGCTGGTCGAGCGTTATAAAAACGCCGGGATCACCAAAGTAGTGGGTACCGAAGCCCGTGGATTCCTGTTTGGCGCGCCGGTCGCGCTGGCAATGGGTGTTGGCTTTGTGCCGGTGCGTAAACCGCGCAAACTGCCGCGTGAAACCATCGCAGAGAGCTACGAACTGGAGTACGGCACCGATCAGCTGGAAATCCACGTTGATGCGATCAAGCCTGGCGATAAAGTGCTGGTGGTTGACGATCTGCTGGCGACCGGCGGCACGATTGAAGCGACCGTGAAGCTGATCCGTCGTCTGGGTGGTGAAGTGACCGACGCGGCATTCATCATTAACCTGTTTGACCTAGGTGGCGAACAGCGCCTGGAAAAACAGGGCATTACCAGCTACAGCCTGGTGCCTTTCCCGGGTCATTAATCCCGGTTTTCACAACCTCGCTCAATGGGTGAGGTTGTGATAGCATTCCCCTCCATAAATTCACCTTCCAGCGTTGCAGAGCCTGCCCATGAGTTATCAGGTGTTAGCCCGTAAATGGCGACCACAAACCTTTGCTGACGTTGTCGGTCAGGAGCATGTGCTGACGGCCCTGGCGAACGGCTTGTCGCTAGGTCGCATCCATCACGCTTATCTTTTCTCCGGCACCCGCGGCGTCGGTAAGACCTCTATTGCCCGTTTGCTGGCAAAAGGTCTGAACTGCGAAACCGGGATCACCGCCACGCCGTGCGGCGTGTGTGACAACTGCCGTGAAATTGAGCAGGGGCGCTTTGTCGATCTGATTGAGATCGACGCCGCCTCGCGCACGAAAGTGGAAGATACCCGCGATCTGCTCGACAACGTGCAGTACGCGCCGGCGCGTGGCCGCTTCAAGGTCTACCTGATCGATGAAGTGCACATGCTGTCACGCCACAGCTTCAACGCCCTGCTGAAAACGCTGGAAGAGCCGCCCGCGCATGTGAAATTCCTGCTGGCGACCACCGATCCGCAAAAGCTGCCGGTCACTATTTTGTCGCGCTGCCTGCAGTTCCATCTGAAGGCGCTGGACGTCGAGCAGATCCGCGCTCAGCTTGAACATATTCTTGATGAAGAGAAGATTGTCCACGAACCGCGCGCCCTGCAGCTGCTGGCCCGCGCGGCAGACGGCAGCCTTCGTGATGCCTTAAGTCTCACCGACCAGGCGATTGCCAGCGGTGACGGTAAACTCTCGACCGACGCGGTCAGCACCATGCTCGGCACGCTGGATGACGATCAGGCGCTTTCTCTCATCGAAGCGATGATCGCCGCCAACGGTGAACGCGTCATGTCGCTGGTGAACGCCGCGGCTGCCCGGGGCATTGAATGGGAAGCGCTACTGGTTGAGATGCTGAGTCTGCTGCACCGCGTGGCAATGCTGCAGCTTTCTCCGTCAGCTATCGGTGCCGATATGGCGGTTATTGAACACCGGATGCGTGAACTTGCGCGCACCGTCCCACCGGCTGACGTGCAGCTTTATTACCAGACGCTGCTGATTGGCCGCAAAGAGCTGCCGTTTGCGCCGGATCCCCGGATGGGCGTTGAAATGACCCTGCTGCGTGCGCTGGCGTTCCATCCGCGCATGCCTCTGCCGGAGCCGGAAGTGCCCCGACAGTCTTTTGCTCCGGTCGCCCCCACTGCGGTGATGTCGCCTCAGCAGGTGCCACCGCAGCCGACGGCTCCCCCGCAGCAGAACGTACCGCTGCCGGAGGCCACCAGTTCGGTGCTTGCCGCACGAAGCCAGTTGCAACGTGCTCAGGGAGCAACCAAACCAAAAAAGAGTGAACCGGCAGCGCCAGGAAGAGCGCGGCCGGTGAACAACGCCGCGCTTGAACGACTGGCTTCGGTTACGGAGCGCGTTCAGTCGCGCCCTGCACCGTCCGCGCTCGAGCAAAAAGCCCCGGTGAAAGAAGAGGCTTACCGCTGGAAGGCAACAACCCTCGTTGAAGAGGTGAAAGAAGAAGTTGCCACACCGAAAGCGCTAAAAAAGGCGCTGGAGCATGAAAAAACACCTGAGCTTTCCGCGAAACTTGCCGAAGAGTCTATTGAGCGTGACGCGTGGGCCGCAGAGGTCAGTAAACTGCAGTTGCCGAAGCTGGTTGAGCAGGTCGCGCTGAATGCCTGGAAAGAGCAGGACGGTCATCAGGTACGTTTACACCTGCGACCGGGTCAGCGGCACCTGAATTCCCCTGGCGCGCAAAAAGCGCTGGCCGAGGCGCTCACCGCATTACACGGTGCACCGGTTGAATTGACTATCATTGAAGATGATAATCCGGCGGTGCGAACGCCACTGGAATGGCGTCAGGCAATTTATGAAGAGAAGCTCGCGCAGGCGCGCGAGTCGATTATCGCGGATAACAATATCCAGACTCTGCGCCGGTTCTTCGACGCCGATCTGGATGAAGAGAGTATTCGCCCCATTTGATCGTGAGTCTGACTTACGGTTGTAATCCTTAAACGTGAAAGAAGAGAGAAGCCTATGTTTGGTGGAAAAGGCGGTCTGGGTGGCCTGATGAAGCAGGCTCAGCAGATGCAGGAAAAAATGCAGAAGATGCAGGAAGAGATCGCTCAGCTGGAAGTCACGGGTGAATCCGGTGCCGGTCTGGTCAAGGTGACCATCAACGGTGCGCATAACTGCCGTCGCGTTGAAATCGACCCAAGCCTGCTCGAAGACGACAAAGACATGCTGGAAGATCTGGTTGCAGCCGCGTTTAACGATGCTGCGCGCCGTATCGATGAAACTCAGAAAGAGAAAATGGCCTCTGTTTCCAGCGGTATGCAACTGCCGCCTGGCTTCAAGATGCCATTCTGATGCAAACCAGTCCGCTGCTCACGCAGTTAATGGAAGCACTGCGCTGTCTGCCGGGTGTCGGCCCGAAGTCGGCGCAGCGCATGGCGTTTACGCTATTGCAGCGCGACCGCAGCGGCGGGATGCGCCTGGCGCAGGCTTTGACCCGTGCCATGTCAGAAATTGGTCACTGTGCGGATTGCCGTACCTTTACCGAGCAGGACGTGTGTAACATCTGCACTAATCCGCGTCGTCAGGAAAACGGTCAGATTTGCGTGGTGGAGAGTCCGGCGGACATCTATGCCATCGAACAGACCGGGCAGTTTTCTGGCCGCTATTTTGTGCTGATGGGGCATCTCTCCCCGCTGGACGGTATTGGCCCGGACGATATCGGTCTCGATCGCCTTGAACAGCGTCTTGAGTCCGAAACGATCAAAGAGGTGATCCTCGCCACCAACCCAACGGTGGAAGGGGAAGCTACGGCCAACTACATCGCCGAATTGTGCGCACAGTATGGCGTTGACGCCAGCCGCATCGCTCACGGTGTGCCAGTGGGTGGTGAGCTGGAGATGGTGGACGGCACCACGCTGTCCCACTCTCTGGCTGGACGTCACAAGATTATTTTCTGACCAAACGGAGGCTGCAATCGCGGCCTCCGCTTGAAATTCTCCCCTCGTATCCCCATCTCTCCCTCAACGTTTTAAAACCCCATTAAATGGCATTGTTGAGGTCGACATAGATGAAAGGACAAGAAACCCGTGGTTTCCAGTCAGAAGTAAAACAGCTTCTGCACCTGATGATCCATTCCCTGTATTCCAACAAAGAAATCTTCCTGCGTGAGCTGATTTCCAACGCCTCCGATGCGGCGGACAAGCTGCGCTTCCGCGCCCTGTCTAACCCGGATCTGTACGAAGGCGACGGAGAGCTGCGCGTGCGCGTCTCTTTCGATAAAGAGAACCGTACCCTGACTATCGCCGATAACGGCATTGGTATGAACCGCGACGAGGTCATCGACCATCTCGGGACCATTGCTAAATCCGGTACCAAAGCGTTCCTCGAATCAATGGGCTCCGATCAGGCGAAAGACAGCCAGCTGATCGGCCAGTTCGGTGTGGGCTTCTACTCGGCGTTCATCGTTGCGGACAAAGTCACCGTACGTACCCGTGCAGCAGGCGACAGTGCGGATCACGGCGTCTTCTGGGAATCTAAAGGCGAAGGCGAATACACCGTTGATGACATCACCAAAGCGGACCGCGGTACCGAAATCACCCTTCACCTGCGTGAAGGCGAAGACGATTTCCTGAATGACTGGCGCGTGCGCTCCATCATCAGCAAATACTCCGACCATATTGCCCTGCCGGTTGAGATTGAAAAACAGGAAGAGAAAGACGGTGAAACCGTGGTGTCCTGGGAGAAAATCAACAAGGCGCAGGCGCTGTGGACGCGCAATAAGTCTGAAATTAAAGACGACGAATACAACGAATTCTACAAACACATCGCCCACGACTTTACCGATCCGCTCACCTGGAGCCACAACCGTGTGGAAGGTAAGCAGGAGTACACCAGCCTGCTGTATATCCCGTCACAGGCGCCGTGGGATATGTGGAACCGCGATCACAAGCACGGTCTGAAGCTGTACGTCCAGCGCGTATTTATCATGGATGACGCCGAGCAGTTCATGCCGAACTACCTGCGCTTTGTGCGTGGCCTGATTGACTCCAACGATCTGCCGCTGAACGTCTCCCGTGAAATTCTGCAGGACAGCACCGTCACCCGTAACCTGCGTAATGCACTGACCAAACGTGCGCTGCAGATGCTGGAAAAACTGGCGAAAGACGATGCAGAAAAATACCAGACCTTCTGGAAACAGTTCGGTCTGGTGCTGAAAGAGGGCCCTGCGGAAGATACATCCAACGTAGAAGCCATTGCTAAACTGCTGCGTTTCGCTTCCACTCACACCGACTCCTCTGCGCAGACCGTGTCGCTGGAAGAGTACGTCTCCCGCATGAAAGAAGGGCAGGAGAAGATCTACTACATCACCGCCGACAGCTACGCCGCGGCGAAGAGCAGCCCACACCTCGAGCTGCTGCGTAAGAAAGGCATCGAAGTACTGCTGCTGTCTGACCGCATCGACGAGTGGATGATGAACTACCTGACCGAGTTCGACGGTAAGGCGTTCCAGTCCGTCGCCAAAGCCGATGAGTCGATCGATAAACTGGCCGATGAAGTGGACGAAAGCGCGAAAGAAGCGGAGAAGGCGCTGGAGCCTTTCGTTGAGCGCGTGAAAACGCTGCTGGGCGATCGCGTGAAAGAGGTACGTTTCACTCACCGTCTGACTGATACCCCGGCCATTGTCACCACGGATGCGGATGAAATGAGCACCCAGATGGCGAAACTGTTCGCCGCGGCGGGCCAGGCGATGCCAGAAGTGAAGTATATCTTCGAGCTGAACCCGGATCATCCGCTGGTGAAACGCGCGGCGGATACGCAGGACGAAGCACGCTTCGCCGAGTGGGTTGAGCTTCTGCTGGATCAGTCTCTGCTGGCCGAGCGCGGCACGCTGGAAGATCCTAACCTGTTCATTAAACGTGTGAATGCGCTGCTGCTGGCGTAATTGACCCGCCTCCCCCTGGTCTTCTCCCTCTCCTGTGGGAGAGGACCGGTGGAGGGCACCAGACCGCTCCTTCCCGTTAATCTCCCTTCATTAACCGTTTCAGCCCGCCTGCCTTCCTTGAGCCATATCCGTTCTGGTGGTATTGTTTAGCGCTTTTGAAAAATTGAATCGACTTTTGAGGGGATTTTCGCAATGCGTATTATTCTGCTTGGCGCTCCGGGCGCGGGTAAAGGAACTCAGGCTCAGTTCATCATGGAGAAATACGGTATTCCGCAAATCTCCACCGGTGATATGCTGCGCGCCGCTGTTAAATCTGGCTCCGAGCTGGGTAAACAAGCGAAAGACATCATGGACGCAGGCAAGCTGGTGACCGACGAGCTGGTTATCGCTCTGGTCAAAGAGCGCATTGCTCAGGAAGACTGCCGTAACGGTTTCCTGCTGGACGGCTTCCCACGCACCATTCCTCAGGCTGATGCCATGAAAGAAGCGGGCATCAACGTGGACTACGTGCTCGAGTTCGACGTGCCGGACGAGCTGATCGTTGACCGTATTGTTGGTCGTCGCGTACACGCTGCCTCTGGCCGCGTTTACCACATCAAATTCAACCCGCCTAAGGTTGAAGGTAAAGATGACGTTACCGGTGAAGAGCTGACCACCCGTAAAGACGATCAGGAAGAGACCGTGCGTAAACGTCTGGTGGAATACCATCAGATGACCGCTCCGCTGATCGGTTATTACACCAAAGAAGCGCAGGCGGGTAACACCAAATACGCGAAAGTTGATGGCACCAAAGCCGTTGCTGACGTTCGTGCAGAGCTGGAAAAAATCCTCGGCTAATTGCACCTCTCTCACCCGGGCTCTCCGGGTGAGAAAAATTCTCATCTTACCTATTGCAGCAATGGGTTTCGTTTAAACGCTTTTCCGCTACAATTGAAAACCATTCAAATGGTTAAGAGGCGTGAATGAGTCAGGCGAAAACCGGCATCCTGCTTGCCAATCTGGGTACACCAGATGCACCGACATCAGAAGCGGTAAAACGCTACCTGCGACAATTTTTAAGCGACACGCGCGTCGTGGATACCCCAAGACTGTTGTGGTGGCCGCTGCTGCGTGGCGTCATTCTGCCGATTCGTGCCCCACGTGTAGCAAAGCTTTATCAGTCCGTCTGGATGGAAGAGGGCTCACCGCTGATGGTGTATAGCCGTCGGCAGGAAAAAGCGCTGGCCGCCTGCCTGCCGGATATGCCCGTCGCGCTGGGTATGAGCTACGGTAAACCGTCACTGGAAAGCGCGGTCGACTCGCTGCTGGCGCAGGGCGTCGACCACATTGTGGTACTCGCCCTTTATCCGCAGTATTCCTGCTCGACGGTTGCCGCCGTCTGGGATGAGCTGGCTCGTATTCTGGCGACCCGCCGCCGTATTCCTGGCGTGACCTTTATTCGCGATTACGCCGATAACGAACGCTATATTAAAGCGCTTGCCAGTAGCGCGCGCGCGTCGTTTGAAAAACATGGCGAGCCGGATCTGCTGTTGCTCTCCTATCACGGGATCCCGCAGCGCTTCGCCAATGAAGGGGATGATTACCCGCAGCGCTGCCGCGATACTACCCGTGAGCTGGTCTCAGCCCTCGACCTGCCGCCAGAGAAAGTGATGATGACCTTCCAGTCGCGTTTTGGTCGCGAGCCGTGGTTAACGCCTTACACCGACGAAACCCTCAAAATGCTCGGTGAGAAGGGCGTGAAACATATTCAGGTGATGTCACCCGGTTTCTCCGCCGACTGTCTGGAAACGCTGGAAGAGATTGCCGTGCAGAACAGAGAGTTCTTCCTCGAGGCGGGCGGAACGAAATACGAATATATTCCGGCCCTTAACGACTCGCCTGAGCATATCGAGATGATGGTGTCGCTGGTGACAAACAGCCGCTGATCGCACTATGGGCCGGGTTTGTGCTACCATTCCCGGCCCATAATCCTTGCACAGTTCAGACCCATGAAATTTCCCGGTAAACGCAAATCTAAACACTACTTCCCCGTTGATGCCCGCGATCCGCTCCTGCAGCAAATCCAGCCGGAAAATGAAACCAGCGCCGCATGGGTCGTCGGTATCGATCAGACGCTGGTGGACATTGAAGCTAAAGTGGATGATGCGTTTGTCGCTCGTTACGGTCTGAGCGCCGGTCATTCGCTGGTGATTGAGGACGATGTTGCCGAAGCCCTGTATCAGGAGCTGACGCGCGAAAACCTGATCACCCATCAGTTTGCCGGTGGCACTATCGGCAACACCATGCACAACTACTCGGTGCTTGCCGACGACCGCTCTGTGTTATTGGGCGTCATGTGCAGCAACATCGAAATTGGTGGCTACGCCTACCGTTACCTGTGCAATACCTCCAGCCGCACCGATCTGAACTACCTTCAGGGCGTTGACGGGCCGATTGGCCGCTGCTTCACGCTGATCAGCGATTCCGGCGAACGTACCTTTGCCATCAGCCCCGGCCACATGAATAAGCTGCGTGCAGAGAGCATTCCGGAAGCGGTGATAGCGGGTGCGTCTGCACTGGTGCTGACGTCGTATCTGGTGCGCTGTAAACCCGGCGAGCCGATGCCGGAAGCCACCATGAAAGCGATTGAGTACGCGAAGAAATACAATGTGCCGGTCGTTCTGACGCTGGGCACCAAATTCGTGATAGCCGACAACCCCGAGTGGTGGCAGGCCTTCCTGAAGGAACACGTCTCGATTCTGGCGATGAACGAAGAAGAGGCTGAAGCGTTGACCGGCGAGAGCGATCCGCTGCTGGCCTCCGATAAAGCGCTCGACTGGGTCGATCTGGTGCTCTGCACTGCCGGACCGGTAGGGCTGTATATGGCAGGCTTCACGGAAGAAGAGAGCAAACGCAAAACGCAGCATCCACTGCTGCCAGGCGCCATTGCCGAGTTTAACCAGTACGAGTTCAGCCGTGCGATTCGCCATAAAGATTGCGAAAACCCGCTGCGTATTTACTCCCACATCGCACCGTATATGGGCGGGCCAGAAAAGATCATGAACACCAATGGCGCGGGAGATGGCGCACTGGCGGCGCTGCTGCATGACATCACTGCGAATGCCTACCATAAAACCAACGTCCCGAATTCCAGCAAGCACAAATTCAACTGGCTGACCTATTCGTCGCTGGCGCAGGTGTGTAAGTACGCGAACCGCGTGAGTTATCAGGTGCTGAACCAGCACTCGCCGCGCTTAACCCGTGGTCTGCCGGAGAGGGAAGATAGCCTCGAAGAAGCCTACTGGGACCGATAAAGGCAAAACGGCAACCTTGCGGTTGCCGTATTCGTGTTTGTACCCTCTCCCCGTGGGAGGGGGTCAGTCAGGGGCTGCAGGAGGCACGCTTACCCCGTCACCACCTCGTCAACCGGCGGTTTCGTTAACAGCGTCAGCATCGCTTTTGCAATTTCACGTTCACCCATCACCACCTGATCTGCACCACGTTCGGTAATGTACTCCACCTCATCGTCATAATGGGCGCGGGCAATGATCTCAATATTCGGGCACTTCTCACGTGCGGACGCCACAATTTCACCCGCTTCATAGCCGTTCGGAATGGTCAGCAGCAACCAGCGCGCGCAGTCCAGATGCGCGAGATTCATGATCTCTTCGTTTGCCGCATTACCCAACACCGCGCGAACGCCGCGCTCGCGCAGCTCGTCGACACGGGTACGTGATGTTTCAATCACCACCAGCGGGATCCCCTGCGCCATCAGCTTCTCACCGAGCAGACTTCCTACGCGGCCAAAGCCGACCAGCAGGGCATGATTGCAAATATCCACCGGGATCTGCTTCTCTTCTTCGATAGCTTCTTCCAGCGTCTGCTCTTCCAGCGTTTCGGTTTTATCGAGGTATTTTTCCAGCAACGCAAACAGGACCGGGTTCAGCATGATGGAGAGGATCGCTCCGGCGAGGACCAGGTTTTGCCCGGCCTGCGGCAGCAGATTCAGCGCCATACCCAGGCCTGCCAGAATAAAGGCGAACTCACCAATCTGCGCCAGGCTGGCGGCGATGGTCAGAGCGGTACGCGGCGAGTGGCCAAACATCCGTACCAGGAAGAAGGCGGCAACCGACTTACCAAAGATAATAATCGCCAGGGTGCCCAACACGGCCAGCGGCTGCTGAACCAGAACCATCGGATCAAACAGCATCCCGACAGAGACAAAGAACAGGACGGCGAAGGCGTCGCGCAGCGGCAGCGTATCGTGCGCCGCACGGTGGCTCAGCTCGGATTCGTTCAGCACCATCCCGGCGAAGAACGCGCCCAGTGCAAAGGAGACGTCGAACAGTTCAACGGCCCCAAAGGCAATCCCCAGCGCCAGGGCAAGGACAGACAGGGTAAACAACTCACGGGAGCCGGTGGCCGCGCTGCGGGACAGGATCCACGGCACCAGACGGCGGCCCACCAGCATCATAATGGTGATAAACGCCACCACTTTCCCGATGGTGATGCTCATGTCCAGCGCCAGCGTCGCAAAGCCGACGCTCTCTTTTTCCATCATACCGGCGACGGCAGGCAGCAACACCAGCGTCAGCACCATCACCAGGTCTTCCACAATCAGCCAGCCTATCGCGATTTGTCCGCGCTGGCTGTCGATAAGCTGCCTCTCCTCAAGCGCGCGCAGCAGTACGACGGTACTGGCGGTTGAAAGACACAGCCCAAAAACGATACCGGTCATCAGCGACCAGCCAAGCACTGTCGAAAGCGCCATTCCCAGCAGCGTCGCTACGGCTATCTGTGCGATCGCTCCCGGTATGGCGATCGACTTTACCGCCATCAGATCCTTGAGTGAGAAATGCAGACCTACGCCAAACATCAGCAGAATCACGCCTAATTCCGCCAGTTCGGGCGCCAGTTTGGTATCCGCCACGAAACCTGGCGTAAAGGGACCCGCCAGCACACCCGCTAACAAATAGCCCACCAGAGGCGAAATACGCAGTTTATTGGCAATCATGCCGAGGATAAAAGCGAGCACAAGTCCACCAACAATGGTGGTGATAAGCGGTGTGGCGTGATGCATTCCGTCTCCTTTCGTTGTGGGTGTTCCATTTGGTTAAAAAACCAAAAACCGAGTAATAGTTTATGACAATTTTTGCCGTTATGTTTATGAATAATTGTTGAAGTTTGAATAAAACAGCAATATGCGTGTAAAAAAGCGCATTTTGATAAATTAGGCGGGGGGATGCAGAAGAAACCCTTATGGCATCAGGGGGTCAGGTCGCCAAAGTAAAACTTTAGCGACCGTTATATTACGCTTTATAGCGGTTATCAGGCAGGAATATGGTCAACATCCCCAGAAGCGGCAGGAAAGCACAGATTTTATAGACCAGGAAGATACTGGTGTGGTCGGCAATCATGCCCAGCACTGCCGCACCAAGGCCGCCCATGCCGAAAGCAAAACCGAAAAAGAGCCCAGAAACCATACCGATACGGCCTGGCAACAGCTCTTGCGCGTAAACAAGGATGGCGGAAAACGCCGAGGCGAGGATAAACCCAATAATCACGGTCAAAATCCCCGTCCACTCCAGGCTTGCATACGGCAAAATAAGGGTAAACGGGGCCACGCCGAGGATAGAGCCCCAAATAACGTATTTGCGCCCGATTTTATCGCCCACAGGCCCGCCGATTACCGTCCCTGCAGCCACCGCAAACAGGAAGGCAAACAGGTGAAGCTGGGCGTTTTGGACCGATAATCCGAATTTTTGCATCAGGTAAAAGGTGTAATAGCTGCTGATGCTCGCCATATAGAAGTATTTCGAGAAAATCAGCACCAGAAGCACGGAGACGGCCAGAATGACCTTATCGCGAGGAAGGGGATTGATAACCTTCGCTTTAGGTTTACCTTTGTTCACGCGATGCTGCGCGGCATACCAGCGGCTGATCTGAATCAGTACGATAATCGCCAGCAAGGCTGCCAGCACAAACCACGCCACGTTACCCTTGCCGTACGGAGCGATGATCACCGCTGCCAGTAGTGGGCCGAGGGAGCTGCCAAAGTTACCGCCCACCTGAAACAGCGATTGCGCCAGCCCGTGACGGCCCCCGGAGGCCATGCGCGCCACGCGTGAGGACTCCGGGTGAAAGACCGACGACCCCGTGCCCACCAGCGCGGCGGCAATCAGCACTGCTTCAAAGCTGCCTGCCATTGCCAGCAGCACCAGCCCGCTCAAGGTAAAACACATGCCAATCGGTAGCGACCACGGCATAGGATATTTATCCGTCCAGTAGCCCACGACCGGTTGCAGAAGCGAGGAGGCCAGCTGGAAGGTCAGGGTGATCATCCCGATCTGCACGAACGTTAACGAAAACTCGGACTGCAGCAGCGGGTAGATCGCGAGAATCAACGACTGGATCATGTCGTTGAGCAGATGTGAAAGACTGATTGCGCCTAACACTTTAAACGAGGTGCGCGACGCCGGAGCGCCAGACACGGGCTGGGTTGATTCACTGATTGCCATAGAGATGAATACCACGTCTTTTGTTATTAGAAATGCAGGGTGTAATTATTATCCAACTAACATACCCGGCAGTGACATTTGAATAAAGTCGCAATTCTGAAAACTTATTTGTCTATTCTTATTAGTCACTGTAATTTTTGCCTTTGTCTATTGGTCAGGGAGAGAGAAGATGAAGTTAATGAAGCGGAGCGTCGCGCTGGCGCTGATCGCCGCCTGGGGTCTGGTTAGCCTGCCCGTGCAGGCCTATGAAAAAGATAAAACCTATAAAATCACCATTCTGCATACCAACGATCACCACGGCCATTTCTGGCGCAGTGAATACGGCGAATACGGTCTGTCGGCACAAAAAACGCTGGTGGATGGCATTCGTAAAGAGGTGGCAGCCCAGGGAGGCAGCGTACTGCTGCTGTCGGGGGGCGATATCAATACCGGTGTGCCGGAATCTGATTTACAGGATGCGGAGCCTGATTTCCGCGGCATGAATCTTATTGGCTACGATGCGATGGCCGTCGGTAACCATGAATTCGATAACCCGCTGACGGTGCTGCGTCAGCAGGAAAAATGGGCCAAATTTCCGTTCCTCTCTGCCAACATCTACCAGAAAAGCACCGGCGAGCGACTGTTCAAACCCTGGGCGCTGTTTAAGCGTCAGGATCTGAAAATTGCGGTCATCGGGTTAACCACCGACGATACGGCGAAAATCGGCAACCCTGAGTTCTTTACCGATATCGAATTCCGTAAACCGGCAGACGAAGCGAAGCTGGTCATTCAGGAATTGCAGCAGAACGAAAAGCCGGATGTCATTATTGCCACCACCCATATGGGCCACTACGACAACGGTGAGCACGGCTCGAATGCGCCGGGTGACGTGGAGATGGCTCGCAGCCTGCCTGCGGGCTCGCTGGCGATGATTGTGGGCGGTCATTCACAAGACCCGGTCTGCATGGCGTCAGAGAATAAAAAGCAGGTCGACTACGTGCCAGGCACGCCGTGTGCTCCGGACCGTCAGAACGGTATCTGGATTGTGCAGGCGCACGAATGGGGTAAATACGTGGGGCGTGCGGACTTTGAGTTCCGTAACGGCGAGATGAAGCTGGTGCACTATCAGCTCATTCCGGTCAACCTGAAGAAGAAAGTGACTTACCCTGACGGGAAGAGTGAACGCGTACTCTACACCCCGGAAATTGCCGAGAACGCGCAGATGCTCTCCCTGCTGACGCCCTTCCAGAATAAAGGCAAGGCGCAGCTGGACGTGAAGATTGGTACGCTGAATGGTCGTCTGGAAGGGGACCGCAGCAAAGTTCGCTTTGTGCAGACCAATATGGGGCATCTGGTGCTGGCGGCACAAATGGCGCGCACAAATGCCGATTTTGGCGTGATGAGCGGCGGCGGCATCCGCGACTCCATTGAAGGCGGAAACATCACCTATAAAGATGTGCTGAAGGTTCAGCCGTTCGGTAACATCGTGGTGTATGTCGACATGAGCGGTAAAGAGGTGATTGACTATCTCACCGCCGTGGCGCAGATGAAGCCGGATTCCGGCGCTTATCCGCAGTTTGCCAACGTCAGCTTTGTGGCGAAGGACGGCAAGCTCAACGACCTCAAAATCAAAGGCGAGCCGGTCGACCCTGCCAAAACCTACCGCATGGCAACATTAAGCTTTAACGCCACCGGTGGTGACGGTTATCCGCATATCGACAATAAACCGGGCTATGTGAATACCGGGTTTATCGATGCGGAGGTGCTGAAGCAGTTCATCGAGCAGAATTCACCGATCGACGTGAATACCTATGAGCCGAAAGGCGAGGTGAGCTGGCAGTAGTGCGGTTTTGTGCCGGGGGGCGGCTACGCCTGACCCGGCCTGTATGAGAATCGTCGGCCCGGTAAGCACAGTGCCTCCGGGCCACTTCCTCAATCCCGTCGCGCAATATCCGCAAATGTCGCGTCCAGTATTTTCGCCAGATCGCCTGCGGACAGTTCAATATCCAGCCCGCGTTTGCCGCCGGAAATATAAATGGTGTCGAACGTCTGCGAAGGGGCATCAATCAGCGTCGGCAGGCGTTTTTTCTGCCCGAGCGGGCTGATACCGCCAACAAGGTAGCCGGTAGTGCGTTGCGCAACCATCGGATCGGCCATATCCACCTTCTTTGCCCCCAGCGCTTTGGCCACTTTCTTGAGATCCAGCTGCCCGGCAACGGGCGTTACCGCAACGGCGAGGTGTTTCATATCACCGTTCACCGCCACCAGCAGCGTCTTATAAACCCGATCGGCGTTCAGCCCCAGTTTGCGCACCACTTCATCACCAAAATTCGTTTCGCTGGGATCGTGATCGTAGGTGTGGATCCGAAAGGGAATGTTGTTTTTTTCGAGTAATTTAACGGCGGGAGTCATAGCTATCCTTCTTACGACAGACAATTCATGCTGACAGCATACGCCTGACGTTTGTCTAAAAAATAGCACCATCTTGCGCAATAGTATTGGCAGTGATGGTCACTTTGAGCGACAATCGGCTCAACCGAAGGTCTCCTTCGGCATAATAAAAACGATGAAATTCCTCTTTGACGGGCCAATAGAAATATTGGCCATTTTTTTATTTCAGCAGTGACGGCAAATTCCCTTCTCCGTACAAATGTAACGCCCCGACAGCGACCACGTAACGCCCCGCAGGCAACGCATGTAGCGTCTGCTGCCAGGCTTTGTTGCGCTCGTTCATCAGCACATCATACAACGATTCACTGAACGTCGACGGCAGCGCCAGTTTATCATCCGTGGGTGGCGCATTCAGCCACCAGCCGATCATCGTTTGCAACAGACGCGCGTTGGTGTGCCAGTGGGTCAGGGTATCATCCAGCAGCATCAACCCATCATCAGGAAGCTGGCGCAGCAGGGCTATCTGGCTGTCCGTGCCTTCGAGCTCAATGACTGACAAATGGCGTGCTCTCGCGGCATTCAACAGCTGGTAATCAATACCGTAATCCCCGCGTAGCCCCAGACGCTGCGCCTGGGTCGCCTGCAGGACCATCGCGATTTGCCACAGCGGCAGTGTGTCCAGCATGGAGAGCGACACGCCCGTCTCATCTGCGACGCGCGTCAGTTCAGCAAACTGCGTGTCGTTCAGACGTTCAGCCAGGGGGAGATCGCTTTCGAGGCCGGCAAACGGCGACGTCTGGCCCGAAATATCCGCTTCAACGACCAGCGCATCGGCGCTCTTCAGCAGTTTCATCAGACCGGCTGGCAGCGGGGACATATCCTGCGTGCCCATATGGATGCTGCCCACCAGGTGAAGGTGCTGCCCGCCGGGAAGCGAGATATCCATGCCGGGCCAGGCATAACGGCGGGGGAAGAGGGCGCGAAACGATGTTTTTATACGATTAAACAGACTCATACGCGCTCCATAAACGGAAAGGTTCATGCTAGCGCGTAGGAGAAGAAGGTTCAATCTTTCGGTTTAAACCGCAACAACCGGTTTGCGTTGCTCACCACGGTAATGGACGAGAGTGCCATCGCCGCACCCGCGACAACCGGGTTCAGCAGCGTGCCGGTCAGCGGCCACAAAATACCGGCGGCAATCGGGATACCGAGCGAGTTGTAGACGAAGGCGCCCAGCAGGTTCTGCTTCATGTTGCGCAAGGTGGCTTTTGAAATCGCCAGCGCGTCCGCAACGCCCATCAGGCTGTGGCGCATCAGGGTAATGGCGGCCGTCTCAATGGCGACATCGCTACCGCCCCCCATCGCAATACCCACTTCCGCCTGTGCCAGCGCCGGCGCATCGTTAATCCCGTCACCGACCATCGCCACCTGGCGACCCTGGCTTTGCAGCGTCTTGATGGCGTCTGCTTTGCCGTCAGGTAACACCCCGGCAATGACCTCGTCAATCCCAGCTTCCCGGGCGATGGCGTTCGCCGTCACAGGATTATCCCCGGTCAACATCACCAGGCGATAGCCCGCACGATGCAGGCGTTGCAACGCCTGCACGCTGTCCTGGCGTAGCGGATCGCGAATTGCCAGCAGCGCCGCGGCCTTGCCATCAACGGCAAGCAGAACCGGGGTTGCGCCCTGAGAGGCTTGATCTTTCAGGTCTTGTTCCAGGGCTGAAGTCTCAACGCCATGCTCCTTCAGCAGTGCCTGATTCCCCAGCAGCAGCGTGTGCCCTTCGGCGGTACCGCTGACGCCTAAACCGCGCAGGGTACGGAAATTGCTCACCTGCGGCAGGCTGGCATTCCCGGCTTTCTCAATAATGGCGTGGGCCAGCGGGTGGCTGGAGCCTTGTTCAAGCGCCGCGGCGAGACGCAGCGCGTCATCCTGCGTGATGCCTGCGGTTATCACGGCCACTACCTGCGGTTTCCCTTCCGTCAGCGTGCCGGTTTTATCAAACACCAGCGTGTCCAGCGTGCTCGCCCGCTGCAGCGCATCGGCATCCCGTACCAGCACACCAAATTCAGCGGCACGGCCTACGCCTGAGATGATCGACATTGGCGTGGCAAGACCGAGCGCGCAAGGACAGGCAATGATCAGCACCGTGGTGGCAATCACCAGGGTATAAACAATTTGCGGTGCCGGACCGAAGACATACCAGATAGCCGCGCTCAGCAGCGCGATACCGACCACGACCGGCACAAAAATGGCGGAGATTTTATCGGCCAGCTGACCAATTTCCGGCTTACTGCTCTGTGCCTGACGCACCATGCGAATAATGCGTGACAGCGTAGTATGGCTGCCGACGGCACTGGCGGTGAAAAGCACGCTACCGTCCTGCACCACCGTACCGGCATGAATGGCATCGCCCTGGGCTTTCTGTTGCGGGACGGGTTCGCCGGTCAGCATCGCTTCGTCAAACCAGGCTTCGCCCTGAGTGATTTCACCGTCGACGGGAACGCGGTCGCCGGTGGTCAGGCGCAGCGTCATGCCGGGTTGAACTTCAGCCAATGGCACGTTTTTTTCACCCGCATCCGTCACGACGCGCGCGGTCGGTGGGGTTAAATCCAGCAGGCGCTCCAGCGCTTTGGAGGAACGCTGACGGGCGCGCGCTTCAAGCATATGGCCGAGGTTAATCAGGCCGATAATCATCGCGCTCGCTTCATAATAGAGATGACGCGCTTCCATCGGGAACCACTGGGGCCAGACGTTGACGCTCATGGAGTACAGCCACGCCGCACCCGTGCCGAGTGCGACAAGGGTGTCCATCGTCGCGGTGCGATTTTTCAGGCTTTTCCAGGCGCTGGAGTAGAAGTGACCGCCTGCGAAGACCATCACGGCAAGCGTAATCAACCCAATGACTAGCCACAGCATGCGGTTATCGTCGGTGACCATCATATTGTCACCGATCATACCCCACACCATGACCGGGACCCCAACCAGCAGCGCGACGATGGCCTGCCAGCGGAAGCGTTTCATGGTGGCGACGGCCGTTTCCTGCTGGCGTTCACGACGTTTGAGGTCATCTTCGATGGCCTCTGCGCCGTAGCCCGCTTTTTCAACGGCCTGCACTAAATCTGCGGCGGAGGCACTGCCCATCACCAGCGCAGTACGCTCCGCAAGATTGACCCGTGCCTGCGCGACACCCGGTACAGCCTGCAAGGCATTTTGTACCCGGGAGACGCAGCTGGCGCAGCTCATGCCGTTGATCAGCAGCTGTTGGCTGTCATCAATATCATCAGCTACCGGAAGCTCAGGAGTGGCCGCTGTCAGTGCTTCCGACGGGGATGATGACTCTGCCAGCGGTTTAGCCTTTGGGTGGCTCAGCTCCGCCCCATAACCAGCCTGTTTGATCGTATCAATCAGCGCATCCGCACTGGCGCTACCGGTGACGGCGGCGTGATCAAGGGTCACTTCAGCGCTGTCTACATCAGGACGCTGTTCCAGACTTTCTTTAACGCGTTTGACACAGTGGCCGCAGGAGAGGCCGTCCAGTGTCAGGTCAATAGTGTGAGACATAACAAAACTCCCGTATAATGATCTGGTCAGATGTTGACCGGCATAACGCTTTTCGCTAACTGTTATGAAGGTTAAACCTTCCATCAAGGGGAAGGTCAAGGGGGAAATGTGAATATCAGTGATGTTGCGAAAAAAACCGGATTGACCAGCAAAGCGATCCGTTTTTATGAAGAGAAGGGGCTGGTGACACCGCCGCTGCGCAGTGAAAATGGCTACCGCAGTTATACGCAACTGCATCTGGATGAACTGACGCTGCTGCGCCAGGCGCGGCAGGTGGGATTTAACCTTGAAGAGTGCGGCGAGCTGGTCACCTTATTCAACGATCCGGCACGCCATAGCGCAGACGTGAAAAAACGTACGCTGGAGAAAGTGGCTGAGATTGAACGCCACATTACCGAGTTACAGGCGATGCGTCAGCAGCTTCTGGCGCTGGCGGAATCCTGTCCGGGGGATGACAGCGCCGACTGCCCGATTATCGATAATCTGTCCGGCTGCTGTCATCGTAAGGCTCATGCCTGACAGGCTTTAACCCGCAGGGTTATCCCTTCCACCGCAATGACCTCAACCTGCGTGCCGGCGCTGAGGTCATCGTCGGCCACCACGGGCCATGAACTGTCGCCCACGCGCATATGTCCGCGCCCGTTAACCAGCGCCGTGTCGAGCGTAAAACGTTTGCCGACAATCTGCTGCCCGCGCTGATTGAGGTGGGCGTCGAGCGGTTTCTGCTCTGCCACCTGGCGGTTAAGCCAGCGCCACCACAGCCAGGCGGCCAACAGCGTCAGCACGGCAAATAACGCCCCCTGCCACGCCCAGTCGAGGGGCAGTAGCCAGACCACTAACCCGGTAATGACAGCGGCAACACCGCTCCAGAGCAGGTAACCGTTGCCGCCAAGCATCTCCGCGGCCAGCAATAAGCCACCGAGGCTTAGCCAGAATGCATGAGGATGTGCGACGATTAGCTCAATCATTTTTTGCGCTCGTTTCCGCTGTCTTTGATAAGTTCCGTGATCCCGGCGATGGAGCCCATCAGGCTGCTGGCATCCAGCGGCATCATCACCACTTTGCTGTTGTTCGCGGAGCCAATCTCTTTCAGCGCGTCAGTGTATTTTTGCGCAACAAAGTAGTTCACCGCCTGGATATCACCTGCTGCAATTGCTTCAGAGACCATCTGGGTGGCGCGGGCTTCCGCTTCTGCAGAACGTTCACGGGCTTCCGCCTGTAAGAAGGCAGACTGGCGTTCACCTTCCGCTTTCAGGATCTGCGACTGTTTTTCCCCTTCGGCTTTCAGGATCTCTGCCTGACGTACCCCTTCAGCTTCCAGAATGTAGGCGCGTTTGGTCCGTTCCGCTTTCATCTGTGCGTTCATGGAGGCGATCAGCTCTGCCGGTGGACGCACGTCGCGGATCTCAATACGGGTAACTTTGATCCCCCACGGGTTGGTGGCCTCGTCGACAATGTGCAGCAGGCGGGTGTTAATGCTGTCGCGCTGAGAGAGCATCTCGTCCAGCTCCATTGAACCGAGCACGGTACGAATGTTGGTCATCGTCAGATTTACGATAGCCAGCTCCAGATTGCTGACTTCATAGGCCGCTTTTGGGGCATCAATAACCTGAATAAAACAGACCGCATCAATGGTGACGTTGGCGTTATCCTTGGAGATCACTTCCTGGGAAGGAATATCCAGCACCTGTTCCATCATATTGATTTTACGTCCAATCCTGTCCATGAAAGGGACAATCAGGCTTAAACCCGGCTGGAGCGTGTTGGTGTAGCGGCCAAAGCGTTCAACGGTCCACTGATACCCCTGTGGGACAATTTTGACGCCAGCGCCGACAATAACCAGCGCAACGAAAATAAGGACAGGTATAACGATAAGCATAAAAACCTCCTGTTTTGCATGCTGTGACGAAGGGAACTGCGTGTGTGTTATAAGTCAGTATATCGGCTATCGGGCTGAAATTCGCCCCTGTAAAGAAGGGGGCGCGACGAATACCGGTAAAACCTTTACTCCAGCCATCGACACACCCTATTCGCGCTGCGTTCGTGAAAGGATTATTCTACGCATGGTTGCAATAAAGGTGGTTACAGGATGCATGATGAACAATAAAAATACGCTCTTGCAGGTCAGGGATGTCGGTTTTCATGTGGCAAATACCACGATCCTTCAGCATGTCGATTTTTGTCTTTCCCCGGGTGAGTTCAAACTGATAACAGGGCCGTCAGGCTGTGGTAAAAGCACGTTATTAAAGATTGTCGCTTCACTGCTCAGCCCCACTGAGGGCGCTATTCTGTTTGAAGGGCAGGATATCGCGACACTGTCGCCAGAAAGCTATCGCCAGCAGGTCTCTTACTGCGTGCAAACCCCTTCGCTGTTTGGGGACACGGTTTATGACAACCTGGTCTTTCCGTGGCAAATCCGTCATAAAACGCCGGAGCCAGAAAAATTTATCGCCGATCTGGCCCGCTTTGGCCTGTCGAAAGAGACGCTGACTAAATCCATCAATGAATTATCGGGCGGTGAAAAGCAGCGCGTTTCGCTGATTCGCAATCTGCAGTTTTTGCCGAAGATATTGTTACTGGACGAGATCACCAGCGCGCTGGATGAGGTGAACAAACGCAACGTTAACGAGATTATTCATCGTTACGCAAGCGAGCAGAATATTGCCGTGCTGTGGGTTACGCACGATTCAAACGAAATTACCCATGCGGATGACGTCATTACGCTTGAGCCGCAGGGCGGGAAAATGCAGGAGGCAAACCGTGGGTGAGCATAATATTACGAATACGTCGCTGGCGTTTTCGATGGTGCTGGTACTGATCGCTATTGTGGTGAGCTACCGGGAAAAGCTGGGTCTGGAGAAAGATATTATCTGGAGTATCTGCCGCGCGGTTATCCAGCTCATTATTGTCGGCTATGTGCTGAAGTATATTTTTAGCGTCAACCACGCGGTGCTGACGCTCCTGATGGTGCTGTTTATCTGCTTTAACGCGGCGTGGAACGCGCAGAAACGCAGTAAGTATATTGATAAAGCGTTTGTCTCATCGTTTATCGCCATTACAACCGGGACGGCGCTGACGCTGGCGGTGCTGGTGGTGTCCGGCTCAATCGAGTTTACGCCAATGCAGGTTATCCCTATTTCCGGGATGATTGCGGGGAACGCTATGGTGGCTGTAGGACTGTGTTACAACAACCTCGGCCAGCGATTTAGCAGTGAACAACAGAAGCTGCAGGAGAAATTAAGCCTGGGGGCGACACCGAAAATGGCCTCGGCGGTACTGATCCGCGACAGCATCCGCTCGTCGCTGATCCCAACGGTGGATTCCGCAAAAACGGTTGGGCTGGTTAGCCTGCCGGGAATGATGTCGGGGCTGATTTTTGCCGGTATCGATCCGGTCAAAGCCATTAAATATCAGATCATGGTGACCTTTATGCTGCTCTCTACGGCCAGCCTGTCGACCATTATTGCCTGCTATTTAACCTATCGGAAGTTCTACAACGCGCGCCATCAGCTGGTGGTGACGCAGTTGAAAAAGGCGGGGTGACCGCCTCTTGTGCAGGCCCGGTGAGCGCTAGCAGCACCGGGCCAGTTTATCAGTAGAGCAGGGCGTACAGCTGACGGCGGTACGTCGACGCCAGCGCATCGCCGGTGCCCAGCGCGGCCAGGATCTCCTGGAACATTTTCCGCGCCTGACCGTCGGCGGCACCCAGATCGTTTTGCAGATGGCTGAACAGCAGTGCCAGCGCTTCTTCGTTACGTCCCACCTGATGCAGCTGCAGCGCCAGCTGGCTTGCCAGCGCGGCATCGGTCGGGTTATCGGCAACCTGCTGTTGAAGCTGCTGGATCTCCGGCGTATCCGCCGCCTGTTTCAGCAGATCAATCTGCGCGACCAGACCCTGATAACGGGTATCCTGATCCTGCAGTGGAATGGTCTTCAGCACAGCTTCTGCATCGTCGGAACGGTGCAGGGCAATCTGCGTTTCCGCAAGGAGCAGGCCAATCTGGCTGTCCTGTTTCGACAGCTGCCACGCCTCTTTGAGCAGCGGCAGCGCTTCGTCGTATTTGCCTTCCTGCATCAGTCCCATGGCTTCCTGCGCCTTCAGCTCTTCCTCGCGTGGCAGGACTTTATCCAGCAGGGCGCGGATCGCTTCTTCAGGCTGTGGCCCCTGGAAGCCATCAACAGGTTGACCATTCTGGAACAGATAGACGGTAGGAATCGCGCGCAGGCCAAACTGAGACGCCACCATAGGCTCTGCGTCACAATCCAGTTTGGCGAGAATGAACTGGCCATTGTATTGCGCGGCAAGGCTTTCGAGTACCGGCGTCAGCTGCAGACAGTGTTGACTACGCTCAGACCAGAAGTAGAACAGCACCGGTTTGGTCATGGACTGTTCGAGGGTCTGTTGCAGGTTTGCTTCAGTAATATTGACGATATTCTGTACGGACATGCGGCCTTCTCTTTTATCGGTTTGTTATTTACATGGGGGTTAGCGACGACGCTTCAACTCAACCGTGTAAAATTTTGTCCATCATCCGGCCCGGCAGCAGGCGTTTTAACCAGCCTACCGCATGGGTTACCAGCGTCACCGGATAGCGCATTTTTGGGTTTTCGCTCTCAAAAGCATGGCGCACTTTAGCGACGACTGCTTCCGGCCCGAGCGTAAAGCGTGCGGCGATACCGGGGTTTTCGACCGGTTTATCCGCCTGGGTCTGGTTAACGTTTTCCGTAAAGCGGGTGCGGATAGGGCCCGGCTCAATCAGGCTGACCTTAATGCCGCTGTGACGCAACTCCATGCGCAGGGCATCGGACCAGGCCTCCAGCGCATATTTGCTGGCGGCATAGGCCCCTCGGCCCGGGGTTGAAATCAGCCCCATCACGGAGGAGGTCATCACAATGCGTCCTTCACCGTGCGGCAGCATGGCGGGGAGCAGGCGCATGGTGAGCTGATGGACGCCAAAGAAATTGGTGGAAAACTGTTTTTCCAGCTGCTCGCGGGTGAGCGTGTCCAGGGGACCATACACGCCGTAACCCGCATTGTTAAAAAGGCCGTACAGACGGTTGTCGGTCAGGGCCAGCACCTCATCGGCTGCGCGTTCCACGCTTTCCGGTGAGTCTAAATCCAGTAACACACCGGTAAAGCCCAGCCCGTTCATGCGTTCGACGTCGTCGGGTTTACGACAGGCCGCCAGTACCCAATATCCCTGACGCTTCAATTCGAGTGCACTTTCAAGACCGATTCCGCTGGAACATCCTGTAATTAAGACCGATTTTTGCATAACTTTACCTGTCAGGATCTCCGCTGAATTAGGAGTCATGTTTAACTAAAGGGGCCAGCCGTGTTGCCATCCAGTCGGCAATAAACGGCTGCGCATCGCGATTGGGGTGGATCCCATCGTCTTGCATCCACTGGGGTTTGAGATAGACCTCTTCCATAAAAAATGGCAGCAGCGGAATATCAAACTCGTTGGCAAGCTTTGGGTAGATCGCGCTAAAGGCTTCATTATACCGACGTCCATAGTTGGCGGGCAGGCGAATTTGCATCAGCAGCGGTTGCGCGTTCGCGGCCTTAATATCCTTAAGGATCGTGCGCAGGGTCTGTTCCGTTTGCTGAGGCTGGAAACCACGCAAGCCATCATTACCGCCCAGCTCAACCAGCACCCATCGCGGTTGATGCTGTTTGAGCAAGGCTGGCAGGCGCGACAAGCCTTGCTGCGAGGTATCACCGCTGATGCTGCCATTAATAACCGTTGTCTTACTCTGCCATTTGTCATTGAGCAGAGCCGGCCAGGCCGCGTTGGCCGCCATGCGATAGCCTGCACTCAGGCTGTCACCGAGAACCAGTAACGTGTCCGCTGCCGCCGCGCGGAAGGTCATCAGGATTAAAAACAGGAAGGGCAAATGCCAGCGGAAAACATTGTTGAAGTTCATCGTCTTAAGAAGTCCGTCGGTCAGGGGGAACACGAGCTTTCCATCCTCACCGGAGTTGAACTCGTTGTCAAACGCGCCGAAACCATTGCGCTGATTGGCGAGTCCGGCTCCGGGAAGTCCACGCTCCTGGCCATTTTAGCCGGTCTGGACGACGGCAGCAGTGGAGAGGTCAACCTGGTCGGGCAACCGCTGCATCAGCTTGATGAAGAGGCGCGTGCCGCGCTCCGCGCACGTCATATCGGGTTTGTCTTTCAGTCCTTCATGCTGATCCCGACGCTCAATGCGCTGGAAAACGTTGAACTGCCGGCACTGCTGCGCGGCGGTAACAGCCGTGAAAGCCGCGCCCACGCGAAGGCATTGCTGGAGCAGCTTGGGCTTGGCAAACGCCTCGACCATCTTCCGGCGCAGCTTTCCGGCGGGGAGCAACAGCGTGTGGCCCTGGCCCGGGCGTTTAACGGCCGCCCGGACGTGCTGTTTGCGGATGAGCCTACCGGAAACCTCGACCGAAAGACCGGGGATAAAATTGCCGACCTGCTGTTTTCGCTCAACCGTGAACACGGGACCACGCTGATTCTGGTGACCCACGATCCGCAACTGGCTGCCCGCTGCGACCGTCGCCTGCGGCTGGTTAACGGTGAACTGCAGGAGGAAGCATGATTGCCCGCTGGTTCTGGCGCGAATGGCGCTCGCCCACGCTGTTGATTGTCTGGATGGCGTTAAGCCTGGCGGTAGCCTGCGTGTTGGCGCTGGGCAGCGTCAGCGATCGCATGGAGAAAGGGTTAAGCCAGCAAAGCCGCGAGTTTATGGCCGGAGACAGGGCGCTGCAAAGCTCGCGTCCCGTCCCGCCTGGCTGGCTTGACGAGGCGCGTAAGCGTGGGCTGAAGGTGGGGGAACAGCTGAGCTTTCAGACCATGACCTTTGCCGGCGATACGCCGCAGCTGGCGAGCGTCAAAGCCGTCGACGACCTTTACCCGCTGTACGGTGAACTGCAGACCAGCCCGCCTGGCTTAAAGCCGAAACCGGGCACGGTGCTGCTGGCGCCACGTTTAATGGCGCTGCTGAACCTGAAAACGGGTGACAGCATCGACGTGGGTGACGCCACGCTCCGCATCGCCGGGGAGGTGGTTCAGGAACCTGACTCCGGCTTTAACCCGTTCCAGCTTGCCCCGCGCTTGCTGATGAATACCGCTGATGTGGCAAATACCCATGCCGTGCAGCCGGGAAGCCGCGTCACCTGGCGCTATAAGTTTGCGGGAACGCCCGCCCAGCTTGACGCGTATGAAAAATGGCTGCTGCCGCAGTTAAAACCGGAGCACCGCTGGTACGGACTGGAGCAGGACGAAGGGGCGCTTGGTAAATCTCTCGAACGGTCTCAGCAGTTCCTGCTGCTTTCAGCGCTGTTAACCCTGCTGCTGGCCGTGGCAGCGGTGGCGGTGGCCATGGGGCACTACTGCCGCAGCCGATACGATCTGGTGGCGATCCTCAAGACCCTTGGCGCGGGCAGCGCCCAGCTGCGTAAGCTGATTGTCGGCCAGTGGCTGATGCTGCTGGTGTTGTCAGCACTCACCGGTGGGGCGATGGGGCTGCTGTTTGAAAAGCTGCTGATGGTCATGCTGAAACCGGTACTGCCTGCCGCACTTCCACCGGCCAGCCTCTGGCCGTGGCTGTGGGCGATTGGCGCGATGATGGTGATTTCGGTGCTGGTGGGGCTTCGCCCGTACCGGCTGTTGCTCGCGACGCAGCCGCTGCGCGTGCTGCGCCGTGACGTGGTGGCCAACGTCTGGCCGCTGAAGTTCTATCTTCCTGTCATTGTTGCGGTGTCGGTTGGGTTATTGGCCTGGCTGATGGGCGGCAGCACGCTGCTGTGGGCCGTACTGGCCGGGGCGGTGGTGCTGGCGCTGCTGTGTGGTGTGGTCGGCTGGGTGCTCCTTAATGTGCTTAAAAAGCTGACGGTGAAGTCGCTTCCCGTGCGGCTGGCGGTGAACCGTCTGCTGCACCAGCCATGGTCTACGCTGAGTCAGCTGTCTGCCTTTTCGCTGTCGTTTATGCTGCTGGCACTGCTGCTGGTGCTGCGCGGCGATCTGCTGGATCGCTGGCAACAGCAGCTTCCGCCGGAAAGCCCGAACTATTTCCTGATCAATATCGCCCCTGAGCAGGTGACACCGCTGAAGACGTTCCTGGCAGAACACCAGATTGTGCCGGAGTCGTTCTACCCCATCGTCCGTGCGCGTCTGACGCAGATCAACGGCCAGTCCACGGAGGGAAACAAGGATGAATCGCTTAACCGCGAACTGAACCTGACCTGGCAGGAGAAACGTCCAGATCACAACCCGATTACCGCCGGCAACTGGCCGCCGAAAGCGGGTGAAGTGTCGATGGAAGAGGGGCTGGCGACGCGCCTGAAGGTCAGGCTGGGCGACAGCGTGACTTTTACCGGCGATACGCAGGACTTTAGCGCTAAGGTCACCAGCCTGCGTAAGGTGGACTGGGAAAGCCTGCGGCCGAACTTCTTCTTTATTTTCCCCGCAGGCGCACTGGACGGACAGCCGCAAAGCTGGCTCACCAGTTTCCGCTGGGAAAACGGCAACGGTATGCTGACCCGGCTGAACCGCGAATTTCCGACGGTCAGCCTGCTGGATATTGGCGCGATCCTTAAACAGGTCGGGCAGGTGCTGGAGCAGGTCAGCCGGGCACTGGAGGTTATGGTGGTGCTGGTGACGATCTGCGGCGTACTGTTGCTGCTGGCCCAGGTGCAGGTCGGGATGCGGCAGCGTCATCAGGAGCTGGTGGTCTATCGCACGCTCGGGGCGAGTAAGCGACTGCTGCGCACCATGCTGTGGAGCGAGTTCGCCCTGCTGGGGCTGGTCTCGGGTCTGGTGGCGGCGATGGGTGCTGAGACGGCGTTAGCCGTGCTGCAGACCCGCGTCTTCGATTTCCCGTGGGAGCCTGACTGGCGACTGTGGTTCACGCTGCCGGTCTGCGGTGCGGTGCTGCTGTCGCTGTGCGGCGGCTGGCTCGGCACGCGATTGCTAAAAGGCAAAGCGCTGTTCCGTCAGTTTGCCAGTTAGTTCAAATCCGTGATAATTACGCACCGGTTTATCTGCTGGTGCGTAATAATTTAGCAGCACAAATCGGTAATACCCATGCGTTTAGTAGCACAAAACATTAAAAACCCGCGCACACAGCAAGATTATTTCCAGTTAATATTCACCTGCTAAATATTTAGCAGCGTGTCTATAAAGGAAAAATAATGACTATAAAAAAATCAGCGCTGGCAGTAACAATTGGCGCAGCAGTGGCATTGACCTCCTTCGCATCTCAGGCGGAAATCACGGTTCTTAAACAAGACCCTCAGGCAGGTAACCCGCTGAGCCGTCTTAACTTTACCGTTGGCGGCAGTATTCGTCCTCAGTTCAACATGATGACGGGCGACGGCGATAAAGGTTCCTACAAACGTAATGGCTTCGACGGCGGCACCCGTTTCCGTTTCGCAGCAGATTACTATCTGTTTGATGACATCAGCTGGATCAGCTACTACGAGCTGGGTGTGAACATTCCGGCGCTGTTCAACTGGGATAACCACTACGCTGAAGGTGCTAACGACACCTCTCGCCGTATGCTGTACACCGGTCTGAAGAGCGACACCTGGGGTACGCTGACCTTCGGTCAACAGAACAGCGTTTACTATGATGTGGTTGGCGTGAAAACCGATATCTGGGACTACGACATGATTGGTCAGGCTCCAGGTAACGGGATCAACGGTGACTACGACGGCTCTTATCGTTCACGCAAAATGCTGAAATATAAGAAAACCGTAGGCGATGCGGATATCTATGCATCCTACCTGTTTGAAGACAGCGAATACCTGCCGGGCAATGGCCTGCGTTACAAACGTAAAGGCGGCGGTTCACTGGGTCTGGATTACCACCTGACCACCGATCTGACCTGGGGCGCAGCGTGGAACTACACCCGCGCGGACATGCGTAACCCGGACAACGGCGACAGCAAATCTTACGACCAGAATATCCTCGGTACCGCGCTGAGCTGGACGCCGGATAACTGGACCTTCTCGGCTGGCGGCGGCTGGTACCAGAACTTCCTGACCACCAAAAAAGTGTCTACTGACAACTACTTTGCCGGTGATGCATGGGGTATTGAATACTTCGCAGGGTACAAATTCCCAATCGATCAGTATGCGGTGAAATCCATCCAGCCTTACTTCATGGGTGACCGTATTGAGTACGTGAATGGTCGTAACTACCAGCGTATCGATAACGGCGTGGGTGTTAGCGTCCAGCTAGACTACGGTTTCCGTGTTGATTACGAACACGTGTTCACCTCCAGCACGGATAACCTGGGCGACATGAACCTGGTGCGTCTGCGTTACGACTTCTAAGTTCAGTCAGCAGGGGAGTCACCCCGATATGAAAACGGCAACCCTGGGTTGCCGTTTTTTTTTTGCGCGTGATTCAGCGATTGAGCCAGTCAGCAACGTCCTCAAACGTTCCGCGATACACAATCTTCTCCGCCTTTTTTGCCAGCTGCCAGGTGTACATCGGGTCGTAATAGTCGTTCAGCAGCGGGGCAAGCCAGCGCAAATGCGCGTCGGTGCAGCCAGAACGTTGTTGCTCCTGCAGCGCGGAATCCAGCAGCGCCGTAAAGTCTGCAAAGCGCTGCAGCCCCAGACGGCGGCGAATGGCAAACAGGCCGTGGTGCAGGTATTCGCTGTATGCTTTCCAGCCCGCCTCTTCGCCAAAGGCAGCAGAAAAATCCGCCCACATATGGTCGAAATACTCTTCACGCAGGCGTTCAAGACGGACATCAAACGGGTCTTCTACCACCACAACAGGTGACTGGACCATGCGGTCGCGCAGGCATTCCGGCAGGTGGTTGGAACCAATCATCCGCCCTTCATCCTCCAGCACCCAGCGTGCGGCCTCTTTTTTCAACAGCACGACGGCGAGCTGATTTTCGAAGCTCGCCTGCGAAAGCTGTGGTGTGAGCGTGCGGCCAAACGACGAGCCGCGATGGTGCGCCAGCCCTTCCAGATCCACGCCCTGCGCGTGCTGTTTCACCAGCAACGTTTTGCCGCTCCCGGTACAGCCGCCGATCAGCACCATCGGTTTTTGCACCTGCTCAGCGGTTACCTCAATCGCGGTCTGACGCAGCGCTTTATAGCCGCCTGCGATCAGCGGGTAATTCACGCCGCGCGCTTTCAACCAGGCCTGAGTGATATGCGAGCGTTGACCGCCACGCGCGCAGCAGAGGTAGCCGGTGGGGTGGGAGAGACAGGCTTCGCGCCAGGCGTTAATGCGCATCTCACGGGTACTGCCTGCGACCAGGCTATGGCCGAGAGCAAGCGCAGCGTCCGGCCCCTGGCGTTTATAGCAGGTGCCGACGGCGGCGCGTTCATCATCGTTCATCAGAGGCAGGTTGATTGCCGCAGGCATCGCGCCCTGGGCGAATTCGATCGGCGCGCGAACGTCGATTAAAGGGGTATCGGATGCGAGGATCGCGCGATAGTCCGTTCCATCGTTCATGGTTTTTCCAGAAGAAAACTAAGCTGCAATGGGCGGGGATTGTACGCCGGGGAGGGGGAAGGTCAACTCCCCGGCAGAGGAGTATTACTTAAGCTTTGATTGCGCCCAGATAATTCCGCTCGCGTATTCCGGCGGCAGGAGAGGAATAATTGCTTCCAGCGTGGCGCTCAGACGATCGGTGTCGGTATCGTTCAGGTTCAGGTGACCGACCTTACGACCCGGACGCACCTCTTTGTCATACCAGTGCAGATGCACCAGCGGCAGCTTGAGCCAGTCGTAGTTCAGATCGGTACCGATCAGGTTGATCATCACCGACGGGCTGTTCACCACCGGCTGCGGCAGCGGCAGGTCAGTGATGGCGCGCAGGTGCAGCTCGAACTGGCTGATGGACGCCCCGTTTTGGGTCCAGTGACCGCTGTTGTGAACGCGCGGTGCCAGTTCGTTAATCAGCAGACCGGACGGCGTGACAAAACACTCCATCGCCATGACGCCGACGTAACCGAGTTCGTGCATGATGGCAGAGAGCATCTCTTCTGCCTGCGCCTGCTGTTCAGCACTGGCCTGCGGGAATGCAACGCTGGTACGCAGGATCCCGTCCTGATGCAGGTTATGCGTCAGCGGATAAAAAACGGTATGACCGTCCTGCCCGCGAGCGCCCACCAGCGAGACTTCACCGCTGAAGTTAATGCCCTGCTCAACGATGCACTCCCCGTAGCAATCGTCCGGCAGCTCGTGAGTGTCGTCGGCGCGCAGACGCCACTGTCCACGACCGTCGTACCCGCCGACGCGACGCTTCACAATTGCCAGCTCGCCCAGCATTGCAAAAACATCCTTCCACTCGCTTTTATCGGACAACAGCTGCCACGGCGCAGTCGGCAGCCCGAGCTTATCGAACAGCTGCTTTTGCGTCAGACGGTCAGCAATAATGGGAAAGACGTCGCGGTTAACGAAGGCATTGTGACGCGCCAGCTCGCGCGTCAGGGCCGTTTGTGGCCAGCGTTCAATCTCCGCGGTGATCACACTCTGGTGAAACGGCACGGCTTCCGGTTCGTCATCCAGCCCGACGGGCCACACGGCAATACCCAGCGGCTCACCGGCCTGACGCAGCATACGGCCTAACTGACCATTACCGAGGACGCATACCTGCTTCATGCCGCACCCCGCGGGTCCGGATTGTCCAGCACCTCGTCGGTCTGGGCTTTACGCCAGTCCGCCAGACGCTGATGTAACGCTTTATCGTGAGTCGCCAGGATCTGCGCGGCGAGCAGGGCAGCGTTGGCAGCGCCCGCTTTACCAATGGCCAGCGTGCCGACCGGAATGCCACGCGGCATCTGAACGATGGAATAGAGGCTATCGACACCACTTAACGCAGCGCTTTGCACCGGAACACCCAGAACCGGTACCAGCGTTTTGGCGGCAATCATGCCTGGCAGATGTGCTGCGCCGCCCGCACCGGCAATGATCACCTCATAACCCTTCTCTTCGGCGCTTTCGGCGAAGCTGAACAGTTTGTCTGGTGTACGGTGTGCGGAGACCACTTCAACGTGGTGCGGAACATTCAGGATTTCAAAGATTTCGGCGGTGAACTGCATGGTAGCCCAGTCGCTTTTGGACCCCATCACGATGGCGACACGCGCCGGATTATTGCGGGAAGACATGCGTCTTAAAACTCCTGTGGTGCGAAACACACTGCTTTCGAGGGCACAGAGAATAGCATGTAATAGGGGCAAGGAAAACGGTTGCGCGGTTAAAAACTGAGCCGTTGTGGCCCTCAGGAGATAACAAAACAGACCGCGTTCTGGCGGTCTGTTTTATCAGGCATCGATGTGCTTTGATGTGCTTTTGACGGGCGGCACGGTCAACAGACGTCTTATTTGGTCAGTTCTGCCGTCATGTGAACGCGGTTGTTAAACTGAGCGCTGGTGATTTTGTAAGACGCGCCCTGTTCAGCAGCCTGAGCGGCAATTTTCGCTTCTGCGCGGTCAAGGGTAGAGGCCGTGGCGCTGACGCTCTGAGCAAAAGAACCGAAAGAGATCAGAGAGAGTGCGGCAACAGCAACGAAAGTTTTGATGGATTTCATGGTCGTATTCCTTAAATGTTTTATCTGGGATAGGGCGTGCTGCCCTGATGTGATAAATAATAGGCCGACCACGGGCTGATTAAAATCGAAACAATTTGCCGATATTGTTCAAAAAAATAGAATGATTTTTTGGCGGGTTAAAACGGGAAAGCGATCAGTTCCACACCGTCAGGCGTGACGCTGACCATAGAACCTTCGCTGTGCCAGGCCCCCAGGACGACGCGGTGGGCCGCTTCGCCGTTGGCGGTAAGGGTATGCACATCGGGACGATGAGTATGACCGTGGATCAACCACTGAACGCGGTGTTTTTCCATGACCCTGACTACCGCCTGGGGATTAACGTCCATAATGGCCATGGATTTTCCGCTGTTGGCGGCCTTACTGTCTGCACGCATTCTGGCTGCGATCCGCTTGCGGATAAACAGCGGCAGAGCCAGGAATAGTTTTTGGATCCACGGGGTATGAACCTTAGCGCGAAACGCCTGATAGCCGGTGTCGTCAGTGCAAAGTGTGTCACCGTGCATGATTAACACCTTTCGGCCATAAAGGTCGAGTACCTGCTCTTCCGGCAGCAGCGTCATGCCGCTTTCGCGGGCGTAGCGCTTGCCGAGCAGGAAATCACGATTGCCGTGGATAAAGAAGCAGGGGACGCCGGAATCGACCAGCGCGTTAATGGCAGCCGCCATCTCACGGTGCAGCGGGTTGGGATCGTCGTCGCCAATCCAGGCTTCAAACAGGTCACCCAGAATGTAAAGTGCATCGGCACTTTTCGCTTCACCGCGTAAAAAACGCAGAAAACCGGCGGTTATCGCCGGTTCTTCTGTTTGCAGGTGCAAATCTGCAATAAAGAGTGTCGCCACGAATTACTCGCTGACGGTCACGCTGTTAATCACGACGTCTTCTTTTGGAACGTCCTGATGCATGCCGCTGCGGCCGGTCGCCACGGCTTTGATTTTGTCGACTACGTCCATACCTTCAACCACTTCTGCGAAGACGCAGTAGCCCCAACCCTGCAGGCTTTCGCCGGAGAAGTTCAGGAAGTCGTTGTCAGCAACGTTGATGAAGAACTGGGCTGTTGCAGAGTGAGGAGCCTGCGTACGCGCCATCGCCAGCGTACCACGGGTGTTTTTCAGACCGTTGTTCGCTTCGTTTTTGATCGCTTCTTTCGTCGCTTTCTGGTTCATGCCAGGTTCGAAACCGCCGCCCTGGATCATAAAGCCGTTGATCACGCGGTGGAAAATAGTGTTGTTGTAGAAACCTTCGCGGCAGTAGTCCAGGAAGTTTTTAACTGTTTCAGGCGCTTTGTCATCAAAGGTTTTGATTACGATATCGCCATGATTAGTGTGGAAAGTAACCATTTTTGCATCCTGTTCCGTTATTGTGGTACGTCGACCCGCGTTTGGGTCATCTATAGGGGCTTGTTATAGCATAACCACAGGATGCGATCACCTTGCATTGTGTGCTGCTTCAGGTTTGAATTACAGGTAGAATAACCGGTTTTCAACCACACACGTGTTTACATGGAATCTTCGATGTTAAAAATCTTTAATACAATGACGCGCCAAAAAGAGGAATTTAAACCTATCCATGCCGGGGAAGTCGGCATGTACGTGTGTGGTATTACGGTTTACGATCTCTGTCATATCGGCCATGGCCGTACCTTTGTTGCATTCGACGTTGTCTCGCGCTACCTGCGTTTTCTGGGCTACAACCTGAAATACGTGCGTAACATCACCGACATCGACGACAAAATCATCAAGCGCGCGAACGAAAATGGCGAAAGCTTTGTTGCGCTGGTGGATCGTATGATCGCGGAAATGCACAAAGATTTCGACGCCCTGAATATTCAGCGTCCGGACAGCGAGCCGCGTGCCACCCACCATATCCACGAAATTATCGACATCACCGAAAAGCTGATCGAACGTGGTCACGCCTATGTGGCCGATAACGGTGACGTGATGTTCTCCGTGCCGACTGACCCTACCTACGGTCAGCTTTCCCGTCAGGATCTGGATCAGCTGCAGGCCGGTGCGCGCGTTGATGTGGTGGACGTGAAGCGTAACCCGATGGACTTCGTGCTGTGGAAGATGTCCAAAGAGGGCGAACCAAGCTGGCCTTCCCCGTGGGGCGAAGGGCGTCCTGGCTGGCACATTGAGTGCTCGGCGATGAACTGCAAACAGCTGGGCAAACATTTCGATATTCACGGTGGCGGTTCGGATCTGATGTTCCCGCACCATGAAAACGAAATTGCACAGTCAACCTGTGCGCATGGCGGCGAGTACGTGAACTACTGGATGCACTCCGGGATGGTGATGGTTGACCGTGAGAAGATGTCTAAATCTCTGGGCAACTTCTTCACCGTGCGCGACGTGCTGAAATATTACGATGCGGAAACCGTGCGCTACTTCCTGATGTCTGGCCACTATCGCAGCCAGCTGAACTACAGCGAAGAGAACCTGAAACAGGCGCGTGCGGCGCTGGAGCGTCTGTACACTGCCCTGCGCGGTACCGATAAATCTGTACCCGCGGCAGGTGGTGAGGCGTTTGAAGCGCGCTTTATTGACGTGATGAACGATGACTTCAACACGCCGGAAGCCTACTCCGTGCTGTTTGATATGGCGCGTGAAGTTAACCGTCTGAAGTCAGAAGATATGGCGGCGGCGAATGCATTGGCCTCCCATCTGCGTAAGCTCTCTTCGGTACTGGGTCTGCTGGAGCAGGAACCGGATCTGTTCCTGCAAAGCGGTGCGCAGGCGGACGATAGCGAAGTGGCGGAGATTGAGCAACTTATCAACGCGCGTCTGGAAGCGCGTCAGGCGAAAGACTGGGCGGCAGCAGATGCCGCGCGTAACCGTCTGACGGAAATGGGCATCATTCTGGAAGATGGCCCGCAGGGAACCACCTGGCGTCGAAAATAATTCTGGTGCGCGCTGATGCCCTCTCCCACCGGGAGAGGGTGCAAATACTAAAACGGCAACTGGGTTGCCGTTTTGCTTTTACCTCCGCTTCCACCACAACAGCCCCATCAGCACAACCCCTGGCAGCCACACCCACAGCAGCTCCGACATAATCACCTGATGCCCGTAGGGCGTGGTATAGCGTGACAGCGCAAACGGCGCGACCTTAATGACCTGCCACGGTGCAAAAAACCGTTCATCTGACCACGGCCACAGCCAGCCGACGCCTTTCCCACCGGTGGTGATGGAATCCAGCAAGCTGTGCGACAGCAGAGACACGGTTAAGAACAGCCAGCAGCGGGTCAGGCTTGCCCGAAACCATCGTCGGCCCATCAGTACGCAAAGTATCGGTACCACAAAGGCAAACAGCAGGGAGTGGGTAAAGCCGCGGTGGCCGAACACATTGCCGTAGGCAACGCCGAACTTAAACGCCAGCACGTCGGCGTCCGGCAGCATGGCGAGGACGACGCCGGCAAACAGCAGGCGGGGAGGGATGATTTTACTTCCCAGGCCTAAGCCCAGACACAAAGGCACTGCAGCGTGGGTGATAACGGTAGGCATTGCGATTATCCATGGCAAAGCAGGGAAATATAGCAGCGAATGGGCGCAATGAGGATGGTGTTAGCGTCTTATTTACGCCGATTCCCGGGCAATAAGCTGCCCGGAAAGGGTGATACGCTGTGTTTGCAGTTCCGGCTCTTTTAACTTGCGGATGATCAACCCCGCCGCCTGACGCCCCGTCTCCTCACTGGCGGAGGAAACGTAGGTAAACGAGGGAGACGTCAGGTTCACGTGCAACATATCTTCAAAACCGACCAGCGCGACCTGCTGGGTGAGAAACACATCTTTCCCCACGGTGCGCCCCACCTGATGAATGCCGGAGATGGAGCCGATCATCGCATCCGGTGAGTGGCAGAGCAGGGCGGTAATGGTGTTGTTTTTTTCCAGCAGCTGGCGGGTGGCGAAACCTGCGGCCAGCGTGTCATCGCTACACGCAGGCGAGTATTCCTCACGCCAGACCAGGCCGTTCTGGGTCATCGCGCTGCGAAAGCCGAGCAATCGCTGCTCGCGGATAAGGCAGCCTTCACGACCCCCAATGTAGGCAATGTTGCGGTGCCCGCACTCGATAAGATAACGCGCGGCAAGGTTCGCCGCCTGGCGGTTGTCGCGCATCACCAGATTACATTTTTCATCCAGCAGGGACTGAGAGACCACCACCAGCGGCAGCGGGCACTGGCGGATGTGTTCCGGCAGCGAGGATGCCCGGGTATCAGAGGCCAGATAGATAACGCCGGCGACCCCCTGCTGTTTAAACGACAGCAGGCAGCGCTCAAGATGTTCATGGTCGTTCAGCGGCTGGCCGAGGAAAACCATATACCCCTGTCTCTCCAGCTCCTGGACGATGCTCGCCATCACCTTGATGGAAAAGCTGTCGCTAAAGTCGCGCAGGATCAGGCCGATCAGGTTGGAGGTGTTGGCGCGGAGATTGGCAGCGGCGACGTTGTGAACATAGCCCAGCGTAGTGATGGCAGCATTGACCTTCGCGATCGTTGCGTCTGAAATTTTCCCTTTCTGGCGCAGCACCAGCGACACGGTGGAGACCGAAACGCCCGCATGCTTTGCGACATCAATAATGCTGACTTTCTTCAAAACCGCTCCCTGAAATTTACCGATTATCAGCCAGATAAGACAACGTCCCTCAGCGTACAGGAGACGTGTCGTTCAGGCATCTTATTATTTGCCAATCATGGTGGACATGGTCTGGGCGATAAACTGTGCTCTGGCACCGAAAATCACCTGAATACCGTTATCACCGACGAACACTACGCCGCGGGCGCCAAGGCCGTTCAGACCGTCCTTATCAACCGCTTCACTTTTTGCCACTTCCAGGCGCAGACGGGTGATGCAGGAGCCGACGGAGTCGATGTTGTGCGCGCCGCCCAGCAGGTTGATGATCTCTGTGGCGAGTTCTGAATCTGACTTATCGTCCGCACTGGCGGTCACTTCTGTACGGCCCGGCGTTTTCACGTCGAAACGACGGATCACAAAGCGGAACGTGAAGTAGTAAATCAGGCCCATCGGAATGCCGATAATAATGGCGTTCAGGAAGTTAGTTTTGTAGCCGTTAAATGACGGCAGGATCCCGAACGACAGGTAGTCGATAAAGCCCGCAGAGAACGACTTGGCGATATGCGCATGCAGCAGATACATGGTCATGTATGCCAGACCCGCCATGATGGCGTTAAAGACGTACAGAATAGGGGCGACGAAGATAAAGGTAAATTCAACCGGCTCGGTGATCCCCGTCAGGAAGCAGGTGAGCGCCGCAGAGAACAAAATACCGGCCGCGATTTTCTTATTTTTGGTGTGCGCTTCGTGGTACATCGCCAGACACGCCGCAGGCAGCGCGAACAGCATCAGCGGGAATTCACCCTGCATGAACTTACCGGCGTTCTGGTAGCTGTCGCTGCTGAAGGATTTGACCCCTTCTTCGAGCATCTTAAACCAGATGGTCTGGTCGCCGTGAATCACCTGACCGGCCTGGGTGGTGTAATCCCCAAACGAATACCAGAAAGAGGGATACCAGATGTGGTGCAGGCCGAGTGGGATCAGCGCGCGTTCCACCAGACCGAAGATAAAGGTCGAGGCTGCCTGATTATCGCCATTAACCACCACGGAGAGCGCATCGATGCCCGCCTGGATATGCTGCCAGACATACGGCAACAGCAGGCCGAGCAGGAAAGAGAGAAACGCTGTCGCAATCGCCACAAAGCGTTTCCCGGAGAAGAACCCGAGGAACTCTGGCAGCTGCAGGGTGTGGAAACGGTTATAGCACCAGGCGGCGAGAATACCGCAGATCAGGCCGCCGAAGACGCCCATCTGCAACGTCGGGATGCCGACCACCATCGCGTATTTGCCGCCCTGAGACGCCATTTCCGGCGTGATGCTCAAGACGGTGCTGATGGTGATGTTGGTGACAAAAACCGAGACCGCCGCCGAGAGCGCGGCAATGCCGGACTCGGATGCCAGCCCCACGGCGGAACCAATGGCAAACAGCATCGGCAGGTTATCAAAGATAACCCCGCCCGCGTTCATCATCAGCGGCAGGTGAAACTTATCGCCAAAGGCCAGCAGCAGGCCCGCAGCGGGAAGCAGTGAAATTGGCAGCATTAACGCGCGACCAATCATCGATAATTTAGAGAGCGATTTAACAAACCCTGATATCAGACTCATGCTGATTTCCCCCGAGTAGCGCTTTTTTGGCGCTGTTATTGTAAGTAGAACGTTTTAGTAGAACGTTCTACTTATCGTGGGGAAAGAGTGAAAAACGCGCAACAGAATTTTCACTTTTCAACAGATGAAATAGTGATTATTTGAAGTCGATCGATAATTAACCGTGATGGGTGTGGGGGAATGTGGGTTCCCTCTCCCGACGGGAGAGGGGGGAGAGCATCAGGCGGTCACCGTCACGGTTTGCCCTTCAAAGCTCACGGTCTGACCCGCGACAATTTTGCAGCGCTTGCGGGTTTCCACTGCGCCGTCCACCTTAACAAGCCCGTCGGCAATGGCGATTTTGGCCTGTGCGCCGCTTTCGGTCCAGCCTTCCAGCTTCAGCAGATCGCACAGCTCAACGTGCGGGTGTTTACCTAATGAAAATGTGGCCATCTTACGCGTCCTCTACGTCGTGGTACTCTTCGCATGCCTGCAAAGTATTCTGAATCAGTGTGGCAACAGTCATCGGGCCTACGCCGCCCGGAACTGGGGTAATGTAAGAGGCGCGAGCCGCAGCATCTTCGTAAACCACGTCACCGACCACTTTCCCGTTTTCCAGACGGTTAATACCGACGTCCACAACGATCGCGCCTTCTTTAATCCATTCACCCGGAATAAAGCCCGGCTTCCCGACCGCCACGATCAGCAGATCGGCGTTTTCTACGTGATGACGCAGATTTTTGGTGAAGCGGTGGGTCACGGTGGTGGTGCAGCCAGCGAGCAGCAGCTCCATGCTCATCGGACGGCCAACAATGTTTGATGCGCCAATGACCACGGCGTTCAGACCGTAGGTATCGATGTTATAACGCTCCAGCAACGTAACGATACCGCGCGGCGTGCACGGACGCAGACGCGGGGCGCGCTGGCACAGACGGCCCACGTTGTACGGGTGGAAACCGTCAACGTCTTTGTCGGGGGCGATACGTTCCAGCACCTTCACGTTGTCGATGCCGGCTGGCAGCGGCAGCTGAACCAGAATACCGTCGATCGCGTTGTCGGCATTCAGGGTATCAATAAGTTCCAGCAGTTCTGCTTCGCTGGTGGTTTCCGGCAAATCGTAAGAGCGGGAGACGAACCCCACCTCTTCACACGCTTTGCGTTTGCTGCCGACATAAATCTGCGATGCCGGGTTGCTGCCGACCAGCACAACGGCCAGCCCGGGGGCGCGTTTTCCGGCAGCTTTACGCGCCTTCACTTTTTCCGCGACCTCAGAGCGCACCTGCTGCGCAATCGTTTTACCGTCAATAATCTTTGCTGCCATCAGAGAGAAGATTCCGTCTGTAACGTTTGAAAGGGGGGATTGCCTGTATTTTGTCAGAAGCGAGCGCCGCTGTCAGTCACCCTTTGCGAGTTTTCATCAGGAGGCCGTAAAAACCCTTCTGAGGGGATGGTCAATTTCTTAGGCAGGATTAGGATGTGACCTGGCGAAATGACAGCGTTTTGACATATTTTAAAATACTTTCATGAGCTACTTTGTCTCCTCCGAAATAAGCTTTCAATTAATCAATTGAACGTATTTCTTATTCCCGATTATTCGCGGGAAGGGTTATTTACATTTTAAAGGAATAGACATGAAACTCAGCAACATTGCTTCTACTGTTATTGCTACTCTGGCCCTGGTTGCGGGTGCCGCAAATGCAGAAGATCCAGTCACTCCGGTTACCGTAAATGGCGGTACCGTACACTTTAAAGGTGAACTGGTTAATGCTGCATGTTCAGTAAATACTGATTCTTCCGAGCAGACGGTTAACCTGGGCCAATACCGTACCGCGAAGTTCACGAAAGTGGGTGACACCACCTCTAATATTCCGTTCACCATTGAACTGAATGATTGTGACCCGCTGGTTGCGAAAACAGCCGCAGTTGCGTTCACCGGTCAGATCGACGCGACCGACAAAACCCTGCTGGCGGTAACCTCTGGTAACAACGACAACTCCGCGAAGGGCGTGGGCATCGAGATCCTCGACAGCAAATCCACCACCCTGACTCCAGATGGTTCAACCTTCTCTGCCGCGCAGAACCTGATCGAAGGGACTAACACCCTGAACTTCACCGCGCGTTACAAATCAACGGCTGCGACCACCGAGCCAGGCCAGGCAAACGCTGACGCCACTTTCGTAATGAAATACGAGTAATTCCTCCGCACAAGGATGTTCAGGCCTCAGGGAAGAGGCCGTCATACGCTAAGGCCAGGAACGAAGGATGACAAGGACCGGAACACTACTGCTGTTAACCCTTACGATGGCCTGCCAGGCCTCAGCACATACCGTGGTGATCGACGGCGGCAAAGTTCATCTCAGAGGTGAGCTGGTGAACGGCGGCTGCGCCGTGGCACCCGACAGCCAGAACATGCGCATCGAAATGGGGCAGTACCGAACCAATTCATTTTCCGGTGTGGGCAGTTTTTCCACGGTCAATGTGCCCTTCACCGTGCGGCTGCTGGATTGCAGCGTGGATGTCTCGCGCACCGTGGGGATCCAGTTTCAGGGCGTTACGCCAGCAGAAGATCCGCAGGTTTTTCTGGCGACATCGCGGCCAGGTGAAACACCGATAAGCAGCGGCGTCGGGCTGGCTCTTTTTGACGAACAACAACGTCAGATTATCCCGAACGCAACGGCCGTCAGCTGGTTGCCGGTGAATACCAGTGAGCTTGCGTTTCATTTTAGCGCCCGCTATCGGGCTATTTCCGAACACCTCGTGCCAGGCAATATTCAGTCGGATGTCTGGTTTACGTTGATTTATCCATAACACCTGCGAACACATTATTAAAGGTACGGTTGTGATGAATACCCTAATTAAACCAGGACTGTTTTTATCGTTAATTTTAATGATGGTTTCTGCATGCGCAAATGCTTCCGGCGGTATTGCGCTGGGGGCCACCCGCGTTATTTATCCGGCAGATGCAAAGCAAACTTCGCTGGCGATCACCAACAGCAATAAACAAGAGCGCTATTTAATCAACGCGTGGATCGAAAATGCGAACGGGCAAAAAGAAAAAACCTTTGCCGTGACCCCACCGCTGTTTGTCAGCGAGCCGGACAGCGAAAACACGCTGCGCATTATTTATGCCGGGCCCGCGCTGCCTGCCGATCGTGAATCGCTCTTCTACATGAACGTGAAAGCGATCCCGTCCGTGAACAAAGCGAAAACGGAAAACAATAACGTACTGCAACTGGCCATCCTGTCGCGGATCAAGCTGTTTGTCCGCCCGACAAATCTGCCGATGCAGCCGGAAGAGGCGCTCTCGCAGCTGCGTTTTGAGCGCGTCGGCAACCACCTCAAAGTCAGTAACGCTTCGCCGTATTACATCACGCTGGTCAATATGAAGCTGGGCGGACAGACGCTGGATAACCTGATGGTTGCGCCTAAAAACTCGGCGCAGCAGATACTGCCAGCCGCCGCAAGCGGTACGCTCTCCTGGCAGAGCGTGAATGACTACGGTGCCATTACGCCGGCGCGTAGCGTCAACCTGTGAGCAGAGTCAGGGCGATGAATAATCACCAGGGACGTTACTGCCCGGTCGCACTGGCGCTGATGGCAGCGCTCTGGCCACAGGCTGGCTGGAGCGAAAGCTACTTTAACCCGGCCTTCTTGTCCGATGACACCGCCAACGTGGCGGATTTATCGCGTTTTGAACAAGGTCACCAGCAGGCGCCTGGCGTTTATCGCGTGGATATCTGGCGTAACGATGAGTTTATCGCGACGCAGGATGTGCGCTTCGAGCAGGCCGACAATACACCGCCGGTTGCCGGTGGGCTGTCGCCGTGCATTACGCGCGTGATGCTGGAGCGTTTTGGCGTCAATATCGCAGCCTTTCCTGAGCTGGTTAACGTGAAAGGGGAGACCTGTATACCCCTGGCGAAGGCGATTCCCGGCAGTGAGATCGCGTTCAACTTTGCCTCGTTGCGCCTGAATATCAGCCTGCCACAGGTGGCGATGCAGAACAGCGCACGCGGTTATATTCCGCCCGATCAATGGGATGAAGGGATCCCTGCCGCGCTGGTGAACTACAGCTTTACCGGCAACCGCGGGAGCGAGGACGACAGCTATTATCTGAACCTGCAGAGCGGGCTGAACTATGGCGCGTGGCGTTTACGCAATAATGGCGCATGGCGTTACACGCAGAATAACGGGCAGCGGCACAGCAACTGGCAGAATATTGGCACCTGGGCGCAGCGCACCGTGATCCCGCTGAAAAGCGAGCTGGTGCTGGGCGACAGCAATACCGGTAATGACGTTTTCGACAGCGTGGGCTTTCGCGGCGGGCGGCTCTTCTCGTCTGACAGCATGTACCCGGACAGCCTGCAGGGCTACGCGCCAACCGTTCGCGGCATCGCCCGAACGCCCGCCAAAGTGGTCGTTCGACAAAACGGCTACGTTATCTATCAAAGCTATGTACAGCCTGGCGCCTTTGCCATCACCGATCTTAACCCAACCTCGTCAAGCGGTGACCTTGAGGTGACGGTTGAAGAGAAGGATAGCAGCCAGCAGCGCTATACCGTGCCGTATTCCACCGTGCCCCTCCTGCAGCGCGAAGGTCGCTGGAAATATGACCTGGTGGCCGGGGATTACCGCAGCGGCAACAGCGAACAGGATACGCCATTCTTCACGCAGGGTACGTTGATTACCGGGCTTGGCGACGGCTACACGCTGTACGGCGGTACCCAACTCGCGTCACGTTATACCGCGGTGGCCATCGGGGCCGGGAAAAACCTCGGTGACTGGGGGGCGGTGTCGCTCGATATCACCCATGCCCGCAGCCAGCTCGCGGATGACAGCCGCCATGAAGGGCAGTCGCTGCGTTTCCTCTATGCAAAATCGCTTAACGGATTCGGAACCAACTTCCAGCTGCTGGGCTACCGCTACTCCACAAAAGGGTTCTACACCCTGGACGATGTCGCGTGGCGTTCAATGGAAGGCTACCAGTATGCCGACAACCAGGATGATGACGGTGTGCCGGATGTGGAGAGTTATCACAACCTGACGTGGAATAAAAAAGGGCGTTTCCAGCTCAATATTTCCCAGTCGCTGGGGGATTACGGCTCGGTCTATATCTCCGGTAGCGAACAGACGTACTGGGGCACCGATGAGTCCAACCTCTGGTATCAACTGGGGTACGCGGGCGGCGTGAAGGGCGTCAACTACTCCGTGTCCTGGTCTTGGAACAAATCCGTCGGGATAGACGGCACGGACCGAATCGCGTCGTTTAACGTCTCCGTACCGTTCAGCCTCTTTACCCGCCAGGGTTTTCGTCGGGACAGCGCCATTGACCGTGCCTATGCCACGGCGTCAGCCAGCCGTAATAGTGATGGCGACACAAGCTGGCAAACCGGGGTCAGTGGGACGTTGCTGGAAGATCGCAACCTGAACTACAGCGTGACCCAGGGCCACACCAGCAATAACGGCTCAAGCGGAAGCGCCAGCGCGAACTGGCAGGCAACCTACGGCACGCTGGGGGTTGGCTACAACTACGCACGCGACCAGCACGATCTCAACTGGCAGCTCTCCGGCGGCGTGGTCGGCCATGCGGATGGCGTAACCTTCAGCCAGCCGCTGGGTGATACCAACGTTCTGATCAAAGCGCCGGGAGCATCGGGCGTGAGCGTGGAAAACCAGACCGGTGTGAAAACCGACTGGCGTGGCTATGCGGTGATGCCGTATGCCACCGTCTACCGCTATAACCGCGTGGCGCTGGATACCAACACCATGAGCAATAACACCGATATCGAAAATAACGTGAGCAGCGTGGTGCCGACAAAAGGGGCGCTGGTGCGCGCCAGCTTTGATACCCGTATTGGCGTGCGCGCCCTGCTGACCGTCACGCGCGGCAACCAGCCTGTGCCATTCGGTGCCGTGGTGCGTGAAACCCAGAGCGGCGTCACCAGTATGGTGGGCGATGACGGACAGATTTACCTGAGTGGCCTGCCGCTGGAAGGTGAACTGCTGATCCAGTGGGGCAACGGGATGCAATCCCAGTGTCGTGCGCACTACAGCTTGCCAGAAAAGAGCCTGCAACAGGCAATCACACTTAAGGGGATTCGCTGTGAGTAAAATCCATTGCCTGGCTTTATCACTTCTCTCTATTTTGCCCGTGGGGAATGCCTTAGCCACCGTGTGTGTGAATGAAAAGGGCGTCCCTACGGAGGTGCATTACGACCTGACGGATAAATTTAACAGTTCGAATAACCAGATCGGACAGGTGGTGACGCTCAGCGAGAAATCGCAGTGGGTGGGGGTGAATGCCGTCTGCCCGAAGGGCACCACCGGGAACACGACCAAACGTAGTTATGTTACCGATTACCCGGTCACGGGAACAAGTGATGGCTATCAGTACCTGAAGCTCAACGACTATCTGGATGGGGCAATGAAAATTACGGACAGCTTTGCTGGCGTATTTTATCCGCCCAAAAGTTACATCCAGATGGGGAGTCACCCGAACGTCTCTAAAAACAAACCGTTTGGCGTTCAGGATTCCAGCCTCGTCTTTCGCCTTAAAGTGACCCGACGGTTTATAAATATGGTGGTGATCCCGCGGGCGACCATGTTCCGCGTCTATGTCACCACTACCTCTTCTGATCCGTTAACCTCGCCGGTCTACACCATCAGCTACAGCGGGACCATTCAGGTGCCACAAAGCTGCGCCATCAATGCGGGGAATATCGTGGAGTTTGACTTCGGCGATATCGGTGCCTCCCTGTTCAGCAAGGCCGGGGCGGGTAACAAACCGGAGGGGGTAACCGCGCAAAGCAAAACCATCGCCATCAAATGCACCAACGTGGAAGCGAACGCAATGCTGACGATGCGCGTTGAGGCAGAAAAGGTCTCCAGCAACGCGGTGGTGTCGGATAACCCCGATGTGGGGTTTGTGATTGCCAACGAAAGCGGTACCCCGCTAACGCCCAACAACCTGACCAGCAAAATCCCGTTCCGGCTCGACGACAGCGCGCAGGCGCAGGTGGGGATCCGGGTCTGGCCGGTCAGCGTGACGGGGAATAAGCCTGCTGAAGGCCGTTTCACGTCGCGGGGTTATCTGCGTGTGGATTACGATTAAGGGGAAGAGATGCGGAACCGGAACTGGCATTTCGCCGCGATGACACTGATGATGCTTCACGCCAGCGCGCAGGCAGCCACTGCGCTGGGGGAGATCAATATTCAGATGTACGGCAACATTGTTGATTTTACCTGTGTGGCCGAGGGCAGCGATAGCGACAAGAGCGTTACGCTGGGAACCTGGCCCACGAAACAGCTCAGCACCACGGGAAGCCGCACGCAGCCCATGCCGTTTACGCTGAAGCTGACCGGCTGTCCGCCTGGTGCGGCGTCCATCACGTTTTCGGGTAAAGCCGACGGAAGCAATAACGGGTTACTGGCGCTCAATGACGCCAGTACGGCAAGCAACGTTGCCGTCGAGATCAGGGATGCGGATAAAACGCGTCTGGCACTTCAGGAGGCCAGCCAGCCGGTAGCGGTTGATGCGCAGGGAAATGCGACATTGTCATTTTATGCCAATTATATTGCCACTGCTGATAACCCTCAGCCCGGACGGGCTGATGCTGATGCCACCTTCATGATTAATTATAATTAGCGCTGACCGCACTCCCTGCAGCTCGGATAAGCTGCAGGGAGTGAATTCAGGTTATAGCAGTTCGTGTGCTTTGGCATAATCAATTAATTCAACGATGCTTTGCACACCCAGCTTGGAATAAATATTGGACTTATGTGCGCTGATGGTTTTGTTGCTTAATAGCAACTGCTCTGCAATCTCCTTATTGGATAAACCATTTGCCAGGTAACGTAATACCGTCACCTCACGATTCGATAATGGCATATCCGCGACCATCCCTTTCCCCGAACCCAAATGGTTTATAAAATTCAACGTTTCCGACGGGAAAAAAGAATAGCCCATCAGGATCATTTCAACGGCGTTGTAGATCTCGCCCAAATCTTTTCGTTTACTGACAAAACCATTTGCCCCGGCGCGAATGGCGCGTCCTGCGTAAAAAGACTCGGATTTTGAAGAGAGGAACAGGACCTTGATGTCTTTATTTAAGTTTCTGATTCTCTTCAGTAAAGCGAAGCCATCTGTGCCCGTAAGTTCGATGTCCAGGATCACCAGATCGATAGGGTGGTTACGGATACAGTCAAGGACTTCATGGCTGTCGCCAGACTTGAGTTTGACTGTGATGTTTTTATTTTTCTGTAGCAGGACTTCTATCGACATTCTGACGATAGGGTGTTCGTCCATAATGATAACGGATGCCGGTTTCATTTTTAATGCCTCAGACTGTTAAAAGCGTTATGCCGAGTTTGGTTAAAACTCTCGAAATGCCGGAAGGATAAATGTGCAGATCCTTATACCGTAGTATTTCCCTGGAAAGAGCGAAAGCATCCTTGTTAACGTAGTGAAGAAATCTATGCCTCAGCGCGGTCATCTCATTTGGCTGGTGTTGGCAAAAAGGTTTTTCTTATTCATATTTGATACGCGTCTTATTATACCGTGTAAGTTTTTTCCGAAAACCCTGTAAATTACCCCTCGCTTATTACTTTGTATTATCTTCTGGATCCGAATAGCTATTTTTTTAAAATTAGCTTAAATATCCTGTTATCCCATTTACCGCATCTTTTGATCTTTATGTAATAACAAAAAATGACATATCACACTGTATGTTGATCAAATGTTAACAAATCGACGGCCGTTTTCAGGGGCTGAAAGCGGGAACGGATGGTGAAAAAGTGTTCACAGAGGGCACCAGACCTTCGTTTGAAAGTGATCGGGTCGTCGCCGGAAAGGGCACCCGTCGTACAGCAGAACATACTACAGACTTCGCTTTTGACTGCCAGGCAGTCTCGCCGAGCCGCTTGTTTTTACATCATTATCGTCTTATTAACTCCTTTATCAAACACTTAACGCACGGAGGAAAGTGCTGCAGATTATTCATTCTGTGACATTTCACATGGTTTAAGCCCGTAAATTAGGAATAGTTATAAAATTGAAATTATTGTTAAAATTTAACAAATAAGTAACATGATTGATAAGTAAATTCCTAAAGATCTTTAGGAAATAAGGGCTTAGTGGGCGAGTTAGAAGGTGCAGTCTGAGAGGTTATTGAGAAGGTGTAGCAGTTCCTGGCGATGGGTCAGACCCAGTTTCAACAGAATGCAGCTGAGACGATAGATAATGCGGCTATAGGGGCGATTCTGCATCAACGCTATCTGGCGAAGGGTCTTCCCCCGCGATAACTCCTGCAAAATAGGCCATTCGGTGCGGGAGAACCAGTCTTTATCGCAGCCCTGGGGAGGGCTGGTATCCATCAGGCTGTGCTGGAAAGCAGACGGCGTCAGTTGACGTTCGAGCACGTGAAAAGGGCCCGCCGCTTTGCAGAACAGGCGAGTATCGTAATTATCCGCCCTGACTAACAGATAGGGCGTCAGAAAAGGGGGATAGAGGCTATGCCTTCTGAGCTGATCCAGCTTGTCGATCAGCGCAGTGGAGCGGCTTTCAATATCCACCACCAGACGGGCGGATGGCCACTGGGCCAGGGCGCTAAACGCATCCTCCAGCGTGGGATAGTCGCAACAGCTGCTCAGGGGAAATTGGCCGTTGAGAAAACCGGTGCGCAGAAAATGATCCTCCGTCACCAGAATGATAAACGGAGCGTCTGTTTTGCGGGGCTGGCTGATGGACTGACTCAAAAATTCGAGCCGGTCGAAGAAGGGGGGAGCAAAAGGCGAGCGCGTAAATCCCAGTGCATCACTTCCTGTACGCCGCCGCCGGTAACGGCGCACTGTCATTCGCATGGCCTCCCCCCTGGAAATGGCTTTTTAATCCTCCGGCCATGTCCAGGACGGCCAGTAATAGCCCTGGCCGAGTTCTGCGCCTGCCTGCAGTGCCCAGGTACAATCTTGCTCAGTCTCAATACCTTCAATAAGCACTTTCCCGGCAAGCTGAAAGCACCGGGACACCAGTTGCCGTAGCGCGGGTGTGGCGCGTAAACGCCAGAAAGCATCCTTATCGATTTTTACGCCGCTTAACGGTAACCGGCAGGATAAAAAGGGCGGGATGAGTGTTTCATCAATGTCATCCAGCCAGATACCGTGACCTTGTCTTATGAGCTGCAACAGGCTCCGGGTAACGGCCTGCCTCTGCGCGGCTGACAGCGTTAAAAAAGCACTGGGGTCGACAAGTTCAATATTCAGCGGCGGACATTTTATCCGGCTAAGCCGCTGAAAAGCGTCGGGCTCTGTCAGGACGGTTATCGGCAGATTAATGAAAAAATTATTACAGTGCGGGGTATTTTTTAACGCGGTGAGCTGTGCTTCAAGCAGCGTTATCGACCAGTCTGCAGACTGATGGCGGAAAAAGGCTTCGCTATGCTGCGTTTCAGACAGGACGCTAAGGACCTCCACGCCGACCCTGCGTAAAGAGGAGAGGGCGACGATGGGCTCAAGTTTGATGCCGACGATGTCCTGAGAAAGGTACTGTAACCGGGGGGGCGTATAGGTCAGGTTTTGCGCTGTCACTCCATGGTCCTGTTGTCTGTCAGCCTCCAGGCGGCCGGGATACCTCACACTAGTGTGACGAGCTGACGCTCAGGAAAACAGCAGGCGTTACTTAAATGCAACTAAGCCTTTTCGCAGCGCGAAATTCTACGACGGAAAAGCGATGAATGTTGAAAAAACAGCCGTATTTACAATCGGCTAGCGGTAATTGCCCCTGAAAGCCGAAAAGGCATTGACTCACCTGTCATTGACCGTATAATTCCAGGCGTTTCACCACCGCGAAGTTCACTCTTCTCAGTGCGCCCTTAGCTCAGTTGGATAGAGCAACGGCCTTCTAAGCCGTAGGTCGTAGGTTCGAATCCTACAGGGCGTGCCATTTACTGCCTTCACCCTTTTTCGCTTCCACTCTCCCGTTTTACGCTAAATACACGTTTATGCCGATCTCATTCTGTCGATTAAATAATCGGGAAATAAATAGAACGCTAATGAATATTTGTTATTTTTCCAGCCTAAGGTTTTCTTAATCTTTATTTCATCCATTTTAATAATCTGGATTTTTATCATATTTATCCGCTGTATAAGAATATTTTACACTTTTACGACTAAACTTGATTGATACTAATTATCATTAGCGTTTTTGTATGCTTTAATCCTGTCCCACAACGCTATGCGTGGTAAATCACCCTGGTCTATTAAGGATATGTTCATGAATTCTCGCCTGTTGTCATGCTTCTCGCTTGCCTTGTTGTCTTCATCTCTTTTCCTTTCCACACAAGCATTTGCCGCTGATAACAACGAAGGTATCGTTGTTTATAACGCGCAGCATGAAAATCTGGTGAAGGCGTGGGTAGACGGTTTTACCAAAGAAACGGGTATTAAGGTGACGCTGCGTAATGGCGATGACAGCGAGCTGGGTAATCAGCTGGTTCAGGAAGGCACGGCATCACCTGCAGACGTGTTTCTGACGGAAAACTCGCCTTCAATGGTTCTGGTGGATAATGCCAAACTGTTCGCGCCACTGGATGCAGAGACCCTGAAGCAGGTGCCTGCGGAATTTCGTCCTGCGCACGGCCGCTGGATCGGGATTGCTGCGCGTAGCACGGTGTTTGTCTATAACCCGGAAAAATTGAGCGAACAGCAATTGCCAACATCGCTGATGGATCTGGCGAAACCTGAGTGGAAAGGCCGCTGGGCGGCATCGCCGTCAGGCGCGGATTTCCAGGCGATCGTAAGTGCGATGCTGGCCCTGAAAGGCGAGCAGGCCACCCTTGAGTGGCTGAAGGCGATGAAAACCAATTTTGTGGCCTACAAAGGTAACAGCACCGTGATGAAAGCCGTTAACGCCGGCCAGATTGATGGCGGTGTGATTTATCACTACTACCGTTTTGTCGATCAGTCCAAAACGGGTGAAAACAGCAAAAATACCCAACTCTACTACTTCAAACATCAGGATCCGGGTGCCTTTGTCAGTCTTTCCGGCGGTGGCGTACTGGCGTCCAGCAAACACAAAGAACAGGCTCAGGCATTCATCAAGTGGATCACCGGTAAAGAAGGTCAGGAGAGCCTGCGCACCAACAACGCGTTTGAATATGCGGTTGGCGTGAACGCGGCCTCTAACCCGAAGCTGGTTCCGCTGAAAGATCTGGATGCGCCGAAAGTGGAACCTTCAACGCTTAACAGCAAAAAAGTTATCGAGCTGATGACGCAAGCCGGCCTGCTGTGATCCTGAGAGTTAAGTGAACGCCTTATGTCTGGTCTGAGTCTCGACATCGGAAAAAACAGGATGCAGGAGCCTGCCCGCAGGCGACCTGCGCTGCCGATGGTTGCGTTAGCTGTCTTATTTTCATTAATGGCGCTTCTGCCTCTGGGTTTTATCATTGCCATTGGCATTGAGACGGGCTGGGAGACCATTAAGACGCTGGTGTTCCGCCCGCGTGTTGCTGAGCTGCTCAGCAACACGCTGTGGCTGACGGCCTTAGCGGTTCCGCTTTGTATTGTGACCGGCGTGGCGATAGCCTGGCTCACGGAGCGTACCCGGCTGGCCGGGCGGGGAATATGGTCTGCGCTGGCGGTCGCCCCGCTGGCAATCCCCGCGTTTGTACAAAGCTATGCCTGGGTGAGCGTCGTCCCCTCCCTGCACGGTCTCTCCGCGGGAGTATTCCTCTCTGTTTTAGCCTACTACCCGTTTATCTACATGCCGGTTGCCGCGGTACTGCGCCGCCTCGACCCGACGCTTGAAGATGTGGCCGCGTCGCTCGGCACGCCGCCGTGGCGGGTCTTTTTCCGCGTGGTGTTGCCGCAGCTCAAGCTTGCTATCTGCGGCGGGGCGCTGCTGGTCGCGCTGCACCTGCTGGCAGAATACGGCCTGTACGTGATGATCCGCTTTGATACGTTTACCACCGCGATTTATGACCAGTTTCAGTCTACCTTCAGCGGCCCGGCAGCCAATATGCTGGCGGGCGTGCTGGCCTTATGCTGTCTGGCCATCTTAATGCTGGAAGGGGTGACGCGCGGAAAAGCACGCTATGCGCGCATCGGCGGCGGGGCCGCACGTGAACAGAAACGCTGGCCGCTGAAGCCGGTCGCGGCCACGCTGGGCCAGCTGTTTTTCCTCACGCTGATCGTGCTGGCGCTGGGCGTACCGTTAATTGTGCTCTGTCGCTGGGTCTGGCTGGGCGGTATTGAGAACTGGATGAGCGCGGACCTCTGGCACTCCCTGCGCCAGACGCTCATGCTCGGCGTGGGTGGGGCACTGCTGACCACGGCCTGCGTGATCCCCATTGCGTGGCTCGGTATCCGTTATCCGCACCGCGTTTTCCGGATGCTGGAAGGGTGTATCTACATCACCAGCTCGCTGCCGGGGATTGTGACCGCTCTCGCGCTGGTAACGGTGACGATTCATTACGCCCGCCCCATTTATCAGACGGAAATTACGCTGTTCCTCGCCTATCTGCTGATGTTTATGCCCCGCGCGCTCATCAACCTGCGGGCCGGGATTGCACAGGCGCCGGTAGAGCTGGAAAACGTGGCGCGTAGCCTTGGCAGCACGCCTGCGAAGGCGCTGTGGAGCGTCACCATGCGGCTGGCCGCGCCGGGTGCCGCCGCGGGGGCTGCGCTTGTTTTCCTCGGCGTCAGCAACGAACTGACGGCCACGCTGCTGCTCTCCCCGCTGGGAACACGCACGCTTTCCACCGGTTTCTGGGCGCTGACCAGTGAGATCGATTATGTTGCCGCCGCACCGTACGCGATGCTGATGATCCTGATTTCACTCCCGCTGACCGCCATCCTCTACGTGCAGTCGAAAAAAATTGCAGGACTATGACATGCTTGAATTAACGTCCATTTCTAAATCCTTTTCCGGTGTGCAGGTGCTCGACAGCTTAAACCTGAACGTTGCGCCGGGGAGCCGGACGGCGATAGTCGGGCCGTCCGGGTCGGGGAAAACGACGCTGCTGCGCATTCTTGCCGGCTTCGAAACGCCGGACGCCGGGCGGATAGTGATGCAGGGCCGAACGCTGTTTGACGAAAACAGCTTCGTTCCCGCCCATCTGCGCGGCATCGGCTTTGTTCCCCAGGAGGGCGCGTTATTCCCGCATCTCAGCGTTGCAGACAACATTGCCTGGGGGCTGGACGGCACGCGCCACGAAAAGCGCCAGCGCGTAGAGGCGCTGATGGATATGGTGTCGCTGGACAGGCAGCTCGCGACCCACTGGCCACATGAGATTTCTGGCGGACAGCAGCAGCGTGTGGCGCTCGCCCGCGCGCTGGCTCAGCGTCCTTCATTGATGCTGCTGGATGAGCCGTTCTCGGCGCTCGATACCGGTCTTCGCGCCATGACCCGCAAAGCGACCGCTGACCTGCTGGCGGAAGCAGGCGTTGCCTCGATTCTGGTGACGCACGATCAAAACGAAGCGTTATCTTTTGCCACCCAGGTGGCAGTAATGCGTTCCGGGCGCTTTACCCAGGTGGGTACCCCGTATGACGTCTACACTCAGCCCGTTGATGAAGAGACCGCGCTGTTTCTGGGCGACGCAGTGATCCTGCCCGCTCAGCTTACCGCCGGCCATGCGGTGTGCGCGCTGGGTGAGATACCCACCAACAATACGCATGCCACCGGGCAGGGCCGCGTCATGATGCGCCCAGAACAACTGCGCGTGACGGCGTGTGCGCCGCATGAAAGCCCGGTGTCGATAATTGATGTCGATTTTACCGGTCATTTGTCCACGCTCACCCTGGCGTTTGCCGGGCATCAGGAGCCTGTTGTTCTGAAGACCGTAAGCCAGCCCGGCTGGAATCCGGGGACGGCTGTGCGTATTGATGTTGCGGGAACCGCCCGCGTTTTATCGTTCTCCCGCCGCGCCTGAAAGACCGTCCCGGAAACGGGGCGGTTAAGCGCCATGCTATCCCGTCTATACGTCCTCCTGCTTTCCCACGCCTGTTAACCGATTTTCTCACGCAGTGACGTGCGTTTACGCTTGCCAACAATCATGTAATGCGTATAGTTCTCATTTGCATTGCACTTGATTACATTCTAAGGCCCGACAACGGGCCCTTTTTGCGCGCACGTTTAATGAGTTAATTATGAACAACACGAAAAGGCATAAAACGCTGCTGGCTCTCGCCATTGGCGCGGTCACGCACTCCGCCCTGGCGGCGGATGAAAAGAAAGAAGACACCCTGATTGTCCAGTCTGCGCCTGCCAGCGATTTTAAACCCGGCGGCGACCAGCTTGTGCCGGCGTTCCTTGACGGGCAGGTGGCGAACGGTGGACGCATGGGGATGCTGGGGCAGCAAAACGCCATGGACGTGCCGTTTAATATCATCAGCTACACCTCGAAGCTGGTAGAAGATCAGCAGGCGAAAACCATTGCTGATGTGGTCGCTAACGACGCGGGGGTGCAGTACGTGCAGGGTTACGGCAACAGCGCCGAAACCTTCCGTATCCGTGGCCTGAAGTTTGACGGGGATGACATGACCTTCGGCGGCCTGTCCGGCGTTCTGCCGCGTCAGGTGGTGGATGCGCAGATGGTCGACCGCATTGAGATTTTTAAAGGGGCAAACGCCCTGATGAACGGCGCGGCAAGTTCAGGCGTGGGGGGAATGATTAACCTTGAGCCGAAACACGCGGATGAAACGCCGCAGGCAAAAGTGGGCGTCGATTACACCTCCGATTCCCAGTTTGGCACTACGCTGGATGCGGGCCGTCGCTATGGGGACAACGACCAGTTTGGCGCGCGCGTGAACCTCGTTCATCGCGAAGGGGAAAGCGGGGTGCCCAACGATCGCCGCCGCACCACGCTGCTCTCCACCGGCCTCGACTACAAAGGCGACAATTTCCGCACCTCGCTGGATGTGGGGTATCAGAAGAAAACCTTCCATGGCAGCCCGACCAGCGTCAATATCTCCGCCGTGGATTTCGTGCCTGAACCGCCGAAAAACGATCGTAACTTCTCGCAGAAATGGGCCTACAGCAACATCGAAAATGAATTCGGGATGTGGCGCAGCGAGTACGACATTACTGATAACTGGACGGCCTATACCGGCCTCGGCGCACAGCACGCTCACGAAGAAGGGATTTACAGCGCGCCGAAGCTGCTGGATAAAAGCGGTAAGGCGACGGTCAGCCGTCTTGATACCAACCGCATCAGCGATTCCGTCAGCGGGATGGCGGGTATTCGCGGTAACTTTGCTACTGGCTTCGTAACGCATAAAGTCAACGTCGGTTACTCCGCGATGACCAAAAACGAAAAAATCGGCTGGAAAATGTCGTCGGCGGCGGATAACCCAACCACCAATATCTATCACAATACCGGTGTGGATATGCCGGATAGCTCCAGTTTCAACGGCTTAGGCGGAAAATACAGCGATCCGCTCACCAGCGGGCGAACCCGGACGCAGGGCTGGCTGTTGAGTGATACGCTGGGCGTGCTGGACGACAAACTGCTGTTTACCGCCGGGGCGCGTCATCAGAAGGTGGTCATTCGCGGATACAACAAAATTACCGGGCAGGAAAATAAAGCAGACGGCTTCGACGGCAGCCGCTGGATGCCTACCTACGGTGTGGTTTACAAGCCGTGGGAGGCGATCTCCCTGTATGCCAACCACACCGAAGCGCTGCAGCCGGGTCAGGCAGCCCCCAACACCGCCACCAACTACGGGCAGAGCACCGGCATCGTTCACTCTAAGCAGAACGAAGTGGGCGTGAAGGCGGATTTTGGTCGCGTGGGCGGCTCCCTGGCGCTATTTGAGATCAAAATGCCGTCGGCGATCCTCAACAGCAACGGTCATTATGGTCTTGATGCCGAGCAGCGTAACCGCGGCGTGGAGCTGAATGTGTTCGGTGAGCCCCTGCTGGGCGTCCGTCTGAACGCCAGCGCTACCTGGCTGCAGGCGGAGCTGACCAAAACCAACAACGGCCTCAACCAGGGTAACGATGCGATTGGCGTTCCGAATTTCTATGCCGTTCTGGGCGCAGAGTATGACATCAAACCGATTGATGGCCTGACCGCTACCGCGCGCGTGAACCACTCCGGCACGCAATATGCGGACCTGGCGAACACCAAAAAGCTGGACAGCTACACTACGCTGGATCTGGGTATGCGTTATCGCTTCGCCGTTAACCACAATCAAAATCAGATGACGGTGCGTGCGGGTATCGACAACGTGACCAATGAAAACTACTGGTCCAGCGTGGATGATTCAGGTACCTACATCACCCAGGGCGAACCGCGTACCTTTAAAGTCTCGGTGGGCTACGCATTCTGAGAACGCCGCTCGTTATCCGGGGCAGGGATGCCCCATTCCCTTGCTACCACCAGCCTGAAGTGTTAAAACGTGCCCCTTCTAAAAAAGAGACAGGGGTAGGGCGTGAAAGACGCGTCATCCGCTTCAGGCACCGGTAGCGCTGAAGCTTCGTCGGAACAGAATCCGACGCTGCAACGTGGTTTGCAAAATCGACATATACAGTTAATTGCCCTCGGTGGGGCTATCGGTACCGGGCTGTTTCTCGGCATCGGCCCGGCCATTCAGATGGCGGGGCCGGCGGTATTGCTGGGTTATGCCCTCGCCGGGATTATCGCCTTCCTGATCATGCGCCAGCTCGGCGAGATGGTCGTCGAAGAGCCTGTGTCAGGCTCGTTCGCGCACTTTGCGTATAAATACTGGGGCCCGTTTGCGGGGTTCCTCTCCGGCTGGAACTACTGGGTGATGTTTGTGCTGGTGGGGATGGCAGAGCTGACCGCCGCTGGCATCTACATGCAGTACTGGCTCCCGGATGTGCCCACCTGGATTTGGGCGGCGGCCTTCTTCATCATCATCAATGCCATCAACCTTGTGAACGTCCGTTTGTACGGTGAAACCGAGTTCTGGTTTGCGCTCATCAAGGTGCTGGCGATTATCGGCATGATCGGTTTTGGCCTGTGGTTGCTGTTCTCGGGTCATGGCGGTGAGCGTGCCACGATCGACAACCTGTGGCAGCACGGGGGGTTCCTGGCGACCGGCTGGAAGGGGCTTATCCTTTCGCTGGCGGTGATCATGTTCTCTTTCGGCGGGCTGGAGCTGATTGGTATCACCGCCGCTGAAGCGCGCGACCCGCATAAAAGCATTCCGAAAGCGGTCAACCAGGTGGTGTACCGTATTCTGCTGTTCTACATCGGTTCGCTGGTGGTATTGCTCGCGCTCTATCCCTGGGTTGAGGTGAAATCAAACAGCAGTCCGTTTGTGATGATTTTCCACGATCTCAACAGCAATGTGGTGGCCTCAGCGTTGAACTTCGTTATTCTGGTGGCGTCACTTTCGGTCTATAACAGCGGCGTCTACTCTAACAGCCGGATGCTGTTTGGCCTCTCCGTGCAGGGGAATGCGCCGAAGTTCTTAACCCGCGTCAGCCGTCGCGGCGTGCCGGTGAATTCTCTGCTGTTGTCCGGTGCGATCACCTCTTTGGTGGTGGTGATCAACTACCTGCTGCCAAAAGAGGCGTTTGGCCTGCTGATGGCGCTGGTGGTTGCCACCCTGCTGCTGAACTGGATCATGATCTGCCTGGCGCACCTGCGTTTTCGTGCCGCGATGCGTCGCAAGGGACGTGAGACGCAGTTTAAAGCGCTGCTTTATCCGGCAGGAAACTATCTCTGCATCGCTTTCCTCGGGTTGATCCTTGTGCTGATGTGCAGCATGGACGACATGCGGCTTTCCGCGATGCTGCTCCCGGTGTGGGTCATCTTCCTGTTTGTGGCGTTTAAACTTTCCCGCAAGCAATAATGCATGCCGCCCTCTCCCGGTGGGAGAGGGCGAGCCGTCTGGTTTCTCATCCCAACGCGATTAACCTCTTTATCGTGACCCCTCTCCCAAATCTCTCCTGATCCACAGGATCTTTATTTTGTAATCGATTACTTTTCATTTGAGGGTATTTGTAATCGATTACTTTTCTAGGGTGAGGCTCATTATGGTGTCAACAACTGAAAGTAGTGGAAAGGTGATAGCGCAGCACCGGCTGCTGGTTCCGCGTCTGTCGCTGATGATGTTTCTGCAGTTTTTTATCTGGGGTAGCTGGTCGGTCACGCTGGGTCTGGTGATGACCCAGCACAACATGTCGTTGCTGATTGGCGATGCGTTCTCCGCCGGGCCCATCGCCTCTATTTTGTCGCCGTTCGTGCTCGGGATGCTGGTGGATCGCTTCTTCGCCTCGCAGAAGGTGATGGCGGTAATGCACCTGGCGGGCGCGGCTATCCTGTGGTTCGTTCCGGGGGCGCTGATCGCTGAAAATGGTGCGCTGCTGATCGGCCTGCTGTTTGGCTACACGCTTTGCTATATGCCGACGCTGGCCTTAACGAACAACATCGCGTTTCACAGCCTGGCAAACGTCGATAAAACCTTCCCGGTGGTGCGCGTGTTCGGCACTATCGGCTGGATTGTCGCGGGGATCTTTATCGGCGTTACCGGCGTGGCCTCCAGCGTCACGATCTTCCAGGTTGCGGCGGCGAGCTCCGTGCTGCTGGCGCTCTACAGTCTGACGCTGCCGCACACGCCCGCCCCGGCAAAAGGGCTGCCGGTCCAGATTCGCGATCTGTTCTGCGCTGATGCGTTTGCCCTGCTGAAAACCCGCCACTTCCTGGTCTTTTCCGTCTGCGCAATGCTGATTTCCGTGCCGCTTGGCACCTACTACGCTTACACCGCCTCATACCTGGCGGATGCCGGGATTGCTGATGTCAGCACCGCGATGTCGTTCGGCCAGATGTCAGAGATTGTCTTCATGCTGGTGATCCCGCTGCTTTTCCGCCGTCTGGGCGTGAAAGTCATGCTGCTGGTCGGCATGCTGGCGTGGTTTGTCCGTTACGCGATGTTTGCCATGGGGGTGAGTGAGGAGGGACGTTTCCTGCTCTATCTCGGCATCCTGCTGCACGGTGTGTGCTATGACTTCTTCTTTGTGGTGGGCTTTATCTATACCGATCGCGTGGCGGGCGAAAAGGTGAAAGGCCAGGCGCAGAGCATGATCGTGATGTTCACCTACGGCATCGGCATGCTGCTTGGTTCGCAGATTTCTGGCGCGCTGTATAACCGTCTGGTGGCGGGACAGGCCGTGCCGCAGGCGTGGGTCACCTTCTGGTGGATCCCGGCGGTGGCGGCAGCGGTGATTGCGCTGATTTTCCTTCTCACGTTCAAATATGACGATGACAAGGCGTAACGTTCAGGAGGTGGTATGAGAACGATTAAGGGACCTGGTATTTTCCTGTCGCAGTTTATCAGCGCAGAAGCGCCGTTTAACTCGCTGGATGGGCTGGCAGGCTGGGCAGCAGGTAAGGGCTACAAAGCCGTGCAGATCCCCTGCAATCATCCGCACATTTTTGACGTGGAGAAAGCGGCTGAGAGCCAGGCCTACTGTGACGACATTACCGGCACGCTGGCGGAGCACGGGCTGGCGATCAGCGAGCTGTCGACCCATCTGGAAGGGCAGCTTATTGCGGTGAACCCGGTCTACGGCGACGCGTTTGACCATTTCGCGCCGGCAGACGTGCGGGGTAACGACGCGGCCCGTCGGGCGTGGGCGACCAGCAAACTCAATCAGGCGGCGGCGGCCTCCGCAAAATTAGGCCTGACAGCGCACGCCACTTTTTCTGGATCGCTGGCGTGGCCATTTTTCTACCCGTGGCCGCCGCACAACGCGCAGCGTTTTCAGGACGCTTTCCAGACGCTGGCAACCCGCTGGCGGCCCATTCTGGACACTTTTGATGAGCATGGCGTCGATGTCTGTTATGAGCTGCATCCGGGGGAAGACCTGCATGACGGCGTGACGTTTGAGCGTTTTCTGGCGCTTGTGGACAACCACCCGCGCTGCAATATTCTCTACGATCCCAGCCATATGCTGCTTCAGCAGATGGACTACCTGACGTTTATCGATCTCTACCATGCGCGCATTAAAGCGTTTCACGTCAAAGATGCAGAGTTTCGTCCTAACGGGCGCAGCGGTGCATACGGTGGCTACCAGCCGTGGATCCATCGCGCGGGTCGCTTCCGGTCGCCGGGCGACGGGCAGATCGATTTCACCGGTATTTTCAGCAAACTGACCCAGTACGACTACGAGGGCTGGGCAGTGCTGGAGTGGGAGTGCTGTCTTAAGGATGGCGATACCGGCGCCCGCGAAGGCAGCGAATTTATCCGTCGTCATATCATTCCGGTATCCGGGCGCGCGTTTGACGATTTCGCCGCGGGAGGCAGCCATGATTAACGTCGGGATCGTCGGCAGCGGCTTTATCGGCCCGGCGCACATTGAGGCGCTGCGGCGTCTCGGCAGTGTGCAGGTGGTCGCCCTGTGCGACAGCTCGCTTTCACAAGCGCAGGAAAAGGCGCACCAGCTGAATGTGCCCCATGCTTACGGGAACGTTGAGGCACTGCTCGCCCATCCGGATCTGCACGTGGTGCATAACTGCACGCCAAACCATCTGCACGCAGAGATTAACCGACAGATTTTGCAGGCGGGTAAGCATGTTTTTTCCGAAAAGCCGCTGTGTATGACCCCGGAGGAGGCCCGCGAGCTGGTGGCACTGGCTGAGCAGGCGGGCGTGGTACACGGCGTCAGCTTTGTCTATCGCCAGTTTGCGATGGTGCGCCAGGCGGCCAGCATGAGGCGCGAAGGCAGTCTCGGTCGGCTGTTTGCCACGCATGGCAGCTACCTGCAGGACTGGATGCTGCTGGAAACCGACTACAACTGGCGGGTGGATGCCGCGCTGGGCGGTGCGTCGCGCGCGGTGGCGGATATCGGCTCCCACTGGTGCGACACGGTGCAGTTTGTGACCGGGCGGCGGATCACCGACGTGATGGCCGACCTCGCCATCGTCTGGCCAACGCGCAAGGCCAGTGCGGCAGGAAACCGGACCTTCACGGATGATCGCAGCGCGAACGATGAAGACAAACCGGTCACCACCGAAGATTTTGGCTCGGTGCTGGTGCGCTTCGACGATGGCAGCAAAGGCAGTTTTAACGTCTCGCAGGTCAGCGCCGGGCGCAAAAATCGGCTGACGTTTGAAATTAACGGCAGCGAACGGTCCGTGGCGTGGGATCAGGAGGTGCCGCAGCAACTCTGGATCGGCCATCGCGCGCAGGCAAACCAGACCCTCTCCGACGATCCAAACCTGATGAACCGTGACGTGGCCGAAAGCGCCCATTTTCCCGGCGGACATATCGAAGGCTGGCCTGATGCCTTTAAAAATATGATGGCGCAGTTTTACCGCGCCGTGATGCAGGGGGAGATGCCGGCACAGCCGCTGTTTGCGACGTTCCATGACGGCGCGAACGTCATGTATATCATTGATGCGATAGTGAAAAGCCATCAGCAACAGCGCTGGGTGCGCGTTGCGTATTGACGCGTTGCCCGGTTCGCCGGGCAACGAATTTATGGTAGCCTGCATAAAACGTTAACCGCAGGAAATGCCGTCGCTATGTCCATTCAGAAAATCGCTCAGCTTGCCGGGGTGTCCGTGGCAACGGTCTCTCGCGTGCTTAACAACAGCGATACCGTGAAAGCGAAAAACCGCGAACGCGTCCTGCAGGCGATCAAAGAGAGTAATTACCAGCCCAACCTGCTGGCGCGCCAGCTGCGGACTGCCCGCAGCTATATGATTTTGGTAATGGTGTCGAACATCGCTAACCCGTTCTGCGCCGAAGTGGTGAAAGGCATTGAAGAGGAAGCCGAAAAGAACGGCTACCGCATTCTGCTGTGCAACTCCGGCTCTGACATTGAACGCTCGCGTTCGGGGCTGAGTTTGCTGTCCGGTAAAATTGTCGACGGCATTATCACCATGGATGCCTTCTCAAAGCTTCCTGAACTGGCCGCCCTGATTGGCGCTGCGCCGTGGGTGCAGTGCGCCGAATACGCCGATGCCGGTGCGGTCTCCTGCGTCGGGATTAACGACGTGGACGCCTCGCAGCATGCGGTCAGCCAGCTTGCCGACGGCGGGCGCGGGCGGATCGCGATGATTAACCACGACCTGAGTTATAAATATGCCCGCCTGCGCGAGCGTGGCTATAAGAGCGTTATCCACCTGAAAGATCTGGCTTACCAGGCGGTGGAATACGCCAGCGATCTCAGCTTCAGTGCCGGAATGGCGGCGATGCAAAATCTGCTGAAGGAAAACCCGCCGGACGCGGTCTTTGCCGTTTCCGATACCCTGGCGGCAGGCGCATTGCATGCGATCCAGCAGGCGGGATTGCGCGTGCCGGAAGACATTGCGGTAGTCGGGTTTGACGGTACGGAACTGGCGGAGATGATTTCGCTCACCACCATCGAACAGCCGTCGCGGGATATTGGGCGCAAGGCGGTCGATTTGTTGTTGAATAAAATCGATAACCCGGATGCGCCCACGGAAAGAGTGATGATGGACTGGCGCTTTATCTCCCGCGCCAGCGCCTGATTATTTCGCTATTACGCCAGCCAGCGAGCGAATATCGTTTCCGGTCGGAGACTGATGAATACGCAGACCAAATTCATCCACCACGGCGAATATATGGTCGAAAATATCGGCCTGAATCGCCTCATATTCCGCCCAGACGACCGTGTTAGTGAACGCGTATATTTCAACTGGCAGCCCGTTAGCTTCTGGCGCTAACTGGCGAACCATCAGCGTCATATCTTTGCGGATCCGCGGGTGATTACGCAGATATTCATTTAAATAGGCGCGGAAGGTTCCAATATTGGTCATTTTGCGCAGGTTCAGCACCGATTCGCCTTCACCGTTTTCCTGATTCCAGAGCGAAATTTCTTCATGACGCGCCGCCATGTACGGCTTAAGCAGCTTCGCCTGAATCAGCTGCTGTTGCTCCTGCTCGTCGAGGAAGTGGATGCTGGTGGTGTCTATATTCAGGCTACGCTTGATGCGTCGCCCGCCGGAGGCCGACATGCCGCTCCAGTTGATAAAGGCATCAGAGACCAGCGCCCAGGTCGGAATGGTGGTGATGGTATTGTCGAAGTTGCGCACCTTGACGGTGGTCAGGCCAATGTCCGTGACCGTGCCGTTGGCTCCGTATTTTGGCATCTCCAGCCAGTCACCGAGTTTAAGCATGTCATTGGCGGAGAGCTGGATCCCGGCGACAAGCCCGAGGATCGGGTCTTTAAACACCAGCATTAACACCGCAGCCATGGCGCCCAGGCCGCTAATCAGAATGGCTGGCGACTGACCAATCAGCAGCGAGATAATTAAAATCCCCACCAGAATAGCGCTCACCAGTTTTATTCCCTGGAAGATGCCCTTCAGCGGGAGCTGCGAGGCTGTCGCCATCTTTTGCGAAAGATTGAAAATGACGTCCAGCAGCGAGAAGAACGAGAGCAGGGCATACACCATCACCCACAGCCTGGCGCAGGTGGTGAGCATTTCCGCGGCTTCGCTGCCTTTTTGCAGCCACAGTACCGCCTGAACGTTGACAATAATCCCCTGCAGGGTAAAAGCGACGCGGTGAAATAGCTTGTTCTGGGTAATGATTTGCAACCATAAATGGCTGCTGGCCTGCGCGCGCTTCTCAAAGGCCCGCAGGACCACTTTGTGCAGAATAAAATGAACGATGAGTGCGGTAAGAAAAATAATACCAAAGATAATCACTAAAGAGGTGGTGTGATTAATTTCAATGCCTAACTCTTCAACCTGAGCAATTAATTCCTGCATAACGTCTCCTGTATTGATGCAGCCCCATAATGGCGGCTGCGGATCTATTATGCAAATTCGTCAGGGTTATTTGACGGCGTGGCAGGTCGTCACCACCGGCAGGCACAGGTGATGGCGAACCCGCAGCGTCGCCAGCGCGAGGATCACCATCAGGCCAGTTTCCACCGCGAGGAAGAGGGTGATCGCCTGGGTGTAATCTCCGTGATGATTCTGCAGACCGTGCAGCAAAATCGCGCCAAAGATGGCCGGACCGAGTCCAAGCGCCGCCTGCTGCAGCGTGCTCAAAATGGCGCTCGCCGCCCCGGCGTCATCAGGCTGAATATCGCGCATGCCAATACGATAAAAACTGTTCACGATCAGCGCCTGACCGTAGCCGACCAGCCCGGTCGCGGGTGCCAGCGTCAGCGCGGTATTGTGCATTCCCCAGAGGCGGAAGGTGACAATCAGTGCCAGCAGGCCCGCTATCTGGATCGCCAGACCGGTCAGCAGAATGGTACTGGTGCTGTAGCGGGCAATCAGACGCGGGGCAAACCACGCTGAAATAAAGTAGGTGACACCCAGGGCGATAAAACTGTTGCCAGACTGCCACGGCGCCATCCCCAGACCGGTTTGCATGGTTAACGCCATGCAGAACATAAAGCCGGACCAGACGCTAAAAAAGAGCAACGCAATCAGCACGCCAAAGCGGATACTGCGCAACTGCAGCAGGCGCGGCGGGATCAGCGGATGCGCATCGTCCCGCTCTTTTTTGCGGGCGTTGAGGGCCATCAACCCGGCAAGCGGAATAATGGCGATAAGTGCGACCTTGAGCGGCCAGGACCAGTGCCACTGCGGGCCAAGCGCCATCGGGAACAGCAGGCAGCAGAGGATGATCGCCAGCAGGACGGTGCCCGTCCAGTCAATGCTTGATGGCGTGTCGCGGCGGGTTTCCGGCACGTAGCGGCGGCTCATGGCCAGCACCACCAGACAAATTGGCACGTTGATAAAGAAGGCGTTACGCCAGCCGAGGCCGGCAATGTCCGCCGATACCAGCCAGCCTCCGCCCATCTGGCCGACGATAAACGCGATGCCGCCGATGCCGCCAAAGAGGCTGATGGCCTTCGCGTGGGCCGTGCCTTTCAGCGTTACGTGCAGGGTGGCGAGAATTTGCGGCATGATCAGCGCCGCGCCAGCCCCCTGAAGAATACGGGCGCCCAGCAGTTGTTCAATGTTGCCTGCCATTCCGCACAGCAGTGAGGCCAGGCCAAAGCTCGCCACGCCCCACATGAAAAGACGTCGGCGGCCAAGGTTATCCCCCAGCTTGCTGCCGAGGGCAAGGCAGACGGCAAAGGCCACACCGTAGAGGGCAACAATTAATTCCAGCTCGGTGGCCGTAGCGTGCAACGAGTGGGTGATAGCATCCAGCGCCACGTTGGTGATTGAGGTATCAATCAGCGGCAGCATCTGGCCGGTTAACAGCAATATCAGGCCTGCGCGGCCCGGTGAAACGACTGACGTATTCATGGTAACTCCATTGCGTCATTCAACAGATGGTCGTAGCATCAACGATCTGATAAACGGGTACCAGTTCTTACTTATACTGGTACTGGCACTACCATGCAGGGGGATTTATGGCGCTGATGTCTGAACCCGTCGTCTCGCTCAAGGATGACACCCGAAAACAACTTGGTGCGTTTTTACGCGCCCGACGCGAAAGCCTCGATCCGCAGCGGCTCGGCCTGCCGCGCAGCGGTCGACGCCGCACGCCCGGGCTGCGCCGTGAAGAGGTGGCCCTGCTGGCGGACGTCGGGGTGACCTGGTACACCTGGCTTGAGCAGGGCAGGGACGTCAATCCGTCCAGCGCGGTGATGGCCGCCGTGGCAAAAGCGCTGCAATGTACCCCGACCGAAGCGCGCCATCTTTTTGTGCTGGCCGGGCTACCGCCGGGTGAAGCACCGCAGGCCACCTGCTGTGAAGGGATCAGCGAAGGCACGCGCCGCCTGCTTGATACGTTGATGCCGAAACCGGCCAGCATTCAGAAACCCAATTTCGACATCGTGGCGTGGAACGACAGCTTTGGTCATCTGATGGGTGTCGATTTCAATGCGATCCCCCCGGAAGACCGCAACTGTATTTATCTGTTCCTCACCCACCCGGCATGGCGCGCCCGTCTCGGCAGACGTGACGATGTGCTGCCCGTCTTTGTCTCCTATTTCCGGGCGGCGATGGCCGAGCACCGGGGTGACCCGCTGTGGGAAGCCAAACTGGCGCGCTTCTTTGCGGTGTCTGAGGAGTTTAAAAATCTGTGGCATCAGCGCAATGACGTGCGCGGTGTGGAAAACCAGCTCAAGTTGTTTACCCATCCTGAGCTTGGGGAATTTACCCTGCAGCAGATGTACTGGTACTCTGCTCCACGAAACGGTTCCCGGTTGCTGGTGTATCTGCCAGTGGATGAAGCCGGGGAGAGAGCAATGGAATGGCTGACGGAGCAGGCAAAATGAAGGTTACCGGCAAACAGGAGCGGCTGCTACGCCGCGCACTCAACGAGTGGCAACAGGAAGGCACATTAACCGCTGACGACCATCAGCGGCTGGCCGGTACGCTTCAACGCGTGACCATGGACTGGCAGCGGCTGAGCCGCTATGCCTTCTGGACGGCACTCGCCTGCGTCATTATCGCCATCGGCAGCCTGTTTTCGGACAGCGAACTGATGGCGCGCATTATCGAATTCTTCGCTTTTTCCTCCCTTGCCCGCATCGGGCTGCCGGCACTGATGGCCGTGCTGTTTTATTTGTGGGGCTTCAGCCGCCAGCGGCGGGAGACGCAGTGGCATTACAGTACCGAAGCGATTTTGTTCCTCGGAGTCTTGTTTACCGCCATCGCGCTCTGGCAGCTGGGTGAACGGCTGGATAATGGCAGCGGCCACATCGCGCCCCTGTTCCTGGCCGGCTGTGCCGTCTATGGCCTGGTAGGCTTTTTCGGCCGCTCCGGGCTGGTCTGGCTGTTCTTCTTGCTCTCGCTTGGCAACTGGTTTGGCGCGGAGACGGGCTATATGTCCGGCTGGGGCGCTTACTGGCTGGGGATGAACTATCCGGTGCGCTTTATCTTTTTCGGCGGCGCGCTGCTGGCCCTGTGCTGGATCCTGCGTGCTGTGCTGCAGTCCCGTCATCTCTACACCACCAGTAAAGCGATGGGGCTGACGTATCTCTTTGTCGCCCTGTGGATCATGTCGATATTTGGTAATTACGATATCGATAACTGGTACAGCGTGACCCAGGCCTCGTTGCTGCCGTGGGCGCTGCTGTTTGCGGTGGCGGCGGTTCTCTGTATTTACATCAGTCTGAAAACCGACGACGGCATGCTGCGCGGGTTTGGCCTGACGTTCCTCGCCATTAACCTCTATACCCGCTACTTCGAATACTTCTGGGATGGGATGAACAAGGTGGTGTTCTTCCTGATTCTGGCGGCGTCGCTGGCGGTGATAGGGCGGTATGCGGAGCGGATCTGGCATGCCGGGAGTGCGGAGAAGTAAGTTTTTGCGCGTGTTGATCGGGAAGACGCAGAAAACGCCGTCTGCGTGAGATGCTGACTCAATGGCGAAACCAGGCAGATGACGCGTGATTGAAAACGGGCCGCAGTTGCGGCCCGTTTGTCTTAGCACTCGGTCACAATCGTGCTCAGCGGCAGGCGAGATTTTGGCAGCGTGGCGTTGAAATCTTCCACGCTGTGGTGTCCAACCGGGACCACCACCAGGCTGGTGAAGCCTTTCTCTTTCAGGCCAAACTCTGCGTCGAGGATGGCGGCGTCAAAACCTTCAATGGGTACGGCATCCAGGCCCAGCGCGGCCACGCCTAACAGGAAGTTACCGACGTTAAGGTAAACCTGTTTCGCCATCCACTGGTCGTCATCTTTCAGATCCACGCGGTGCATGTCGGCGAAATAGCAACGACCTTTGTGATTCGCCGCTTTTGCTTCTGGGGTGTTGAAGCGACCGTCGGCCTCTTCCTGATCGACGACGCGCTCAAGCCACGCATCGTCCATGGCGGTTTTCGCGCAGAACACCACCACATGAGAGGCGTCCATCATTTTGCGTTCGTTGAACACGTAAGTGCCTGCCGCAGATTTGGCCACGCGCGCTTTACCTTCCTCAGTGCTGGCAATAATAAAATGCCACGGCTGGGAGTTCGTGCTGGACGGGCTGTACTGCAGCAGGGTTTTGATCTTCTCCGCTTCTTCAGCGGTCAGTTTCTTGCTTGGGTCAAACGCCTTGGTGGAGTGGCGTTTCAGGGCAACGGAAATGATATCCATAACAACTCCTGGTGATAAAGTTCGCCCGCGTGCGGGCGCGAAAAGGAGTGCAGATTACCGTGCGAAGCGGGAAAAGATAAGTGCATTTTGAGCGCTTAATCTGTTCGTCTCAGACGAACAATCAGCGCGGCCTGATCCATTTCTGGTCTTTTTTCGGCAGTTTATCGACGACCAGATTCCAGGAATCGTTGATGAGATCGGCCACCAGTTCCGGCGTAACATCGTCGGTGCCGTAGAGTGAAATCCAGTGCTTTTTATTGAGATGATACCCCGGCTCAACGCCGCGGTAGATCTGCTGGTTTAACAGGGATTTTTCCGGATCGGATTTCAGGCTGACATGCGGTCGCCCGTGAGCAACTGCAACAATCATGAAAATCTTGCCACCCACTTTAAACACATCAAATTCCGGCCCGAACGGCCAGCAGTGTTCGGTGAACGGCAGTTCCAGCGCCACGCGTTTGGCGTGTTCCTGCAGCGATTTACTGTCCATCAATATCCTCGGAGGCGAGTCCACGCCACATGGCTTCAAAGCCCAGCGCTTTAAAATCGACGGCGCGGGACGGATCGCGGGTGGCAAATTCCATGGTGGTTTCGGCAAGCGATAAGAACATGGCATCACCAAAGGTACGAAACTCATCGGACATAAATACCGGGCGCACTGCGCGACGGCACAGTTCATGCAGCTCCGGGAACATCTCCTGCACGGCCTGCTCCGTTTCGGCGCTGATCTTCTCGCTGACGCCAAGCTGGCGAATGGCGGCGTGAGCGACAGGATTACGGATGCCCCAGTCCACGTAGCTGTTCCAGATATTGCGGGTATGTTCTTTGGGAAGGGTGAGCGTGCGATCAAGCTCAGCCAGCATCGTCTGGCAGAGATCCTGCTTCAGGTGCAGATAGAGGGCATTCAGCAGATCGTCTTTGGTAGCAAAGTAGCGGAACAGTGTGCCTTCAGCGACGCCCGCGTTCCGGGCAATTAAGGCCGTTGAGGCGGCAATACCTGACTGTGCAAATGCAGCGGTTGCTGCGTCCAGTAAGGCCTGTTTTTTATCTTCACTCTTCGGACGTGCCACTAAATTGTTCCTCCTGTCAATTGTAAAAACCTTGATTGAAACACGTGCTTTGACAGGCTGCAACGCGCAATGTCAAAGATCGAAAACGTCTTGACGACTTTATCATCATATCTATAATGAGTGCTTACTCACTCATAATCAAGTTCAACCCGCGTAAACCATCGGATGGGGCGCGTTTTCGGGTCAGGATATGAAAAAGCCTCTATTCATCTGCGTGGTGTTCGTCATGATTATTGCTTCAGCTGCGAGTTTACCTTTTGTCCTGAATCCTGGATTTGGCCAGCCACCGCAGGGTGCGCAGCTTACCGAAGTGGAGGCCTCCCCGCAGTATCGCGACGGGAAATTCCACAATACGTTGCCGACACTGGGCTTCACCGGCGAGCAAAATATGCTGGTGGCGTGGTGGCAATTTCTGACCCGCAAAACCGAAAATGCCCGTCCCGCGCAGCCGCTGCCGCTGGTGAAAACCGATCTCGCCAGTCTGCCGCTGGAGCAGGACACGCTGGTCTGGCTCGGTCACTCGTCGTGGTATATGCAGCTGGCGGGTAAACGTATTCTGATCGATCCGGTACTCAGCAACTATGCCGCGCCGTTCTCGTTCCTCAATAAAGCTTTTGCGGGCGAGTATCCCTGGCATGCGCAGAACATGCCGGAGATCGACCTGCTGATCATCTCCCACGATCACTACGATCATCTGGATTACGCCACCATCAGGGCGTTACTGCCGAAGGTGAAACGTGTGGTTACTCCGCTGGGCGTTGGATCTCATCTGCGCTACTGGGGCATGAAGCCGGAAATTATCGACGAGCGCGACTGGAACCAGTCGGTGCGCATCAGTGATGAATTAACGGTGCACGTCCTGCCGGCACGTCACTTCTCCGGCCGCGGGATTAAACGCGATCAAACCCTGTGGGGGAGCTTTATGTTCGTCACGCCGGCGCAGAAAGTTTATTACAGCGGAGACTCCGGTTACGGCCCGCACTTCAGGGCCATCGGTGAGCAGTTCGGCGAGGTGGATTTAGCCATCATGGAAAACGGCCAGTACGATCGGGACTGGAAGTACATTCACATGATGCCGGCGGAAACGGCACAGGCGTCGGCTGACCTTAACGCGAAAGCTGTCGTGCCTGGTCATAACGGACGCTTTGTGCTGGCGAAACACACCTGGAACGATCCGCTGATCCAGCTGGCGCAGGCCAGCAAAGATAAAAATTATCGGCTACTGACGCCGGAGCTGGGTGAACCTGTTCACGTGAGTGATACCACGCAAACCTTTCGTGAGTGGTGGGAATAATGTTTAAGCGAGAAGCAGAGGGGGAGAGCAGTATGACCATTTCCGCTCAAGTCATCGACACCATCGTCGAGTGGATCGACGACAACCTGCACCAGCCATTACGTATCGAAGAGATCGCCCGCCACGCGGGTTACTCGAAATGGCATCTGCAGCGTTTGTTTATGCAGTACAAGGGAGAAAGTCTCGGGCGTTACATTCGCGAACGCAAGCTGCTGCTGGCAGCGCGTGACCTGCGTGAATCGGACGAGCGTGTCTACGATATCTGTTTGCGCTACGGCTTTGATTCGCAGCAGACGTTTACGCGTATCTTTACCCGTACCTTCAACCAGCCGCCTGGCGCGTACCGCAAAGAGAACCACAGCCGGACACACTGAACGTGGCGTTATGCAGAAATCCGACCGGGTAAGGCGCAGCCGCACCCGGTTTTTTTTTACTTACGATGCCAGTGAAAACCAGCGACGCCAGACGAAACGCAGGATGAAGAATTCAAGGGCGCCAAGCAGTAAAAACCACACGCAGAACAAAATGGTGTACAGCTGGTTAAGATCGACCATGTGGAAGATCGTCATCAGCTTTTTCGCCAGCACCAGCCCAAGCGACGGCGCAGGTAACAGCAGGCAGGAGAGCAGGGCCATCAACAAAATGCCCCCCGCTGTGAGCAGCGATTCTAACGGGTGTTTCATCTTAATGTTAATCGTCAGTTAAAAATGTCATTGTCCGGCATCGCGGAACGTAAAGCAATATAAACCCGGCAGACGTTTTTTGTTAAATCAAATGCGCTTTTCTGCGAATAAATAACAGAAAGAGAATAATCTCTCAGAAGCGATTAAATTATTATCGCGTTATGTAAATAAATGTCCTTGTCATGCAAATAATTTTACAAACATATAAGTGCTATATCCAATTAACGTGGCAATAACAATGGCTGCGACAATGTATAACGCCAGGCGGCGTGCGCGATAAATACCAAACATGGTTCCTCCTCGTTTAGCGTTGGTTTAGAAATATTTTGTAAAAATCATCGTATTCGAATAATAGTTATTAGTTTTGAATATCCCGGCAGTAATTATATTGCGGTAGATCAATTTTACCCGCAAGCCTTAAAAATGAATTTATTAAAGCCAGAAAGGAATTCAGGCTTCCGTCCACCGTATATTGAAGGAAAAATACGATGACCAAAAAAAATCTCTCTCAGAACATGCCACCTGCTGGTGGGCAGGCGTATCAGCAGACCGTTGAGCAAGTGCTTGCTAACAAGCAGAGCCAGGCAAGCGGCCTCGACCGTGCTGAAGCGCAGGCACGTCTGCATCAGTATGGCCCTAACGCGTTGCCGGAGAAAAAAGGCAAGCCCGCCTGGCTACGTTTTCTCGCCCATTTTAATGATGTACTGATTTACGTTCTGCTTGCCGCGGCGGTATTAACCGCAGTTATGGGCCACTGGGTCGATACGCTGGTTATCCTCGGTGTGGCGGTAATCAACGCGTTAATTGGCCATATTCAGGAAAGCAATGCGGAAAAATCCCTGAAGAGTATTCGTAATATGCTCTCCAGCGAAGCGCGCGTCATTCGCAATGGCAATCATGAAACGCTACCGACAACTGAAATAGTCCCGGGCGATATTATTGTATTACGCGCGGGGGATCGTATTCCGGCGGATATGCGTTTAATCGAAGCGCATAATTTACGCGTGGAAGAGGCTATTCTGACCGGCGAATCTACCGTGGTGGATAAACACATTAATCCGCTGACCGGTGAATTACCGCTGGGCGACCGCACTAACCTGGTCTTTTCCGGTACGACCGTGAGTGCAGGGGGCGGCATTGGCGTGGTCATTGCCACCGGGCAAGAGACTGAACTTGGCCACATTAACCAGATGATGGCGGGTATTGAAAAGCATCGTACGCCGCTGCTGGTGCAGATGGACAAGCTGGGGAAAGCGATCTTCGCCATTATTCTGGCGATGATGGCGGCACTGTTTGTCTTCAGCCTGGTGTTCCGCGAAATCCCCATGGGCGAGCTGCTGCTCTCTCTGATTAGCCTGGCGGTCGCGTCCGTGCCGGAAGGTCTGCCAGCCATTATTTCTATCATCCTTTCTCTTGGCGTGCAGGCGATGGCACGCAAGCGGGCGATTATCCGCAAGTTGCCAACGGTTGAAACCCTGGGGGCGATGACCGTGGTCTGCTCGGATAAAACCGGCACCCTGACCATGAACGAGATGACGGTGAAAGCCATCATTACTGCCGACAGTTGCTACCGCGTGGACGGTAACAGCTACGAGCCGGTGGGGAACATTTACCTGGAAGGCAGCGACGAGCCGATGCAGATCCAGCCGGGCACCGTGCTGGAGCAGTACCTGCGCACTGTCGATCTCTGTAATGACAGCCAGCTGATTCAGGACGAACGCGGTCTGTGGGGCATCACCGGTGGGCCGACCGAAGGGGCGCTGAAGGTGCTGGCGGCGAAGGCGCATCTTGAGCCGGTGATGACCACCCTGATTAACAAGATCCCGTTCGATTCGCAGTACAAGTACATGAGCACCCACTATCAGATTGGTCACGAGGAGCACATCCTGATTACCGGCGCGCCGGACGTGATTTTCGCGCTGTGTAAACAGCAGCAGGCCCGTAACGGCGCTGAAGCGTTCGACCGCGCTTACTGGGAAACCGAGATGGAGCGCTATGCACGCCAGGGGCTGCGTATGGTTGCCGCGGCGTTCAAACCGGCGAACGGTGAGCAGGCGCTGACGCATGACGATCTGAATCACGGGCTGATCTTCCTCGGTATTGCCGCAATGATGGATCCACCGCGTCCTGAAGCGATTGATGCGATTCATGCCTGCCAGCAGGCCGGGATCCGCGTGAAGATGATCACCGGGGATCACCCGCAGACGGCAATGAGCATCGGTCAGATGCTCGGGATCACCAACAGCGAGCAGGCGGTGACGGGCTACCAGCTGGAGAAAATGGACGACGCTGAGCTTGCAGACGCCGCGGTGAAATATGACATTTTCGCCCGTACCAGCCCGGAGCATAAGCTGCGCCTGGTGAAAGCCCTGCAGGACAAGGGTGAGATCGTGGGCATGACCGGCGACGGTGTGAATGACGCTCCGGCATTGCGCCAGGCGGACGTGGGCATCGCAATGGGCATTAAAGGCACCGAAGTGACCAAAGAGGCGGCGGATATGGTCCTGACCGACGATAACTTCGCCACCATCGCCAGCGCGGTAAAAGAGGGGCGTCGCGTTTACGACAACCTGAAGAAAACCATTCTGTTCATTATGCCGACCAACCTGGCGCAGGGGTTACTGATTGTTATTGCGCTGCTGGCAGGAAACATTATCCCGCTGACGCCGGTACTGATTTTGTGGATGAACATGGCAACCTCCGCCACGCTCTCCTTTGGCCTGGCCTTTGAAGCCGCTGAGCGCAACATCATGAAGCGTCCGCCGCGTCAGACCGGACAGCACGTGATGGATGCGTACGCCGTATGGCGCGTGGCCTTTGTCGGGACCATGATTGCCATCGCCGCCTTTGCGCTGGAAGCCTGGCTGGCACCGCGTGGCCACAGCGCGGAGTTCATCCGTACCGTGCTGCTGCAGATGCTGGTCTGCGCCCAGTGGGTATACATGATTAACTGCCGCAACACTGAAGGGTTCTCCCTGAACCGTGGCCTGCTGGCGAACAAAGGGATTTGGCTGGTCACAGGCGTGTTGTTCCTGCTCCAGGCGGCAATCATCTACCTGCCGTTTATGCAGATGCTTTTCGGTACGGAAGCGCTGCCTCTGCGCTACTGGTTCGTCACGCTGGCGGTAGCCGCGGTGATGTTCTTCGTTGTTGAAATCGAGAAGCGACTGACCCGCAGGTTCCGTAAGGCTGCATAACCTTTTGCCCTCACCTTAACCCTCTCCCGCCGGGAGAGGGGATGCTGACCTCCCTTTCATTGGGCAGAGGGCCGGGGTGAGGGAAACACATCAGAGGTACATCCCCATGAAATTCCCGCTCCTGTTCGTCCTCCTCGCCCTCTTTCAACCCGCGTTTGCTGCTGCCATTCCGGTTCGCGTGGCGGTTGTGGAGCAAACGACCCACGCAGCTGAACGGCACGTGCCTGGCCGCATTGAAGCCATTCATACCGTCGAGATAAGAGCGCGCACGGAAGGCGTGATTACCCAGGTTCATTTTCGCGACGGACAATACGTGAAAAAAGGTGACGTGCTGTTTGAACTGGACGATGCCGAGCCACGCGCCGCCGTGCGTCTGGCACAGGCTGAGGTAAAGAGCGCGGAAGCCACGCTGCGTCAGGCGCAGCAGCAGCTTTCACGCTTTGAAAGCCTGGGCAACAGCAATGCCATCAGCCGTCACGACGTGGATAACGCGCGCATGCAGCGCGATGTCGCCAGCGCTGCGCTGGAGCAGGCGAAAGCTCGCCTCGAAACCCGTAACGTGACGCTGGCGTACACGCGCATCACATCGCCGATTGATGGCCGAGTGGGGCACAGCCAGTTCCATGCCGGCAGCCTGGTGAACCCGTCAAGCGGCGTGCTGGTGGATGTCGTGCAGCTTGATCCGATCCGTATCGCCTTTGCGCTGGAAGAGGGGGCGTTTGCCACCAAAGCCGGACAACATGCGGATATCAGCGCCCTGAAGCGCGCCTGGCAGGCGCGGATTGACAGCAATGGTCAGCGCCTGAGCGGTGAACTGACCTCCGTGGACAATCGTATCGACCCGCGTACCGCCAGCGTGATGCTGCGCGCTGAATTTGCCAACCCGCGCCATCAGCTGCTGCCGGGCGGCAATGTGAATGTCTACCTGCGTCCGGCAAGCGCGCAGCCGGTGCTGACAGTGCCCGCTGCGGCGGTACAGCAAAACGGCGAGGGATTCTTTGCCTGGGTGGTTAACGCAGAAGGCAAAGCCGAAAAACGCCCGCTGAAGATTGCCGGACAGATTGGCCAGCAGTTTGAGATTTCATCCGGCTTACATCCCGGTGAGCGAGCGATCACCGACGGTGCCCAGCGCGTACAGCCTGGCGCAGCCGTGCAGATACTGAATTAAGGAGCCATCATGCTGACGTTTTTCATCAAACGCCCGCGCTTCGCGATGGTGATTGCGCTGGTGATAACCCTGCTGGGTGCCATCACGCTGAAGATTATCCCGGTGGAGCAGTACCCGCAGATCACCCCACCGGTGGTGAATGTCTCCGCCAGCTGGCCGGGTGCCAGTTCGGCTGACGTGGCGGAAGCCATTGCCACGCCGCTGGAGACTCAGCTTAACGGCGTGGATCACATGCTCTATATGGAATCCACCAGTTCGGATGAAGGTGCCTACAGCCTGAACATCACATTTGCGGCAGGGACCGATCCGGATCTGGCCGCCATCGACGTGCAAAACCGCGTGGCGCAGGCTGTGGCGCAATTGCCCACCGAGGCGCAGCAAAACGGCGTGCAGGTGCGTAAACGCGCCACCAATCTGATGATGGGGGTAAGCCTTTACTCACCGGACAATAGCCACACGCCGCTTTTCGTCAGTAACTACGCCAGCACGCAGGTGCGTGAAGCGCTGGCGCGTTTGCCGGGCGTCGGGCAGGTGCAGATGTTTGGCGCGCGCGACTACAGCATGCGTATCTGGCTGCGTCCGGATCGCATGAACGCCCTGAACGTGACCACCGATGACGTGGCTCAGGCGTTACGCGAGCAGAACGTCCAGGGAGCGGCAGGCCAGGTCGGAACGCCGCCGGTGTTTAACGGCCAGCAGCAAACCCTGACGATTAACGGGCTGGGGCGTTTAAATCAGGCTGAGGACTTTGCAGACATCATTATCCGTGCGGGGGAGATGGGCCAGCTGGTGCGCCTGAAAGATGTCGCCACGATTGAACTGGGGTCGCGCAGCTACAGCTCCGGCGCCCAGCTGAACGGGCATGACTCGGCCTATCTTGGCATCTACCCTACGCCGTCCGCCAACGCCCTGCGCGTAGCCGATGCGGTTCGCGCGGAGCTGGCGCGACTCTCCGCACGCTTCCCGGACGATCTGACCTATGAAGTGAAATTCGATACTACCACCTTTGTCGCCGCGACCATCAAGGAGATTGGCGTCTCGCTGGCGCTGACCCTGCTCGCCGTCGTGGTGGTGGTTTCCTTATTTCTGCAGAGCTGGCGTGCGACGCTGATTGTGGCGCTCGCCATTCCAGTGTCGCTGGTCGGCACCTTTGCGGTGCTCTATACCCTCGGTTATTCGGCCAACACGCTCAGCCTGTTCGCCATTATTCTGGCGCTTACCATGGTGGTGGATGACGCCATTGTGGTGGTGGAGAGCGTTGAAACGCTAATGGCGGAAGGGCAAAGCCGCACGGCGGCTACCGCACAGGCGCTGCGCCAGATTGCCGGGCCGGTGATTGCCACCACCCTGGTGCTGCTGGCGGTGTTTGTGCCGGTGGCGCTGCTGCCGGGGATCGTGGGGGAGTTGTATCGCCAGTTCGCGGTCACGCTCTCCACCGCCGTCACGCTCTCAAGCCTGGTGGCGCTGACCCTGACGCCAGCGCTCTGTGCGCTGTTGCTGCGCCCGCGCCCGAAGAAGCCAGCCGCGGTTTACCGCGTTTTCAACCGCGGACTGGATACCACGCGCACCGTTTATACCCGCATCGTTAACTGCATTAACCTCCGTCCGTGGCTGGTGCTGCTGGCAACGGCCGGTGCGGCGGGCGTGGTGGTGTTCAGCTTTATGTCGATGCCAAAGGGCTTCCTGCCGCAGGAAGATCAGGGCTACTTCTTCGCCAGCGTGCAACTGCCGGAAGCGGCGTCGCTGGAGCGTACCGAAGCGGTGATGACCACCGCGCGGGAGCTTATCGCCAGACACCCTGCGGTCGAGGATGTGATTCAGGTCTCCGGTTTTAACATTCTCAACGGTACCAGCGCGTCTAACGGCGGGTTTATCTCCATCATGCTGAAGACATGGAGTGAGCGTCCGCCGCTTGATGAGGTGATGGGAACGCTACAGCGTCAGCTGCTGGCGCTGCCGGAAGCGACCATCATGACCTTCGCCCCGCCGACGTTGCCGGGGTTGGGCAACGCCTCCGGCTTCGACCTGCGTATTCAGGCCCAGGCGGGGCAAAGCCCGGCGGAGCTGGAACGCGTTACCCGCAACGTTCTGATAAAAGCTAACCAGCATCCGCAGCTTAACCGGGTGTTTACCACCTGGAGCAGCAACGTGCCGCAGCTGACGCTGACCGTTGATCGCGAGCGCGCTGCCCGCCTCGACGTGCCGGTCTCGCGCATCTTCAGCAGCCTGCAAACCGCCTTTGGCGGCACGCGGGCCGGGGATTTTAGCGTTAACAACCGCGTCTACCACGTGGTGGTACAGAACGAAATGCAGTGGCGCGAGCGTGCCGGGCAAATCAGCGAATTGTTCGTGCGTAGCAATAACGGTGAGCGGGTGCGTCTGAGTAATCTTGTCACGATTACCCCGACCGTTGGCGCACCGTTCCTGCAGCAGTATAACCAGTTCCCGTCGGTGTCAGTGAGCGGGTCGGCAGCAGACGGCGTGAGCAGCAGCACGGCGATGGCCGTGATGAGCGGGCTTCTGGCGGAAAACCTGCCTGCCGGGTACGACTATGCCTGGAGCGGGATGTCTTATCAGGAGCAGCAGACCGGGAATCAGGCCATCTGGATTGTCCTGGCCGCGGTGGTTATGGCGTGGTTGTTCCTTGTCGCGCAGTATGAGAGCTGGACGCTGCCCGCGAGCGTGATGCTCTCAGTCCTGTTCGCCATTGGGGGCGCGCTGGTGTGGCTGTGGATCGCGGGATACGCCAACGATGTGTATGTGCAGATTGGCCTGGTACTGTTAATCGCGCTGGCGGCCAAGAACGCGATCCTGATCGTCGAGTTTGCCCGCGCACGGCGTCATGAGGGGATGGCGATTGTCGATGCGGCCCGTGAAGGCGCCTCACGCCGCTTCCGGGCGGTGATGATGACGGCGGTATCATTTATTATCGGTGTGCTACCGATGATGCTGGCGTCCGGGGCAGGGGCGCAGAGCCGCCGCATCATTGGCACCACGGTGTTCAGCGGGATGCTGGTGGCCACCGTGGTCGGCATTCTGTTTATCCCGGCGCTGTTTGTGCTGTTCCAGCGCCTGCGTGAGTGGGGGCATCGCCTTACGGACTCGTCGCCCACAGCTCGCAATGTTTCTGAACCAGAGAAATAAGCGAACCGCCGTCTGCGATAAAATCGCGCATGCGCTGCGCCTCGCTCTTGCCCTGTTTTAACATCAGGGCTATTTCCTTAATCGCGCTCGTCGCGCCGAGCTTCTCGGCCGACGGCGCAACCTGCTCCAGCAGCCACGCAATATCTTCCGCCACGGTTTTATGCTCGCCAGTCTGCACGTCCGTCAGAATGCCCTCTAACCCGTAACGACATGCCTGAAAACGGTTAAAGCGGTACAGCAGAAAATCCTTTTCCTGATGCTTATAGGGCCGCGTGGTCAGCAGCCAGTGAGACGTCGCCTGAATCAACCCGGCGATGTTGATCGCGTGGCCGAGCGTCAGCGGTGTATCCATCACCCGCACCTCGACCGTGCCAAAATGCGGGCTGGGGCGAATATCCCAGTGCAAATCTTTAATGCTGTCGATCATGCTGGTGGCGCTCAGACGACGAAACAACCCTTCGAACTCCTGCCAGTTGTTCACCCACGGCATCTGTCCATTATCCGGAAATCCCGAGAAGATATTGAGTCGCGACGAGGCGAACTTCGTGTCCGTACCCTGCATATAGGGTGAGGACGCCGCCAGAGCAATAAAGTGGGGGACAAAGCGCGACAAACCATGCAGCAGATAAATAGCGTCGTCGCCGGTCCGACACCCGACATGCACGTGCTGGCCGAATACCGTCGCCTGCAAAATCAGATAGCCAAACCGTTCGAGCGTGACGTTATAGCGCTCGTCATCACACACCTCCTGACGCTGCCACTTCTGGAAAGGGTGCGTCCCACCGCCGCAGATCTGAATATGCTGCTCCGCAGCGGCGCGCAGAATACTTTGCTGCATCACCGAGATTTGTGCGGCGGCCTGATCAATGTTCTGACACACGCCGGTGGCGATTTCGAGCATGCTCTCGGTGATATCGTGCTTCACTTCCCCACCTTTGATGTCGTCTTTGACGGCAGCGATAAGGGCGGAGGAGTCCTGGCTCAGATCGTACCCCGGCGGGTTAACCACCTGCAGTTCAAGTTCAATACCAAGGGTATAAGGTTCAGAGGAATGGAAATCGGGTAATGGCATGGTGCACTCCGTTGTCGTAGATGAAATGAGTATAGACAACGGGTATGGCTCCCACTTCAGGCGGTGGTATAAAGGGACGTGTGGCGGCTATGCTGAACGCCACGGCACACTGATTAGGGCTTTAGCGACCAGGGGAGTTAACAATGTCTGACTATCCAACCATTGCGCTGATTGGACCCGGTGCAATCGGAACCACTATCGCTGCGGTGCTGCATGAGGCTGGCCGCACGCCGCAACTGTGCGGACGTACCGCACACCCGCAATTACGTTTGCGGCACGATGAGGGTGAAATCGTGGTACCCGGGCCGGTATTAACCGATCCGACGGTCATCGATCGTCCGTACGATCTGGTTTTTATCGCAGTGAAAACGACCCAGAACGCCGACAGCGCGGGATGGCTGAAGGCGCTGTGCGATGAAAACACGGTGGTTTGCGCGCTGCAAAACGGCGTCGAGCAAAAGGCCCAGCTGGCACCGTGGGTCAATGGCGCGACGGTACTGCCGTCGGTGGTCTGGTTCCCGGCACAGCGTGAGCCGGATGCGTCAGTCTGGCTGCGCGCCAGTCCGCGGTTGACGCTGCCGGATGTGCCGCAGGCAAAACGGGTGGCTGATGCGCTGAACGGCACGCGCTGCGCGGTAGACTTGTCGGCAGATTTTCTTACCGTCGCATGGCGCAAGCTGCTGCAAAATGCGGTTGCAGGCCTGATGGTGCTTGCGAATCGTCGTGCCGGGATGTTCTCCCGTGAGGATATCAGCGAGCTGGCGCTGGCGTATTTGCGCGAGGGGCTTGCCGTGGCCCGAGCAGAAGGCGCGGTGCTGCACGATGACGTTGCGCAGGAGATCCTGGCGAATTTCCAGCGCGCACCTGCCGATTTAGGCACGTCTATCCTGGCCGATCGTCAGGCCAACCGTCCCATGGAGTGGGATATCCGCAACGGCGTGATCCAGCGCTATGGTCGTGCTCACGGTATTCCCGTTCCGATTAGCGATGTGCTGGTTCCCCTGCTTGCTGCAGGCAGCGAAGGGCCGGGTTAACGGCCGCTGACTTTTCGTTCGGCAAAATAGTGCGCGGGCGTGGTGCCCATGGCTTTCCTGAACATGGTGATAAACGCATTCACGGATTCATACCCAAGCGTTGTCGCCACGTTCTGGACCGGGACACCGCTTGCTAGCTCCTGCAGGGCAATAATCAACTGCAGCTGCTGACGCCAGCGGCCAAAGCTCAGCCCGGTCTCGCGCGCCATCAAACGCGCAAAGGAGCGCTCGCTCAGCGCCAGCCGTTTCGCCCAGGCTTTCAGGGTGCTTCTGTCGTCAGGATGGCTGACCAGCGCGTCGGCCATGGCGCGTATTTTGGGATGGGCTGAAACGGGCAGGCTCAGCTTCTGCTGCGGCATGCTGGCGAGCTCATCAAGCGTCACTCTGGTCAGCCGCGCGGCATGGCTCTCTGGCGGATAATCAACGCGTTCATGCGTCAAACGGTCAACCAGCGCTTTGATTAACGGGGAAATGGCCAGCGTGCAGCATTTCTCCGGCAGCGCGGCGGCACCGGGCTCAATAAACAGATAGTTGAGATGAGCATTCCAGGTCGCTTTGGCGCTGTGTGCGATCCCGCCAGGGATCCAGACGGCACAGTCTGGCGGCACGATCCAGATATCATTTTCCGCATGACAAATCACCGCGCCATACAAAGCAATAATCAGCTGCCCCTTACGGTGGGTGTGCACCGGCACTTCCGCGGCGTACTCCACGAAATCCAGATGTCGGGCTACGGCCGGGCATGCGGTGGCGTCAGGATCGAAGAGCGTATTGGCAAGTTGAGGTTTCACGTTTCTGGCAACATTTAGGTATTTTTTGACAGAATAGAGTATTTAAGCGGGTTCGCAAGCCAGTAATAATTCTGGCATGAACATATTAAACGCTTTTCATTTTCATTCGTGGCGCACCATACGTGAGCGGTTTTCTCCCGTGCTGCGTAACGATGCCAGCGCGTTGCTCTATTCCGCGAGAAGTTTTGCAGCGGCGATGCTCGCTTACTCCATTGCGCTGTCGATAGGCCTCGAACGTCCATCGTGGGCCATTATTACCGTCTATATCGTGTCGCAGACGTCGGTGGGGGCCTCGCTGAGCAGAAGTCTCTATCGTCTGGCCGGCACCGTTGTGGGGGCCTGCGCCACCGTTGCGATCGTACCTGTCTTCGTCAATATGCCGATCCTCTGCAGCGTGATGCTGTCGGGCTGGATCACGTTCTGCCTCTATGTATCTCTGCTGGAGCGCACCCCGCGGGCGTATGCCTTTGTGCTGGCCGGGTACACTGCGAGCCTGATTGGTTTTCCTGCGGTATCCGACCCCGGCGGGATTTTTAATATCGCCATTATCCGTGTGCAGGAGATTGTCATTGGGATCTTCTGCGCGGCGCTGATACATCGCTATGTGTTACCCGCGCGTATCTCCGGCCTGTTCAACAGTAAGTTATCGCAAACCCTGCACGCCGCGCGTGAGCGGGTGGCTGACACCCTCGCAGGCAAACCCGTCGCGGTTTCAGACCCGCTGCATCTGGCGCTGGCGCTGCAGTTTCTGCAGGGCATAAGCCACCATATTCCGTATGATTTTGCCCTGTCTGCTCCGGTGCGGCAGGGCAGAAAGGCTATCCATGACCGACTGGCGCGGCTGGTCATCGTCAACTGTGAATTACGCGATCGCTTACCGGCGACGGTGCCTGCCGGGTTGCAGGTATTGCTCGACGACGTTCAGGCCTGGCTGGGGGATGAAGATGCTGCACGCCACAGCACGGCAGATGCGTTAATGGCACGCAGTGAACAGCTCGCAGAGCGCTACGCTGCACAGGCCCGGACGATGGACGACGCGCTACAGGCCAGTTTTGTCCGTTATCTGACGCAGGCCATTGCGCTGTTGCAGCAGTGCGAACGTCTTTCTGATGCCATCCACCATGCGAAGCCCGCCCACGGACTGACGGCGGGCAGGGCAGTTAAAGGGTATGTTTTTCACCGCGATCCTCTTACTGCCGCCCGCACCTCGCTGGGCGCGTTCGCCATTATCCTGAGCGGCTGCCTGGTCTGGATCTTCTCCGCCTGGCCCGATGGCAGCACGGCAGTCTCTATCCTTGGGGTCTGCTGCACGCTGTTTGGCAGTTTCGACACCCCGGCTCCGCACATAGTGAAATACATTATTGGCTCGTTCTGGGGCGTATTGATTAGCCTGCTGTACAGCTTTGTGCTGCTTCCGCAGGTGAGCGATTTCCCCGTGCTGGTGGCCGTGCTGGCGCCGGTATATCTGCTGGCCGGGTCGCTTCAGGCACGTCCTCCCACCACGTTTATGGCGATGGGGATCACCCTGACGCTGCCGGTATTGTGCGAGCTGGGTGCCCACTACAGCGGAGACTTTGCCACGGCGGCCAATACCGCCATTGCGCTGTTTGCCGCAACCGGCTTTGCTGTTATCAGCATGAGCCTGCTGCAAACCGTACAGGCCGACGCGGCCATCGCACGTCTGCACACGCTGTGCCAGCGCGATATTCGTCGCAGCGTGAAGGGCAAGCTTCTGCTGGATGAGACGCACTGGACCAATCTGATGATTGACCGCGCTGCCCTGTTACTGCCGCGCCTGCAGCGCAGCGGACGTGCCTCAGAGCAGGTGCTTAACCCGCTGCTGCGCGCGCTGCGCATCGGCCTTTCAGTGATGCATTTACGCCGCTGCGGTATGCCCGCGAGCAGGGAGATTAGCGCGCGCCTGTATCACATGAACGACACCGACGCCTTGCGTGAACACATCGCCGACCACATCCGCCTCAGTTTGCCTGCCACAGATGCACAAACGCGCCAGTTTGTCGGCCATCTGGTGGATTTACATTGCGCATTACGGAGGGCAGACGATGGTCAATGATCTGAATATCGGGGGCGTTTTTATCCCGGGACTGCTTGTCACCGCGCTCGCGGCGCTGGCGTGCACGCTGGCACTCATCGCGCTTTTATCGCTCAGCAGGCTCTACCGTCGTTTGCCTTTTCGACCGCTGCTGGACGTTTCAACTTATCTGGTCACCTTTTTCCTGCTGATGCAGGTCCTGACCGCGCTGGGGTTATTTAGATGAAATCATTACTTTCTCTGGTCGGTCGCTATGCGCTGACGTTATGTGCCGTCGCGGCGGCCACGCTTCTGGCTTTTATGATGTGGAAACATTATGCGCAAACGCCCTGGACCCGCGACGGCCGGGTGCGGGCGGATGTGGTACAGATTGCGCCGGACGTATCCGGGCCGGTAATCCGCGTGGCCGTCCGGGATAACCAGTGGGTTAACCGGGGCGATGTGCTCTACGCTATCGACCCGCACTGGCTCACGCTGGCGGTGGCCAGCGCGCAGGCTGAGGTGGAATCCAGACGGCATGAGATGGTTATGCGACAGGATGCCGCCAGACGACGCGCTCAGATTAAAGCCGCGATTTCCAGCGAGGATTTACAGCAAACGGGCAGCGCCGCGAACGTCGCGGTGGCGAATTATCACGGTGCGCTGGCCGCGCTGGAACTGGCCGAGCTTAATTTGTCCCATGCAACCGTACGGGCTCCCGTCTCGGGTTATATCACCCATCTGCGGCTTCGCCCGGGGGACTATGCCACCGCGGGGGAGACTAAGGTCGCCATCGTCGATGTGCACAGTTTCTGGGTGGTGGGGTATTTCGAGGAGACCAAACTTCGCCATATTCGCGTTGGGGACACGGCGCATATCGTGTTGATGGGCTATGAACCGGTGATTGCCGGGCATGTTGAGAGCATCGGCCATGGGATCGGTGATAACAACGATGAGACGGGCGGGCTTGGGCTTCCCGACGTCGAGCCGACGTTTAGCTGGGTGCGGCTGGCGCAGCGCGTCCCGGTGCGCATACATATTGATGCATTGCCGAAGGGGATTGAGCTGGTAGCCGGGTTGTCGGCGAGCGTGGAGGTGGTGCGTTGAGGGCGACGGGAGTCCCTGTTTATATTGCGGCATAACGGCGATACCAGGGCAAATATCCTGCACCCTGACGCTTATTGGATATACTTCATGTGGCAGGTTGTGCTGTTTCCCGATTTTTCAGCCAGAGCGGAGACACCGCATCGTACATCCTGCAACGGGATCCAATGAAAATGTTCACCATGAAACAGTTATGGAGGTGTGGAAGATGGGATTATTAAGTTTTGTGAAAGAAGCGGGCGAGAAAATCTGGGATGCCGTATCCGGCGGTAGCAAGGAAGATCAGGCCGACAAGCTGAAAAAACATATTGATAGTCTTAACCTGCCTGGTGCCGAAAAGGTCAACATTAATGTCGCGGACGACGGTACGGCGACGGTGACCGGCGACGTGGGCTCCCAGGAAGATAAAGAAAAAATTCTGGTGGCGGTAGGTAACGTCACCGGGATTGGTCAGGTCAATGATAGCGTGACCGTCACCCAAAGCGGGGTGGAAAGCCGCTATTACACGGTGAAATCCGGCGATACCCTGAGCGCCATCTCAAAAGCGATGTATGGCTCTGCCAATGAGTATCAGCGTATTTTTGAAGCCAATAAACCGATGCTGACGCATCCCGACAAAATCTACCCGGGTCAGGTACTGATTATCCCGGCTAAGTAAGCCGTCAATCAGGACGTGTTAGCGATGTTTGTAGGGAGTCTGTGATGGGATTATTAGATCAAATCGGCAGCCTGGCCGGCGGGCAGGGCGGTAAGACGGAGCAACTCCAGGCGATCATGGCCTGGATTGAGCAGCAGGGTGGCATTCAGGGGATCCTCGAAAAATTCCGCAATGGCGGCCTGGGTGGCGTTGTCGAGTCGTGGCTTAGCCAGCAGAGTAATCAGTCGGTGAACAGCGAACAGATCACATCGGTGTTTGGATCGCCTGCGCTGCAGGATCTCGGCGCAAAACTGGGCGTGGATTCTCAAACCGCGTCGACGCTGATTGCTGAATACCTGCCTAAAATCGTCGACGGTCTTTCACCGCAGGGCGAAGCCCCGGCCCAGGGCGACCTGATGTCTGCGGGACTTAATCTGCTCAAAGGTAAGTTCCTGAGTTAGTACAATCCGCAGCGTCATGACGCCGTGTACATACCAGGCCTGTATTCAGGCCTGGTATGTAGTATCAGGCTTAATGGGAAGAGACAAATATCGATGCCTGCTGCACAGGCGGAACGGCGAAATTACGCTGCATGCGTTTTATTTCCTCTGCGGGTGGCAAACCAAACAGCCGTTTGAATTCACGATTAAACTGCGACGGACTTTCATAACCGACGGCGTAGCTCGCGGCGGCGGCGGTAATATGCTGACGCATCATCAACATCCTTGCCTGATGCAGGCGCACCGATTTCACATACTGCATCGGCGGCATACGGGTTATCGCTTTGAAATGGGTGTGAAACGTCGGCACACTCATTCCGGCCTCCATCGCCAGTTGATTCAGCGTTAACGGCTCAGCGTAGGCGGTATGGATGTGCTGCAGTACTTTGCCAATTTTGCCGAACTGCCCCTGTAAGGCCAGCGCGGCGCGCATGGCCTTGCCTTGGGTGCCCGTCAGGACGCGGAAATAGAGCTCTCGCACCCGCGCCGGGCCGAGGATCGCCGCCTCAAGCGGATTGTTCAGTACTTCAAGCAGGCGCAGCACGGCCGTTTTTACCGCGTCGTCCATCGGGCTCGACATCATGCTTTGTGGCGCAGCGGGAGGATGTGGGGCGTGATGCTGCTCAATCTGCAACATCAGTTCAGCGGCAAGCTGAAAATCCAGATGCAGATATATCGCCAGTAAGGGGTGTTCTGCCGACGCGTCGGTTTCCATCACAAACGGCACCGGAACCGACACGGCCAGATAGTGCTGTTCATCATACAGATAGGTCTGCTGACCGAAAAAGCCGCGTTTGCTGCCCTGGCAGACAATCACAATCCCCGGATCGTAAAGCACGGGCGTTCGCGCAAGCGGGCGGTCGGCACGCAAAATTCGCACATCAGGTAACGCCGTCAGGTTGTACCCCTCCTGCACCGCCAGTGCTTTTACTAAGGCAATCATCCCGGACATCACTGCACCTCATAAGATCAGGCAATAAAAAGAAAAAATACGGCCTAAAAATACGGCAGGTCAGAGAATACCATGCAACCTTCACTGTTCATGGGAGTTATTTATGGCATCTGCAAAAACAATCTTAATCACCGGCGTCAGCAGCGGCTTTGGTCGTGCTCTGGCAGAGCAAGCCCTCGCCGCAGGTCATCGGGTCGTGGGGACCGTGCGCACCCCCGAAGCAAAGCAGGCATTCGAGGCACTCGATACGCAGCGGGCATTCGGCTGCCTGCTTGATGTCACGGACTATGCGCACATTGATGAAGTGGTTACGCAGAGTGTGTCTGCCGTCGGCCCGATTGATGTCCTTGTGAACAATGCCGGTTACGGTCACGAAGGCATACTGGAAGAGTCCTCGCTCGCAGACATGCGCCGCCAGTTTGAGGTGAATGTGTTTGGCGCCGTTGCGATGATCAAAGCCGTGCTGCCGGGCATGCGCCAGCGTCGTCACGGCCATATTATTAATATCACCTCGATGGGCGGTTTCATCACTCTGCCCGGTATCAGCTATTACTGTGGCAGTAAATTTGCGCTCGAAGGCATATCAGATACGCTAAGCAAAGAGCTTGCTCCGTTCAACGTACATGTCACTGCGGTGGCGCCGGGCTCGTTTCGCACCGACTGGGCAGGACGCTCGATGGTACGCAGCGCGCGCAGCATCCCGGACTATGACGCGTTATTCGATCCTGTCCGCCAGGCTCGTCAGGAAAAAAGTGGTCAGCAACTCGGCGACCCCGTAAAAGCGGCGCGCGCCATGCTGGCTATCATTGAGAGCCAGAACCCGCCGACGCATTTATTGCTTGGCAGTGATGCTTTGAGTTTAGTGCGGGAAAAGCTCGCGCGTTTAGGTGAGGAAATCGATCGCTGGGAAGCGTTAACACGTTCAACGGACGGCTGAGCGGCGAACACGGGAACATGATTACAGGCCGGTTTGCCACCGGCCAGTACGGGTCGCGGTGAAAGCCGCGACACTAGGTTGATTGCTGGCGTTCAGGGCAGACGGTACTGCGACGCCATGCCCCGGGGGCCTGGCCATACTGACGCTTAAAGCTGCGGTTGAAGGACTGCTGGGAGTCAAAGCCCAGCGCGATCGCCACGTTCAGGATCGGTTCATCGCTGTGGGTTAAGCGCTCGACCGATTTTTGCAGCTTTTGTGCACGAATATACTCGGCCAGCGGATACCCGGTATGTTCCTTGAAGATCCGCTGGAGATGCCATTTCGAGTAGCCGGCGCGCCTGGAAACGGTGTTAATGTCCAGGCGGCTTTCAAGGTTGTTGTCGATCCAGTCGAGTAGATCATGAATAAATGCGTCAGTGTTCATGGTTTCCCCCACGCCGCGTTTTAAAAAGCATTTTTGTCTGTTGCATTTAAAGATGACTCGCTCTGACATTAAATGCAAGTTTTATTGTTGCATTTAAATCCTTGCCGAAAACGCGCCTTTTGTCCCTGAGCCAAATAGCACATAAAGTGTATTAATTATTCTTGCACTAAATCTGACGCCTTCCTACAATCGCCGCGATAGTGTATTCGCAACTGTTACAGTTTTGTGGCGATGAACGACACAAATAGTCTCAAGCCAGTCCGGACAAAGGAAGTGGCGCCGCGTCTCCCGCAGCGTCTTGCCCGGCGGCCACCATTACCGGAATAAAAATAATGAGCCTGCAAAAACCCTGGGTTAACGTTCATCTGACGGCGCTGGGAGCGATGTTCCTCTCCATGCTGCTTGTCGGATGCGATGACGGCGTGGCACAAAATGCCGTCCCACAAGCGCCCGCTGTGAGCGCCGCTGACGTGGTAGTGAAATCCATCAGTCAGTGGGATAGCTTTAACGGCCGGATTGAAGCGGTGGAAAGCGTTCAGCTGCGTCCCCGCGTCTCTGGCTACATTGATAAAGTGAATTACACCGACGGCCAGGAAGTGAAAAAGGGCGAGGTGCTGTTCACTATCGATGACAGAACCTATCGCGCTGCGCTGGAACAGGCGCAGGCCACCTTAACGAGAGCCAAAACGCAGGCCAGCCTGGCGCGCAGTGAGGCTAACCGTACCGATAAACTCGTCAATACCAACGTCGTCTCCCGTGAAGAGTGGGAGCAGCGCCGTTCGGCCGCCGCTCAGGCGCAGGCCGACATTCGCGCCGCGCAGGCAGCAGTTGACGCGGCACAACTTAACCTGGATTTCACCAAAGTGACCGCGCCTATTGATGGCCGCGCCAGCCGCGCGCTGATCACCAGCGGTAATCTGGTCACAGCGGGTGACAGTGCCAGCGTCCTCACCACGCTGGTCTCCCTGAAAACGGTTTACGTCTACTTTGACGTGGATGAAGCAACCTACCTTCACTATCAAAATCTTGCCCGCAGCGGGCAGGGCGCGTCCAGTAACCATCTGGCACTCCCGGTTGAGATTGGTCTGGTGGGGGAGGAGGGTTATCCCCATCAGGGCAAGGTGGATTTTCTTGATAATCAGTTAACGCCGAGCACCGGCACCATCCGTATGCGCGCGCTGCTGGATAATGCGCAGCGTCAGTTCACGCCAGGACTGTTTGCCCGCGTACGCCTGCCGGGCAGCGCTGAATTCAAAGCCACGCTTGTCGACGATAAAGCGGTGCTGACCGATCAGGATCGCAAATACGTTTATATCGTTGATAAAGAAGGTAAAGCGCAGCGCCGCGATATCACGCCGGGACGTCTGGCTGCCGGTTTACGTATCGTGCAGCAGGGGCTGAACCCTGGCGATAAAGTCATCGTCGACGGTTTACAAAAAGTGTTTATGCCGGGTATGCCGGTTAACGCGAAAACCGTTCCGATGATCGCCAGCGCCGCGCTTAACTGATCCCTTACCCGAGAATCCGACATATGGACTTTTCCCGCTTTTTTATCGACAGGCCGATTTTCGCCGCAGTACTGTCGATTCTGATTTTCATCACAGGATTAATCGCTATCCCGCTGTTGCCGGTGAGCGAATATCCTGACGTCGTACCGCCAAGCGTGCAGGTGCGCGCGGAGTATCCGGGTGCCAACCCGAAAGTGATTGCAGAAACCGTGGCGACGCCGCTGGAAGAAGCCATCAACGGCGTTGAAAACATGATGTACATGAAATCCGTTGCAGGCTCTGACGGCGTACTGGTAACCACCGTGACGTTCCGCCCGGGTACCGACCCGGATCAGGCGCAGGTTCAGGTGCAAAACCGCGTGTCACAGGCCGAGGCGCGTCTGCCAGAAGATGTACGACGTCTGGGTATTACCACCCAGAAACAATCACCGACGCTGACGCTGGTGGTGCATCTGTTTTCGCCGGGCGGCAAGTACGATTCACTGTATATGCGTAACTACGCCACGCTTAAAGTGAAGGACGAACTGGCGCGTCTGCCGGGCGTGGGTCAGATTCAGATTTTTGGCTCTGGCGAATATGCGATGCGCATCTGGCTGGATCCCGACAAGGTGGCAGCCCGCGGGTTGACGGCCTCGGATGTCGTGACGGCGATGCAGGAGCAAAACGTTCAGGTTTCTGCCGGGCAGCTTGGCGCCGAGCCGCTGCCGAAAGAGAGCGATTTCCTGATCTCCATTAACGCCCAGGGGCGTCTGCATACGGAAGAAGAGTTTGGCAATATTATTCTGAAAACGGCGCAAGACGGCTCGCTGGTACGCCTGCGCGACGTGGCGCGTATTGAAATGGGCTCTGGCAGCTATGCGCTGCGTTCCCAGCTCAACAACAAAGACGCGGTTGGGATTGGTATCTTCCAGTCCCCGGGGGCGAACGCCATCGATTTGTCTAACGCCGTGCGCGCGAAAATGAACGAACTGGCCACGCGTTTCCCGGAAGATATGAAATGGGCAGCACCGTACGACCCGACGGTTTTCGTTCGCGATTCCATTCGCGCGGTTGTGCAGACCCTGCTGGAAGCGGTGGTGCTGGTAGTACTGGTGGTGATCCTGTTCCTGCAGACCTGGCGCGCGTCGATTATTCCGCTGATCGCGGTGCCGGTATCGGTTGTGGGGACGTTCAGCATTCTCTACCTGCTTGGCTTCTCACTGAATACCCTGAGTTTGTTTGGGCTGGTGCTGGCTATCGGTATCGTCGTGGATGACGCCATCGTGGTGGTGGAAAACGTCGAGCGAAATATCGAAGAGGGGCTTTCTCCGCTTCAGGCGGCGCATCAGGCGATGCGTGAAGTTTCGGGGCCGATTATCGCGATTGCGCTGGTGCTGTGCGCGGTGTTTGTACCGATGGCGTTCCTCTCCGGAGTAACTGGCCAGTTCTACAAACAGTTTGCGGTGACTATCGCGATTTCGACGGTGATTTCCGCCATCAACTCGCTGACGCTCTCGCCGGCACTGGCAGCGCTGCTGTTAAAACCGCACGGTGCCCCGAAAGACTTCCCGACCCGGCTTATCGATCGTCTGTTCGGCTGGCTGTTCCGTCCGTTTAACCGCTTTTTCCACCGTAGCTCAAACGGTTATCAGGGGCTGGTGGGGAAAACGCTCGGACGTCGTGGCGCGGTGTTTGTTGTATATGTGCTGCTGCTGTGTGCGGCTGGCGTCATGTTTAAAGCGGTCCCCGGCGGGTTTATACCTACCCAGGATAAGCTGTATTTAATTGGCGGCGTGAAAATGCCGGAAGGTTCTTCACTGGCCCGCACCGATGCGGTGATCCGTAAAATGAGCGAAATCGGGATGAATACCGAAGGCGTGGATTATGCGGTCGCTTTTCCTGGGCTTAATGCGCTGCAGTTCACCAACACGCCGAATACCGGGACGGTCTTCTTTGGTCTGAAACCGTTCGATCAGCGTAAACACACGGCCGCGGAAATTAACGCGGAGATCAATGCCAAAATCGCTCAAATTCAGCAGGGCTTTGGTTTCTCCATTTTGCCACCGCCGATTTTAGGGCTGGGGCAGGGGTCGGGCTATTCGCTGTACATCCAGGATCGCGGCGGTCTGGGCTATGGTGCGCTGCAAAACGCGGTGAACACCATGTCCGGGGCGATTATGCAGACACCGGGGATGCATTTCCCGATCTCAACCTACCAGGCTAACGTTCCGCAGCTGGATGTGCAGGTTGATCGAGATAAGGCGAAAGCGCAGGGCGTGTCGCTGACTGATCTGTTCGGTACGCTGCAAACCTACCTGGGATCGTCTTATGTGAACGATTTTAACCAGTTCGGGCGTACCTGGCGCGTGATGGCGCAGGCCGACGGGCCGTTCCGCGATAGCGTGGAAGACATTGCGAATTTGCGCACCCGTAATAATCAGGGCGAAATGGTGCCGATCGGCAGTATGGTGAATATCAGCACCACCTACGGGCCGGATCCGGTGATCCGTTATAACGGTTATCCGGCGGCGGATCTGATTGGCGATGCCGATCCGCGCATTCTCTCTTCGGCACAGGCGATGACGCAACTGGACGGAATGTCTAAGCAGATCCTGCCGAACGGGATGAATATTGAATGGACGGACCTGAGCTTCCAGCAGGCCACTCAGGGAAACACGGCGCTGATCGTCTTCCCGGTCGCGGTGCTGCTGGCTTTCCTGGTGCTGGCCGCACTGTATGAAAGCTGGACCTTGCCGCTCGCGGTGATCCTGATCGTTCCGATGACGATGCTGTCCGCGCTGTTTGGCGTCTGGCTGACCGGGGGCGATAACAACGTCTTCGTGCAGGTGGGGCTGGTGGTACTCATGGGGCTGGCATGTAAAAACGCGATTCTTATCGTTGAGTTTGCGCGCGAGCTGGAGCTTCAGGGGAAAGGGATTATGGAAGCGGCGCTGGAAGCGTGCCGCCTGCGTTTACGCCCGATTGTGATGACCTCCATCGCCTTTATTGCCGGGACGATTCCGCTGATCCTCGGCCACGGCGCAGGCGCAGAAGTGCGCGGTGTCACCGGGATCACGGTATTCTCCGGGATGCTGGGCGTGACGCTGTTTGGTCTGTTCCTGACGCCGGTGTTTTACGTGACGCTGCGTAAATTCGTTACGCGCGGCAAACCGGTCAACGACGTTTTACCTGCCTAGGTTTTTACAGGGCACAAAAAAACCGCCTTCTCGTTAAGGCGGTTTTTTTTCGTATCAGGAAGAGCATGACTACGCTTTTTTATGCAGGCCTTCAATTTCAGGCACCGGATCGCACCCGCTGGTATCGGCTTTTTTGACCTTTTCCAGCGCGCTGGCCACGGTATGTTGAGCCAGAACCTCTAACGAAGCCTGCTCCGCTTCATCGGCGATAGATTTGAAGTACCAGCACGCGTTGGCGCTGACGACGCAGCGAGCCGGCACGTCAGGACGCGACGCCCACAGCTTTTTATCTTCTATGACAGAAACATAGATATCACGCAGGGTGATCTTATCCGCCGGACGACCAAGATGAATAGAACCGTTACGGCCAAGGGTTGAGACGATAATGCCGTCACGCGTAAGCGGAACCATTAACTTGCGGATAAAGCTCGGATTTGCTTCCAGTCCGTAGGCCAGAATCGCACTCGTCGAACGTTCACCCGATTGCTCCGCCATCGCTACGCTGAGAACCATCTGCAAAGCTGTCGGGAAGCGGTAATCTAACATTTCATTGTCCTGGGTTGCGGTGAATCTTGTTCTTTTTGGCACCGCAGAGGTGAATAATCAATAAGTAACAATATAACAAATACGGCAATTTTTTTGAAGCAGACAACGCCTGACCTGGCCCGTAAAAAAGCGTTTACGCTTCGCGTCGAATGGCAGCATAAGACCCATCCATACGCTTTACCGATTGTATAAGCATCGTCTATTTCATCATGGCGACTGATAAAAATATTATGAAAAAATGCTGATCGAATCGCCGCTGATTTTTTGAGCACATAAAGGGAATGACATTACCCTCGTCAGAAGAAAAGGAGTCAGACCTATCCTGTCATTCATACATTAAAAAGCGGGAACGGGTCTGGTTTCTGTTTGAGTTGCCCGGCAATCTCGTTGAGTTTCAAGAGTGCTTGCTTTAACTGGCTGAACTCCGTTCCGCCAATACATAACCTGACGCCGTACTGATCCGACTGTTGACCCACTTCAGTTGAGGCCGGTGCTGTCACTTTGATGCCTGTCGCCAGCGCTGCATTGTAGAAAGAGTGCGCGTCATCGCGTGAAAACGGTAACCAGAGATGAAAGCTGGGCAGCCCCGAGCGATAAACGTGCTCCCCTAAAATGTCGATAGCGAGTTGGTAACGACGCCGGGTTTCGTGTTCAATTGCGAGGGTGACGGTTTCTGCTGTGCCATCAATCAGCCATTGCTCCATGATGGAGCTGCTTAGCGGAGAGACCATCATCGCCGTTGCCCTTAGCATGGATTCTGCTCGTGAATACAGCGCCTCCGGTACCAGCAGCCCGCCAATCCGCAATGCTGGATTAAGGATCTTAGATAAGCTATTCACATATAAGGTGATATCGGGGGCGATTTTGGCAATCTGTGGCAATTCTGTCGTGCTCATCAGCCGATAAACATCATCCTCAATAATCTTTATGCCCCTTTCCCGGCAAACCCGAACCAGTTCCTGACGGCGGGCCAGGCTCATAATGCGTGTGGACGGACTTTGTAAGAGCGGCGTGACATAGACAGCACCGCCTTTTTCCGCATTTTCATCGAGGATCTTTTCCAGAACAGAGACATCCATGCCTTCGTCATCCATCGGGATCCCCACTAATGTGAGCTTCAGTAAATGCGACAGCTGAATCAGCCCTGAATAGGTCTGAGCCTCAACGTACAGTCGGCCAAAAGGTTCACAGACCGTAGACAACGCTACAGAGAGCGCATGCTGAGCACCGTTCGTTAAGATGAGACGCTGGTAATCGGCCGGGACACCCAGACGACTGAACCACTGCGCAAGAAGCCGCCGGTGTTCATCATGGCCCGTTGCCGGGGCGTAAGTGTTAAACATATCCATGTCAGGACGCCGGGCGAGGGTGGTGAGTGTCTTACTCAGTGACCGGGAGGTCAGTGCTGCCGGCGGGGTGTTTTGCGACAGGTCGATAAAGGTTCGGCTTCTGGAATTGGCCAGCGCGACAAACATTCCGCTGCCCTTAACGCTTCGAACCAGACCCCGTCTCTCCAGGATCCCATAGGCTTTCGTTACAGTACCCACCGCGATACCGAGCGTATCTGCCAGTTCACGATGTGCCGGAAGGCGCGCGCCGAGCCTCAGCAGGCCTGAAAGAATATCGTCTGACAACGCCTGGACCAGCCGATCGGTAGGGGAGGAATTGCCTTCTGCAAGACGGGGTTGCCACGGAGAACGTTCGCGCATGAGATTACCATAAGTGTAATGTGACACTATTTATATTTACTGATAGTGTCACATATTTTATTCTGGCGCCAGTATTTGAAATAGACGAAATGAGCGAAACGCATGAGTGAACAACGTGTGGATGTCAGTTCTGCCAGACCATTACTGGATAAGAGTGATACGAAGAAAAAAGAAATCCTTCGTGGCCTGAAAGATGGGTTACCCGTATTACTGGGCGTGATCCCGTTTGCGCTGGTGTTGGGTGCGCAGGCAAGCCATAAGGGGCTCACGCCTCTCGACGTTCCCTTGATGACAGGATTAAATTTTGCCGGCGGGTCTGAATTTGCCGCCATACAAATCTGGACGTCGCCGCCCCCTTTTTTACTTATTATGGCCGTAACATTACTGGTAAACAGTCGTCATATTTTAATGGGGGCGACGCTGGTTCCCTTACTTTCTCGTTTTCCAAAACGAAAGGTCTTACCTGCGCTTTTTTTTATGACGGATGAGAGTTGGGCACTCAGTTATAATGACGCGCATTCCAGAAATAACAAAACGGTGCCGCTGTTCAGCATGCCATATTATATGGCGGTCTCTTTATCTTTCTATACGATGTGGGTTTGCTGTACCGCACTCGGCGCGTTAATTGGCCCAGTGCTGGGCGATGTTCACCAGTATGGTTTTGATATGGCCTTTCCGGCGGTCTTTCTTGTGCTGGTCAGAGGCATGTGGAATGGCATTCGTAAAGCCGTGCCCTGGATAATCAGTCTGGTCGTCTCCGTGGCGGTATGTCATTTTATTGCCGGCCTGTGGTACGTCATTGCTGGCCCCTTAGCAGGATTAGCCGTTGCCGCATTTTTAGGGGGAGAGGATGCCTGATTATCAGACCTTCATCGCCATCGTATTAATGGCACTCACCACGTATGCAACGCGTGTGACCGCTTATCTTATATTACGAAACCGGGTGCTTACGCCCAGGGCGATGACGGTTCTTAAATCGTCTCCCGGTTGTGTCATGCTGGCTTTCATTGCGCCTTTTTTTGCCTCCGGAAATCCTGCAGATCTGATCGCGTTAGGGTTAACGTTGGTTGTTGCAATGCGCTTTTCAATGCCGGTGACGGTGATCTCCGGCGTGATGTTTGCCTTTATACTTCGCTATTATTTAGGGTAAGTTTCCAGACCTGCCGCGCAACCAAAAACAGAACCGACTTCCCACATTCCATTCTCCGCCGCTTTGCGCGACGTGGTAATGTTGGCGTCGAACAGGTTCTGCGTTGAGGATCCCGCTATGACCACGTTTTATCAACTGACAGCCACCCGTCTGGATGGAGAGCCTGTCGCTATGCTCGACTTCGCTGGCAAGGTGGTGCTGGTCGTGAATACCGCCAGCCAATGTGGCTTCACGCCACAATACGGCGGCCTTGAGGCGCTTTATAAGAAATACGCCGCTCAGGGGCTGGTGGTGCTTGGGTTCCCCTGCAACCAGTTCGGTAAACAGGAGCCCGGCGATGCCGACGACATCGCCAGGACCTGTCACGTTCATTACGGTGTGAGCTTCCCGATATTTGAGAAAATCGAGGTCAACGGAGCCGCAGCGCATCCGGTGTTTCGCTATCTGAAAAACGAATTGCCCGGCGTGCTGGGGGGACGAATCAAGTGGAACTTCACCAAGTTCCTGATCGGACGCGACGGTAAACCGCTCAAGCGTTTTGCGCCGATCACCACCCCCGAGAAAATGGAAGCCGCAATCCTTGCTGCGCTTGAACGCTAAGTATTGTGGTCATGATGGCCTGAACTTTGAAGAGTATTCATTGCAGGGGGCGTTTATCGCGCATCGCAGACGCCATGCCCGCATCTAAAATAGCACTCACGGAAAGATGTCACTCCCTCTCCTCATGCTATATCTCCATAAACATACCCATTAATGAAAGGACGTATGGAGATGCTGAGAGGCAAAAGAGCGGTTATTACGGGTGGGGGCAGGGGATTTGGTCAGGCGCTGTGCGTATGGCTGGCGCGGGAAGGCGTTGAGGTAGAATTTTGCGCGCGGCGGGCTGATGATATTCAACAAACCAGCAGTCTTATCACTGCTGAAGGCGGTATGGTAAAAGGGTATATCTGTGATTTAACCCGGCCTGAATCCGTTTCTGCGTTTTCTTCACAGCTATTAACTTCAGATAAGCCCATAGATATTTTAATTCTCAATGCTGCCCAATGGTTGTCAGGAACGTTAGACGACCAGCCTGATACCGACATTATTAATACCGTCAGTTCCGGCCTGACAGCGGCGATTCTTCTGACGCAGGCTCTGTTGCCTGGGTTAAGACGTTCAGACAGTGCTGATATCGTCTCAATTATCTCTTCCTGCGGGATCCCGAATTTCACGGATTCAATTGCGCACCCCGCTTTTTTCGCCAGCAAACATGGGCTCAGCGGATTTACAACAAAACTCGCACAGCAATTGTCCGAAGAAAATATACGGGTTACCGGACTGTATCCTCCTGATTTCGAACTTACAGGGTTAGATTCGAGTGTCGATAGTCAATGCAGAATGGGAGAGCGGCTCTTGAACGGGCGATCGGTCTGGGAAGCGATTCGTTTTGTGTTGGTTCAACCGCGTAGTTGCCATATAACTAGCCTCTACTTTCAAGGTCCAACCCGCGAAGACCTGAGTGATAGGGTCTAAATCGGGGGGATGTTAAACAGAACAGTCTTCGCACGGAGCAGCATGTTGATACCAGATGAAACAGGCTGCTCTGTGCCTTACGTGGATGCGTTGAGTTAATATGGGGGTTATGGCAATTCAGGGATTATGACAATTCAGGGATACCGACAGGATACCCGGAAGTTGACATTAAAGTGGTGAAATTGCCTCAACAACATGCTGGAAAACGTAAGGGTCAGAAAGTAGCTTAAATTCTTCATCATCCGGGTAAGTGACCGCCACATGATAGTTTTCTCCAGCAAATGCCTTCACTGACTGCAGATCCTGCCAGTAAGTTGCCAGAAAGAAATGCTCCCAACTTCCCTGCGTTTCTCTGCGAACGAACGCGCCTTTGTTCCCCGATATGCTCCTGGAATGCTCTACCCCTGTTTTTTCAAGGTGTTTTGCAAAACCTTCCGCATGTTCAAGCGGAACACATCCATGCCAGGTCCTTACAATCATTAGTGTTCTCTCTTTAGGAATGGTGAGGGTATAACCATATCATCAGAAAGCACCTCATGGTGTGATTAACGAAGAGCGTTATCTCACACATCGATTTATCGGACATTCTTCACTTTGCTTCAGACTGAATCTCATGACCATGATAAATTTAGGTCACTTCCGCTCCTCGCTCGTAGGTGATCGTACGGCTTTTATGTCGGTCCGCTTTGTGTCAGGAGCGGGCGTACTAATTCTACACTGAGTCAATCAGCGGGGAGTAGATCACCCTCCCACGTGCGCGGTTTAAGGTCCCAAACGGGCAGGGGAGGTTATCTCTTAGAGAATGTAAATGCTGACGTGAAAGGACAAAATTGCTGAGGTGCCTTTCTTTAAGTTATCTGAGGTATTCATTTACCGTGGTGATTCAGTTTTGCGAAACAAAAGTAATTACTAACGCGGAATTTTTTTACACAGCAGCAGGGGAATGCCATGCTGTCGGATCAGATAATTTCCGTCGTTCTGCTTCCGGAGCTGATAGACATAATCCACATTTTCACTGGTGACGGAAAAAGGGAGCAGATGACTGAATGCTTCATGGATGTCCTCTTCCTGGAATGAGGTTTTACTGCCGGTAAAACGAACATGATAGTCCTCACCTGTTACCTGATACGCAATACCGGAGACCAGCTTGACCGGTGTCTGGTCACCTGCAGGTGAAATATAGTCCCCGCTGATTTGAATACTTCCTCTCCCTCGGTACAAATAGAGCGTCATTTTGGCACGGAGGCGGTTCTTATTGACCTGGCTGTCAAATACCGTCAAACAATGGATTACTCTCCCTTCGGATCTTTTTTTCATCTCCAGGAGATGAACAACGGAATAACAGAATGCCAGCAGGCTGACAGTGCACGCCGCTATTCTGATAACCGTTGGTAGCCTGAACTGCATATTCTTTCTGCCTTATTTTTTTCATTGCATGAGAGATAAAACACGCTGAGACGATTGTGGTACGGCGTAATATATCGCCTTGGTAATATGCTACAGTCTGCCGTAATATCCGGCCATATCTTCATAAGCTGTTCGATTTTTATAGCGGAGAAGGTTTGCCGTTTATTGAGGTAAACCTCACATCCTTTTTGCGCGCCTGCATAATCATATTCCGCAACGAAATCGTCGTGCTGGGCCGTTCCATATCTAAAGGAAGCAACAATAAACATTATTAATGCAAGAAGAATAAAGATGGCCGAAACCGGGATGGTCAGACGGGACAGCAGAGTGGTTGCAGTATCCCTCAGCAACAGAGATTTAATGCCATTATTGTTTGATTCAGACGGTTTTTTATCCGGAACCGAAACGGAGTTCTCAGGAGAAACTCCGACAGTCACCGTCATGTTTTCATTAAACCGGAACCCCTGTCTGGGAACGGTGATGATAAAGTCGTCGTCACTTTCAGCTATCTTGCGGAAAGCCTTACGGGCCAGAAGGATATTCTGGTAAAGAGTATTAGGGGCGACGTCCTTATACGCCTCACCCCAGCCTGCTTTATACAGTTCTGGCTGGCTGACAATGTTCCCCTCTGCGGCAAGCAGCGCCTCAAGGCAACGGGCACAGGGCTCGTTCAGTATTTCTGTGAGATCCGGGCGAACCAGGCTGGCCAGTTTATTTTGCCCGCTGTGAAAGACTACCCTGCCGTCGATCAAAAACGTTTTCTTCATGACTCCCTGCCTGCTGACTGCCTGCCCCAATTTTAGCTCTCCCCGATTCAGGGTGCCATGAATTACTTCAGAACTCTTAAGTGATGTAAAGGTATAAAGAAAATTCCTATCAAATTCAATTTGTTATGTTTTTTAGTCTTAAGTGAGATCTCAACCGTCTTAATTGAAGTGTTGATCCCTTTACCCGTGCCAGGCAGATGTTAACATCCGGTCAGACAGAAAAATCCTGGTCGCTGGCGGAAAACCGTTTCACAAGAGGGGTAGGTTACGGACCTTAAGTAGTAAACACTTTTAGAAAGTAATAATAAGTATAAAACACTTCATTATAAATTGAAGGTTTTTTGAATATTTTGGAAGGTGCGAATAAGCAGGTCATTTCTTCCCAAGCTGACTCGCTGATTAAAATT